>Ga0265314_10001093_pt1 | contig 31350 bp, 28 predicted proteins | sample 4126metaG_FD_203106 | JGI IMG/M metagenome (GOLD analysis project Ga0265314, IMG submission 203106) | Rhizosphere microbial communities from Carex aquatilis grown in University of Washington, Seatle, WA, United States - 4-1-26 metaG | ecosystem: Host-associated > Plants > Roots > Rhizosphere >... | reverse complement strand
TGCGTCACTATCAGAAACACCCTCGCAAGCCAAAGAAACCACCGCCGAAACGACACGGACGGAAGCCACACATCTCTACCGCCCGGATACTCGCGAAACGCAGGCGATGACAGCTTGAAAGGGATGGACGATCGTACCCACCTATATCTGCCCCTCGGCCACGAACATGAACCCGAACCCGTACAATGTCATCGACGCATCGGGCAACACGCTCGCGGTCTTCGCGCGTGCGAATTACGTCGGCGTCGCGGGAAGGTACTCTCCTTGGCAACAATATTACGATCCGGGGATGGATCTCACTCAAATATGCGACGGGGTGCTCTATCGCAACAGCCGCACGCGCCTGGCCGACATCCGTGATGGCACGAGCCAAACGTTGATGGTCTCGGAAAAAACCCCATACCATAGCGACTCGACCTGGGTGGGTGTCGTGCCCGGCGGTGTCACCAACCCGACCCCGATGTTCGCTTTTGTCGGCCCCGATCCTTCGGCGTCTCAGGTCAACGTGCATACCGGGCCGACACCGTTGGAGCACCCGCCGGTTATCAAGCCCCCTTGCCAGCCGTTGGCAAACACCGACGAGGTCTGGGCGGAGCATAGCGACGGCGCCAATGTGTTGCTCTGCGACGGAAGTGTGAGGTTCGTTTCAAAAGACATTAACGTCCTCACCTGGTCACGAATGGGCACGCGCGCTGCCAACGACATCATCAATAGCGAGTTTTGATTAATCAAAAGGATGAGGAATACAATGAAATCGATCCAATGTTTCGCTTGGGGCCTGGTCACAGTCGCCGGCCTGCTCGTGACGGGCTGCGCCAAACCTCCACAAGTCAGCCAGGGCAACCGTAAGTTGATCGACGGACTCCGCACGGCAACGTCGGCCCGGGAAACGTCTTGGCTGGAAGCTTGCGCGGAGTTGTTGGAAGAGGGGAAGAGAAAAAGAACGGTCTCCGACGTCGAGGACCAGGAGTTCAGCGCTATCATCGCCCTGGCGCGCGAAGGCAAATGGGAGCAGGCGGAGGCCGAAGCGATCCGCTTGGGCAAAGCGCAAAAACCGACGCCCGACGACGTGGCCCGTCTCGAAGCCGCCCAGGGGCGTAAGCCGGAGAAGTAATCGGTCAAGGTGAAACTTCTCGCTTTGGACATTCTCCCTCCGGGCGGATAGATTGGGCGCGAGCGATTTCAGCCGAGGGCGCCGACGACGCATTCGCATTTGAAATCGACGATCCGGTACGTGTTTGGCGATTGCCACAGTGAGTTAGACCATGTCCAAAATGAAATCACTCCCCCGCCGCAACCAGGTCAAGACCGCTGATACCTGGGACCTTTCCAGCCTTGTCACGTCCGACGACGCCTGGGACACCGCCTTCAGCGAGTGGGAGCGGCAGATTGCTGGGTACGCTAAATACAAGGGAAAGCTCGGCGAATCGGCCAAGCGCCTGGCCGACTGCCTCAAATTCGACTGTGACTTCGATCGTGCCGGCGAGCGCCTTGGAACGTACGCGTTCCTCAAAACGGCCGAAGACACGGCCAACAGCGACTACCAGCGAATGCTTGGCCGGCACCGCAATGCATCGAGCCGGGCGGCGCAGGAAGCGAGCTACATCCGTCCCGAGATCCTGGCCATTCCCCAAGCCAAGATCAAGAAGTTCATGGCAGGCAAGGAACTGGCCCCGTACAAACTGCTCCTCGAGCGACTGCTGCGCGACCGGCCGCACACGCTTTCGGACCGCGAGGAGAAGCTGCTGGCGATGCAAAGCGAAATGGCCGCTGCGGCGGGCCTGATCTTCCGACAGTTGAACAACGCCGATTTGAAATTCGGCGCGATTGAAAATGACCGCGGCCAACAGATCGAGCTGAGCCACGCCTCCTTTTCAGCATTGCTTCATTCGCCCAAGCGCCCGGTCCGCCAGCAGGCATTCACCCAGTATTATCAGGCATTCGCAGCTCACGAAAACACATTGGCCGCCACGTTGGCTGGTTCAATCCAGCGTGACGTGTTCTACGCCCGCGCGCGATCATTCGGTAGTTCGCGCGAGGCGGCGCTCTTTCCCGACAACGTGCCCGTGAAAGTCTACGACAACCTGATCGCCTCGGTCCATCGTCACCTGCCTTCGCTCTACCGATACTACGAGCTGCGTCGGCGGAAAATGAAACTCAAGCGGATCCACCAGTTCGACACCTACGTGCCGATCTTGAGCGAGCTGGAAGCGAAGCACACCTGGAAGCAGGCCTGCGACGTCGTGGTCGAATCGCTGAAACCATTGGGCACCGATTATTGCCGTGTGCTGGAGGCGGGCCTCTCGGGTCGCTGGTGCGACCGTTACGAAAACCAGGGAAAGCAGAGCGGTGCCTTCAGCTCCGGCACATTCGACGGAGAACCCTATATCCTGATGAACTACCAGAGCGACGTGCTGGACCACGTCTTCACGCTGGCCCACGAGGCGGGGCACTCGATGCACTCCTACTACTCTGCGCGGCATCAACCCTATCAATACTACAATTACACGATCTTCGTCGCTGAAGTGGCCAGCACTTTCAACGAACAGCTCCTGTGCCGGCACATGATGGCCCGGGCCGCGGACGACCGGCAAAGAGCCTTCCTGATCAACCGTGAGATCGACGCGATCCGCGGCACCATCCTGCGGCAGACGATGTTCGCCGAATTCGAAATGCTCACGCACGAGTTGGCCGAACGCGACGAGCCTTTGACGGTAGAGCGGTTCAAGAGCGTCTACCGCGAGTTGCTCGATCGCTATTTCGGGCCCGGCTTCACACTTGACGCGGAGCTGTCGTTGGAGTGTTTCCGCATTCCGCACTTTTACCGTGCGTTTTACGTATATAAGTACGCCACCGGCCTTTCGGCGGCGATTGCATTGGCTGAGCGCGTTCTGTCGGGTGGCCGGCGCGAGCTGGACGATTACCTTAGTTTCCTCAAAGGGGGTTGTTCGCAAGACCCCCTCGACTTGTTGCGTGGAGCCGGCGTCGACATGGAACAGCCCTCCGCCGTCGATACGGCGCTTGCGTATTTTGGCAGGTTGGTCGAAGAGCTAGAGGATCTGCTCTGACAGGATTTGCCTACGTGCGTTGAAAGTTCCGTGGCTCTTAGGTGGCACCCCCCCTGGCCGCCAATCGCCGCCAAGGGCGCTGTCAAACAATCCAGCCTTCGGTCACTGCGCCCGCCGGCAAAAGGCCGCCAGGTCGCAGCCGTCGTCCGATGCAGTCGTGCCAGCCATGGCAGCAGGCTTTATGCGACTCGCAGCAAGCATCGCGCGATTCGCAGCCGCTTGGCGTAAATCGCAGCTACAAGCCTTTTCGCCATTTCAAGTTACGTCGCATTGAGCCTGCTCTCTTTGAGAACTTTCAATTCCAGTGTGTGTTTCGACTGATCCATTTCCAGACCAAATTGGTACATCGGCGTAACCTGGTGAAACCTGCGAGGCTGCGGGACGGCGAAATCTCGGCAAACAGGGTCAATTCGACACTTCCGTCAGGCCGACTAAAACCGAGGAGTGCATTCGATCATGGCAAGCCAAGGAAGGTTGCCCGTGCCACGTCTTTCGATTCTAATCCCCGCCCTCAACAGCCCAGAACGTCTGGAGCACACGCTGGTATCGGTCCTGGGAAACCGGCCCGAGCAATGCGAAGTGGTGGTGGTCTTGGCGCACCCTTACGACGATCCGTATGACCTGGCTGGCGAGGTCCGGTTCATCGCGGCGCGTCGTGGCGCCGGCCTGGCGGAATGCGCCAACCTGGGCATACGCGAGTGCCATGCTCCTATCGTCCATTTGCTGGCCTGCGGTGCGATCGTCGAGGAGGGTTGGACCCATACGCCGCTTCAGCATTTTCGTGACGAGCGTCTCGCTGCGGTCGCACCCTTGGTGCTCGACGAGCATGACCAGGCGCGAGTCGTATCAACCGGGCTGGAATATCATCCGGGTGGGGTTCGTCGGCTGCGCGGTCGTGGGCTGTGGGCAGAAGAGGCGAGAGAACCAGCAACGACGATTCTGGGACCGACGGCCCAAGCGGCTTTCTATCGACGTCTCGCCGTGTCGCCGACACGCGCCCTTTTCGACGAATCGCTAGGCGATTCCTTCGTCGACGTCGACCTGGCCCTGCGACTTCGCCAGTCCGGCTACGTGGCTTGCTTTGAACCCGCATCGATCGTTTACCAGGTTGCCGGCGATTCTCCCCAACCCAGTGGCTTCGCCGCCGCGCGGCACGCGGAGCGGCTCTTTTGGCGCCATGCTCCGATGTCGGGCTGGACGCGGTCGATCGCATTGCACAGCCTGGTCGTGGGAGGCGAATTCTGCCGTGGCTTTCCCAGGCCCCGCGCGCTGACCCACCTGGCCGGCCGCATGGTAGGGGGTTGTGACTGGGGATTTCATCGGCGCCAACGGCGCCGCTGGACGCTACCGTCGGCCGTCGTTGGATCCGAGCTGAGCGCCGAAAGCACCTCCGGCAATCTAAGCGGCCCGGCGGAGTCAACAGGTGCTAGGTGCCGTTTCGACCATCGACATTTGCATCCTGATCCGTCGAAGCGCGTCGCAGATTTCACCGCCAACCAGACGCAATCGGCGAGCTAGAACAAAGCTCGTCAGCGAGGTCGCGGTGTGGCACTTGGCAGTTGGGCTTTCCCATTGGTGCGCGTCTCGGGCACAGGAGGTCCTTGGCGGACGACGATCGGCGCACGACGGGAATGCGCGCTTGATTCCGCCGATTGTGATGTTCGACCATTGGTGCCGCGGCTTGAATTCGGCCCGCCGCGGGCCGATGAGCGACCTTCGGCGATGAACGTGGAATCCGTGTCCATCAACGTATCGTCTTCGTTGGCCGCGAAAAACAGCTCGCAGGCGGCGTCGAAGAGAGTAAGGGCATCGTCTTCGGAATTGGCGGCGTGCAGTTTTTCGCGCAACTTGCCAACCAGAAACCATCCCTTTGGCCATCGCACGGCGACGATGTCTGCCACTTCGGCGAGCAATTGATAAACTCGCGCCCGCGTCAGACCCAAACGCTGCGCGGCCTGGCGCACGGTCGCGCCGGTCGACGACATGCGCCGGACGGCTAACCTGGCGACCTGGCTCGTGGCGTCGGTGCGCACCTGGTTCAACAGGGGTTTGACGAACTTTTCTCGAATTTCTGCGCGCGAGACCGGCGATTGCGATACGAGTGAGTCAATCACCCATGCTTCGAGCGCTGCGATCGACCGCGGCACGATTTGCACCGCCAGGTGCGGCCGGTTGCCGGCATGCGCCAAGATCGCGTGCAAGCTGCCGAACACCTCGAGCACCGCGTTTACCCGCTTCACTCCGTGTGTCTTGAGACTGCGAATCTCGGCCAGGCTGAGATTCGTGTAATTCGATAGCGGCAATCGCCAGATCACTCGAGGCAAGTCCCGTAGTGTCTGGGCCAGCCTTCCTAACATTTCCTGTTCCAGATGATGCTTGGTAACCGTCGCTTGCCATTGAACCCATAAAGCCTCGGAAACGACGGCGGCGTCGAATTCGTCAGCCGTATCTGGGTCAACGTTACAGGCCGTCGGATCCTTCGGCGCCAAGTCGATCGGCGGCGCCAAGGAGCCCGGCGGAAGCGGTTGCGATGCGCGGTTGAGCAACATGATGAGCGTTTGCAACTTGCGAATGCCGATGCCCGGAGTCGCCAATAAATCGGCAAGGGGGGTTTTCAATAACTCGCCGAGCGCGCGATCGAGAAAGGCCATAGGCAGGCGCCGATCGCCCGAGACCACCCAATACGCCAGAGGTTTCAGCAGTCGGTCGGCAAAGTCAGATTGCGTCAACAGCTTCCGCCGTACGTCATCTAGTCCCGCCGTTAGATTGTAGTCAAGCGCTGTATTCGTTTTCGTTCGATACATTTTGCCGTATTTGCTCCGGGTATCTTCAACGGCAGGGTGCAATCCCCTTCCAAAGGGTTGCCTACTGGGTAGTTTCTGTCCAAGCTGGCGTTTTCGAGACCAGTCTGCGCAAAGCTAATCGGGCGATGTCCCCTTTGACTCGCTAGGGGCGAAAAGCCCGTCGCGCAAGTTGACGCCAAGACAAGGGAAAAACAGCAAATTTAATGCCGGTCTTGGAGCCAGTCCAAAAATCACAGAGCAAGGTGAGTTGCCCGCATTGCAACGGCAGTCTCGACAGTGGGCCGTAACCTGCCGACTAATATGCGTTGCGGTGGCGCAGCCCGCGCCACAGAGTGAGGCAAAGAATCTTGCAGTCAAGCCAGAGCGACCAGTTGCTGATGTAGTACAGGTCGCACTCCAAACGCCGCCGCAATGAGGTGTTGCCGCGCCAGCCGTTGACCTGGGCCCAGCCGGTGATGCCCGCCTTGACCTGGTGCCGCTGCGCGTAACTGGGAAACTGCCGGCGGAAGCGTTCGACGAACACGCCCCGTTCGGGCCGAGGTCCGACCAGGCTCATGTGGCCCGCCAGGACATTAAACAACTGCGGGAGCTCGTCCAGACTCCACCGGCGCATGAAGCGCCCCAGCGGCGTGCAGCGTTGGTCGTCGCGATTTGCCCAAACGGGTCCGGTAGTGCGCTCAGCGTCGACTCGCATGCTGCGGAACTTGAGCATGCCGAAAGTCCGGCCACCCAAACCGGCCCGCGGCTGCTTATAGAGTACCGGCCCGCGGCTGGTGAGCTTGATCAACGCCGCAAGCAGGACCATCCACGGCGCCAAGATCGCCAGCGCCAGTGCCGCCAGGGCGATATCCATGGCACGCTTCGCGACTCGCCGCCAGCCATAGTGCGGGTTGCCGCGTAGGCTGAGGAACGCCACGTCGTCGATCTCCATAGATCGGACGCGCATGCCCGCCAGGTTCGGCAGGTCGGGTACGAGTTGCACTTCGATCAACAAATCAGCCAAGGCGCGGTACACGTTGGGTAGCTCGCCATAGCGCGACAGCGGCAGGGCGACGAACACGTGGTCGATCCGATGCGCGGCGACGATCACACCCAATTGATCGATCGTTCCCAACCGCGGCAGCCCGATCGGCTCGGACTTGCCCGGCGCGTCGACGTAGCCGACCGCTCCCAAGCCAGTCCAGGCGTTCCTCCGTATGGTGCGGGCGACGAGCCGGCCGGTGCGTCCGCTGCCGACGATCACCGCGCGGCCATAGTTCAAACCCTGGCTGCGGAGGTATTTCACCACCCGCCACACGACACGCCGCGCGACCGAGAGTGCCACGGCGTTCAGCCCCAGGAACAGCGCCAGCGCCAACCGCGACTCATACAGATCGCGGCGATAGAAGACCGACGTAATGGCCAGCACGAATAACAGGCCGCTCGCCTGGCAAACGCGGCCAATTTCGTGCGGCATTTCGCGCAGTCGATGGACCTCATACATCCCGCAAGCACGGTAGGCGACGCCGGCCAAAAGCAAGAGCAGGGGTAACTCGCCGGCAACGACGTTGAGCTTGGGCACGCCGTGTTCGGCGGACCAGAGGGAATAGCGGAGAAAATAGGCCGCGAACCAGACCCCGGCCGTCACCGACAGATCACAGGCCAGAAATGCCAGACCGAGTTTTTGTCCGTGCCGACGATACATCCTTGGATCGCCATTCTTCCGTAAGGAACGCCCGCCGCCGGGCAATTTCCAAAGGGGCAACACCCCAGTCAAGTATGGCAGGTTGAAGACCTGCCCCACGAGAACGCCCTCCGTGGCGTTTACTGGAAGGCTTGTAGCAAGTTGGGCGGTTTAGGTCAATGTCAGCGTTGTTCAAGCGGCCATCCGCTCAAGGCTGTTTTTGGCGCCATTCGTGGTTATCATCGTGGTAGTTCCGCATCTTCGACTTTCACCGCGCGAAACCGACCTTATGACATCTCAATTCTCTCGACGGGACGTACTTAGCATGACCAGCACGACACTCGGCGCCGGTGCCTTGGCGGCGCTGGGCACGCACCCTTTGCCGGCGGCCGATACCGGCGGCGACAACTTGGAACCCTTTGGCTATGCGCTTAACACCGGCACAATCCGTGGTCAGAAGCTGAGCCTCGACCAGCAGATCGTGGTCGCGGCCAAGGCCGGCTACCAGGGCATCGAGCCTTGGATCAACGATATCGAAACCTTCGTCGCTGAGGGCGGCTCGCTGGCGGACCTTGCCAAGCAAGCAAGCGACCTGGGAATTGCCGTTGTCAGCGCGATCGGCTTCGCCCAGTGGATCGTCGACGACGACGCCCAGCGGGCAAAAGGACTGGAAGACGCGCGCAGGGCGATGGACCTGGTAGCGAAGCTCGGAGGCACGCGACTCGCCGCGCCACCGGCCGGTGCCACCGACAAGCCGGGACTCGACCTGTTCCGGGCAGCCGAGCGCTATCGGGCACTCTTGGAGTTGGGTGATGAGATGGGTGTCGTGCCGCAGGTCGAGGTCTGGGGTTTCTCGAAGAACCTCGGCCGGTTGGGCGAAACGTTGCTCGTGGCGAGCGAGAGCGGGCATCCCAAGGCCTGCCTCTTGCTGGATGTGTACCATCTTTACAAGGGAGGCTCTGGATTCGGCGGGCTGCGGCTCTTGGGCGGCGCCGGAATGCACGTGTTTCACGTCAACGATTACCCTGCCGATCCGCCGCGCGATAAGATCAGCGATGCGGATCGCGTCTACCCGGGCGACGGCGTAGCACCGCTGGGCGAGCTGTTTCGCACGCTGCGCGACGCCGGCTTTCGCGGCATGCTCTCGTTGGAGTTATTCAACCAGGAATACTGGAAGCAAGACGCTCTGTCCGTCGCTAAGACCGGTTTGGAAAAAACACGTCGGACGGTGCGAAAGGCGCTGGGGTAGGTTGCGCCTGGCTTGCAACTCGGTCTCGATTGGCGACAATCGACCTCATATTGAGAACCCTTCGTCGGAAGCAACGATGCGCCTCTGGCAAGTGTGCCTGGTTTGTTCAGTGGCTTGTGCCCCTTGGAGCGCCGAGTGGCTAATTGGTGCTGAGTCCCACCGACCACCAATCGGCGACGAAATTGACGAACTTCGTTTCAAGGACATCAGGTTTCTCCCTCGCTCGCTCGACGACTTCGGCGAAAAGCGGGCTTTCGTCGTCGTCTTCACGAGTACCACCTGTCCGTTGGTGCAGAGATACTGGCCCAAGCTCAAACGGCTCGACGAGCAATTCCGCGGCCGGGGCGTACAGTTCGTCGGCGTCAACGCCAGCCCAGGCGATACCATTCCGGACGTCGCCCAACAGGCAATCGACTTCGGCGTGGAGTTTCCTGTGGTCAAGGACGCCGACGGATCATGCGTGCGCGCTGTTGGTGTCGAGCGCACTCCGGAAGTCGTCGTCCTTGACAGTAATCGCCGGCTGCGCTATCGCGGCCGAATCGACGATCAATACAGGCTCGGTGGCGCTCGGCCCGATGTCGTCCACGACGATCTACAGCGCGCACTCGAAGAACTGCTCGAAGATCGACCCGTGCAAGTGCCAGAAACGCCGGTCGACGGTTGCAGAATCACGCCGCCGTCGGCGCCACGGTTCGATTTGCCCGTGACGTTCCACGAGCACGTCCAGCCCCTGCTCCAGCGGCATTGTCAGCAGTGCCATCGGCGTGGCGCGACGGCCCCTTTCTCTTTGATCACATTCGATGAAGTTGCCGCTCACGCCGAAACGATCGCCGAGGTCGTCGGCGAAGGTCGGATGCCGCCCTGGTATGCGAACCGCCAGCAGCAATTCGCCAACGAGCGCGGACTCTCCACCGTCGAGCGAAACCAAATCGTCGCCTGGGCGCAGACCGGCCGGCTGCCAGGTGACCCCGAGAAAGCCTCGCAGCCCTTGACTTTTCACGATTCCGCCTGGGAAATCGGCGAACCGGACGTGGTGACGACAGCCCTGGGAACCCACAGCCTGCCTCCAGATGGCTTCGTGGACTACAAGTATGCAATTCTCCCGTACGTCTTTTTCGACGAGACGTGGATCTCCGCCGCGGAGATTCGTCCGTCGAACCCCAGCGTAGTCCATCATTGCAACATGGCCTACGTGGCCCTCGGCCAGCAGTTCAGCGAGGGCAATTTCATCACAGGGCGTGTGCCCGGCGGCACACCCATGATCCTCGACGATGGACTCGCGCTGCGGATCCCCAAAAATTCGGTGTTGGCTCTGCAGATCCACTATACGACGACGGGCAAGCCGGAAACGAATCGCATGTCGGTCGGTTTACGATTTCCGCGCGGCACCGTTCGACAGGAATTGCACCATGTGCAGGCCACGACCTCGCGGTTCGAAATCCCTCCGGGAGCGGCGGCGCATCCCGTCAAGGCAGTTCGCATTCTGCCGTGCGACGCCAGTGGGTTGGGCATGTTCGCCCACATGCACTTGCGAGGTAAGGACATGACCTTCCGGGCGATCTATCCGACGGGAGAGAACGAGACGCTGCTCTCGATTCCCAATTACCATTACGATTGGCAGCAGAACTATCGCTGGAAACCTGGAACGAAGAAATTTCCCCGAGGGACGCGCATCGAGGTCACGGCACATTTCGACAACTCTCGGTTCAACCCCTTTAACCCGGACCCAACGGCCACCGTCCGTCATGGCCCGCAGACCGTGCAGGAGATGATGTTCGGATTCTTCTTCTACACCGCAGACGGGGAAGACTTGCAATTAAACGTCGACCCCAAGACGGGCCGACGAAATGCCGAGAGTAAGCCTTAGCGCCTCTCCCTATCCCATCATCGCCGTTGCGCTGTCGAAGGGCCGTCGACGATCCCAACTAAGGGACGCCGATCGCAATTCGCTCACCAAATCCTTACAAGATCCAAACTAGACTCGTCCCGGCGAACTGTCATCATGTTCGTATGTGTAAAGTGGTGGAGTCTGCACTTTTGGTTTGAACGGGCACGGAAGCGGAATCGACGGGTCTAGTGGTTCCGTCCGCGGGACGTGCATTCATGATCGAAATCAAGCATCGAATCAATGCCGCCGTCCTGTTGCAGTTGACGACATCGCAGTTGCACGGCCAGAAGCTCGAAGGTGCTCAGTTGGCCGAGGCAGACCTGGCGGGCGTCAACCTGACCGGTACGAACCTGATCAACGCCGATCTCAGCAAGGCCGACTTACGACGCAGTTGCCTGGCAAGCGCCTTGCTCGACGGCGCCAATCTGACGGCCACTTTGCTTTCCGGCGCCGATCTCACCGATTGTCGCCTGGTCGGGGCGAACCTCTCGTGGGCCAAACTCCGAGAGGCAAACCTGCGGTACGCGTTCTTATCGGGCGCCAACCTCTATTGCGCCGACCTGACCAAGGCCGATCTTAGTATGGCCGACCTGCGAGCCAATCTCAGCGAGGCCAACCTCGCCGAAGCCAACCTGCAAGGCGCCAACCTCAGCGGCGCCAACCTGCAAGGGGCGAACCTCGAACGGGCCAACTTGACCGGGGCAAACCTGACCAACGCCAATCTTTTCGGCGCGAAACTGGCGGCGGCCGTGCTCCAAAAGGTCATCGGTTTTCGCGGAGCGACCTCGCGCCCCGTGCCGATCAGGGCGGCACCCCGCAAGGAATGGTGGCGGCTGTGGAATTGAGCAGCGACAAGCAACTGCATGCCGATTCGGTCCTGGCCGAACTGCATTCGCACTCCTTCGAGGTTGGCCCCCAATCGCTCGGGCGAGAAGTGGCCGAGGAATTCGAAGCACGGCCCGAATTGCCGGGCGTGACCGTCGTGCAGCAGGTCGTTCAGCAGGTTGGCCAATTGCGGCGCGTCGTCGGCATGATCTCTCGGGAGAAATTCCTCGAGCACCTCAGTCGCCCTTACGGTCTTGAATTGTACATGCGCCGCCCGATTCAGGCGATGCTCGACGCCAACGAGGTCGAGCACATGGAACTGCCGGGGAGTTTCGGCGTACATGAAGCGGCCCGCATTGCGCTGTCGCGCCCGGTCGATCTGGTCTACGAGCCGATCGTGATCGCTCACGGTGACGGCAAATTCAGCATGGTGGGAATCCACACGCTTCTCCTCGCGCAATCACATCTCCTAGCCCTGGCCAACGAGACCATCCGCCGCCAGAAAGAGCTGGCCGACGAGGCCAACAGCGCCAAGAGCCGTTTCCTAGCCAACATGAGCCACGAAATCCGCACGCCGATGAACGGCATCCTCGGCATGGCGGAACTGCTGCTCGACACAGAGCTCACTCGCGAACAACGCGACTACCTCGAAACGATCAATCTTTCGGCCGAGTCGTTGCTGACCGTGATCAACGACATCCTCGATTTCTCCAAGATCGAGGCCGGCAAAATGGAGCTCGACCGTCACGAATTCAACCTCCGCGACAACCTCGGCGACATGCTCAAGCCGCTCTCCTTCAGGGCGCATGGGAAGGGGCTCGAGTTGACCTACCTCGTCACGACCGACGTGCCCGACACGGTGCTGGGCGACGCCGGGCGGCTGAGGCAAATGATCGTCAACCTGGCGTCGAACGCGGTCAAGTTCACGGAACGAGGCGTCGTCGCCCTTGAAGTCGATTGCCAGCGGCAGGACCACGATTCAGCGATTCTGCACTTCGTCGTCAGCGATACGGGTATCGGAGTCCCTGCCAATCGGCTGCAAGGCATCTTCGAGGCGTTTGAACAGGCCGACAATTCGACCACGCGAAAATATGGCGGGACGGGGTTAGGACTGGCGATTTCCGCGAAGCTGGCGGAACTGATGGGCGGGCAAATTTGGGCCGAGAGTTTAGAGGGGTATGGTAGCCGGTTCCACTTCACAGTTCAATTCGGCGTATCGCCGTTGTCCGGCCCGGTCGCGAACGTGCCGAAGTGGCCCGAGCTGCGAGCGCTTATCGTCGACGACAGCGTGATTACCCGCCGCTGGCTTGGGGTCATGCTCGACGAACGGCGCATTCCCTGGGTTGCGGCCGAGACCGCGCGCCAGGCGTTGGACCTGTTTCGCGATGCGGCGCAAAATGGCAAAGCGTTTTCCTTGGTGATCGTCGACGCGCATCTCCCTGATCTCGACGGCGAGGCCCTTTGCCAGCGGATGGTCCAAGAGAGAGCGTCGGGGGCAGAGCGGTTCGTCATGCTCACATCGCCCGGACACCCCGAGGCCACGCCACGCCGCGATGACACCCGGCAAATCGCCTTCGTGACCAAGCCCGTCAAGCCCTCAGAACTCAATGCCGCCATCGGGCGGCTGATCGATCCCAATGCAGGTGGGATGGCGACCGGCATCCCTCGCGCGGGCATCGCCGAGCGTGCGCCGCTCTTGATTTTGCTGGCGGAAGACGGCGTAGTGAACCAACAGGTGGCTACCCGGCTGCTCGAAAAACGCGGTTATTCCGTCAAGATCGTCACCAACGGTCGCGAAGCGGTCGCGGCCCTTTCGGTTGATCATGACTTCGACCTGGTCCTGATGGACGTGCAGATGCCCGAAATGGACGGCCTGGCGGCCACATCCGCAATTCGCGAATTCGAGCGATCGCGCGACCGCCACACGCCTATCGTGGCGATGACGGCGCACGCGATGAAAGGGGACCGCGAGCGCTGCCTGGCCGCCGGCATGGACGGCTACGTGACCAAGCCGATCCGAGGTAACGAATTGTTTGCCGCGATCGACGAAGTCGTTCAAAGGCGAGCCAAGCAGGCCGCTGGACAGCTCTCCGGAAGACGCGCGGGACAAAGCGCCGGCGACGACTCGCCCAACGGCGAGCATCTCCCGTTAATTGTCGGCGGGCCGCCGCCGACCCTCGACGCCACCTCGAAAGTCGTCGACTGGGATGAGGCGTTGTCCGGACTCGGTGGGGATCGAGAATTGCTGAACTATGTGATTGGGCTGTTTTTTGAAGAGTTGCCGGGCTTGTCGTCGCAAATCGAAGCAGCGATTCGGGCGAGGGACGCGGCGACATTGAAGCGAACAGCCCATACACTCAAGGGATCGCTCGGTCATCTCGCCGCGCGGGACGCGGTCGAAGCCGCCTCGCGGCTCGAACAGCTCGCGACTGCCGGCGCGACGGCGGACGGAATTCTGACGGATAGCGCGCATGCAGCCAGCGCCGACCTTCACCGGGCATTAGTGTACGAGCTCCAACGGCTGGAGCCAGTCTTGAACGAATACAGAACTCCTATGGCCAGCGGCCATTTGCAAGGACCATGTTAGAGTTTCGCAAGATTTGTCCAATCGGATTGACTTTCAGTGAGCTTATTGTTTACTGCTATCCGGAGAACCCATGATGACCGGAGAACCCGTTGAATTGCCCGTGGCGCCCGATTGTGTTGCCCCGGCGCATGGTGACTTGAAGCCCAAGATCCTGATCGTCGACGATTCGGCGCTGGAAGCGCGTCTGGCGGCCAAAATTCTCGAACATCACTTGCCCGTCGAGATCATCTTCGCGCAAGACGGCCTGGAAGCCTTGGAATGCATTGCGGCCCAGGCGCCCGACCTAGTGCTGACCGATATGCAGATGCCACGGATGGACGGCCTGACCCTGTCGGCACGGGTTCGTGTGTCCTTTCCCTTCATCCCGGTGATCCTCATGACCGCGTATGGTAGCGAGGAAACCGCACTTACCGCCCTGCGGGAAGGGGCGGCAAGCTATGTGCCGAAACGCCACTTGGCGCGCGACCTGGTGGACACCGTGCGTAGCGTGTTGTCTGTATCGGGCGCCGAAAGCCAATACCGGCGCACGCTCGGGGCCTGGGTACAGACGGAGTTCCGCTTTCGCCTGGAGAGCGACGTGGGGTTGATCGCCGGATTAGTCGATCACATCCAGCAATATGCGCGCGTGATGTCGGCCGTGAACGAGGTAGAGCTGATCCGAGTCGGAGTGGCGCTTCACGAGGCGTTGAGCAACGCCATTTATCATGGCAATCTCGAACTCGATTCGGAACTTCGACAAGAGGACAACGACTGCTATTACCAATTGGCCGAGGAGCGACGCACGCTAGAGCCGTATTGCCATCGGCATGTCCATGTCGTGGTGCGCGAATCGCCGCACGAAGGGCGTTATCTGGTCCGCGACGAGGGCCGCGGCTTCGATCCGTCGTCCGTTCCCTCCGACCCGACGGATGCGGCGCATCTCGAGCGGCCCAGTGGACGGGGGCTGTTCCTGATTCGAATGTTCATGCACGAGGTCCGCTTCAACGACCGTGGCAATGAAATCACCATGATCCACCGGCGCGAGCCCCCGCCGCGCTAAACGACGCCGCCGCTAGACGACGCCGCGCCGAACGACGCTGGACTGAACGACATTAAGGAACGAGACATGCTCGAAGTGAAAATGTTGATCAATGACAACGACCTGGTGCAGCTCGAATCGTCCGGAACCGTGTCACGCGACGGTTGGGGGCTGGGTACGAACCCCATCGAGCAGGCCTGCGGTCCGGCGGTCTACTCGAAAAAAGTGCTGCTCAGCCTGGCGAGTTGCCGGTACCTTGATTCGACGGGTGTCGAATGGTTGTTGCGGTGCCACAAGCGGTTCGCCATGGCCGGCGGCAAGCTGATCATCCATTCCGTCGCGCCGGTAGTCTCGCAGATTCTGAAGATCATGCGGATGGATTTGGTACTGAACCTGGCCGAGAACGAAACTCAAGCCCGGAGTCTTTTGGAAGGAGCGGCCGGTGGCAACCATTGACTTCGAGGAGGTGGGCGGCGCGGAAAACGGTCAGGAACTTTCGCTCGATCGTGTTTCGCCGGAGTTGGCCTTCTCAGTGCTGGTCGACTACGCGGTGCGGAGCGGCGCCAGCGACCTTTTTATCTGTTGTGAGCAAAACCGGGTCGAAGTTTCCATCCGAAGCCTGGGCATCATCCGCACGATCGCCAAATTACCCACCGAGCTTGGATCTCGCTGTATCTACCACATCCGCGCCGCCGCGGGCATGAAGTTCGACGAACACCGCAAGCCCCAAGACGGTCGCCTGGTTCGGCACCGCAGCGACGGCCGCACGATCGACCTGCGCCTGAACACGATGCCTACCTTGTACGGCGAAAGCCTGGCCGTCCGCATCCTCGTACGTGACAGCCATCTGTACGACGTAACGAAAGTGGGTCTCGTCGGCCCGCAGTTGGACACGATCCTGAGCTGGCTGCACAGCCCCAGTGGGCTAGTGGTGGTGACGGGGCCGACCGGTTCGGGCAAGACCACGACTTTGTACGCCTGCTTGAACTACTTGAACAACGGCAGGCGCAAGATCCACACGATCGAGGACCCGATCGAATACGCGCTCGACGGCCTGCGCCAATCGCAAGTCGACGACCTGAACGGCCCCACGTTCGAGCAACTGCTGCGGGCCGTGTTGCGGCAGGGGCCCGATGTGGTGATGGTCGGCGAGATCCGCGACCAGATGACCGCCGAAACCGCTGTCCGCGCCGCCAACAGCGGTCAGCTCGTGTTCGCCACGTTGCACGCGCCAGTCGCCGCGGGCGCCATCCAGAGCATGCTCGCTTTGGGCATCCACCCACACTTCCTCTGCGCCTCGCTCTTGGGAGTCATCGGCCAACGGCTGATCCGGACGCTTTGCCCCGAGACCAAGGTACGTCTCGACCTGGGCTACACGCGGCAAATGTTCCAGGAAATCGAGCGCTGGATTCCTCCGGGCGAGGAGCCCCAGGTTTATGCGGCGTCCCCCGACGGAAACGCCACTGACGGTTACGCGGGACGCACCGGCGTGTTCGAAATCTTAAGCCTCACACCCGCCGTGCGGCAACGCATCGCCACGGGCCGTCCATTGAACGAAATCAGCCAGCAAGCCATCGACGACGGGATGCTCGACTTCCGCCGGGCTTCGCTCTTGAAGGTTGCTTTGGGTGAGACCAGCTTCGACGAGATCCTACGAGTCGTCCCAACCGCGGAACAGTGGGTTGGGATTTAAGTCACTTTTCGGTCGGCATCACGGCGGCGGTTCTGAATCGGCTCTCATCCAACTGCGGTCCGCCGCCGCGAGCCAACGACGTAGGCTACCACCAGGGCGATCGCCGCGAGATCGACCACACCGTCGACCCACCAGGCAAGCACGAGCGGCGAATCTGGGCTCCCGGCACCGACGAATCGGCAGGTGGCGGCACTCGCCGCGACCACCAGTGTCGCAAACAATGAAAAGTGCCGGCGGAAAAGGTGCTCATGGAAAACGTACCCGTGGTGCTGGATCAGAAAGCTTGCGAGCAACAGCCAGAACAGCATCGCGGCCAATTCCCACGCCGGACCCTCGCCGGTCCAAACGATCACGGGAAACAACATCAGGGTCCCGGCCAGAAGTAGATTGTCGGTATAGGAAAACGATCCGTAGAACGAGAAAAAACGGTACTCCCTCCTCGCCAATGAGCCGCCTGCCAACGCGAGAACGACCGCGGTCGGAACCATCAATGCGGCCATCCGAATGCTCTTCCAAAACGAGTTCAGGTTGGCCAGTCTGACGTCGGCCGCGACCTTCTTGTAGAGTGCCAGGCGCCGCTCGAGCGGCGTAATTCCGCGCAAGTCAGGCAGCGATTTCAACCACTCTTCGTTGCTGAGCGATTCGACCGCCGCGCCCGGGTCATCGTCATTCGCTTTGACCTGCGCCAGGGGGGCCAGCAAGACGTCGGTTCGATGGTCGGCGAGGAACATTGGTCCCAAGCAGAGCGTCAGGCTGGTCAGGGCGGCGATCAGTCCGCCCGCGGCCCCCGAGGCCACGTCGCTGGCGCGACTCGACGAGCGCGTGAGGATCGGCGGCAGAAAACCGCAACCCATCATGCCCAAAGCGAGTGTGGCGACCAACGCGGCCCGTGTCCACGGTCCCGTCGCTTCGGACGCAGATCGCGCCCACGTCGGCAATACGAATCCGGGCCGTGGCGGCGCCAGGCTTGGGAAGGCCTGGTACGCCGCTTCAACATCAGCCCAGAGCCTGGATCGCGTGGAAACGCCGGCCACCGAGATCATCAGCCCGCACACGATTCCCACGAGGACCGTCCAACCAAGAGCAGACAGATGCTGTCGCAGCCACAGGCGCGTCAGAAAGGGGAGTCCGGCGGGGCGCGCCGCGATCGGTTCGCCGGCCAGGAACCGGTGGAGGTCGACAGCCAATTCGCCGGCCGAGACGTAACGCCGGTGTGAATCTTTTTGCAAGCACTTGAGGCAAATCGTTTCCAGATCGCGGGGCACCTTGGGATTCAGCAGGCGGGGTGGGACGGGTTCGGTTTCGCAGACCGCGAGCAATGTGTCGAACACCGTGGGTCCTTGAAACGGCGGCCGGCCGGTGAGCGTTTCGTAGAGCGTTGCGCCCAGTGCGTAGACGTCAACCGCCGGTCCCAAGGGCCCGTGCCCTCCCGCGATTTGCTCAGGCGGCATGTAGCCGGGCGTTCCCATAGCCTCGCCGGTCGCCGTGAGGCGCGAGTCGTCGTCGACCCGCTTCGCGAGCCCAAAATCGGTTACGCGCGGCCGGTCGGCCGCGTCGATCAACACGTTCGACGGCTTCAGGTCACGGTGCAGCGTTCCTTGTGAGTGCGCGTATTCGATCGCTTCGGCCACCAATTCGATATAACGCGCGGCCTTTTCGGCGGCGAGCGGGCGGTCGCGAGCCATTTGGGCCAGGCTCATTCCGTCGATAAAGTCCATTGAGAAATAGTGCTGCCCCTCATACTCGCCGACCTCGTGGATGGCGACGATGGCCTCATGCCGCAGGTTGGCGGCAGCCTTGGCCTCGACGTGAAACCGCTCGATTTCTGCCGACGAGGCGAGCTTGCCCGACAAGATCATCTTCAGCGCCACCACCCGATCGAGACTGATCTGCCTGGCTTTGTAGACCACGCCCATGCCGCCGCGGGCCACTTCCTCCAGCAGTTCGTAGTCGCCGAATCGCACCTGTGCGGGGCTGGGTTGTTTGGCGCGGTGCCGAGGCGCGGCACACGGCGATGAAGGCGGCGGAGTCGGGGCTTGAGCGAACTTAACCCGCGCTTCGTCGCCATCCGGCGCCCGCGCAGGTCCGGAAACGACGCGCGGTGCGTCGTGGCTTCCACTCGACCCGGCGACGTCAATCGGCATGGGATATCGTCTGACGCGTGGATGCCTCGGCCCGCAACGACCCATCGGGCTGTTGCTTCAGGTGAGGAGCGGCGCGGGCCAATGCGTTGAGCAGCGCCGCGGGATCGCACGGCGAAATCATGAGCGAAGATACGCGTTCGCTTTTGCCTTTACGATGTTCGATTCGGACCATCTCGCGCGACCAGATGGGGCCGCTTGGCAAGCCTCCACGGCTGATCCGCGCCGCCGCGATCGAATCCAGCGGAATGCGACTCAAGCTGGGGCCCGATTGGACGATCAAGTGTTCGTAGCCGATCTCGTAACGCGTCGCGGCCAGGCACCAGATCAAGAGGACGCCAAACACCGGCAGCAGTGCCCCCAGCAGCAACATGAAATCACTCCTTTTCAGGTTCAAGACCATCAACCTGAGCCCCGTTTCGCTGTCGCCGGGCGGCATTGCGACCTCGACCCCCGTGTAGACGATCCAGACGCCGGCCGCAACCAACGCCATGCCCGCCAGGCCGGCGACGAAATTGATCCACCAATCCTTCTTAGCCCGGTAAAGCATGGCTTTGCCACTCGCGACCGCGTTGGGACATTCGGACGGTCGTTAGTTTGCCACGCTCTTGGGAACATCGCAAATAAAAAGCCGCAAACTCACGGAAGTCTAACAATTCGCGGCCGAGTCCACTTCGGAGACCACATTCACAACGTGATCCGGCCTCCTTGAGCCTTCATGCTGCGCTCGGCGGCTTCGAGCATGCGCACGACGCGCAGACCGGCGTCGCCGCCGGTAACGGGCTGCCGAGCGGTCTGGATGCACTCGGCTAAATGGCGGACCACGTTTTGCAGCGGTTCCTCCCTGGGCAGGTGCGGCGAGTGGATATCGCCCGTGCGATAACTGACCAGCAGCCCCCGGCGAAGATCGAGGTTCGTACTCGTCATAATCCCACGATCGTAAATCTTTACCGGCTCGACCGGATCGAGGTCGTTGTAGACCAGGCTCCGTTTGCTGCCTCCAATGATCATGTGCCGGAGTTTGACCGGGCTGAGCCAGTTGACATGAAAGGTGGCGATCAAGGAGTTGCCGAAATCCATGTTGACATAGGCGACGTCTTCCAATTCACTCCCAATGTGTGAGACGCCGGTCGCGGCCAGGCTGCGCGGCAACCGGCCGAAGAAGTGGTCGACGATCGAGATGTCGTGCGGCCCCAAGTCCCACAGCACGTTGACGTCGTTCTGGAACAATCCGAGGTTGATACGCACGCTGTCGACATAATAGATCTCGCCCAGTTCACCGTTGTCGATCAATTCCTTGATCTTCCGCACGGCGGGGCTAAATACGAACGTATGGTCGACCATCAGCGTCCGCCCGCAGTCGCGGGCCTTTTGCACGACCGCTTCCGCTCCGCGGACCGAGTCGGCCAACGGCTTCTCAACCAGGACGTGTTTTCCAGCGTCGAGCGCCGCCAGCGCCAAGGTCGCGTGCGTGGCCGCGGGAGTGGCAATCGCGACCGCGTCAATATCGGGATCGAGTAATAGCTCCTCGGCAAATTGGTACGTCTTGACCGCAGGGTATGGCGCCGCCGCGCGATCGAGCCTGGCCCGGTCAGTGTCGCAGACGGCGACCAGCCGTGTCGCCTCGCAGGCGGCGAAGTTGCGGATCAGGTTGGGGCCCCAATAGCCGCACCCCAGAACCGCCGCGCGCACGGGACGCGCGCCTGCGTCGAAGTCGCCGGGGCTAGGGCTATGCGCGTCAGATCCTTCGAGGTCATTCATGGAGCGTGTGCTCCGTGGTTCTTGCATTCGCTCGTGGAAGTTGCCCGCTGCTCCGGCGCAGGATTCCGCGCAGCCGAAACAATTCGTTGACCGTGTGGACGATCTTAGCGACGGTCACCGACGAATGGCCGGTGCCACGGGCATGGTATTGCTCGGTCAGGCTTTCGACGCGAAATCCGGCCGCAAGCGACTTCAAAATCAGCTCGGTCGTCACGGTGCTCACCCCCCGCGATTCGATGGCGATGCTCCGCAGCACGCGGCGACGGTAGGCCTGAACGAAGTTATGGTCGATAAACGGGGAACCGAACAATGTTCGAACAAGCCGCACGTTGGCCCACGAGACCAGCTTGCGCACCGCGCCGTACGCCCGGCGGTCGGCCCGCTCGACGACAACCACGTCTGCGCCGTCGCGCAGCCGTGCCAGCACTTTGCAGGTATCGCCGGGATCGAAGGGGAGGTCGACGCCGTTGTGCATGACGAATTCTCCGCGCGACACCTCCAGTCCACGCAGGATCGTCGCCACCTGCCCGACGTTTCTTTCGTTGCGCAATACCCGCACCGCCGGATGACCCTCGGCGGCGCGCTCGGCGGCGGCGAACGTGCCGTCGGTCGAACCATCGTCGATGACGACGATCTCGAAGCTCGCGCCGCACGGTTCGAGCGCTTGCAGGTACGTCTCAATGGCGCCGGCGACGGCCGACTCCTCGTTGTAGGCGGGCAAGACGATGCTCAATTCGATCGAAGGCGGTTCCGACATTTCTTAGAGGGACCCCCTCCAGCTTGTAATTACGTGCCTTGCGTGTGAGGCGGGGGTGGGTGTCAAAGTCGGCGGCGTGCGGCATATCCGCCTCCAAAGCGGAAGGATCAACGACCCCAATGGGGTCAAATTCCACAGCCTAGGGCAACGCCCTAGGAAAGCGAATATCCAAAACAATTTCACCCCAACGAGGTGACACCCGATAACGGACCGTGGCAAATCGCCTGTTGCGCCCCGTTGGGGCTTGGCCTGGGTTCTTTTCGTCAGGTTCCTAGGGCTGCACCCTAGGCTGTGGAATCGCGCCCCTTTGGGGCTGATGGCGAGGCGATTTCTAAACCTGGCCGCAAGCGACGCCGGCGGGCTTTCATCAAACTTAAACACTCGCCAGATCCTCCAGTGCCCGCACCACCTCTGCGAGCTCATCCTCCGTCATCTGCGGGTAAAGCGGCAATAACAACGAGCGATCGCTCGCGCGCTGGGAGCATGGCAACTCCGGCCCACGAGAAATACCCGAATAGGCCGGTTCACGGTGCGCGAGCATGATTCCCCGCCGGGTGGCGATGCCACGGTCGAGCAGTTTCTGCATCAGCTCGTCCCGGCCCAGCGGCGCGTCGTCAGTCAGATGCACCGCGTAGCTCTGGAAATTGGCCTCGACGTCTTCCGGCACGTATGGTGGCCGCAACCAAGGATGGTCGGCCAGGGCCACCGTGTATCTCGCAGCCAGTTCCCGGCGCCGGGCGACGAGACCTTCGAGCTTTTTCATCTGTTCGACCCCCATCGCCGCCTGAACGTCAGTCATGCGGTAGTTAAAGCCAAGACAGACATACCGCTCGGCAATCACTTGCGGCGACGCATGGCGCACGATGTCGGGTACGCTCATTCCGTGCTGCCGAAGGAGCCGCAAGCGGCTGGCGTGCCGCGGGTCGTTGGTCGTGATCATGCCCCCTTCGCCGGTCGTGATCACTTTGCGGGGGTGAAAGCTGAAGCAGGCCATTTCCGTGTGCCCGCCGATTGGGTAACTCTTGTAACGGCTCCCCAGCGCGCAGGCCGCGTCTTCGAGAATCTTGACGCCTCGTCGCTCACCAAGCGCCAAGAAGCGAACGAGATCGGCGGGCAGGCCAAGCTGGTGGACGACCATCACCGCCTTGGTCCGCGGGGTGACTGCGGCCTCGGCCGCATCGGGATCGAGATTGTACGTCCGCGGATCGACGTCGGCGAAGACAGGAGTCGCGCCAGTATGTCGAATGGCGTTCGCCGACGCGATGAACGACATCGAGGGGCAAATCACTTCGTCCCCTGGGCCGACCCCCAACGTCAAAAGCGCCAAGTGCAATGCCGCGGTGCAACTGGAAACGGCGACCGCCTCGGTCACGCCGCAGTAATCGGCCACCGCTTGTTCGAATTCGGCGACACGTGGTCCCTGCGTTATCCAGCCGCTTTCGATCGCCCGCCGCGCAGCGTCGGCTTCTTCTTGTCCCAAGCATGGCTTCGTGATAGGGATCATGGACCAGGGATGAGGGATGATGGGATGAGGAGTCCTTCTTTTCTCTTTATCTCCTCACCTCCTTATCTTCTCACCTCTCATGCTTGCGTGTGTTTCCGTGTGCCTTAACGCCTATCGCCTAACGCCTCTTTCTCTCTGCTTACGCCTTCGGTCTCTTTGGCCGCCTCGTGCCACGTCACCAGGCTCCGCAGTCCATTTTCCAATGCGATTCGCGTTCGGAAGCCGAGCATTTGATCGGCCTTGCGGACATCGGCCAGGCGGCGTGGCACAGGGTTGACAGCCCGTTCCGGCAACATGAAGGGCTGAACATGCTCCTGACCCGTGACTCGCAGCAGCGCCGCGAGCAATTCCAACAAGCTCGTTTCCGTTCCGCTTCCGACATTGAAAACTTCGTCGGCCACGTCGGCTTGCAAAGCCAGGAGGTTGGCCCGAGCGACGTCGTCGACGTAAACGAAATCCATCGTCTGCCGCCCGCTGCCGAATATCTTTGGCGGTTCGCCGCACGCCAGGCAATCCATCCAGCGAATCAGGACTTCGGTGTACTTGCCGAAAACGTCCATCCGCGGCCCATAGACATTGAAGTACCGCAGCGCCACGTAGCTCAGGCCGTGCATTTCGTGGAAACTGCGCAACATCGCCTCGTTGGCTGCCTTCGCGGCGCCGTACAGCGTGCGATTGTTGTAGGAGGGGTGCGTTTCGGGAGTGGGGAATTCATCGGCCATGCCGTAGACCGAGGCGGACGAAGCCGCGACCAACCTTTTCACGCCTGCCTCGACGCACGCCTGCAAAACGTTGAACGTGCCGTCGACGAGGACCTCGAGGCACTCGCGCGGCTCCTGGGCGCAGCGCGTGATGCGAATCGCCGCCTGATGGAAGACGCCGTCGACTCCCTCGAAATGTGGCCTGATGCGGTCGAAAGTGCGAATGTCCTCTTGCACCAATTCGGCCCGGCCGCTCGCGAGTGCCGCTTCGATGTTGAGCGGCGTTCCACGGCTCATGTTGTCGAGGATCACGACGCGTAGAGTCGGATCGGCGGCCAACAATTGGTCGACGATCGTCGAACCCACCAGGCCGGCGCCGCCGGTGACCAGGATCGTGCTTCCCGAGAGTTCCATTCGTGATCTCAACCAAGAGATGCTTCCTCGCTTGCGGTACAACCTAGTTGTGGTGGCCGTGTCTTGGCAAGACGGTCCTCAAGCCAACGGTGCCAGTCGGAACGATTTTGCGTGATCTAAGTCACTGCTGTACAGTGCTTTAACGATTTTCAATCCCCTCCGGGCCTCTCCGTTCCCTGGCCGACGAGGCAAAGCACGTGTGTTTTTTTGTATCCTGCGCCGTGTACGCGAATTTTCATGGCGCCCTAACGGAAACCTAACAATCGCCGGCTATCGTGACAGGGCAAGTTTCAACCGTTAGGATGGCTCCGATGGCCTCGCGAAACAAGGAGTTAGCTACTTTGACTCTCAATCCAATTAATCACTTGAAGCATGAGTTTTCACGGTGGTTCCTCCTCGTTGCGGCATTGGTCACGGTTGGCTGTAGCCCCGCGGCCAACCCAGCTCCGGCCAAACCGGGTGCGACCACCACTGCACCTTCTACATCGACAGGGTCATCCACGGGCGCCGATGTCGTCAAGATCGACGGCTCGAGCACGGTTTACCCCACCACCGAGGCCGTGGCGGAGGAATTTCAAAAAGCCAAGGCGGGTAGCGTGAAAGTGACCGTCGGCATTTCGGGGACAGGTGGCGGCTTCAAGAAGTTCTGCCGCGGCGAAACCGACATCTCCGATGCCTCCCGCCCAATTCTCAAGGAGGAGATGGCCTTGGCCAAGGAAAACGGAATCGAGTACATCGAGTTGCCGATCTGCTTCGACGCCCTGACGGTCGCGGTACACCCGTCGAACGATTGGCTCGACTCGATCACCGTCGACGAGCTGAAGCGAATCTGGGAGCCTTCCGCGCAGGGAACGGTGACGCGCTGGAACCAGATTCGTCCGGACTGGCCCGATGAAGAGCTCACATTGTTCGGCGCCGGCTCTGATTCGGGGACGTTCGACTATTTTACGGAAGCCGTCGTTGGCAAGGCGAAGTCGAGCCGGGGCGACTATACGGGGAGCGAGGACGACAACGTTCTGGTTCAAGGCATCGCGGGAAACAAGCATGCGCTCGGTTACCTGCCCTTTGCTTATTACTCGCAGAATACCGACAAACTCAAGGCCGTGGCTATCGATTGGGAGAAGGACGAGCTGGGGCCGATCCAGCCGAGCCTTGAGAACGTGCTGGCCGGAACGTACAATCCGCTTTCACGTCCCTTGTTCATCTACGTCAGTCTCAAGAGCGCCGAGCGGCCGGCGGTCAAGGAATTCGTCGAGTTCTACTTGAAAAACGCCAAGGAACTGGCGACCGAAGTTCATTACTTGCCACTCCCCGATCACGGCTATGAAATGGGCCTCGAGCGTTTCGCCGCCCTCAAAGTTGGCAGCGGCTTCGGTGGAGTGCCCGAGATCGGCCTGGCGGTCGACGAAATTTTCCAGCGGGAACCGAAGTCGAATTAGAAAACCTGCGCGCCACACTCACTTCGCATGTCTACCACGAAAAGCGGGTCGTCGATGGCCGGTCTCGGCAAACCGCTTGGTGGTTCGGAGGGCCGGCCGGCCACGGACGATATGGCCTGGCATTCTACAGGCGCGGCCGCGCGGCGGCGTGTCAGGGCTTGGACCGATCGCGGCATCGCGACGTTCTTGTTCCTGGCGGCCTCTTCTTCGGTTCTGATCACCGCCGGTATCGTCGGCATCCTCCTGGTCGAATCCGCGAGGTTCTTCGCGCACGTGCCGCTCAGTGATTTCCTGACCGACACGCTTTGGACGCCGCTCTTCGCCGAGGCGCGGTACGGCATCCTACCGCTGGTCGCCGGCACGCTCGTGACCACCGGTGTGGCGCTCTTGGTGGCGCTCCCCATGGGAACCATCGTGGCCATCTACCTCAGCGAGTTTGCTCCGCCACGCTTGCGCGAGGGAGTGAAACCCCTCTTGGAGTTGCTGAGCGCCGTGCCGACCGTCGTTTATGGCTATTTCGCGCTATTGTTCGTGACGCCCATGTTGCAGAAGGTCGTGCCCGGCCTGCCGAGCTTCAGCATGCTGAGCGCGGGGCTGGTGATGGGGATCATGATCGTGCCCTACGTGACGTCGCTCAGCGAAGACGCGATGCGGGCCGTGCCCATGATCCTGCGCGAAGGATCGTACGCGATGGGGGCCAACCGCGTCGTCACTTCGTTTCGGGTGGTGTACCCGGCGGCACTGTCAGGGATCGCGTCTGCGTATATCCTGGGCATTTCACGGGCCATTGGGGAAACCATGATCGTAGCCATCGCGGCGGGCATGCAGCCCAATTTGACGTTCAACCCGCTCGAGCCCGCCGAGACCGTGACTGCATACATCGTGCAGGTCAGCCTGGGCGACTTGCCCCACGGCACCATCGGATACCAGTCGATATTCGCGGCCGGATTGACTCTGTTCCTGATGACGTTGGGCTTCAATATCGTCGGGTACTGGCTCCGCAAACGGTTTCGAGAGGCGTACTAGCATGGACCCCGTTCAGCGGATCGTCGTGCGCCGCCGCCGGCAGGACCTGGCATTCAACGTCCTGGGGATCGGCTGCACGCTGGTCGGCCTGGTGACGCTGGCACTCCTGATGGTCGACCTGGCCTTAGATGGTCTGGCGCGGATCGATTGGCAGTTCGTCAGCCATTTTCCCTCGCGCAAAGCGGCAGAAGCGGGCGTGCTGTCGGCCTGGGTCGGAACCCTGCTGGTCATGCTGGTCACGGCCCTGGTGGCCGTGCCACTGGGGGTTGCCGCCGGCGTGTACTTGGAAGAGTACGCTCCGAAAAACCGAATCACGTCGATCATCGAGATCAACATCGCCAATTTGGCCGGCGTCCCCTCGATCATCTATGGCTTGATGGCCCTGGGGCTTTTCGTTTACGCCCTGGGCTTGGGGCAGAGCGTCCTGGCCGGGGGGCTGACGTTGGCGGTTTTGATCCTGCCGATCGTCATCGTCGCGACGCGCGAGTCGTTGCGGGCCGTGCCGGCGAGCATTCGCGAGGCGGCCTACGCCATGGGTGCGACGAAATGGCAAGTCACCTGGCACCATTTGCTGCCCTGCGCCTCGGCTGGAATCGCCACGGGGGTGATCATCGGCCTCTCGCGCGCGATCGGCGAGACAGCGCCTTTGATTACGATTGGCGCCTTGACGTTCATCGCCTTCCTGCCGCCATTGCCCGTGCAGGCCCAGCCGCCGTTCGTATCGTTCGGCTGGCTCAAATCGCCGTTCACGGTGCTGCCGATTCAGATGTTCAACTGGCTCTCGCGGCCGACGCGCGACTTCCACGCTAACGCCGCCGCGACGGGGATAATCCTGGTGGCCATCACGTTGGCGTTGAACTCCGTGGCCGTGGTCATCAGGTACCGGATGCGCAAGCGGGTCAAGTGGTAGAGGAAGGTGTATAGTCTTATGTCGACGCAAGCCAAGCAGGTTTCTATGCCGGACAAGAACGAGGGCCACCTGGCCCAGCCCGTCGCCGACGCTGCCAATCCGCCGCCCTCCCACAGTGCGCTCCCCCATGCTGCGCCGAGCGGACAGGATGCGAAGGAAATCAGCACACATTACGGCGACCCCACTCCGCCCCTCAAGGCCGAGGTCAAGTCGCTGAATTTCTTCTACGGCGCCCACCAGGCGATCAAAGATCTGAGCCTGGGGATCGTGGATCGCAAGGTGACCGCGATCATCGGTCCATCGGGTTGCGGCAAGAGCACGCTGTTGCGCTGCTTCAATCGGATGCACGATCTGTACCCGCATTGCCGCTACGAAGGGGAGATCGTGCTGCAACCGAGCGGTCGGAACATCGTGGGCCGCGACGTCGACCCGATCGAGATGCGGATGCGGATCGGGATGGTGTTCCAGAAACCGAATCCGTTTCCCAAGTCGATCCTGGAAAACGTGGCCTACGGATTGCGTCTGAAGGAGAAGCTGTCTCGCAGGGAATTGCACGACCAGGTTGAGCTTGCGCTGCAGGCGGCCGCGCTCTGGGACGAAGTCAAGGACCGCTTGCAGAAGCCGGCCTACGAGCTCTCGGGCGGGCAGCAACAGCGGCTCTGTATCGCCCGCGCCCTGGCCACCAAGCCGGAAATGTTATTGTTCGACGAACCGACTTCGGCATTGGATCCGATGGCCACCTCGCGCATCGAAGATTTGATCCATTCGCTGCGCGACCGCGTCACCGTGCTGATCGTCACGCACAACATGCAGCAGGCGTCGCGGGTTTCGGATTTCACGGCCTTTATGTACCTGGGCGAGCTGGTGGAAGTCGGCAAGACGAGCACCATGTTCTCGAAGCCCTCGAAGAAGTACACGAACGATTACATCACGGGGCGGTTCGGGTAGCTACCATGCAAGAGCCTGCGCGACGATCGGCCGTCAACGAGTTGCTCGAAACGGCCCTTGGGAACCTGCCGCCGCCCCCCAAGCCGCCCGCCGCAAGGCAGTTTCCCTGGTTGATTGTCGCCGGGGCGGCCCTTGGCCTGGCGGTGTTTGCCGGCGCCGTGGCTTTGGTGATAAGCGGGCTGCGCGAGGAGCCCGCCCTCACTCTGCAAATCGCCGCGGAAAATAACGAGGCGCCGCAACCTTCGCCGGCGAGAAAGCCCGAGCTTCCCAATTGGTTGCCCGATCTGAAGATCGAACGCCAGCTTGGCGATCGCGTCGGCTTCGGCAAGTGGAACTGGCGCATCCCAAAAGGCTTTGAGCCGGCAAGCGCGCCTGGGGGACTGAAGCTCTACGACGGAGACTTCGAATCGTGGTCCTGGGCCGACGCTGAGGCGGAGGGCACGACGCTCGCCGCCTTCCACCTCGATTCGGGTGAGATGAAACGCCTGAACGATCCGGAAAAGGCACTCGCCGCGGTCGATCGTCTCGAGGCGGCGTTCATCAGTCGCCTGGCGGCGGCGTTGGCAAAGAGTTGCAACCTCGATGAATTCGACTTCATGCCGGGCGATTCCGGCCGGTTGGCGCAAAGGAAATTCCAGCGTATCGATTTCAACGGCCGCGACGCCGATTCGAAGCCGGTTTATGGCGTGCTCTTGTTCTCGCTCGAGGGGCGAAGCTTGCTCGCCTTGTTCGCCACCTCGCCCCTACCGCCCGGTGACGAACGGCGCGCCGAGCTTGTGACGGCGCTGCTCACGCTCAAGGGCGGATGAGGGACGGTTCATGCCCGGTGGTTGCTGACGTTCGCTCAAAGGCATCCTTGTTTCCACCTTGCGTTTCGACCGCCGCCTGTTTGATTTCGGTTGCCGCGAAAGTCCGTTGATATTGCCCGCCCTGTGCGTCCGCTGGCAATCGCATAGAGCGGAGGTGAACGGAATTGAATCCGTGCTGCAATCAGTTGCCGACCGTGCTACAATGCAGTGGAAGGAGACATGACTCGTGAACCTCGTTCTTGAGCTCCCGCTCGAATTGGAGACCGAATTGGCCGCAGAGGCGGCGAGAATTCAGCTCCCTCTTTCGGAGTACGTCTTGCGTGTTCTTACGACAGGCCGAATTCCAGGCCCTATGCCGCGTAACGGACCGGAGCTGATTGCATACTGGGAAGGTGCGGGCCTCGTTGGCACGCGTTGCGATATTGAGGACGCTCCGGCACACGCTCGCGCGCTGCGGAAACAGGCTGAGAATCGGGAGCGGACGTAGGTGATGGACCTCGTCGACACCGACATACTGATCGACATCCAACGCGCCCACCCACCGGCAATGGCTTGGTTCGCCGGGTTGAGCCAATTGCCACTTGTACCGGGTTTCGTGGCGATGGAATTGGTTCAGGACGCACGAAACGCTCGCGAGGTTCGCAAGGCCTTGCAATTGATCGCGCCGTTCCAAATCGTCTGGCCTACCGACGCGGATTGTGCCTGTGCGCTTTCCGATTTCAGCACTTTCCACCTTTCACACGGACTGGGCTTGCTCGATTCCCTGATCGCCGCTTGCGCTGCCGGGCGGTCCGCAACGCTCTACACGTTCAATGTAAAGCATTACTCCGCCGTCGCACGGCTGGCCACAGCCCAACCCTATACTCGGTGATTGCTCTCCACTTACCTGGAAGATCCTGCTTTTTGGCCCGATTTTCACCATGAGTGGCGCGACATGAGGGACGTCCCAGCGGCGATGTGTATGCATGGAGCGTCCGCCAGCCACTGCCTGAAGTGCCGGTGCCCTTGCAAGCACCCGATCCCGACGCGATCGTGAATCTCCAGGCTGCATTTGCGGACGCGTTTGAACGGGGCCGTTACGGACGCTGGATCGACTATACGCAGCCGCCGATCGCCGGTCTCGCCGATGATGACCGTGCCTGGGTCGTCGAGCAAGCTCGCCAACGCGGCTGACAAACTTTGGAATCAATCCGCCGAAGGGTCTTGATCAGATTGGGATTGAAGCGAACGGCCTCTTGCAGACGGCGCTCGACGTGCCCTGTTTTGCTTTTTGCGAGGGCTGGCGCTCACTTTCATTGATTCGCCGCGTTCTGGGCCTTCAGTCTCGCGGCGATCGACCGCTCTCGTTCGGCCGCAGCGAAATCTCCGAGCGCCTCGTGAATCTCGCCAAGAGCCTCTCGAATGTCAGGGCGGAAAGGGGCGATCGCGGCAGCCTGCTCCAGGTCGTGAAGCGCCTCGGCCATGTCGCCGCCGCGATGGCGGCAGATGGCCAACAGCCGCCAGTCCTCGGCGTGGCGCCGCACCGCTATAAGCTGTTCGATCGCTGGCCTCGCCATGTCGACGCCGATCGGCTGGAGGTTATGCTCGTCAGCCGCTTGACAAGGGCGTTGTCAAAGAGTTGCAACCTGGGTGAATTCGACTTCATGCCGGGCGATTCCGGCCGGTTGGCGAGGAGAACGTTCAAACGTATCGATTTCAACGGCAAGAATGCCGACTCGAAACGGGTTTATGGCGTACTCTTGTTTTCGCGCGAGGGGCGAAGCTTGCTCGCCTTGTTCGCCACCTCGCCCCTACCGCCAGGCGACGAACGGCGCGCTGAACTCGTGACGGCTTTGCTCACGCTCAAGGGCGGCTGACGGACGGTTCTTGACGTGCCCTGTTTGCCTTCCTGCCAGGGCGACCGTGCAAACCGATTGTGCCTCGAACGACCTTCGGATCGCCTCCTGATGAGCTGCCAGTTCGCTGGTAGGTTTGGAGTGCTCGCATCGTCGGAAAAGACCATACAGCGATCGCGCTGGCGGGGGTTGCGGCGTCAAGAAACGTGCCGCAACCCCGTGGTTTGCCGTGGATGGAGCACGCTCGGTCAATTCGAACGACGAAGTTGCGACGCAAAAACGACGCTGAACCAAAAGAGACCGTCCGCCC
>Ga0265314_10001092_pt1 | contig 31362 bp, 38 predicted proteins | sample 4126metaG_FD_203106 | JGI IMG/M metagenome (GOLD analysis project Ga0265314, IMG submission 203106) | Rhizosphere microbial communities from Carex aquatilis grown in University of Washington, Seatle, WA, United States - 4-1-26 metaG | ecosystem: Host-associated > Plants > Roots > Rhizosphere >... | reverse complement strand
CTGGCCCAGGTCAACGTGGTCTCAATGAATGCGGATTGCGGAAACGACCCGTTGCGCGACGCGTAGCTGTGCAGCGGTTGGGTGAGGATTCCGGATGTCGACGTAGATCATCACGTTCCAACCCTGCATCCTTCCCTCGATTCGATACTCAGGCGTATCGGTCGTCCCTTCCAACATCACGGCCGGTCGATGCGGAAGCACCAAGCGAAGCGGCTTGAAGTGCACATTCTGGGTCGGGAACGTCACGTCGACGATTGTCCCGCCCTTGGGCATGTGATCCGCTGGCCCGTAGATGTCCCGCCCCGGCACATACGCCCAACTCGTCGCGACAGCGCCGGAGCTGCGATAGCTGTGCCAGCCCGACGGCAGCGCGTGGAACGACACTGTTGGAGGCGCTGGATCAGACGCAACTGCTGATGCCGCTAACGCAAGCGAGCAAACAAGAAGGAGAAGCAACGAACCCAAGCTGAGCGTCCAGCGAGCCATCCAAATCAGAATACGCCCCGTTCAGCTTCAGAGGTCCGCTCAGGGTGCACTCGCGAACACTGGCCCAGCCGACTTTCCCTCCGGCCAGGCGCGTGATACAGGGCAGCTATTCGTAGCTGAGCGGAATCCCGAATCGCTGAGCGAGCCACTCGACGGCCCCGACGAAGCTCACGCCCTGCGTGTCGCGGACGAAGCCGATCATGTCCCCGCCCTTGTGGCACTCGAAGCAGTAGTAGAGCTTGTCCACGGCATTGACAGAGAAGCTCGGCGTCTCCTCTTCGTGGAACGGGCAGCGGCCAACGAGCCTCACGCCTGCGCGGCGGAGCGGCGTCCGCTCCTCGACCACAAGGACAAAGTCGGCCGCAGAGCGGACACGCTCGATGCTCGACTGCTTGATGCGCGGATCACGGTCTATGAGGCCACCGTACCGACATCGACGTCAGGCGTCATTGCCGAACACTGGCGCAGGCCACTGAATCTGATTCGGCGCAGCCGAACCAGATTCACGAGTTTCGAGTTGCCGCGGCCTCCGAGAAACTCGCGAATCAGATTCAGAGAGCGAATCTGGTTCGGTCTTGGTTCGGGCGTCATTCCGGAACCCTCACCCAGGCGGCCTTCCATCTATGAGAGTTGGTGAGTGGCCGTTCTCTGGCGACGTCAGGGACGCAGCGGCGGCGACGAAGCCGTCATGCCCGCTGACCCGACGACAGGGCGTGGACGGAATCGTGGATGAGCATGAACCGCATCGACCACAACGTGGGTCGCGGCTCGGCCAGCTCGTGCCGGGCCCACAAAAACCCGGTCAACGTTACGCCGACCGTGCCGAGCCAGATGATCACCCCGACGGCCAGGACCCACGGCGTGAATCCCGAGAACATCACGATCAAGCCTGCAACGCCGACGAACAGCCCGATGTACCCCACGCGGAGTGCCCAGACAGCCGTCCTCCAGTGGCCGTTGTCCCGAAGTTCCGGCGGCTCGTCCATGCCAGGCACTCGCCGAGCCTACAAGTCTGGTTCGGTCTTCGATTCAGATCAGCGTTTCACCTAGTCTCCCGTCGTGGGACTCGCGCACTGGGACGACGTCGAGCTCAGGGCTCGCCTGGCAGGACGGTGAGGTGCACGAGGTGCGGACGGGCGACTGCGTGATCCACCGGGCGGATCACCACGAGCACACGCGCGACTCGAACGACATGTGCTGGTACCCGCGCTCGAGCGGGATCTCCTGGCGCGGCCTCGGCGTGCTGGGGCGCATCGAGGCGCTCGAGTACGGCGACGGCGAACCGGACGACTAGCTCTCAGCTAGTTTCACGGCCATGGCTGAGCTCGAGAAGTTCGAAGGCCCCGCGACGATCGAGAAGGTCGCGTCGCTGTGCCGTCGTCGCGCCTTCGTTTTTCCGACGTCGGATATCTACGGCGGCCTCGGCTCGTCGTTCGATTTCGGGCACTACGGCGTGCTGCTCAACCAGAACATCAAGGGCGAATGGCAGCGCTCGATGATCCAGGAGCGCGACGACATGGTCGCGCTCGACTCCGCGGTGATCATGAACCCGCAGGTCTGGGTCGCCTCCGGGCACGTGGAGGGCTTCTCCGACCCGATGGTCGACTGCCGCACGTGCAAGCTGCGCTTCCGCGCCGACCAGCTCGACCAGAGCAACTGTGGCAAGCGGCCGTCGAAGCGCCCCGGCGAGGACGCCCAGTGCGACCTGACGGAGCCACGGCATTTCAACCTGATGTTCGAGACGCACGTCGGTGCGCTGCGCGACGACGCGAGCGTCGCGTACCTCCGGCCGGAGACGGCGCAGGGCATCTTCGTCAACTTCAAGAACGTCACGTCTTCGCTGCGCGTCAAGCCGCCGTTCGGCATCGCGCAGATCGGCAAGAGCTTCCGCAACGAGATCACGCCCGGCAACTTCCTCTTCCGCGTGCGCGAGTTCGAGCAGATGGAGATGGAGTTCTTCGTGCCGCCCGCCGACGCCGACTCTTGGCATCAGTACTGGATCGAGCAGCGCGTCAGCTGGCACACCGGTCTCGGCGTACGGCCGTCGCACCTGCGCGTCCGCAAGCACGAAGCCGACGAACTGTCTCACTACTCGCTCGCGACCTCGGACCTGGAGTACCTCTTCCCGATCGGGTGGCAGGAGCTCGAGGGCGTCGCGAATCGTGGCGACTACGACCTGCGCCAGCACTCTCAACACTCCGGCACGACGCTCGAGTGGATCGGCCACGAGGAGCGCTATGTCCCGTATGTGATCGAGCCGGCACTCGGCGTCGGACGCGCGTTCCTCACCTTCCTCTGCGACGCCTACGACGAAGAAGTCGTCGCAGACCGGCCGCGCACGGTCCTGCGCCTGCATCCGCGTCTCGCGCCGGTGAAGGCGGCGGTGCTACCGCTGATCGGCAAGGACACGGCGATGGTCGAGCAGGCGCGCGGTCTCTACGTCGACCTGCGGAAGTCGATGTCCGCCGAGTACGACGACGCCGCCGCGATCGGGAAGCGCTACCGCCGCCAGGACGAGATCGGCACGCCGTGGGCTCTCACGATCGATGAACAGACGCTCGCCGACGGCACGGTCACGCTGCGCGACCGCGACACGCTCCAGCAGGAGCGCATCCCGATCGACGGCGCCAAGCAGCTGCTGCTCGACAAGCTCGAGCAGCCGTGGCTTCCCCGCACGTGACCTGGCAGAGGCACTCGCTCGACTCCGTCGCGCTGCACGGGAACCGGCTCGGCGATCCGCATGTGCGTGACCTGTGGGTCTGGGCGCCCGACGACCGCTCGCGGCGCTACCCGACGGTGTACGTGCTGCACGCGCACATGCGCTCGGCGCTGTCGTGGTTCAACGTCGAGCCGTTCGAGCGCTCGTACCCGGAGGACATCGACGCGCTCGCGCCGGAAGCGGTCGTTGTCCTCGTCGACGGCTGGACGTCGGTCGGCGGCGCGCAGTGGATCGACTCGGCGGGGATCGGCGCCTACTCGACGTATCTCTGCGACGAGGTCGTCCCGTTCGTCGACGAGCACTATCCGACGACCGACGCGCGCGGCCTCCAGGGCAAGTCGTCGGGCGGATACGGCGCGATCGTGAACGCGCTCGAGCGCCCCGATCTGTTCAGCGCGGTCGCCGCGCACGCGCCGGTTGCGTTGTTCGAGGTGACGGTCGCGCGCGACTTCGCGGCCGCGGCGCGCGAGCTCCGTGACCGGTTCTCCGGGTCGTTGGACGCCTTCTGGTCGTCGTTGAACGGCCTCCACTCGGCCGGAGACGCGCTCCTTGTCGAGCTCGGCTCGGCGGCGCTCGCCTTCGGAGACGGCTCGTTGCCGTTCGATCCGGAGACCGCCGAGCTCGTGCCGGACGCTTGGGTGGAGTGGCTCGAAAACGATCCGGTGCGCCTTCTCGCCTCCAGCACAGAGAGCGTGGCCGAGTTGCGCGGCGTGTGGCTCGACGCCGGCCGCAGCGACGAGTACTTCCTCGATCTCGGCGCGGTCGCGCTGTGGCGCGCGCTCCTCGCTGCCGGCCTGCCCGAGGAGAGCCTGCGTTTCGAGCTCATCGACGGCAGCCACCGCGGTATGAGCGGCCGCTATCCGCTCTCGCTCGCGTTCCTCGTCGAACGTCTCTCCATGACCTTCTGACTCGGCTCTTCGAAGCCGAGCTTGCGATAGAGCGTGTGCATGTCGGTCGTATGCAGCAGCCACTTGACGTCCGCGTACGGACCGCGGTCCACCATTTCGCGCACGAGCTCCTCGCCGAGGCCGCGGCCGCGGTAGCCGGAGAGCACATAGACGTCCGCGAGGTACGCGATCGCCAGTCCGTCGGTGAACGCCCGGCAGAAGCCGATCTGCCGCGTGCCGTCGTAGAGCCCGACGACGCGCGAGGCCTCGTCGATCAGCCTGTCCTGAGTCTCGCGCGACCGGCCGGCCGCCCAGTAGCTCCCCTCGCTGAGGAACCGGTGCACCTCGGCACGGTCGATCCGCGCCTTGTCGTCGTCCAGCTCGATGCGGTCGCCGAGCTCGCGCTTCACGCAGAGAGCGTCCTCAGCCGGAAACCCCCGTGCTCCTCGTACGACGAGGTGATCACGGCGAGCGCGTCACGCCGCGCGCGCTCCGAGAGCTCGCCCGAGGCTGCGTCTGCGAGCGGTGTCGACAGGAGCCGTTCGATGCCGGCGATGCCTTCCGGCGAGAGGCGCAAAGCATTCGCAGCGTGCTCTGCGCAGACGCCGCCGCCGGCCCGCGCGGAGTACGCGACGAGCTGCGCATCCGAGCCGCACTCGACGCAGCTTGTCAGGTGCGGCAGGTAGCCGGCGAGCCACAGCAGCTTGAGCTGGAACGAGAGTGCGAGCGGATCGACAGCCGGACGGCTGGCGGCCGGCGGTGTCTCGTCGAGCAGGTCGAGGAACTTCGCCAGCGCGCCGAACGCGCGCTCGTTCGCCTCGGGCTCGCCGAACAGCCGCAGCATCGCCTCGGCGCCGATCAGCCCCACGTTCAGCCGGTAGTTGTCCTCGCGCGTGGCGTGATGCGAGCGAAGGAGCTCGACGCCCGTGATCGTCTGCAGCTCCCCCGCACCCTCGTGCAGCATCAGCTCGACGTGCGAGAGCGGCTCGAGCCGGGCCCCGAAACGCGACTTCGTCTTGCGGACACCCTTGGCGATCGCGCCGATGCGGCCTCGCTCGGCGGTGTAGAGATGCAGGATCCGGTCGGCCTCCGAGAAGCGGATCGAGCGCAGCACGATCGCCTCGCTCTTGTAGGTGCGGCTGGCCATTGCAGCCAGTCTAGAGACGGGCCCGGGGAATCTCGATCCGCCGTTCTCCGTTGTAAACCGTGATGGCTCGGATTCGGATGTACACGACACCGTGGTGCGGCTACTGCGTTCGCGCGAAGGCGCTCCTCGATGAGCTCGGCCTCGAGTACGACGAGGTCGACCTCGACGACGATCCCGCCTTCCGCGCCACGCTGCACGACCTGACCGGCGGCTGGACCGTGCCTCAGATCCTGATCGACGACCGCCCGATCGGCGGCTACACCGAGCTCTGGCGCCTCGAGCGCGAGGGCCGGCTCGCGGATTTGCTCGCGGCGTAGCGCTGGCAGCTCGGGCAGTACCAGGTACCGCGCCCCGCGACGCGGATCTTGTCGATCGGCGTCCCGCAGCGGTCGCACGGCTCGCCGCCGCGGCCGTAGACCTTGAACTCGTGCTGGGCGCTCCCCGTACCGCCGTCCGGGAGGCGGTAGTCGCGGAGCGTCGCGCCCTGCCGGCGCAGCCCGGCCTGTAGAGCCTGGCGGATGCCGCGATGGAGCGCCTTCACCTCGTCGGGGCCGAGGGCCTCGGCCGGCGTGAGCGGATGGATCTGCGCGCGCCAGAGCGCTTCGTCGGCATAGATGTTTCCCACACCTGCGACCGTGCGCTGGTCGAGGATGGCGGCCTTCACCGGCGCGCGCCTGGTCGCGAGCTCGTCGGCCAGGTGCTTGACCTTGTAGGTCGCTGCCAGCGGCTCTCGGCCGACGCGCTCGTCCACGTACGCGTCCACTTCGGCCGGTTCGAGCAGGAGCCACGTGCCGAAGCGTCGGACGTCGCGATAGGCGACGTCCGACCCGTCGTCTAACCTGGCAACAGCACGGCGGTGAGGGTCGTCGGGCAATTGCCCGGCTGCGCCATGCAGCAACGACCCCGTCATCCGGAGGTGCACCAGCAGAGCCCTTCCAGACTCGAACCGCACAATCAAATACTTGCCTCGGCGGTCCACGAGCGCGACGCGCTCGCCCTCGAGCTCCCGGGCCACCTCGACCGGGTCCAGCGGCCGGGTCAGGCGTGGGTCGGTGATCTCGACGTCGACGAGCGTGCGCCCCTCGAGTACGGGCGCGAGCCTGCGGCGGACGGTCTCGACTTCGGGCAGTTCGGGCACGTCCGCACCGTACCCGGCCGGGTCTAGCTGACGACCTCCAGCAGGACCGGACGCTCGGCCGGCTGCTCGTCGGCGAGCTCGTACGCGGCCAGGACGTCGCGTGCTGCCTCGGCGGCCTGTGCCTCGGTGCGGGCGTGGACGAGCGCCAGCACGTCGCCCTCGTCGACCCGCGCGCCCCGCTTCGCGCGGCAGACGATGCCGACGGCATGATCAACGTCGTCCTCCTTGGTGCGCCGCCCCGCACCGAGGTGCACGGTGGCGTTGCCGATGCGGGTCGCGCCGAGCTCGCGGACGTACCCGCCGCGCGGGGCCGTCACCTCGTGGATCACCGGAGCAACCGGGAGCGCCGATTCGTCGGAGGTTCCACCCTGCGCCTCGATCCAGCGGTGCCAGACCGTCTCGGCGCTCCCGTCGGCGACGGCAGCCTCGGCGCGGCGGCGGCCCTCGGCCTCGTCGATCCCGAGGTCGGAGAGCGCGAGCAGCTTGCCGCACGCGTCGAGCACGACCTCGGTGAAGTCGGCTGGGCCGTGCCCGCGCACGGTGTCGAGCGCTTCCTTGACCTCGAGCGCGTTGCCGACCGCCGCTCCGAGCGGCTGGTCCATGTCGGTCAGCACGCAAACCACCTCGCGACCGGCCTGTCGGCCGAGCGAGATCATCGTCTCGGCCAGCTCGCGCGCGACCTCGAGCGTCTTCATGAACGCGCCGTCCCCGACCTTCACATCGAGCACGATCGCCTGGGCGCCGCCCGCGATCTTCTTGGACATGATCGAGGCGGCGATCAGGGAGAGCTGGTCGACGGTCGCCGTCACGTCGCGCAACGCATAGAGCAGCTTGTCGGCCGGAACCAGGTCGCCCGTCTGGCCGATGATCGCGACGCCGACGTCGCGCACCTGGTCGACGAACTCGTCGAGGCTCAACTCGGTCCGGTAGCCGGGAATCGACTCCAGCTTGTCGAGTGTCCCACCGGTGTGCCCGAGCCCGCGGCCGCTCATCTTCCCGAGCGGCACGCCGCAGGCTGCGACGATCGGCGCGACCGAGAGCGACGTCTTGTCGCCGACGCCGCCCGTCGAGTGCTTGTCGACGACCTTGCGTCCGAGACGCGCTCCGAGGTCGAGGGTCTCGCCGCTGCGGATCATCGCGTCGGTGAGCACGTACGTCTCACGCTCGGAGAGACCACGGAAGAAGACGGCCATGCAGAACGCCGCCATCTGGTAGTCCGGCACCTCGCCGCGCGCGTAGCCGAGGATCAGTTCGGCGAGCTCCGCGTCGGGCAGCTCTTCGCCGTCGCGCTTGCGCTGGATCAGCTCCGCCGGCCGGATCACGTCGTTGCGAGGAAGATCGAACTACGGCCGTGCACCACGAATGGGAGCTCAAGATCCTCGGGCACCGGCTGTGTCTCGACGTTCATCGAGTCGCGATAGGCGACGAGCTTCTCGCGGTCACGCACCGTCACGACCGTCTCCAGGTCGAACCGGTCGATGTGCGCGAAGTGCCGGCCGAGGTAGCTCTCGCCGTTCTCGCGGCTGAACGCGTCCGCCCACATGTTCGGTTGCGCGACCAGGTCGCGCAATTCGCTCAGGTGATGGACGGAGTTCGTCACCGCGATCAGCGCGCCGCCCGGCTGCAACACGCGTGCGACCTCGGCGAGCCCGCGGTCGAGGTCGGGCACGTGATAGAGCATCCAGGCAGCGACGACGGTGTCGAAGGTGCCGTCCGGGAACGGCAGCTCCTGGATGTCGCCGACCTCTGCATCGACGCCCCGCGCTCGTGCGAGCTCGACCATGCGCGGTGAGCTGTCGACGAACGCAACGCTCGCGCCGAGCTCCTCCTGCAGCCGCTGCGCGAGCTCACCCGGTCCTCCTCCCACCTCGAGCATGAGCCGCGGCTGCCACTCGACGAGTGTCTGCCAGAGCACGTCGCGCGCGTTCGGGCCCTCGGTCTCCTCATACAGGCCCTGACGCGCCCGCAGGTTGTCCTCGCGCTCGTACTGCTCCAGGACGTGGACGGGATCGTCGTACCGCATCAGCCGGCCTTGGTGGCGACGAACACCGTGTGGTGGCTCCGGGCGCGGAACGGAAGCTCGAAGTCGGGCACGTTCGCCGCCGCGTGGGCACGGGTGATGTCGGCTGCGATGAACTGGCGCATCGCCGCGGGGCTCGGGAAGACGACGACGCCGTCGGCCTGATACGTGTCGACGTGCTCGAAGTGGCGCGCAAGCTGCTCGGCACCGTTCACCGTCGAGAAGGTCAGCGAGCGTTCGCCCGAGAGACCGACGTACTCCCAGAGATCGGCGAGGTTCTCATCGGCCAGCGTCGCGGTGATCAGCGAGCCTCCCGGCCGCAGCACGCGCGCGCATTCGGCGAGCGCCCGGTCCCGGTCGGCGACGTGGTAGAAGACCCAGCCCGCGACGACGCAGTCGAAGACAGCGTCGTCGAACGGCAACGCCTGGACATCGCCGAGCGCGACCTCGATCCCGCGCGCCCGCGTGAGCGCGACCATGCGCTCGGAGATGTCGATCGCGACGAGCTCGCAGCCGACCCGGCGTGTGATCAGCTCCGCCATCTCCCCCGCCCCGCAGCCGACCTCGAGCACGTTCTTCGGCGCGGCGGCAGCGACCGCATCGAGGAGCAGGTCTTCGGCGTTCTGCCCTTCGATCAGCCGGCGATAGATCGCGTTGCGCGTACCGAGCCGTTCCTCGCTCGCGAACTCCCAACGCACGAGCATCGGGTTGTCGAGCGGAAGGTCGCCGTGCTGCCCCGTCATGAACGCTCGACGATCGAGGCCCCGGGAATGCCCTTGCCGGGCGCACGACCGCCAAGCCAGGCATTGACGGACGCACCGACGTCGGCGAACTCACCGTCCTCGTGCACGCGCCCCGCAGCGTTCCGCCCCTCCACATAGGCGAGCAGCAGCGCGTACTCGCGGGAGTGGTCGGTCGACGGCGTCGTCGGATCGCAACCGTGGTCGGAGGTGAGGATGAAGAGGTCGTTCGGCCGCAACGCATCGAGGAGATCGGGCAGCCGGCGGTCGAAGTCCTGCAGACAGCGGTGGAAGTTCACGGGGTCGTTGCGGTGACCCCACAGAGAATCGGTCTCGACGAGGTTCGTGAAAATCAACCCGTCGTCGACCGTGCGCAGCAGCTCTTCGGTCTTCTGGATGCCTTCGACGTTCGATTTCGTCGGAAACTCCTCGTCGATGTCCTGGTGAGCGAAGATGTCGGGGATCTTGCCGACGCCGTAGACCTTGTGGCCTGCGTCGCGGATCAGCGACAGGTAGTTCGGGCGCCTCGGCTCGAGCGAGAAATCGTGGCGGTTCGTCGTCCGCTCGTACTGGCCCGGTACCCCGGTGAAGGGGCGGGCGATCACACGGCCGACCGCGTCCTTGCCGGTGAGGATCTCGCGCGCGGTGCGGCAGGCGTCGTACAGCTCCTCGAGCGGGACGGTCTCCTCGTGCGCGGCGATCTGGAAGACCGAGTCCGCGCTCGTGTAGACGATCCACTTGCCGGTCCGCTGATGCTCCTCGCCCAGCTCCTGGATGATCTCGGTGCCGCTGGCCGGCTTGTTGCCGAGCACACCGCGGCCGGTCCGGTTCATGAACGGGTCGATCACGTCGTCGGGAAAGCCATACGGATACGTGGGCATCGCCAGGGGCGTCACGACGCCCATCAGCTCCCAGTGTCCCGTCGTCGTGTCCTTGCCCCTCGAGCGCTCCAGGAGCCGTCCTGCGACCGCAGGGGCCCCCGGCTGCGGCGCGCAGCCCTCGAGCGGCTCGATGTTCCCGAAGCCAAGCGCCTCCAGGGTCGGGAGGTCGAGACCGCCGACGGCGCGGGCGACGTTGGCGAGGGTGTTCGACCCTGCGTCGCCGAACTCGGAAGCGTCCGGCAGCTCTCCCGCTCCGACGGCATCCAGCACGATGACGCAGGCGCGCGGCACGCGGCTATCCTAGTCCGGACATGGCTGACGTTCTCGGACTCATCGGACTCGTCGTCTTCATCGTGTGCGTGATCGCGCTCGCGGCGGGTGCCACGTGGCTCGTCGTGCAGATCAGCCCGTCACCCGCGAAGAAGAAAGCCAAAGCAGCAAAAGCCGACGCCGCGGCGAACTAGACCGCGCTGAGCGGCAGCACGCCGTCCAGCGGCGTGTAGTCGAGCCCGTGCGCCTCGGCAACGGCCTCGTAGGTCACCTTGCCCTCGATCACGTTCACGCCCTTGGCGAGCGCCGGATCGTGCGCGACGGCCGCGCGGAGGCCTTTGTTCGCGATCTCCTCGACGTACGGGAGGGTCGCATTCGTGAGTGCCTTGGTCGACGTGATCGGCACGGCGCCCGGCATGTTCGCGACGCAGTAGTGCGTGACGCCGTCGACGACGTAGACGGGATCAGCGTGTGTCGTGGCATGCGACGTCTCGAAGCACCCGCCCTGGTCGATCGCGACGTCGACCACCACGGTGCCTTCCTTCATGGTCGAGATCATCTCGCGGGTCACGAGCTTCGGCGCGACCGCGCCGGGGATCAGCACGGCACCGATCACGAGGTCGGCCTCCTCGACGGACGCCGCAATCTGCAGGCTCGAGCTCATCAGCAGCGAGACGCGGCCTGAGAGCACCTCTTCGAGGTGGCGCATGCGGTCGATCGACCGCTCGAGGATCGTCACCTGGGCGCCGAGCCCCAGCGCGATCACCGCGGCGTTGTAGCCGACGACTCCGCCTCCCACGACCACGACGCGCCCCGGCGCAACGCCCGGCACGCCGCCGAGCAGCAGCCCGCGGCCCCCGACCGGCTTCTCGAGGAAGTACGCGCCCGCCTGCGAGGCGAGGCGGCCCGCGACCTCGGACATCGGCGCGAGCAACGGCAGCGCCTGCCCGACCTCGACGGTTTCGTAGGCGACCGCCGCGATCCCCGAGTCGACGAGTGCGCGTGTCAGCGGCTCGTCGGCGGCGATGTGCAGGTAGGTGAAGAGGATCAGCCCCTCGCGCAGGCGCGGATACTCGGAGGCGATCGGCTCCTTGACCTTCAGCACCAGGTCGCTGCCCGACCAGACGTCGTCCACCGAGACGATCTCCGCGCCGACGCGTGTGAACGCTTCGTCGGGGAAGGCGCTCCCGACGCCGGCGCCCTGTTCGATGGCGACTTCGTGGCCGTGGTTGATCAGCTCGAGCGCGCCCGCGGGCGTCAGCGCGATCCGGTACTCGTCCGGTTTGATCTCCTTGGCGACACCGATCCTCATGGCGGCCGGAAGCCTACCGGCGCCGCGGGGTCGCGGAGACGGATAAAACCACAGCGTGGATCAGGTCCCTCTCGTGATTGCGACGCCGGTGGAGGCGGAGCTCGTCGACCGCCTGCGCGAGGTGGACGAGCGCCTCGACATCCGGTTCGAGCCGGATCTGCTGCCACCGCCGCGGTTCCCCTCGGATCACGTCGGCGATCCCTCGTTCGAGCGCACACCCAGCGAGGAGCGGCGCTTCTCCGAGCTCGTCGCCGGCGCCGAGGTGCTGTACGGCTTCCCACGCGAGGACCCGCAGCAGATCGCGTGGGCCGTGCGCACGGCGCCCGGCCTGCGCTACGTCCAGGCAACGTTCGCCGGGGCCGGACAGCAGCTTGCGGCGGCGGGCCTGTCGCGCGAGGAGCTCGAACGCATCCAGTGGGCGAGTTCGGCCGGCGTGCACGCGACGCCGCTCGCCGAGTGGAGCATCTTCGGCATCCTCGCCTTCACCAAGGGCCTGCCGCGCCTGCTCGCCGACCAGCGCGACCGGCACTGGGACCACTACCCCGTCGACGAGCTGCGCGGCTCGACGGTGCTCGTCGTCGGGCTCGGCTCGATCGGCAGCGAGGTCGCCCGCCTGGCCGAGGCGTTCGGGATGAACGTCGTCTCGGTGCGCCGTGAGCACGGCGACCTCGACGAGCTCCTGCCGCAGGCGGACTCGATCGTCGTGACTCTGCCGTTGACCGAGGAGACACGCGGCCTCATCGACCGCAGCCGCATCGAACGCATGCGCCCCGGCGCGATCTTCGTCAACGTCGGCCGCGGCGGAGTCGTCGACGAGGAAGCGTTGGCCGACGCGCTGCGCTCAGGACATCTGCGCGGGGCGGCGCTCGACGTCTTCACGCAGGAGCCGCTGCCGCCCGAAAGCCCGCTCTGGGAGCTCGAGAACGTGATCCTCAGCCCGCACACCATGGCGCTCTCGCGGCACGAGAACGAGCGGATCATCGAGCTCTTCGCCGACAACCTGCGCCGCTATCTCCGCGGCGACGAGCTGCGCAGCCGCATCCAGACGTCGCTCTTCTACTGAGCCAGCCGCTCGACGAGCGCGCGCTGCTCGTCCGTGAACCGCCTGTCGTCACCGGCGCGCGCGTTCGCACGTGCACGCTCCGGCTTCGAGGTCGCGGGGATGACCGAGTCGATCCGCTCGTCGGCGAGCGCCCAGCGCAGGAGCGCCTCGGCCCACGACCCGACGCCGAGCTCGTCACGCTGCGCGGGCGTCAGCTCGACGCGGCGGCGCCGGTCCTCGCCCGAGCCGCCGAGCGGCCGCATCGCGATCACTGCGACGCCGAGCTCCGCTGCGAGCGGCAGCAGCTCGCGTTCGCAGTCGCGCTCCCACGGGTTGTACGGCACCTGCAGCACCTCGAAGCGCTTCGTCCGCAGCGCCTCGGCGAGCGAGTCGAACGCGGACGCGTCGTAGTGCGTGACGCCGAGACGGTTGATCCGACCGGCCGCGCGCTCCGCCTCGAGCCACTCGAGCTGTTCGCGCCAGAGGACGAGGTTGTGCACCTGCTCGACCTCGACGCGGCCGCCGTACCACTCGAGCTGCCGCGCGAACTGCTCGCGGCCCTCCTCGACCGAATGCGCCCAGATCTTCGTCGCGACGACCGCCTCGTCGCGCCGGCCGTCGAGAGCCGCACCGAGCGCCCGCTCGGCGCCGCCGTACATCGGCGAGGTGTCGACGAACCGGGTGCCCGCCTCGAACGCAGCGTCGACGACCTCGCGCGCGAGTTGTGCGTCCCCGCCGAAGGTGCTCCACGTGCCGAGCCCGGCCACCGGGCCGAGCCGCCGCTCCTCCATCACGGGGCGAGCGCGGCCTCGACAAGCGCAAGCGTCACATCGACCATGGCCTCCAGATCGTTGACCGCGATGTGCTCGGCGGGCGTGTGGATGTCCGTCATCCCGTTCGCAAGGTTCACGCACTCCAGGCCGCGCTCGTTGAAGACGTTCGCGTCGGCGGCGCCGCCGGACAGCTCGTAGGTGACCGAGTAGCCGCGGCTCGCGAGCGCCTTGGTCGCCAGCGCGACCGCCCGGTCGGACTTCGCGAAGCGATAGCCCCGGTAGCCCTTGCGCGCCTTCGTCTCGACGTCGCAGTCCCACACGCCGGCCGCGAACGTGATCGCGTCCTGCATCTCCTGGATCAGGTCGGCGAGCTTGCGCTCGTCCTGCGAGCGCGCCTCGGCCACAAACGTGCACCACTCCGGGACGATGTTCGTCGCGGTCCCGCCCTTGATCGTGCCGACGTTCGCGGTCGAGTCCTCGTCGACGCGACCGAGGCGGAACTCCGAGATCGCACGTGCCGCGGCGGCGATCGCCGACCGGCCGTCCTCGGGGTGCATGCCGGAGTGCGCGGCGCGTCCGTGGAAGGTCACCTCGATCGACTGCGAGTACGGCGCGCCGAGGATCACGACGCCGATCGGCGCAGCCTGGTCGTAGACGAAGCCCGTGCGGGCGTGCAGGCGGGTGTGGTCGAAGGCGTAGGCGCCGATCAGGCCCACCTCCTCCTTGGGCGTGAAGAGGAGCTCGATCCCGGCATGCGGCCGGCGCTCCGAGAGGATCAGGCGCGTCGCCTCGAGCATTGCCGCGACCGCGGCCTTGTCGTCGGCGCCGAGGATCGTCCCGGCGGCGTTCCGGACGACACCGTCCTCGACCACGGGCTCGATCGCGGCGGTCGGCGGCACCGTGTCGAGGTGGGCGCACAGGAGCAGCGGCTCGCCCTCGGCCGTCGGCTCGATCCGCGTGTACAGGTTGCCCATCGTCGACCCGATCTCCGGCCCGCAGGCGTCCTCGTCGACGCCGAGGCCGCAATCGCGCAGGTAGCGCGTTACGAGATCGGCGACCGGGCGTTCCTCGCCGGGCGGGCTGGACACCGCGGCGAGCTCCAGAAACAGGTCGAGGACGTCCGGCGGCACCGGGGGATGATCCTACGTCGAACCGGGTAGGCCGTTCGGCCCATTGCGACAGCGCCCGAAAGCTGCTGAGGTTTCCTGCACAGGATGGGAGTCTCGGAGCCGCTGATCCAGGCCTCCCTGCTCGGAGAGGCCGTCGAGCATGGACCGGCCGCCGTCTTCGTCGCGGACGAGGACGGACGGTATGTGGCCGTCAACCAGGCCGCCTGCGCGCTCGTCGGGTACACCCGCGCGGAGCTGCTGGCGCTGAGCGTCCCGGAGATCGCGAGCGACGAGGCAGGCAAATGGGAGGAGATGCGGCAGACGGGCCGCGTGGCCGGGACCTCGACGCTCATGTGCAAGGACGGCTCGCACGTCGAGTTCACCTACGTCGCGGGCGCGACCATCGTCGCGGGCATGCCCGTCTACGTGTCGGTCGGGACCGCGGCCTAGCGGCGGTAGCCTTCGGCCGTGGCGACCGACTGGCGGCAGGATCGAATCGGGTCGGCGCTGAGAGGCGAGAACCCGCTCGTCATGGCTCGCATGCGCAGCGGGTTCGCCGTCATCGGCGACACGCAGCATCTGCCGGGCTACTCGATCCTCCTGACCGACGACCCATCCGTCGATCACCTCAGCGACCTCGGCTGGGAACGTCGCACGGAGTTCCTGTTCGACCTGTCGTTGCTCGGAGAGGCAGTCGAGCAGGCGTGCCGCGCGAACGGGCTGCGCCGGATGAACTACGAGGTGCTCGGCAACTCCGCGGCCTTCCTCCACGGGCACGTGCACGCCCGCTACGAGTGGGAGCCGCCGGATAAGGTCACCGGCCCCGTCTGGCGCTACCCGAAGGACGTGCGAAATGCCCCCGAGCACGCGTACTCGGACGAGCAGCATGGCGACCTACGGGCAGCCATCGCCGCCGAGCTCCACCGGCTGATCGAGCGGGCGTACTAGGCGACTTCGACGCCGGCGCGGGCGCGCGAGCGCTGCAGCGCAGCGGCGACGAACTCACGGAACAGCGGTGCGGGCCGGGTGGGCCGCGACTTGAACTCGGGATGGAACTGCGAGGCCACGAACCACGGATGGTCGGGCAGCTCGATGATCTCCACGAGCCGGCCCTCTTGGAAGGTGCCGCTGACGACAAGGCCGGCGTCGATCAGCTGCTGGCGGAAGGCGTTGTTCACTTCGTAGCGGTGGCGGTGCCGCTCGGCGATCACGGTCTCGCCGCCGTAGACGTCGCGCGTCCGCGTGCCTTCGTGGAGCTCGACGGCCTGCGCGCCGAGGCGCATCGTGCCGCCGAGATCCTCGATCTCCTTCTGCTCGGGGAGCAGGTCGATCACCGGGAACGGCGTCTCCGGATCCATCTCGGTGGAGTTGGCGCCTTCGAGGTCGCAGACGTGGCGAGCGTACTCCGACACGGCGACGTGCATGCCGAGGCAGATGCCGAGGTACGGGATGCGGTCCTCACGCGCGACCCGGCAGGCGAGGATCTTCCCCTCCCAGCCGCGTGACCCGAAGCCGCCCGGCACGAGAACGCCGTCGACGCCGGCAAGCTCCGCGCGCGCCTCGTCGATCGTCATGTCCTCTGCATCGACCCAGCGCACGTGGACGCGGCAGCCGTTGTGGATGCCCGCGTGCTTGAGCGCTTCGTGCACCGAGAGATACGCGTCGTGCAGCTTGACGTACTTGCCGACAAGCGCGATCTCGATTGAGTCCTTGCGCTCCTTGATGCGCTCCGTGAGCTGCAGCCATTCGCCGAGGTCGGCGGCGGGCGCGTCGATGCCGAGCTTCCGGCAGACGAGCTCGTCGAGCCCTTGCTCCTGGAGCGCGAGCGGGACGAGGTAGACGTCCGAGACGTCCGGGTTCGTGATCACCGCGTCGATGTCGACGTCGGCGAAGAGAGCGATCTTCTCGCGGATCTCCCGCGGCAGCGACTCCGTCGACCGGCAGACGAGCACGTCGGGATGCACACCGATGCGGCGCAGCTCGTTCACCGAGTGCTGCGTCGGCTTCGTCTTCAGCTCGCCGGCGGTGTCGATGAACGGGACGAGCGTCACGTGCAGATAGATGACGTTCTCGGGGCCGACCTCGCGCCGAAACTGACGGATCGCCTCGAGAAACGGCTGCGACTCGATGTCACCGACCGTGCCGCCGATCTCGGTGATCACGACATCGGTGTCCGTCGCCTCGGCGACCGAGCGGATGCGCGCCTTGATCTCGTTCGTGATGTGCGGGATCACCTGGACGGTCGAGCCGAGGTACTCGCCCTTGCGCTCCTTGCGGAGCACGCGATCCCAGACGGCGCCCGCGGTGTGATTCGCCGCGCGCGACAGGTTCTCGTCGATGAAGCGCTCGTAGTGGCCGATGTCGAGATCGGTCTCGGCCCCGTCCTCGGTGACGAAGACCTCGCCGTGCTGGAACGGGCTCATCGTGCCGGGATCGACGTTGATGTACGGGTCGAACTTCTGCACCTGCACCTTCAGCCCGCGCGCCTTCAGCAGCCGGCCGAGCGATGCGGCAGTGATCCCTTTCCCGAGAGACGAGACGACGCCGCCGGTGACGAAAACGAACTTGGCCACCTACGCGCGTTTCTCCGTGAACAGCTTCACGGAACTCCATCCTAGCAGTGCGACCCCCTGATTCACTCGCGGGATGGTAGGCGCTGCGTCGGCTAGAGCTGCGCTGCGGTTTGAACCAGGTCGTAAAGCCGCTTCACCGCGAGCTCGGCGTTGCCTCTGCTGACAGCAACGGTGACGCGCGTCCGGTCCTCCGCGATCGCGCGCAGACGGATCTCCGCGTCGAGCTTCGGGTCGAGCACGTGGAAGCTCCAACGCTCGTACAGGTCGATCTCGCGCACCAGGAGCATCGTCTCGACGCTCCGCGCGCCGGTGAAGACGTTGCGCTTCGTCGCGTGCACCTTCCAGCGGGCGCCGGGCGCGAAGCCGCGGCGATCCGGCTCGACCCCGGTGATGCCCGGCCACCAGTCGGAGAGGTGGTACGGCTCGGCGAGGAACCGCCACACGTCCTCGCGCGCGGCGAGCAGCTCGAGACTGGCCTCAGCCACCTCGGTCGATCGACGCGAGGAACTCGGCGCCGCCGAGCATCCGCTCCAGCTCGTCGCGGCGCTGCGCGTCGTCGAGCGGCTCGATGCGCGTGTGCGTCGGGTCGCCCGGGATCTTCTCGACGGCGAAGTGCCGGTCGGCGACGGTCGCGATCTGCGGCAGGTGGGTGATCGTCACGACCTGGGCCCGCCCGGCCAGGCGGCGCAGCGTCTCGGCAACGGCGTGCGCGGTCGTGCCGCCGATGCCGGCGTCGATCTCGTCGAAGACCATCGTCTCGCCGCCCGCGACCGCGGCGATCGCGAGCGCGACCCGGGAGAGCTCGCCCCCGGACGCCGTCTCCGCGACCGGCCCGAACGGCAGGCCCGCGTTGGGCCGGATCAGGAACGCGACATCGTCGGCGCCGCTCGAACCTGGATCGCGCTCGCTCAGCACGACCTGGAACTCGCCGTCGCCGAGCCCGATCGCCCGCAGCTCCGAGGCGACGGCCGCTGCGAACGGCTCCGCCGCCTGCTGGCGGGCCGCGCGCAGCTCGGCGTGGATCCGGTCGACCTCGGCCTGCGCGGCCGCGAGCGTGTCCTCGGCGGCCTGCACGGGGTCGTGGCCCTCGGCGAGCGCCCCGAGCTCGCGTCGTGCCTCCTCCCCGCGCTCGAGCAGCTCGGCAAACGTCTGTGCGCGGTGGCGCCGCTTCAGGTCGGAGAAGCTCTCGAGCTCACCCTCGACCTGCTCGAGCCGCCCGGGCTCCGCCTCCAGCGACGCCAGGAAGGCGTGCAGCTCGGATGCCGTCTCCCGCAGCTGGAGGCCCGCCTGGCGCAGCGCCTCGCCGGCAGCCTGCAGCTCCGGCGCGAGCCGCTCGACGGGAGCGATCGAATGCTCGGCGAGCGCGATCAGGTCGGTGGCGCCGTCGCCCTCGTCCGGCGAGAGCGCCGTCGCGGCCGCGGCAGCGCCCTCGGCGAGCTCGCCGAGGTGACGCAGCCGCTCCCGTTCCGCGCGCAGCTCGTCCTCCCGGGCGGGCTCCAGCCCGTCCGTGTCGGCGGCCAGCTGCCTCAGGTCTTCGAGGCGCGCCTCCGCCGCAGCGGCGTCGCGGGTCAGCTCGTCATAGGCGCGCCGCGCCGCTCCCAGCTCACGCCAGGCGCGCGCAGCCGCACGCGTGTCGAGCCCGGCAAACGCGTCGAGCACGCCGCGCTGGTAGGCGGGACGCGCGAGCCGGCGCTGCTCGAACTGCCCGCTCATCGCGATCAGCGCGTCCGCCGCCGCCGCGACGTCCTCGCGAGCCGCGCTGCGGCCCCACGCGTAGGCGCGCGTGCGCCCGTCGGCGAAGATCCGCCGCGCGAGCACGAGCCCGTCCTCGCCGTCGGGGCGCAGCTCCGCGAGCGGGCCGAGCAGGTCGTCGTCAACGCCGTCGAACTCGGCCTCCACGTACGCCTCCTCGCCCGCCGCGCCGATCAGCGCCGCATCGCCGCGCGAGCCGAGCAGCAGGCCGATCGCGTTCGTGAGGATCGTCTTGCCCGCGCCGGTCTCGCCGGTGATCGCGTTCAGGCCCGCGTCCAGCTCGAGCTCGGCGTCGCGAATGAGCACGAGGTTCGAGATGCGCAGGAGGCGGAGCATGCCTCCATCGTAGGGAGGCGGCCCGCCGTCGTCATCGTGTCCGTTAGGACGCGAGTGCCGGCTGGACGCCGCTATGGGCCGGGACGAGGTCGTAGCCGGCGACGCCCAGCTTCGTCAGCCGCACATCCAGGATCGCCGTGCGCCCCGTGGCCCCGGGCCCCGACGGGAAGACGAAGTTGCCGAGCGTCCAGGCGACGAGCGTGTGCCGGCGGGTCTCCTCGACCGGCCCGAGCACGTGCGGGTGCGCCCCGAGGACGACGGACGCGCCGGCGTCGAGCGCCGCCGCAGCGAGACTCTCCTGCCGGGCGTCGGGCGAGGCGTGCAGCTCGACGCCCCAGTGGAACCAGACGACGACGAGGTCGGCCTGCCGGCGGGCGGCACGGACGTCGGCGGCGATCGCGAGGGGGTCGGCGCGGGCCGTGCCCGCCGACGCCGGTCCCGCGGCAAAGCCCGGCGGGTTGACGTCCGAGTAGCCGAGGAAGGCGATCCTGAGGCCGCCCGCCTCGACGAACGCGGGTCGTCTCGCGGCAGCCTCGTCGACGCCGGCGCCCACCGTGGCGATCCCGGCGGCGTGAGCGGCCGCGAGCGTGTCCGCGAGCCCGACCGAGCCGAAGTCGAGCGAGTGGTTGTTCGCGAGCGTGAGCACATCCACGCCGGCGGCGGCCCGGGCGCCCGTGAGGAGCGCCGCCGGGCCGCGGAAGCGGTACTGCTTGGCCGCCTCAGCGCCGCGGCTCGTCACGGCCCCCTCGAGGTTCGCAGTCGTGATGTCGGCGCTCCGGAGCGTGGCCCCGACGAACGCCCAGGGATACGCGCCGCCGTGTGCGGCGACGGCGGGGCCGACCTGCTCGCCGGGCGTGACGTCGCCGACGGCTGCGAGAGTCACCGGGCGGACGAGGAGCGTCCCCGCTCCCTGCCGCTCGCTGCCGGCGCGAACGCTGATCTGATGGCTGCCCGAGCCCGGTGCCACCGCGTGCAGCACGAAGCGCCCGAACCGACCCGACCGGGCAGTCGCGACCGGTCGCCCGTCGGCCAGCGCCTCGACCGTGACGCGCGAGCCGGCGAACCCCATGACCGTGAAGCGCGCGCCCGGCGCGAGCCAGGCCGGCAGCGTCGATCGCACCTCGATCCTCGGCGCAGCCCCGGCGGAGGCCGTCGCGGCGATCAGCAGCGCCGCGAGGCCCGCGAAGACTGCAGCGCGCACCTACCGGCCAAACGCCGCGGCGTACCGGTGGAAGAACGTCACCTCGGGCAGCGTCGCGAGCAGGCTCGGCTGGCTGCCGACCCGGACGACCGCCTCGCTTCCTGTGGGGAGCATCCCGACCCGCTGGCCGTCGACGAGGACGGTCGCCTCGCGATCGGCGGTCAGGTTCGTGATCGCGATGTCCGGCCCGCGCGGGACGACGAGCGGCCGGATCACGAGTGCGTGCGGCGCGACGAACGTGAGCACCATTGCGTCGAGTCCCCAGACGAGCACGGGCCCGCCGTTCGAGAGGTTGTACGCCGTCGAGCCTGCGGGTGTCGCGCAGATCAGTCCGTCGCAGTGTTGCGAGCCGAGCTCCTCGCCGCCGATCGAGTAGCCGACCTCGAGCATCCGTCCGAGCTGGCCGCCTGCGACGACCACGTCGTTGATCGCGACGCTGGTCTCGCCCGCGACGGTCACCTCCAGCGTCGAGAGCTCGACGCACCGGTACTCGCCGGCGAAGACGCGCGTCAACGCGGTTTCGAGCTCGTCGGCATGGATCGCCGTCAGGAACCCGACGCGGCCGTAGTTGACGCCGATCACCGGCACGCCGGTGCCGAGGAAGCGGGCGAGCGCGCGCAGCATCGTCCCGTCTCCGCCGAGCACGATCACGATGTCGGCATCGTTCCCGTCGACGAGTGTCACGCCGCAGCGCTCCGCGACCGCCCGCAGCCGCGCAATCGCGTCGCCGACGCCGTCGCGTTCGATCGTCACGACCGCCGCGCGCTTAACCGACGGCATCGTCGATCCACCGGTCGAGATCGGCTGGGCGCTCTGCGCGTTCGCGCTGGACGATGTGGATGACGAACTCATGGTTTCCCTTCGGGCCGGGCAGACCCGAGTCTATGACCCCACGCGGCTCGCCCCCCGCCGCGACGAGCGCTTCCGCCACCTCGCGCACCACCCTGCGCTGCACCTCGTGGTCGCGCACGACACCCTTCGGCGTCTCCGCACGGCCGGCTTCGAACTGCGGTTTGACGAGCACCAGCGCCTGCCAGCCTTCGGCTGCAAGGCGCAGCGCCGGCGGCAGCGCCTGGGTGACCGAGATGAACGACACGTCGCACGTCACGAGCTGCGGCGCGAACGGCAGCTCGGTCAGTAGCCGCGCGTTCACGCGCTCGAGCACGGTCACGCGCGGGTCGTTGCGGATCTTGTCGTGCAGCTGGCCGTGGCCGACGTCCAGCGCGATCACACGCGCGGCGCCGCGCTGCAGCAGCACGTCGGTGAAGCCACCGGTCGAAGCGCCGACGTCGAGCGCGTCGAGCCCCGTCACGTCGACGCCGAATGCGTCCAGCGCGTTCGCGAGCTTGTGCCCGGCGCGCGAGACGTACGGCGGCGGCGCGGTGACCTCGAGCGGTGCGTTCTCGTCGACCTGCTCGCCGGCCTTCGCATGGCCGGGAACACGGCCGGCCATGACGAGCGCCTGCGCTTGCGTGCGCGACTCTGCGAGGCCGCGCTCGACGAGGAGGAGATCAAGTCGCTTCTTGGACATGTCCCGAGGCTAGCGCTGGTCGCCGAATTCTCCAGACGACGGGCTGTGTGACGACGATCAGATTCGAGACGACCGTGATCACGCCGAGCCGGTCTCTCACGACGTGCGGACCGCCAGCTCACCCACGATCTCGCCGAGCACGCTCGTGTCGGCATCGATCTCCGCGAGCCGCGCCTGCGCGCGCTCCGCTGCCTCGTCTGCGAGTCGGCGGGCGCGCTCCGCGCCAACCTCGAGCACGTAGCCGTCGCCGTCGAGCACGTCGTCGACGATCTGGAAGAGCAGTCCGAGCTCGCCTGCGAACGCCCGCCAGGGACCGTGCTCGGACACGGGCACATCGGCCGCCCAGAGAGCGCACATCACGGACGCGGAGAAGAGCGCGCCCGTCTTCAGCGCGTGCAGCTCGTCGAGCGGAGCACTGCCCTCGAGGTCGAGCTGCTGTCCGCCGATCATCGCGAGCGTGGCGTCGATCAACTCGCGCGCAACGGCCGCAGTCGGATACGTGAGCGCGAGGCGAATCGCCTCGGCGAGCAGCGCGTCCCCAGCGAGGATCGCGGTCGCTTCGCCGTACTGCGCCCACACCGACGGCACACCGCGCCGCTCGCGATCGTCGTCGAGCGCCGGCAGGTCGTCGTGGACGAGCGAGAAGGAATGGACGAGCTCGACGGCCGCCGCCGCGGGCAGCAGGTTCTCGACCCGGACACCGATCGCATCGCCGGTCGCCAGGCAAAGCACCGGCCGGATCCGCTTCCCGCCGAGCGCGTGGCGCAGCGCGGGTTCGAGCGTGCCGAGCGCCGGCGTCAGCGCGAGCTCGGCGAGGTACACCTCGACGAGCGCACGAAGCTCGTCAGTCCGCGGCATCCGGGCCTGTCGGGGGCGCGGCGGCCTCCGTCTCAGCCGCGCGCTTCGCGCGCTGGAGCTCTCCTTCGACTTCCTTGGCCAGCTCCGCCAGCTCCTGCAGGATCTCGATCGCCTGATCGGGGTCCTGCGTCTCGTCGAGCCGGACGCGTGCCGCTTCGAGCCTCGCGAGGAGATCCTCCGCGTTGTTGAGCGACTCTTCCGCGTTCATGCTGCCTCCTCTCGTTGGATGCGGCCCAGAATGCCGTTCACGAGCCTCGCACCGTCGTCGGATGCGTAGCGCTTCGTGAACGCGACAGCCTCGTTGATCGCCACCTCGGCCGGCACCTCGTGATTCGAGAGCTCGTGCACGGCCACGCGCAGCGCGCTCCGCTCGACCGCACCGAGCCGGTCGGCCGTCCAGCCGTCCGACGCCGCGGTGATCCGCTCGTCCAGCTCTGGGGCGTGCTTGGCCACCGCTTCCGCGACGCCGCGTGCCCACGGATCGATCTCCTCCGCGTACTGCGAGCCGATCTGCTGGCCGGACAGATCCCACTGGTAGAGCAGGAACAGCGCCTGCCGCCGTGCCTGCCGCCGGGAGAGCGTCACTGTTCCCGCTCCGGAGCCGGCAAAGCCGACACCTCCGCTCCTTGTTCGGCTCCGTCGAGCCTACGCCGATCCACCGCCCGCATCTCCTCGAGCGTCGAGGTCGAGTAGTCGCCGCTTCGGAAAGGTTCGCTCGCGAGCACCTCGAGCGCGAGGTCGCGTGTCGTCGGCACGCCCTGCACGATCGTCTCCCGCAACGCCCGCTCGGCGCGCGCGATCGCGCGCGGCCGGTCCGCGTCCCACACGATCAGCTTCGCGATCATCGAGTCGTAGAACGGCGAGATCAGCGAGCCCGACTCGACGAACGTGTCGACGCGCACGCCGGGCCCGAGCGGCGGCTCGAACAGCGTGATGCGTCCCGGCGACGGCCTGAAGTCGTGCTCGGGATCCTCCGCGTTGAGGCGAATCTCGATCGCATGCCCGCGCCGCGGCGCGCGCCCCGTCACAGAGAGCGGCTCGCCCGCAGCGACGTGCAGCTGCTCGCGCACGAGATCGATACCCGTGCAGAGCTCGGTCACCGGATGCTCGACCTGGAGACGCGCGTTCAGCTCGATGAAGTAGAAGCTCCCGTCAGGGCCGAGCAGGAACTCAAAGGTGCCGGCGTTGCGGTACCCGACAGCGCGGCAGGCTCGCTCCGCCGCCGACTCCATCGCCTCGCGCGCCTCGGGCGAGAGCGCGGCCGACGGCGACTCCTCGACGAGCTTCTGATGGCGCCGCTGGATCGAGCATTCGCGCTCGCCGAGCGTCAGCACGTTGCCGTGGTGGTCGCACAGCACCTGAATCTCGACGTGGCGCGCCGGCACGAGTGCCTTCTCGACGTACATCGTCGCGTCGCCGAACGCGGCCTCGGCCTCGGCGGCCGCCATGCCGAACGCGTCCTCGAGCTCGTCGGGCTGCTTCACGAGGCGCATGCCCTTGCCACCGCCGCCCGCGGTCGCCTTGAGCAGGATCGGGAACCCGATCTCCTCGGCTGCCTTGCGGGCGGTCGACACCGTCGTCGCGCCCTCCGTCCCCGGCACCGTCGGAACCTCGGCGGCGCGCATCGCCTGCTTGGCGGAGATCTTGTCGCCCATCATCGCCATCACGTCCGCCGGCGGCCCGACGAAGACGAGGTCGCTGGCGACGCACGCCTCGACGAAGGCCGGGTTCTCGGCGAGGAAGCCGTAGCCGGGATGCACCGCCTCGCAACCGGTGGTCACGGCAGCGGCGATCACGCTCGGGATGCGCAGGTAGCTCTCGCTCGCGGGTGGCGGCCCGACGTGCACCGCCTGATCGGCGAGGCGAACGTGCAGCGCGTCCTTGTCGGCGGTCGAGTAGATCGCGACGGCTTCGATGCCGAGCTCGTGGAGCGCGCGGATCACCCGGACGGCGATCTCGCCCCGGTTCGCGACGAGGACCCTGGAAAACATCAGAGTGCGTCGAGCGGGCGGCCGTTGACCGGCTCGAGCTCGAAGAGGAGCTGTCCGTACTCGACGGGCTCGCCGTTGCCGACGTGAATCGCGCGCACGACGCCCTCGACCTCGGTCTTCACTTCGTTCATCAGCTTCATCGCTTCGAGGATGCACAACGTCTCGCCGGCGGCGACGGCGTCACCTTCTTCGACGAACGCTGCGGCGCCCGGCGCAGGCGAGCGGTAGAAGGTGCCGACCATCGGGCTCTCGATCCGCGTGAGCGAGTCGTCGCGCGGCGTCACCGGCGCCGGTTCCGTCTCGCCGGTGGGTGCCGCGACCGGTGCAGGCGGCGCAGGCGCATAGGCCGTCTCCGCGGTGCGCCGGACGCTGACGCGCATGCCGTCCTCTTCGATCGTGATCTCCCCCACGCCCGTCTCCTGCACGATGCGCACGACCTCGCGGATCTTCTCGGCGCGCGCCTGGTCGACGCCGCGGGCGCCGAGCGACTCGTCGCCGCCGGAGCGCTCGCGGATCGAGCGAAGCAGCGGCTCGGCCTCGTCGCCGAAGAGCGCGAGGAGAAGCAGTTCCTCTTCGCTCGACGCAAGCCCCTCGGCGTCGGTTCGCAGCTCTTCGAACGCGACCGCAGGATCGTCGTCGCGGCCGGCGCCGACGAGCTCGACCGCGCGCACGAGCGCCGGGTCGACGGGGGCGGGTGTGCGGCCGAACTGCCCCTGGACGAGGTCGCGCAGCTCGTCGACCATCGTCGAGTAGCGATTCGCGGTGAGGACGTTGAGCAGGGCCTGCGAGGCGACGATGTTCCCGATCGGCGCGGCGAGCGGCGGAGAGCCGACCTCGCTGCGCACCTTCTCGACCTCGTCGAGCACTTCGTCGAGCCGGTCGCCCGCCGCCTGCGTGCGCAGCTGCGAATCGAGCGCCGCGACCAGCCCGACCGGCAGCTTGCGCTGCGCGGCGCGCACGGCGATGCGCGGCGCGACCGGCGAAACGGGCTCGTCGCCGATGTGCTCGTCGACCAGGTCGGCGGCGGCCCAGAGCTTGTCCATGTCGACGCCGGTCGACAGGCCGAGGCCCGCGAGCGCCTGCGCAGCGCCTTCGGCGGAGACGCGGTGCATCGTCAGCGCCACGGGATAGACGGCGGTCGCGATCACGTCGGCACCGGCGCGGGCAGCCTCGATCGCCGCGGCAAGCGCGCCCCCGCCGGCGCCCTGCGCGTAGAGGCCGACCGGCAGGCCGGAAACGTCGCGCAGCTCCGCGACGAGCTCACTCGCACGGTGCGGCTGCAGCACGGCGGCCGGATCGTTGAGGAGGATGCGCGCGGCGCCCAGCTCCGGCAGCCGCTTGGCGGCGTCGACCAGTGCTTCGTGCCGGCCGCTGCCGTACAGCAGGCCCGCCTCGAACTCGGCGCCGGAGGCGACGATGGCCTCGGCGGCCTCACGGAGGTTGTCCACGTCGTTCAGCGGGTCGTGCAGGCGGAAGACGTCGATGCCGCTCTGGGCCGCGCTCGCGACGAAGCGGCGTGCGAAGTCGCCGCCGACCGGCCGTGAACCGACGAGGAACCGTCCGCGCAGGGCGAGCGCCAGGGGCGTCGACGTGCGGGACTTGAGCGCGCGGATGCGCTCCCACGGGCTCTCGACGCCCCGCCGGACAGCGTTGTCGAACACGCCGCCGCCCGAGACTTCGAGATAGGCGAAGCCCGCCCCATCGAGGAGCTCCGCGAGGCGCAGCAGATCCGCCGTCGGCATCAGGCCGGCGAGCGGCTCCTGACTGAGGACGCGGATCGTCGTATCGACGAGACGCGGCATGGCTGGGGACCCTACCGCTACGCCCGCTGGATGTAGCGCTTCTCGCGGGGATCCAGCTTGATCTTGTCGCCGACGTTGACGAACAGCGGCACCTGGATCACGGCACCCGTCTCGAGGGTGGCCGGCTTCGTCACGTTCGAGACGGTGTCGCCCTTCACGCCCGGCTCGGTGTCGGTCACCTCGAGGACCACCGAGGCGGGCAGGTCGATCCCCGACGGCGTCCCGCCGACGAACATCACCTGCACCGACGACGAGGGCTGCATGAACGGCAGCTCGTCCTCGATCAGCGCGTGCGGCAGCGAGAGCTGCTCGTAGTTCGACTCGTCCATGAAGACGACCTCGTCGCCCGAGTCGTAGAGGAACTGCATGTTCTTCTGCTCGGTGCGCACGCGCGGGAACTTCTCGCCGGCACGGAAGGTGCGGTCGACGACCGAGCCGGCGTTGAGCGACTTCAGCTTGGTACGCACGAACGCGCCGCCCTTGCCCGGCTTCACGTGCTGGAACTCGACGATCCGCCACGTCTGCCCATCGAGCTCGATGTGCATCCCGTTGCGAAACTGGTTCGTGGAGACGACCTCTGCCATCGGCGCGGGAGGGTAGCGGACTAGCTGACCTCGATCAGCTCCTTCGGGAAGCTCGTGAGCAGGTCGACGCCGTCCTCGCGGACGATCGCCAGGTCTTCGATCCGGACGCCGCCGAGGCCCGGCAGGTAGATCCCGGGCTCGATCGTCACGCAATGTCCGGCGACGAGCGTGTCCGTCGACTCGGTCGAGAGCCGGGGCGCCTCGTGGATCGCCAGGCCCACCCCATGCCCGAGCCCGTGGCCGAAGTTCGCCCCGAAGCCTGCAGCCTCGATCGGGTCGCGCGCGATCGCATCCGCCTCGATACCCGTCAGGCCGGCCTTGATGGTCGCGCAGGCGAGCTGCTGCGCCGCGAGGCAGACGGCGTAGGCCTCGTGGAGGGCGTCCGGCAGCCGCCCCGTCGAGAATGTGCGCGTGCAGTCGCTGCAGTAGCCGTCCACCCGCACACCCCAGTCGACGGTGATGAGCGTGCCCCGCTCGACGATCTTGTCGGAAGGATTGCCGTGCGGCTGCGCGCCGTTCTCGCCGGACACGACGATCGTGTCGAAGGAGAGCTCGTCGGCGCCGTGCGCGTGCAGCAGCTCGCGGAGACGCCACGCGATCTCGCGTTCGGTGCGACCGATCCACGTCTCGGCGGTGAGGGCCTCGAGGCCGCGGTCGGCGATCTTGGCCGAGCGGCTGAGCCTCGCGACCTCTTCCGCGTCCTTGACCGCGCGCACCTCGTCAACGATGCCGCACGTCGGCACGAGCTTGGCCTTGCCTTCCTTCAGCCGCTCCCATTCGAGGTACGGCAGGACGTCGGCCTCGAACTGCACGGTCCCCTTCAGACGGCCGCCGACGTCCTGCGTCAGCCCGCGCTTCGTCAGCTGCACCTCGACGCCGGGCACGGCGTTCGCGCTCTCGATGTAGCGGAAGTCGGTGTAGAGCGTGGCAGCTCCGCCGGGCTCGACGTAGAGCGCGGCGTTCGAGCTGTCGAAGCCGGTCAAATAGAAGACGTTCGTCAGGTTCGTGATCAGAAGCGGCGTTTCGAGCCGCTCGCCCAGTGCCTTCAGACGCTCGCTCATGCGATCTCCTTCCCTGCGAGGAACTCGATCGCCTCGCGATAGCCGTCCGGTCCCTTGCCGACCACGCGATGCGCCGCCAGCTCGGCGACGACGCTGTGCCGGCGCCAGTCCTCGCGCTGCTCGATGTCGGAGAGATGCACCTCGACGATCGGCACGGTGAGCAGCTCGAGCGCGTCGCGGATCGCGTAGCTGTAGTGGCTCCAAGCCCCGGGGTTGACGATCACCCCGTCGACGTTGTCGTACGCATCGTGGATCCAGCCGATGTACTCGCCCTCACTGTTCGTCTGCCGGCAGCGCGCCGCGACGTCGAGCTCGTTCGCCCAGCCGTAGATGCGGCTCTCGAGCTCGTTCAGGCTGATGCCGCCGTAGATCGCAGGATCGCGGCGGCCGAGCACGTCGAGGTTGACGCCGTTGAGGACCAGGACTTGCATCAGGAAATCAGCGTATCCAGGGCGGCTCGCACCTCGTCAGGCGACCGCGCCTCGACGAAGGGGCCGTCGTCGCCGAGCAGCACGAGGTTGATGTCGCTGCCAGTCCGCTTCTTGTCGCGCTGGAGCGCCGCCCAGGCGCGCTCGGGGTCGACGCGGACGGGCTGGGGGTCGAGCGCAGCGACGACCGGCGCCGGGTCACGGCCGCTCAGGCGCAGTGCGGCGAGGAGCCCGAGCGCGACCGCCTCGCCGTGCGGCAGGTCGAAGTCGGCCGCAGCCTCGAGGGCGTGCGCGAACGTGTGGCCGAGGTTCAGCCACTGGCGCGGCCCGCGGTCGTACGGATCGCGGAGGCAGAGCGCCGTCTTGTAGGCCGCGGCCGCGCGCACGTCGAGCGGGCGGCCGGCGAGCAGCTCGGTCTTGATCCGCTCCGCCTCGCCCTGGCGCCGCTCGCGCTCGGGCAGCGTCTCGAGCAGCGCCTCGTCGATCACGACGCGCGCGGCCCAGTGGAAGGCGCCGACGAGGTTCTTGCCCTGCGGGATGTCGATCGCCGTCTTGCCGCCGATGCCCGCGTCGACCTGGCCGACGAGCGTCGTCGGCACGGAGACCCACGGCACACCGCGCAGGTAGAGCGCAGCCGCGAGCCCGGCAGCGTCGGTGAGCGCTCCGCCGCCGATCGCGACGATCGTTCCCGCGCGGTCGAGGGTCAGCTCGCTCCAGAGCCGTTCGATCACGTGCAGCTGCTTCGCGTCCTCCCCGCGCGGCAGCTCGTGCGTCGAGACGAGCCGGTCGCCGAGCGCCGTCTGCGCCGCCGCGCCGTGGATCCCCATCACCGTCGAGTCCGTGACGAGCGCGATCGGGCCGTTACCAGGTACCAGCTCGCCGAGCCGCTCGAGCGCGCCGAGCTCGTGGTGCACGCCGCCGGCGGCGAGGATCACGCCGTCCACGTCACTCGCCACGGCGTCGGCGGCTGCGCGGTAGAGCGGCCGGCGTTCCTCGTAGAGCTTTCGGAACTCGGTCTCGTCCTGCGCGAGTGGGCGGTCGCTTCGGCGCACGCGCTTCCAGGCAGTGTCGGCGTCGACCTCGAGCAGCACCGTGAACGCGGATCGCGCCAGCTCCGAACGGACTTCGTCCGAGGTGATCGCACCGCCGCCGAGCGCGAACACGTTGGGCACCCGGCCCTCGAGCGAGAACAGCGTGCGCTGGAGCTCACGTGCCCTGAAGTGAGCCATGCCATGCTCGCGGATGGTCTCGGTCGCGCCCTCGTCGAGATCGCTGCCGGCGCGGCCGAGCCGTTCGGCGACGGGCCCGACCAGCGTCGTCTTCCCCGCGCCCATGAACCCGATCAGCGCGAGATGACGGTCGAGCGCGTTCAGTGCCATTCCCGCTCCGGCGCCGGCCAAGCCGGCACCTGCGCTCTTTGATCGGCTCCGTCGAGCCTACGCCTCATGCGATGCGCCCGACGTAGGCGCTGTGGGCGGCGACGAAGTCGACGACCGCGTCGCCGCCGAACTTCTCGTGCGCCGCGACCGCGAGCTCCCAGGCGACCGCCGCCTCCGCGACAACGGCGAGCGCCTCGACCGCGGCGACGTCGGAGCGCTCGACGAGCGCAGTCGCGGGCTCGCCCGTCTCGAGGTCGACCGAGCCGAGCGGCTTCATCAGCGTCGGCAGCGGCTTCATCGCCGCGCGCACGACGATCTCTTCGCCGTTCGACATGCCGGCCTCGATGCCGCCGGCGCGGTTCGACGTGCGGCGCTGCGACGTGTCGATCTCGTCATGTGCCTGCGAGCCGCGCAGCGAGGCGAGCGCGAAGCCGTCGCCGATCTCGACACCCTTCACCGCCTGGATGCCCATCACCGTGGCGGCGAGCCGCGCGTCGAGGCGATCTTCCTTCGTGGCGTAGGAGCCGAGCCCCGGGGGCACACCCGTCGCGCGCACCTCGACCAGGCCGCCGACCGTGTCGCGCTCGGCACGCGCCTCGTCGATCCGCACGCGCAGTCCCTCCTCGTCGACGGTCGCCCCGGCGACGGAGATGCCGATCGTCCCGAGCAGCGCCTTCGCGACCGCGCCGGCCGCGACGTGCACTGCGGTGTGCCGGGCCGAGGCGCGCTCGAGCGAGTTGCGCACGTCGGTGTGGCCGTACTTCTGCACCCCCGCGAGGTCGGCGTGGCCGGGCCGCGGCAGCGTCACTGCCTTCGTGCCCTTGCCCGTCGGCTCGCCCTCGGGCGGCCACGGCGCCATCCCCCACGTCCAGTTCTTGTGGTCGACGTTGCGCACGACGAGCGCGAGCGGCGTGCCGAGCGTGCGGCCGTGCCGCAGCCCTGCGAGCACCTCGACCCGGTCCTGCTCGATCTGCTGTCGCGGCGAGCGGCCGTAACCCTCCTGGCGCCGCTTCAGGTCGGCGTCGATCGCGTCGCGGTCGAGCTCGAGGCCCGCGGGCAGGCCGCTGAGGATCGCCACGAGCGCGGGCCCGTGGGACTCGCCGGCGGAGGAGAGGCGAAGCGTCATCGCCCGAAGCCTAGAGTGCGCCGTGGTGGCCGTCGCCCTCCAGATCCTTGCGAGCGGATTTGCCGCAGGTGCCGTCTACGGGTTGGTGGCGGTCGGGCACTCGATCGTCTTCCGGCTGACGGGGGTCGTCCACTTCGCGTTCGGCGAGCTGATCGCCCTCGGCGTGTTCGTCACGCTGCTCGTCGCCGCGGGGTCGGGGCCGGTCTCGCAGACGAG
>Ga0265314_10001091_pt1 | contig 31369 bp, 26 predicted proteins | sample 4126metaG_FD_203106 | JGI IMG/M metagenome (GOLD analysis project Ga0265314, IMG submission 203106) | Rhizosphere microbial communities from Carex aquatilis grown in University of Washington, Seatle, WA, United States - 4-1-26 metaG | ecosystem: Host-associated > Plants > Roots > Rhizosphere >... | reverse complement strand
TCAAACGAAGGGAGAAGAATCTCTGTGGCTCTTTTGCCCAAACCGTCTTTACCGCTCAATCCTTCTACGGGCTAAGGGTCGTCCGGCCGTTTTAGCCCTTCGACACTCAAAGAATCATCCATGTACCACGGGATGTTGATAACGATGATCCTGCGATTGCCGCGCATGAGCAGGATGACCTTCATCATGTCAGCGCGGCGGTTATGCAGCAGGTTCTCCCACCAGTGGCGCACTACCAGTTCGGGCACCAGCACGCAAATCTTGCGCACCTCTGACTCGGCCTCGACGGCCAAAATGTAGTCGATCATGGGTTGCAGTACATACCGGTACGGAGACTTGAGCACTTCAAGCCGCGGTACGCATTTGCCGCTCGCCTCAAGCGGTTTTGCCACCACCTGCTCCCAAGTCGCGGCAAAATCTTCGGGTTGTTCTCCAGTCTGCACGTGGAGGCAGCGGATGTCGGTGGACATGGAAAGCGCAAATGAGATCGCCTTCTCTGAAATGCGGCTCCAGCGGTCGATCGGAACCACCACGATCGGCTCCTGTACTTCCGCAGGGCGGATCGGCCGGTCACACGCTGTGGCTTTGTCCACTTGCTGATAGTGCCAATGCACAGCGCGCATCATCACGATCATGAACGCCACCAGGATCACCGTGATCCATGCGCCCTCCGTAAACTTGGTGATCAAAACAACAATGGTCGTGATCCCTGTGGCCACGGCGCCTAGGCCGTTCAGAAAAATGTGCAGGGCGCTACCGCCATTGCGCTTCCAGTGCATCACCATGCCGGTCTGGGAAAGAGTAAATGCCATGAACGCGCCGATCGCATAAAGCGGAATCAGGTGATCGGTGATGCCACGGAAGAAAATGAGCAGCGCCGCCGTCAGCACCACCAGCACGTAAATGCCCCACGAATACAGCAGCCTCCTGCCGCGCAGCAGAAACACATGCGGCAGGTAATTGTTGCCCGCAATAGCGCGAGTAAGGCGGGGAAAGTCCGCGAATGCTGTGTTTGCGCTCAATGCCAGAACCAGCAGCACAGATCCGATTGTGACGTAGTAAAACCATCCATGGCCCATCACAGCGCGTGTCAGCATTGAGAGCACGCTCTCGTATCCCGGACCTTCTGGATTGGTGGCGGCAATGCCGTATGCCCGGCTCAAATATGCGATACCCGTCAGCAGAATTGCCAGCATAATGATGATGATCGTGAGTGTGATCTTCGCGTTCTTCCGCGTAGGGTCGCGAAACGCCATAACGCCATTGCTCACCGCCTCCACTCCCGTCATCGCCGTACAGCCGGAAGAGAAGACTCTCAGCAGCAGCCACGAGGTCACCAGCGTGGTCGTTGCCGAAGGAACAGCGGGCAGCGGGCTCAGCGCATGCGGATGGCCTCCCGACACCGCCACCTGGTAAGCCCCGGCTAAGATCACCACCAGCAGCGTACCGTTGAACAGATAGGTTGGAATCATGAACGCGACGCCGGTATCGTGCACGCCCCGCATGTTCACCAGCGTCAACAGCAGCAGTACGCAAAGACAAAGTTGCAGCGTGTGCGGTTGCAGCGACGGTACCGCAGAGATAAGCGCGCCCACTCCGGCTGATATGCCCACAGCGGCGGTCAGGATGTAATCGATCATGAGCGCCGCGGCCGCCAACAATCCCGCGCCCGCTCCCAGGTTTTCTGAGGCCACCGTATACGAGCCTCCGCCTTGCGGATACGCCTCAATCGTCTGTCGGTAGCTGAAGTAAACAATGAAAAGCAGAAGAATGATTGCGCTGCTCACCGGCACAATGTAGTGCACGCCCATCAGGCCCAGTGGGATAAGCAGAGTCAGAGCCGCCTCGGGGCCGTATGCTGCCGAGCTAAGCGCATCCAGACCGAAAATCGGGATTCCCGCAACCGGTCCGATGTGTTCCGCGCGTTCTTCGCTGGTTGCCAGTGGTCGCCCGAAAAGAAGGTCGATGATTCGACTTGTAATAGTCATGCAGATTGGATGTTAAACGAATGATGGAAAGCACAGATGAATAAGATGTGGAGCAGCCGCCGCAGGAATCCGCTCACGATTCAGCACCTCAACAATCGTCGGACTACAAAGGGAGGGTGTCGATTTCTTCTTTGGATTGAGGAATTCCGTCATAGGACTTTCCGTCAACAAAATAGTTGAATTCAACGGCTCACCCATCGAGCCTCGCACCGGCGAACCAGGAATAGTAGTATCTCCAATCGGCAGGCTTGCAAGAGGTTAACTTCCAGCTCAATTTGCAGCCAACCATCTTGCTGAACCGGCAGAGAGATTCTTACGCCAGTCACTAGCCTAGATCGGAAACGCCGATGCTACTTCAGGTATGCACGTACCAGATCAATCAGATCTTCTGCGAGTTCCGGGGCGATCTGTTCCCGCGATCCATCGGTCAGGTGGAAACGGATATGGTCTTCCAGGACCTCGGCCATCAGACTGGTGACGGCTCCGCGTACGGCAGCTAACAACATAAGTTGATCACCACAATCTTGATCTGCTTCAAGTGAGCGCTCAACTGCATCAAGCTGTCCCCGAAGTCTGCGGACTCTCTGCAGCAATTTGATCTTCTGTCGTTCGTGGGTTGGCATTTTGTATTTCCTTTTTGTGAAGCACAGCGATGAGGATGAAAAGATCCGGCACGATCTCTTGGCAGATTGTGATCTTTTATCACGGTTGTGGTTCTTATCATTCAGTAATTCCCAAAATTGGTGGTATTTCTGTTGCCTATACCATCTCCGGGTATGGTATAACACTTTTGGCGGTAACCGTCGTCAAGGCGCCGATCACCGCGAATCTACTTATGGCAAACCAAACTGCGTTAGAACCTCCGCAATGCATGGGCATTCTCGCTCCGGTGATGGAGCGGCATCCCCAGAAGTCCCGGAGCGCTCTCCTGCGCTGTGAGGCCGAGGCCCGCGATTAGCTTTCGCTGATCGTCTGCTCACCTCTCACAGTGCACGACCCTGTTCGAGTGAGTGAGCAGAAACCACCCGGAAATCCAAATTATCCGGCGGCTCCTACCCACCCCTCCTTAAATTGATTGTCTGGCCACTATGCGCCTGAGGCGCGAGCTGTGCATTGACCTGCACATTGCACTCGCACCCGGACTCTATACGTGCGCCGGAAGGAGGATGTTATGACCAAGATCATTCTTTCTTTTCCTATGTGCCGCCGGGCCCCTCTGTTTTGTGTCTGGTTCGAGACCGGTAATCCAGCTCAGCCTCTGGCTTGCAAGTGGATTGCGGCGGCCGAGCTACACAGCTGTCGTGCTTGCGCTTGACCCTATCACTGATCAAAGAGGCTAAGACCGTGAACTTTTTCTCTCGGCTTTATTACCGGTATAAGAAACTCTGGAAGAAGATCCGGCTGTTCCTGATGATTGCCGGCCCCGGCATCATTGTCATGGTTGCCGACAATGATGCCGGCGGCATTACAACTTACACCGTTACAGGAGCGCAGTTCAGCTTCCACCTAATCTGGTTTCTCGTCTTGCTGGGTCCAGTCGCGTATTTCGTCCAGGAAATGACGGTGCGATTGGGTGCGGTTACAAAACGTGGCCACGCTGAGGCCATCTTCCACGCCTTCGGATCGTTCTGGGGATGGTTTTCCCTGCTCGACCTTGTGCTTGTGGATTGGCTGACGATGATTACCGAATTCATCGGCATGACTGCCGCGCTCAGTATCTTCGGCGTACCACCGGTTATCACCGTCATTGGTGCCTGCATTGTGATGGGAGCCATGGTGCTGCAGGGCAAGTACTGGACTTGGGAGAAGATAGCGCTTGCCTTCTGCGCATTGAACCTCATATACATACCGGCGGCATTCATGATTAATCCGCCAATCGAGAAGATCATTCGTGGGGAACTCATTCCGAGTCTGCCTCCAGGTGGATTTACCAACGCACTTTTCTTCCTGATCATGGCAAATATCGGCACCACGATCGCACCATGGATGATCTTTTTCCAGCAAAGCGCCGTGGTCGACAAAGGTATGCAGGAAAAGGACATGGTGCTGGGCAAGATAGATACCGCTTTTGGTTCGCTCTTGACCGTGGTAGTCGCCGCGGGTTGTGTAATCCTCACGGCGACATTGATCCCTGGGCTTCCTATCAGCGATGCGGCAACGGCCGCGCATCTGTTCATGGGGATTAACAAATATGTTGGAGCTCTTCTGGCGATCGGACTATTCGATGCGGGTTTCCTCGGCGCAATCTGCATATCTTTGGCGAGTTCGTGGGCCTTTGGAGAAGTCTTTGGTTGGGCGCATTCACTGAACCAGAACGTCAAGCAGGCGCCGTGGTTCTATGCCTATTACTTTTGCACGATCGTTTTCGCAGGGATCGTCGTTCTTATTCCCGGCGCGCCGTTAGTGCTAATCACGCTGTTCGTGCAGGTAATCGCAGTCACGCTGCTGCCGGCAGCTTTGGTATTTCTCATCGTGCTGCTGAATGACGAAGGAACCATGGGGAAATACAAGAACACCTGGTTCCAGAACTTTGCCAACATTAGCATCGTGGCGCTCATCATCATCGTGTCGACGGCATATGGTGTCAGCGCGGTGTTTCCAAACATTCTCAAATAAGTGAAGGTGCCGGCATGGTTATCGAATTCTTTGGCAGCGCATGGGATGCGGTGCGAGACATCAACCGCAAGTACAAGAAGCCGCACGTCAAAATGACGCCGCTTGTGCAGTTCTCACTGGGACTGCTGCGGTTTTACTTGCTCTTCCTGGTTGGGTTGCTGGTGTGGAAGTTCTTTTCGATGTTGCACAAATAGGAGGTACGTGATGAGTCAGACAATTGCGACTCCAATTGTTTCCGAAGAAATGTTCTTCCTATCGGAGATCGTCGGCGCGCGAGCGATATGCCAAGGACGTAAGATCGGCAAGCTTGTGGATGTCGTCGCGGTCGACCAGGGCAAACTGGCCGAGATCATGCAACTGCAGATTAAGCCTCCGTTCGGTGAACCCGCGATGATGATTCCGTACTCAGCGGTCCGGTCTCTGAGCCGCCGTGAGGTCATCGTTGAAATGGCCGATCCGAAGGCCTTTGTCCGAGAGCCTTCGCCAGACGAAGTGCTGGTTAGGGACTACCTGTTCGACAAGAAAGTCCTCGATATGGAAGACAGCGAAGTAGAGGTTGTTTACGACATCCGGCTCCTGAAGAGGAACGGCAAGTTGTATGTGACCGATGTGGACATCAGCCGCTATGGTTTGTTCCGGCGGCTGGGCCTCGCGTCTCTTGGGAAGATTCTTTACGAGCGGTCCGGAGAGGAGAAGAAGAGACTTATACCGTGGTCATACGTCGAGGCGCTTGGATCACATCTTGGCTCCCTGCAAGGTGAGCTCAAGTTGAACGTCTTGAAAGAGGCGCTTTCCGAGATTCACCCGGCTGACCTGGCCGACATTGTGGAGGAGTTGGACAGCGATCAACGCGTCACATTACTTGAAGAACTTGATCCCTCGCAGGCTTCTGACACACTTGAGGAGATCGATCCTGCGGTCCAGCGCGATATCGTGTTCGCGCTGAAGAAGGACCGGGTTGCACAACTTATTGGCGAAATGACACCCGGGCAAGCGGCGGATATTCTGGCGGTCCTGCCCGCCGACGAGAAGAGATCAATTTCGAAATTGCTCGACCCAATGCTCGTCGACAAGATCGGGGAGATCATCGAGAAGCAGGAAACCAACATCCTGAACTTCACTACTTATAAGTTCCTGCAATGCAGCGGCGAGATGACAGCCGATGAGACGCTGCAGCATTTCCGCAAGAACGCCCGCGGCATGGATGTGGTGATGTACTTCTACATCACCGACGAACACAAGAAGCTTCTTGGTGTCCTTGACATTAAGGAGCTATTGATCGCAGAACCCACGAGCAAGTTAAAAGACGTCATGGTCGAAAACGTAATCAGCCTCAATACTGACTGCACCATGAAGGAGGCCGCCGCTGCCTTTCTTCGCTACGGGTTTAGGGCTCTGCCTGTTGTCGACGAGGACGAGATTCTGCACGGAGTCGTGCCCTATCGGGATGTCATGAACCTGAAACATCGCATGTTGGATTGAGACGGCTATGTGAGCCTGGCGAGTTGAATGGGTGTACTTGAGGAGAAGATAAACCTCGAGGGAGGTGCCGTATGAGACGAAGGTATCGTGCCAAGGCAAAGCAACTCGCGTTTCCGGTGTTCTATCTCCTGTGGCTCCTTCTGCTATTTCTTTCGGTAATTCTCCTGATACGTAATCACTAAGGGTGACGATTCGGCTCGAGAAGAAGCGCAAAGACAAGGCGCGTTTTGAGAGGTATCGATGGATCAAACGGTTTTTCAATTTGCGATTCAGCTCTTTACGGCGTTGATGCTTGGTGCGCTCGTCGGACTCGAACGGCAGTGGCGCCAACGCATGGCTGGCACGCGCACCAATGCGCTGGTAGCTGCGGGCGCTTCCGCTTTCGTGATGGCCGGCACGCTTTTTGTAAGCGATCCATCGGCTGCGGGCCGAATGGCGTCCTATGTGGTATCCGGTGTAGGCTTTCTTGGGGCCGGTGTGATTTTTAAAGACGGCGCGAACGTTCGGGGGTTGAATACCGCCGCAACCATCTGGTGTTCTGCCGCCATTGGAGTCCTCTCCGGGTTCGGCCATATACTTCTTGCCGCGCTTGTTGCGATCGCTGTACTGCTAACGAATACCGTACTGCGTCCGCTTGCGTACCGACTTCATCCCGTATTGCCAGCCGCGGAGCCATCCGAGGTTCTATATGAAATCAATATGACGTGCCGGGGTACGGAGGAAACCCATCTCCGCGCTCTCCTCCTGGCAACCATTACGCATGCGCCCGCGACGTTGCAAGCGATCCCCAGCGAAGATGAGGTCACGGGTGACCGCACGCGGCTTCGAGCAGAAGTCGCAACTCGTGGTAGGCAGAACGACATAGTCGAAGGGATTGCGTTGCGGCTGTCGATCGAGCCCGGAGTGATGTCGCTAAGCTGGTCGGTCGTACCAACCGCGATGGAATAGATGCCTGCGAATCGCGATAGTAGATGGTTACTGTCTCATCGCTGCGTAAGAAGGCTCTCGTTGATTAGCGTGTTCGGACGCTTCGCCGAATGCCGATAAGCAAACCGGCGCTCATGCCGACGGATTGCGGATGACCTCCCGCAAAGCTGTAGTCGTATGCCGGCTCAAGAAACCAGCCGAAGCGGTGTTTCTCCTTCGGCCAGAACATGAAATCTCCTGCCAACTCGGCGCCGATCGAGTTTGCAGACTTTCCATTTTGCTTGAGATAGGCCCACTGCGGGCCGATCCCTAGCATGAACTCTGCTTTTCGCGAGACTGTCCAGGGTTTCTTGAGCAGTAGGTCAGTGTCCCATTCCGTCGATTTGCGAGTGTAGAAGGGCGATACGCCTGCTTCCAGTTCGAGCCAGCCTTCTATTGGCGTGATCTCCGCTGCCAGACTGGGCGCGAACGTGGCCGCGCCGCCTTTGATGTTCCAGTTCGTAGCAGCTCCAACCTCAAGAATGGCCACAGGCTCCTCAGGCTCCTTAGCTGTCTCGACTTGCGGTAGATCCGCTGACTGTTTTCCAACGGCGGCTTGCCCAAATGAGGGCAGACAGAAGAAAAGAAGTAAGTATGTTGCAACGTAGATGAACGCGCGTGTGATGACAGCCGATGATCCGGAACGATGCATGCTCAAGCCTTGCCAGTCCACCGAATCTGATTGAGTCGCCGCTTACTGCCTTTGTCGAAGGTGATCACCTTTGACATCACAGCCTCCCTTCGAAGCCGCAGGTCGGGCAGCACATGAGGTGGGCTGCCCGGCCAACGTTGGAAGTGACTTGCTGCTCGTCAGAAGTGAAAACCCACCTCTGCAGTAAGAGCGCGTGGAGTCACATAATGCGTTCCGCTGAAAGTTGAAAGGAAGTTATACAGCGCGTATTTGTTCGCAACATTGACGGCCGTGAGGCGCAAGCTCCATCGGCTCCTGTCGCCATGGAATAAGTTGTCATCGCCAATAGCGGCGTCGAACAGGTTGCGCGGAGCGATGCGAGGTGGATTCTTGTCATCGTTCTCTGTGTTGGGCGCAGGAATACTGATCAGACTGGAGGTAAACTGCGAGGCTATACATGGTGTAGCCAGAGGCGCGGTCGGCGTGGCCTTCACCCCATTGCAGGCAAAGCCGGCCTGAAATTCCTGGTCCGCAGTAAGTCCGCTCAGGTCGATCGCGGGCTGCCCGTTGAGAGTGGTCGAAATGCCCGTGCAGCGCGTATTTACACCAATGACGTTATAGCAGGGTGTTGAGCCCGCCACGTTCCCGCTATCGAAACGCCAGTTGAAGCCGATCCAGGGAGCAAAGCGGCCAGGTACCTGATACTGAACGTGGGTTGTCTGGTTGAATTTCTCGTCATGATCGATGCGGAACGGGAGTCCTGGCGCTCCTACCGTCGCGCCCGCGCCTGCTGCCTGAGGTGGGAAGAAACGAGCAGCTACAGATGACATTACCGCGAAGGCGGAGAAGCCATGGAATTTCGGCACATCAGCGCGAAGGGTGAATCCAGGAATCTTTGAGTTGTGCCAGTCGATCGGGAAGAAGATCGGTGTGTTTCCGAGAATGCTGAAATCGAATGCATTGTGTGTGTACTTCCAGATGTAGTCTCCGCTTATGACGAAGTTCTTTCCGAACGCCTGCTGCAATCCCGCATGGAATTCATTGCGATAGCCCGGTTGTAGCGTGCCGGTCACGCCGGGTGTGCAGGCAAGCAGGGGTGATAACACATCATTCAGGCATCCCTGGCTCGAGAGTACTAGATTTTCGTTGAAGGGAGTCTCGAGCGTTCTGGCGTAAGAAACACGCAGAATCGTGTTGGTATGTTTTAAGTTGTAGGCGAGCCCGATGCGAGGTTCGGCCTGCCGCGCAACAGCGAGACCGTTGTAGAGGTCGCCGCGAATGCCGAGGTTGAATACCCAGTTTCCGGTCTTGATTTGATCTTGAATATAGAGCGCGAGTTCCTTAACGTCGGTGTGACCGAAATAGCGATAAAAACTACCGCTCCGGGTCAAGTCGAATGACAGGAGCGTGGGATTAAAGTTTCCACCGACGGACGGGTCGTTCGACACAAAACCGGCAGCAGCGCATTGCGAAGGATCGGTGAATCCGGGTTGCGAGTTTCCGCCCGCATCGACGCAGGGCGAATTGAATGTCGCATTGACGAGGCCGAGATTGTCATGTTCGCGAAGGAACGTTTGCTGATAGAGCGTTCCCGCTTTGATGCTGTTGATCCCCTTCTGAAGGGTCAATTCCGCGTGAATACCGGAATTGAGCAAAGTCCGTTGCTGGGAGATCGATTGCGCCTGGATGGGTCCGAGATCTGCGAGCGGGTTATTGCTTGGATAGTAATTGTACCCGTCGTGGCGGACAAACGCGCCGACGTTCAAAACGGCATCCTTGTTCAAGATGCGCGTATAAGTTGGTGCGATATTGTAGGTACCGATCTTCGAACGCTGATCCGTGTTCCCGACGTTATCGAAAACCGGATTAGGGGATGTGCCCCCACTCACGACATTCGAGACATCGAGGTTGTCATACGCGTTGGGATTCTGAAACCAGGAGCGAGAGTAATTCAGGTTGGTATGAATTGAATCCGCGGGTGAAATCTGGTAATCCACCCGGTCGAACACGTTCTGCTCGTTCCCCTTGGCATGGAAGACTTGGAACTCCGGAGGATCGAGAAACCTGCCTGTATTCAATCCATCGAATTCGATGAAGTTGCCCCAGTTCTTGCCGCCGTAGCCCAGGTCAACTGACCCGGTCGCTGTTCCAAAAGCGCCGTAAGATGTGGTGATGTTGCCAACGGGCTTTGTCTGGCCCATACCGGACCGGGTAGTCACATTGATCACCAGGCTCGTTTTGTCGCCGTACTCAGCGGGCGGAGCGCCATCAATTACCTCTAAGGACTGGACAGCGTTCGAAGGTAGTTGGTTCGAGAAAACTTTGCTCTGTTGGTCGCTGATCGGTTGGCCATCCACAGAGAAGGAATTGGACGCGTGATCACCCAATCCATGGAACAACCCATTTGAATCGGCTGCGACTCCCGGAGACGCGAGCGTTACAAGTGAGCTGAGCGACGACGAGGCGCTCTCAAGAGGCAATTTGTCGAATAGTCCTCGGTCGACGTCGGTATGGTCGGTCGGATCGTTTTCAATTAGATCTGCGCCGCCTTCCACCGTAACAGTGTTAACTGCCGTACCGAGTTTCAACTGGACGTTCGACGTCACTGGAAGGATCGAAGCGACGTTTACGTCCACGGCGAAGGCACCAAACCCTTCCTTCGTAACCGTAAGGTGATATGGATTGAAGGGCACATTCGAGAACTGGAAACGGCCGGTGCTGTCGGATATTGTCGCCCTGCTGTAGGCACTGACGGAATTTTGGATCGTAACCGATGCCCCTGGAATCACGGCTCCCGATGGGTCAGAGACCACACCCGACATTGAGCCGGAGTTGGATTGCGCATGCAATATTGAGAGCACTGACAAAAAAACGGACATGACTGAGCAAAAGAGAATGTTGCGCTGAATCGTGCGCATGGATGGCCTCCTGATGAATTGCCAATTGTTTGAGATTGCTCGTCTGCGAGATTTCCGAATCGGCAAAGGGGAATGGCAACCGCCGGCCAATTTCCTACAAAGGAAACGCCGCGCGTGCAGCCTCAGCTACACTGCGCGAATTCGGAAACGGTTCTAAGCGAAGGCAGTCGGATCAGGAGGAGGTCTATTCCAATGTGAATAAGAGAAGTCGTGTTCGCGATACAACCGAGTTGAAAGTACTGTGACACGTCGCACTACAACAACTATTGGCCGAACGCGAAGAGATGCTGTTGGCCTAATGACGTTATGTGCGTTTTGGCAAAGCGCACAATTCGCGTGTCCTGCACTGTCCGGGTGGAAATGAGTAAGTTGAGCGGTGCTACCGGCAAGAAGGAGAAATGCAAAGAGCGCGACGAACACAAGCCGAATCACCGCATTCGATGACCGAACTTTGTCGCCAAACGTCATAATTAACCATGACTATATATCAGGAAGTCGGAACCGCCAAGAGCCTGATTCGGCCCAAATGAGCGGTCCGAACTGCTGAAGTGGTCATTGAGCTCGCTATTTGTGGGATTTTGCCTAAAGGATCCCCTTAGTTCGAAGTGGTCAATTTGGACGAATTAAAGATTCAGACGGTCTCCACTTCCGAGTTCAGAATAACTCGCGTGTTTTGCGCGGCGGCAGTGAACCTGATTGAACTCCGTATTTCAACCTATACCTTTTGACACGGCCGGATCGTTGAGATCCGGCCATTGATTTTGTGGAGTTTACGAGGGGCGTTTTTCGAGGGCTTTTGTCACAGTAGTCAGGAGCTTGTGTATATCGTTCACTTCGCCGCGCTGGCGCTTCAGCTCCTTATATATTGATGCCTCTTCGCCGCCGGCTTTTTCGAGCTGGTCGCGGAGATCGGCGTTGATCTCTTCGAGGCACTTGCGATGACGGTAACGGTCGCCGCAGGCTTCACCGACGATGAAGCCGAAGGCGGCCGACAAGAGCATCCATAGAGGTAGTACAGCTGTTGCTTCGTCGATCATGCGACTTCTTTCTGTTCAGCAGGTGCGTTCTCCCGGAGCACGCGCCTGACGGTTGCAGTTGAGATGCGGTGGTAACGAGCGATCTGGCGCAGGCTCTGTCCCAGACGGCGATCGGAACAGATCGCCTCACGGTCCAGGACTAATGGCATGCGTCCGATGTGACGGCCTTCGAGGCGGGCGCGCCGCATACCGGCGCGGACCCGCTCGACGATCAGGTTGCGTTCAAGCTCGGCGATGGCGCCGATGATGACGACGATGGCGCGGCCCAACGGGCCGCCCGTATCGATCTGTTCACGGAAGCTGACGAACTCGACGTTGAGCCGGTTCAGTTCGTCCAGCACATCGAGGAAGTGCTTCACAGATCGGGCGATTCGATCAGATGCCCACACCAGGACAACATCGAAGCGGCCCCGGCGGGCATCCCGCATCAGATCGCCCAGTCCTGGCCGCTTGGCTTTGGTTCCGGAGATTCGGTCCGTGTATTCCTGGACGATCTCATAGCCACGCTGAGCAGCCATCTGACGTAAATCATGGGCCTGGGTCTCCGGGTGCTGATCGATGCTGGAGACCCTCATATATAGAGCGGCGCGCTTCATTAGCGCCGCCCCTTCGGCTTGGGTGAGTGCTTGGCTACGTACGATTCGATAAACTTCAGCAACTCATCGGTCATGTTCTGGCCTTGCGCAGCCGTGGCCGCCTTGAAGCTATTATGCAGTTCAACAGGAACGTTCAGATTCATTCGCTTCATCCTTGCTTGTTGTTCGGCTTTCTTGATCTCCCTCACCCCCTTCCTCTCGGGGTGAGTCTATACGGTTATGAGTAGCCGCGGCTACTCGATGCCCCATGCCGAGCGGCACATGGTAATGATCCGGACCATGATCGGCCAGTCGATATGAACGGCCGCGGCCATGAGCTGTAACTGTTGCTTGGTTGTCGGGAGCCAGGAACCGGATTCGGTCGCCCGCCAGTTGCGGGGATCCATGCCGGCCACCCTGGCCGCGTTCTCGATCGAGAGGCCGGCCCGCTCACGAGCATTCGAGATAAAGCGTCCGAAGACCCGGGCCCAGACTCCTCTGAAATAGTCGCTGTCGTCGTTGGAAAGGAAGGCAAGTGGTTGTGGCTTGTTCATAGGCATACTCATATACTCATTACTCCGAAACGGCTAACCTGTCAAGAGGTCGCCGGGATTTGAACTTCACGGTTAGTATGTGCGCAGTGCACCCTCGAGCCAAAGGCATGCCTCGTTTCATTCAGCTACGCTGCGCTTCATCCAGAACTGAAGGATGTAAACCCAGAGGACTATCCCGACATCCACAAGATGTCGATCCTGGCCGATGTTGCTCCCTACTCGCGCCAGTACAACACCTACCGGCTGAAAGTGGGCAAGCAGGCACAGGGCAACACCGAACTCGAGATCGAATACGAGAAGATCCTCGACAGGATTCGGCAGACCAGGGAATCAGTCGTCCGGATGACGCACAGGCATTTCACTGAGCCCGTCGATGAGATCGAGGGCACGGTGGATTCCGTTTCGCCTGGCGGCATCACTCTGGCCGAGTTTCCAGGCCGCAAGTTCCAGTTCTCCTCCGTGGGCATGAGTGCCGCCGACATGACGGCCCGGATTCTGGGTGAGCACAACAAGATGACGCGCGCTGATGACGCGCGGGAAGTGGACAGTCGCCGCGGAGAACTGAGGAAGTATCTGACCAGGTGTTTCCGTCCTGCCGCCCAACAAAACCTCGCGCGCGTGCGGGCGAAGCTCTGCTCCCAGTGTGCAGTTTTTTGGCTCGGCGGCAGGGCCGGTGCGCTCGCTCTGCTTTACCCTGCGCTGGTCCTACTCTGCAGGGGCGATCGTACAGCGCTGAACGCACTCCACAGGGTTAGGTACATATAGTTCCCTTAAGGAGTCTTGATACATTCTGTAAGTCGATGCCCCATTCTGTGGACAAATCGGGGACTAGGTATAGGATGTTTGAGCCAAAAGTGATATTTTCCGTTTTCAGATCAATGCGCTGCTCTACTCTGCTTACATGCTCTATCGTTCTGCTTCTTTAGCCGGCAAAGATACTGATCTCTTTTGCTCCGGTTTCCCTATGGGCTCCACTGTTGCTACTCACTTCTTACGCCCGGCGATTCCTCGCCGTGCAGGCGCGGGCTACGCCCGCTCACATCCTGCGGCTCTTCGCCCAGCACGTCCGAGTTGGTCTGCCCTCTCCCTAACGTGATCGCTCCGCTCAATTTGCGGAGATTACAATCGCGGCACGGGAATCAATTTGCATCATTGATTTCGGGCCTATCCGTCAACTCGGACTCAACGTGAGCCAAATCACGGTTACTACTGGCATGGTCCGCCGCCTAAGCCCTCCCCGAGGGTGTAGAGGTAAGCACAGGAGGTGTTCCATGGAGATTCGGACGATCGGTATTGATTTGGGGAAGACGGTATTTCACTTTGTGGCCGTCAACGCACGTGGGCAAGTCGTGGTTCGCAAGAAGGGTTCACGAACTCAGCTTCTGCGCTTTACTGCGAACCTTCCTGAGTGCCTGATCGGCATGGAGGCCTGCGGAGGAGCTCATTTTCTGGGTCGTGCTCTGCGGGAACAAGGTCATGATGTGCGCCTGATGCCGGCGCAGTATGTGAAGCCGTACGTGAAGACGAACAAGAACGACTACATCGATGCCGAAGCGTGTTCAGAAGCAGTAACCCGCCCGACGATGCGCTTTGTGCCGATCAAGACCGAGGATCAACTCGATCTGCAGTCGCTGCACCGGGTGCGCGAGCGTTGGGTTGTGCGACGCACTGCAGTGATCAACCAGATGCGCGGGATGCTGCTGGAGCGCGGTATCACCATCCGCAAGGGACGCCATTATATTGAGGAGTCTCTCCCCGGAATCCTGGAAGACGCGGACAACAAGCTGTCCGGTGCATTGCGCGTACTTCTGACCCAGCTGCGGATGGAGATGCAGTACCTGCACGGGCAGATCGAGGAAACCGACAAGCTGATCGAGCGCATCTGCGGCGAACTTGAATAGTGCAAACGCTTGGTCGCGATCCCAGGAATCGGACCGATCACAGCTACTGCCACAGTGGCAGCCATTGGCAACGGCGCGGCCTTCAAGAAGGGCCGCGGATTTTCTGCCTGGCTGGGAGTGGTGCCCGGCGAACACTCTACCGGAGGCAAGCAAAAGCTGACCGGGACCAGCAGACGAGGAAACAAATACCTGCGCAAACTCTTTGTGCAGGGAGCGCACACCGTGCTGCTGCAGAAAACCAAGCAATCTTCCGGCTTGAGTACGTGGCTGGTTAGTCTCACATCCCGCAAGCGCAAGCAGGTGGCAACCGTGGCGCTGGCCAACAAGATGGCGCGCATGGCCTGGGCGGTGCTGTTTAAAGGAGAGGCTTATCGCGCGCCAACAGCACCACAAGTAATCGCAGCCTGATGGCCTGCACATGACGCCCGGCACAAAGCGCCAGGCTTGGAAATCGCTGACGCGATTCCCACATCTGCAGTCCAACGACGACGACTGATCTGAGTTTTGAAGTTCCTGCCAGGTTTGCTGGCGAAAACATGAGATGGCACAACGGTCGATCCCGGCGCTCTCGAGAACCTGTACCCGGAAAATGCCTTTAAAAGCAGCGTTACTAAAAAGGACGAGGGCGCAGCGCATTCCATTCAGGCCAGGAGTTCGCTACTCCAATCAAGGCCGAATACATTCGCGCAGACCAATTCTGTCTTCCTCACTATTCGCTTGCAAAACGGCGGCGGACCATACATTCCGAGTAGGCGACGTCCGCTCCGAACCCGCTGCAGACTAGAATCTCGGTCCTCGCGAGTCTGCAAACTCGCGGTATGATCCGCGGCAACATCATCATCAAACCGGACTTTGCGGAGTGCATCAACGACTTCGGCATGCTGCGGTTTGAAGACGAATACGCTGTGAGCGCTTCCAGTCAGTGGAAACCGGCGGCCAATGCAGAGCAAGAAGCACTAACCAAAAGAACGCTCCGAGAGCGAAGCCGATGCATCTGGCTTCCTTTTTCGGAGCGTGATGGTTATACCAGTTAAAGCAATTGAATCAATTGCACCTGCCGCGGCGGCATCAATTCTGATGGTCGCGGCAGGTGTCACTCATGGGAGATTATTCCGGCAAGGCGAGCTGGCCATTGATATTGAAGTGGCCGCTGACCGTCGGGGCTCCGGTGTCTGGCTGGCCGCCACCAATGCTGATGGTGTAGCTACCAGCGGCAATGATCGGGTCGCCATTTTCAGTGACCATGACCAGATCGCGGTCCTTCAAGTCGAAGTGGACCTTCTGGCTCGCGCCCGGCTCCAGATGAACTTTCTGAAATCCGCGGAGAGCGATCTGCGGCGCACCCTTGACTGCGGGGAATTTGATGTAGACCTGGACGGACTCATCTCCTGCAACTTTCCCCGTGTTGGATACTGTGACGTCGGTGGCGACAGGTTGACCCGCAGCCACTGCCTGCGTGGGGACACTGAGTTCGCTATATGCAAAGGTCGTATAGCTGAGTCCGTATCCAAACGGATAGAGCGGCTTGCCTTTGAAGTACCGGTAGGTCCGGTTTGACATTTCGTAATCTTCGAAGTGAGGTAATTGGCTGACGTCCTTGTAGAAAGTAACCGGCAGCTTTCCACCAGGATTGTTTTTGCCGCTTAGCGTTTCAGCTACAGCCGCGCCGCCTTCTTCACCTGGGTACCATGCTTCGAGAACAGCATTGGCGTGATCGTTGATCCAATTGACTGCGAGAGCACTGCCATTCAACAGAACAACGGCGAGCGGCTTGCCTGTTGCCGCAACAGCTTCAACCAGATCTTCTTCGGGCTGGGGAAGATCGATGCTGATGCGATCACCGCCCAGGAATCCTGGAACGGTTACCGGCATCTCTTCGCCTTCAAGCCTGCTGGTAATTCCCACGACTGCAATCACCATGTCGGCATTCTTTGCCGCGGCGATTGCTTCAGGCGAGGGTGCATCATTGACTTTTGCCCAGATCAGTTGCGCTTGTGGCTTAACGTCGTTCATGGTGCCGAACACGAGGCTCAGTGCCGCCTTCTCGCCCTTTACCAAGTGGGCGCGGCCAACTGCTGCGTCGACGCCTTCGACTCTGCCCAACCGCGCAACTTGCTTGTCGTTAATTGACAAATTTCCGAAGCCATTGGCGCGGACGCCGATGAGGTAGTCGCCGGTTTCAGTGGCAGTGATGAAGCCCGTCCAGCGCACGCCAACGGCCTTTTTGCCGGCGATTTCTGCAGGCAAGTTGCTGTCAGTGAGATTGATGTTCGGCTCAGTGCGGCTGAATAGCACCGGAGCCTGCGGCCCCCTGCCAAACCGGCCCGTGGACTCGCTGTAGTCCGCTTTCAGGCCAGGCTTGCCGTCGGGAGTGGTGAACATGCTTTCGGGAACTGGATTTCCATCGTTGCGCAGGAACTGGGATCCCGGTACGTAAGTGATCGCCGCGTTCGGGAACTCTGCCTTGAGGCCATCGATCACCGTGACCACATGCGTCGGCGTCCCGGCGTAGTTGCCGAGCAGCACTGAGGTCTGGTCAGCGAGCGGGCCGACGACGGCGATCTTCTTTATGCCCGGTTTGAGCGGGAGCACGCCATCGTTCTTGAGCAAAACCATGGATTCGTTGGCGAGCTTACGTGCCAAGGTGCGGTGTTCAGCGCTGTCAAGCTCCTTCTCGTCGATCTTGGTGTAAGGAACCATCTCCGGCGGATCAAACAAGCCAAGCTTGATGCGCGCCGTGAACAGGCGAATGAGAGCTGTGTCCAACGTGCTCTCAGGCAGGTAGCCCTGCTGAACGGCGTCAAAATAGGCCTTGCCGACCTGCTCGCCAGGCTGGTCATTGCCGCATTCGTTATCCATGCCGCGGATTACGGAGATGGCCGCACCTTGTGCCTGGCTTGGGCGGTAGCGATGATTGGCGGCAATGTCCCGGACCGCTCCGCAGTCCGAGACCACATATCCTTGGAAGCCCCACTTGCCGCGCAGCTGGTCCTGCATCAGGTACTGGTTGGCACATGCGGGCTCGCCATTGATAGAGTTGTAGGCGCACATGACTGAACCGGCCTTGCCTTTAACGATGGCATCTCGGAATGCGGGCTCGAAGGTGTCTACTTCGTCGTGCTTGCTCACGTCCACATCTGCAAAGTGTCTGGTCGGCTCTGGGCCGCTGTGTACGGCATAGTGCTTGGGTGTTGCAATCGCCCGGTAGTATTTCGGGTCGTCGCCTTGCATACCTGTCACGTAGGCAACTCCCATGTGGCCAGTGAGGAAGGGATCTTCGCCGTAGGTTTCTTGTCCACGGCCCCAGCGTGGATCACGGAAGATATTCAGATTCGGGGACCAGAAATCCAGTCCGCCGCCAATATTGGCCGTGCGACCGATGCGGGCATCTTGGACGAATTTGATGCGTCCCTCAATGCCAATTTGGTTCGCCATGAGATGAATGTTAGATGTATCGAAGGTCGCGGCGAGCCCGATGGGCTCAGGGTATTCCGTTACACCCTGATCGATGACTCCGTGGAGCGCCTCACTCCACCATTGGTAAGCGGGGACGTTGAGCCGCGGAACTGCGGCAGATCTGTTCAGCATTTGCGAAGCTTTTTCAGCAAGTGTCATCCGATGCACCAGGTCAGTGGCCCGCTGCTCTGCTGACAAACTCGTGTTCATATATGGAAGATTCGCTGTGTCCTGGGCAACTGCAAACTGCATAAATGAGCCAAGGAAAAGCAATCCTGTCCACGCAACCAAGCCTGCAACAACTCGTGTCATGCGTATCTTCATGTTGTGTCTCCAAGTTAAGTGTGGCGACGCCAAGCTCCACCACGGGGAATCCCGAGGGAGCGCAGTATCGGATCTTTTCAACAAATTGCGCCCCGTTTCAATGAGCGCATTGGCCAAATGACGAGCATGGCGGGGCGACAGAGTAATGGAGTTCGGGCCCCCAAATTCGGGTTTGGCGTCAAGGCAGTTGATAATGATTTCATTTGAGGCCGGGTCTCGTCGGACTTTCAACCTTACTGCAACTGTCTCAGCCCAGTGTGTTGAGGTTCCGCGGCGTCTTCCAAGTTTGTCCATGGAAGACGGATTCGGCGTAACAGTATCCAAGCAGGATGCCCTTCGAGAATCAGAGATGAAAAAAGCCCACGTTATCTAGAACTGATCGCTCTATGGTTCCTGAAATCAATCGCTTTGTGAAGTGCGTAACGGAGAGCCCATTTGTTAGGTCTTGTTAGCCCAGCTAAAACCTCCTGAATCAATGGCGTTAGTACCCCGACCATGGGCCGGAATAACGGCATTCTTCGAGGAGAAGATATAATTGGGCTCTCGCGGAGATGAACTTGTCTCCCGCGTTCGAAATATCCGCAGGTATGGAATGCCGATCACTCACGCTGAACACCTCGAGACGCAATGGACTCCGACTAGCGATGGGGACCTTAAGAACGTCCGCGACCAACTGGAGAGGATCCTGGATGATCCGCATTTCAAAGGGAGCAAACGATACACCCGCTTTCTGCGTTTCGTCGTAGAGGAGACACTGAGCGGGAATTCGGATGGGATAAAGGAGCGCTCGCTCGGTATCGCTGTTTTCGATCGCCTAGTCGACTACGATACAAATTCTGATTCCATTGTTCGCGTTGCAGCCTCAGAAGTACGGAAGAGACTCGCGCAGTATTACGATTCGCCGGGGCGCGACCAGGAATTAAGAATTGAATTGCCCCCGGGTTCCTACACGGCAGAATTTCGGCTAGGTAGGCATCACAACAGCGATGCCACGAACGTAGTTGAAAATTACAGCTCACCATCTCTTGAAACAGAATCAGTCGCAAGGGCTGACGTCACATCGGATAGGAGTGACACCCGGATAAGGGATCGGAGCAATCAACGCACTCTGAAACGCACTCTGATTTACACGTTGGTTCTAGTTGCCGCTTGCTTCGGAGGCGCATTATTGGAACGGCTCGTGCCTTGGCCGCCCACGGAACCGGAAGCCCTGTCTGTTTTATGGGGACCAGTGGTCGAGAAAACAGATTCTGTTCTGATATGCGTTGGACAAGTCAGTGCACAATATCTTCGAGCTACCTCGGAGTCCGCCCAAACAGCCGCGCCGACCGAGACTGTCTTCGCGCCTGACATCCTGTTGACGCGCGATGCTACCTCCGCCACCAAAGTGAGCGCCGTAATCGGCCGCATGGGTGGCAGTCCACGAATGCTCGGAGCTGACGCGACAAATTTTACCGATCTACAAACAACCTCCGGTGTGCTGTTGGGCGCATTCAATAATCCATGGACGATGCGTTTGCAAGCGCCTCTGAGGTACCAGTTTGTTCGGAATGCAACCGATCAAACTTACAGCATCGTTGACACGAAGCACCCAGACTCGCGCCTTTATCAGATCGATAGAACCAGACCATATAACCAATCCACCCAGGACTACGGCATTGTCGCTCGCTTTCTGAGCCCGACCACGGAACGAGAAACCGTAATCATCGCCGGGATCGGCGCCAACGGAACCCTCGCCGCAACCTCGATGGCAACTGACGAGCGCTTTTTCGGCGAATTGGTCCGTAGCGCGGGTAAGAATGCGGCCAAGAAGAACATTGAGATCCTCGTGACAACACAAATCATCGAGAATCGCACTGGTCCGCCCAAAGTCCTCGATGTTCAGTATTGGTGAATGGGTTCGTTCAGCGTTCACACTTATGAGGCCGTTCTCGCACGTCTATACTTCCAATCATGTCGTACACGTTTGGAGACCATAAAGAGGCGAGCCTGCGGCTGCGCCACCTTGCCGCGTTGTATGAACCTGAAACCCGCAGGTTGCTGGAACTCCTGCGCGATGGTGACCAACCGAACGCATTTCGACTGGCGGTTGACCTCGGCTGCGGCCCCGGTTGGACGACTCAATTGCTCGATGCCGTACTTAAGCCGCAACGAACTGTCGGGCTGGATTCGTCTGAACGCTATATTGCTGAAGCACGAATCAACTGTCCGACACTGGAATTCATATGTCATGACATCCTTCAGACGCCTTTTCCAGTTGGGCCGCCTGACCTATTTTTGTGTCGCTTTTTGTTGACGCATCTCCCTTCGCCGCAGACAGCTCTACGAGTTTGGGCAGACGCGGCAGCGCCTCAGGCCAAACTTCTCATTCACGAAACCGAGTGGTTCGAATCCACTCATCCCGCACTGCGCCGTTACTACCAATTGGTTGACGAAATGCAGCGTCATTATGGTCAGGAACTCAAGGTGGGAGCCATCTTGGACGTCAGCATCGCCGGGACGGGATGGCAAGTGCAACATAGCAGGAGTCTGGTACTGGAAAAGTCCGCGGGGGAAATGGCCGAGCTGCATTTGCCCAATCTGCGCACCTGGGGCCGGAACGAATTCGCTGTACAGGCATTCGATCGTCGTGAGTTGGATGAATTGGAAGCTTCTCTTGATTCCATAGCTTCCGGAGTTTGCGAGGCAGGAATCGTACGGAACAGTGTCAAACAGATCGTTGCTGAACGCGAGTAACCGCGCTGACAAGAATTGTTCCTTGATCACCGGCAACTCTTCAATTACTACTTGTGCATTACAGGACATGCTCGTTACAGTTTTTCAAGGATTACTCCCCTGAAGTCGGCCTTTCTTTACCGAACGGCCCGAATGCGGTTGCGGGTATCTGTTGTCCTGTTTTTAAACGTATAGGTTTAGGCACGATCGCAAGAAATGCTCCACCGGCGTGCAAGCCTTTATCAACAGCGTTCCCTGCCTGCAACAAGGTAAGGATTTCGATATCCGAATCCTTAATCGCCAGCAACTTCAGCGCTTCTTCACGAATCGCTGTTTATAGGCCACGTTGATTTTGACCAATTCGACACATTCGAGACGAGATGAGCGGCAAGTTCAATCGATTTATCTGATTGCGTATGACGCAATTTCACGTGCGCAAATCAGAACCACAATATACTCACTCATCAACAAGCCAATCAGGACAATGTAGGAACGGGGTAGCTGTTATCCGAAGGAAAACACGATTGTCGATGCCAGATTCCCGTTTTTTGCTCTAAAGGTATGCAATTCTGGCCGTGAAGTAGTCACTATTCGCGATGCTCTACCTAACGTGGCTTGATGGCAATTTTATCTTGACAAATCGGTGCGACCCCTTTTAGGTTCATGCAGTCTCTCAATAGGTGCAACTGATCTTGCACTATGAGCAACATCGTCCGCGCGGGGTCTTATACCCAGATTCCTCATTTGCTTAAAGAACGCACTTCAAAAGGCAGAGGAGCAATGATGTCAACTTTTTCGAGACGCAAATTCATCGGTTCAACGACAGCCGGAATGCTATTAGCAAGAAGGGTAGGAAACACGGCAACGGCTCAACCCACGGGATTACCGGATGGGAATTCAACACAGCAACTGTAATTCTGAATGAGGATCGTTATGAAAAAGAGAACCATTCTACGTTGTCTCTCAGCAGCGGCCATCGCCCTCGTTCAATCTGCTGGCTTCGCTGCGCCACGAACCTTTGTGCCTGATGTTACGTTTACCGGTTCGAGCCTTTCAGGATGGGACCAATTGGGGGATGCTAGTTGGAAGGCCGAAGATGGTGCGATTATCGGTGCTCCCAAGGGTCTGTCAGGGGGATGGCTGCTCTTGAACGGTTCCTATCAAGATGTCGGCTTTGTTGCTGATTTTAGTTGTGCAAGCGGTTGTAAGACGGGGGTGCTCTTTCGTGCCCAAAAGACAGCGGAAGGCGGTATCAAAGGAATTTTCATATCTCTTAATGATGGTGATCTCCATGCCTACCGCATCACTATAGATGCGCAAGGCAAAGAACTGACAAGAGAGAGGCTTGGTCGAGTATCCGACAAAAGAGGAGATCCTTCGGTCTACATGTATCCGCCTCTACCGCGAGACGAGTTTACACCGAAGCTTACAAGTAGCACGATCAATCTCTCTCCTGATATCCCTCCTACTCGACCGGCCGGCACTCTACATAAGGATAGATGGAACCAACTCGAGATCATTGTTGATGCAACACAGACCAAGGCCATCCTTAATGAAGGTCCAGTTGCGGATGCGGCAGGAGCCGCAGTACCTGATGCGGGCAATTACGGACCGATCGCACTTTACGTCGGAGGCACCGGCGAAGTCCGATATAAAGATCTCGGCTACAAAGACCTTAACGTCAAGGTTGTGCCGAAGGAGATTGTATCTCCAAATTTCCGCATGCAGCGCCTGAACGACCTCTACTACTCCTGGTCAGCGGCCGTAGGCGACGTGAATGGCGATGGCATCCCAGACATCGCCACCGGGGCCATTTATTACCTCGGGCCTGATTACACGACCACACGTGAAATCTATATTGCCGAGAGTTACGATCCTTCAAGTCAATATCCGCGATCTTGCATGGTCAATTTTCTTTATGACTTCACAGGAGATGGATTGCCGGATGAATGGTGTGCTACGGGCAACAACGGTAACGGGCCCGGCGTGTTGTATGTGAACCCAGGTAAGGAGCACCGCCGCTGGGATCGATATGTCGTTACTCCAGACGTCTACATCGAAGAGAGCGCATTGGCCGACGTTTACGGCGATGGCAAGAAGGAGATCGTCATGGGAATTCCGGGTGGCACGATTGTTCTTGCCTCGCCGGACCCTAGCGCCCCGACTAAGCCCTGGATATTGACGCCTATCTCTGAGCCCGGCCCATGGGCTGCAAACAATTCGCATGGCCTTGGTGCCGGCGATATCAATGGCGATGGACGAATGGATATTGTGTGCGCCTGGGGTTGGTTTGAACAACCACCGAAGGGGACAAAACAACTATGGAAATTCCATCCCTATGCGTTTGGGCGTTGGGGTAAATCGCAGGGCGCAGCTGGAGGCGCAGAGATGGGCATCTATGACGTGAATGGAGATGGCTTGCCCGACGTCGTCACCAGTCTCGAGGCTCACGGGTGGGGGCTGGCATGGTTTGAGCAAAAGAGAAATGGGGCGGGCGAGATTTCATGGGACCGCCATATAATCATGGACAACTTTCAGACAAAGAATGCCGGGGATGTCATTTTCACAGAACCTCACGGCGCAACCTTCGCAGATGTCGATGGAGATGGAATTAAAGATTTCATAGTAGGAAAGCGCTTCATGTCTCATTTTGGCTACAACGACCCAGATCCTTATGGTCCATCAGTGTTGTACGTCTATCATGTAGTGCGCGATCCAAGTGCTCCAGGAGGTGCACGATTTGTTCCAGAGCTCATTCATAATCGTTCGGGCGCCGGATCACATATCGTGGCCACGGATCTCAATAGTGATGGAGCCGTCGATATCATCACTTCGGCTGCTCACGGAGCATTCATTTTCTGGGGCAGTAAGCCGGCGGGCAAGACAACAAACGCGTCGGGACAATAGAGAATCTTCGAAGATCATGGCTTGTGGGATGAGGATGGTGATGAGAAACCCGTTCTAAGTGATTCGCTGTCGACTCAGCATCAAGGACGCCAATCGATCCGAAGTGAAGAACTATCAATTAGTTTGTTTGATAGGTCCCTCTCGCAGTGATCCGTTCAAACTGAAACATAATGGTCATCTGTTCAGGGACCTGGTGATCATTGTGTTTTGCGCACTGGCTGCAGAACAAATTCTGTTCTGATCGAGTTACCCGATCATGATTGGGTTAGTCGAATGTTAAGGGTTGCGTAAATTTGTAATTCTCGCGATCGTGCCTAAACCTATAGGTTGAAATACAGGACAATACATACCTCCAACCGCAGCCGCTTTCGGGCACTTAAGGAAAGAAAAGCCGACTTCACGGTCTTTATCCGCGGTCGATGAGCGGTCTGGCGTTTCGCTTGATTCCAGAACCTTCAAGCCCAAATGCTTGTCTCACTTCACGAATCCAGGAACAGTCCAGTTAGCTTTAGTTGCGTCCGTCTTAGCAAGCGACGAGATCCCCATTTGAGATTTCAGGTAAAACATGAAAGCTGAACGGATTCGCTACGCATCGCGAAGAGCGTCAACAGGAGAAGTTCGCGCGGCTCTATGAGATGGCAACCAGCAAGCGACAATAGACACTAGCCCCATAATACCGGCAGCAGTGCCGAGGATTGCCACACTGAATGCAGGTACGTGAAAGAGCACCGACTGCATCGCACGACCAGCCATCCATGCTCCGATTACTCCAATCAAGACGCCAAAAGTGAGCAGTTGTAGTGCTAGAAACAGAAATTGGTTGCGAATCTGCCCGGGCTGTGCACCCAGAGCCATGCGCACGCCGATCTCGCGACGGCGCTGCTCGACTGCGTAGCTCAATACCCCATAGCTGCCGATGGCGGTGAGCAGCAGCGCTATGGTGGAAAACAGAACCGCGAGAAGCGCAGGTGTGCGGCGAGCAACAAGGCTGTCCGAAACGCGGGCTTCCATGGTGCGAACATCATTGACCGGTAGGTCTGGATCAACTTGCCTGACAATCCCTTGTAGCGTCAGACCAAGAGATTCCGGCGGCAAGGTGGTGCGGACGGCAACGAAGATGTCGTCGGTGCGGTAAGAGTACGGATAGTAGATGGCGCCCTGAGCTGTTTCGTCAGTTAATCCCGCCTGCTTCACACTTCCAACGACGCCGACGATCGTGAATGCGTCGGCATCTTTGCCCTGCTCGCTACCCTCGAATAAACGATGGCCGAGAGCACTGCCGTTAGGCCAATAGTAGTGAGCGAAGTCCTGATCCACGACGCAGGCTCGTTGATGACTCCGTGAATCGGCCTCTGTAAGAAATCGGCCTTCGAGCAGAGAAAAGCCCATGGCGCTGAAATAGTCACCTCCAACACCGTACGAATAGTGACCGCGAGGCGACTCGCCGGCCTGGGGCAAGCGTCCTTCTATGGTTGCCGCACTTTTGCCGCTGTTTCCACTGAAGGGCACATTGGTGACGATGCCGGCCGTGAGAACTCCAGGCAAATGATTGATCTTCTCGACCAGCTTTTCAGTAAAGGCAACCCGGGCTGAATTGCCGGAATAACTCTTCCAGGGAAGTGAGATCTTTCCTGTGAGGATGTGGTCCGATCGGAATCCGGGAGAAACATTCATAGCCCGCTGCAGACTGATCCCAAGCAAGCCGGCTCCCGTTAACAGAATGAAAGCCAATGCAATCTGGGACACGACGAAACTCTGCCGCAGAGTTTGAGTGGTACGGGCGCTAGTTCCTGATCGGCACTCAGATTGAAGTGCCTCACCCAGTGGGCGCCTAAGATTCAACCAGACGATCGGCAATGCAAGCATCACGCCCATTGCTATCGCGGCCACCAGCGCAACAATTGCCAGACGGTTATCGAAAACAATCTGGCTACCTAACGGCAGGCGTTCTGCACCGAGCGCGCTTAGTAGACGAATTCCACCCGCAGCAACCGGCAACCCGAGCAGTCCTCCACCCAAGGTCAACAATGTCGTTTCAACCAGCACTTCGCTGGCGATATGTTTTCGGCTTGCACCCAATGCCTGGCGTACGGCGTGCTCCTTGGCTCGACTGCCAGCACGGACCAGAAGCAAATTTCCCAAGTTGACCACACCGATCAGCAGCAGCGTGAACACACCCACTTGCAGCAAAAGTAGCGTTGGCCTGACGGCTGCAACGTGGTCGGCATGAAGCTGAACAACCTGTGATCGAAAGCCCGCATCGGCCATCATTTTGCCTTGAGGGTCGTCGATCTCCAATCTGTCATTCTGCGTGTCGATCTGCTGCTGGGCCTGCGCGAGACTGATGCCCGGTTTAAGCCGGGCTATCATTTGGGTGGAATTGCCCCCTGAATGCCGTTGCCGTGGAGTGCGATCTTCGGGACGTGATGCTAGGGGAAAGTAAAGGCTGGATTCCGAAGACAGGAACCGAAAGTGAGGCGGCAAGATGCCAACTACAGTGTTGAGATTACCGTCGACACGAATCTTTTTTCCGATAACATCTGGATCCGCATTAAATCTGTGTCGCCAAGTGGAATCCGTAATCACAACGACGTTAGCGGTTTGATACGAAGTCTCGTCTTCCTTGAATGCACGCCCAAAAACGGGGCTTAGGCCAAGAGTCCTGAAAAAATCCGGAGAGACTCGTGTAATTTGTTCGCGCTCCGTTGATCCGCTCTCACCAATTATCGCCGTGCCAAAGCGATAGATTGCTATCGAGGTGAATGCGGGAAGCTGGCCACGACGCTCGTAGTAATTCGTTACCGATGCGCCATCACGTTCGACACCTGCTTTGGGATATGTATTAAAGATAGTCACCAGCCGATCAGATTCTGGAAACGGCAGTGGGCGCAGCAAAATCGAATTGATTACGGCAAAAATAGTCAGATTCGCACCCATGCAGACGGCAAGTGTAAGGAGAGCCGTTACCGTGAATCCAGGCGTTTTCCGCAACATCCGGTAGGCGTAACGCAATTGGCGGCCAAGTTCATCGAACAGGTGTACTCCTCGTGCCTCGCGGCAATCTCCTTCGATAGTGTTGCGGCCGCCGAACTCTATGCGCGCGCGCCGCGTTGCTTCGGCGGGCGACAGCCCGGACTGAATCAGGTCCTGTGTGTATTGCTCAATGTGGAAACTTAGCTCGTCGGTCATTCCTTCTTCGAAATCACTCCGATAAATAAGTGGGCGAAACCTGGAACGAAGGCGCTTAAACATCTCACACCTCCTCCGGTCGAGTGTTCAAGGCTGATGCGATACCCGACACGAGGCGGTTCCAATCAGCGGTCTCTTCGCGTAGCCTTCTGCGCCCCGCGTTCGTTAACGTGTAATATTTCGCCTTCCGATTGTTCTCGCTGAGACCCCATTCTGCTGCGATCAGAGCCTGATGCTCCAGACGGTAAAGCGCCGGATACAACGATCCCTGTGGAATATCGAAGACTTCGCCTGAGATTTGCCGGATTCGTTGCAGAACGGCATATCCGTGCAATGGCCTGAGAGACACTGCTTTGAGGATGAGCATGTCGAGTGTACCCGGAAGAAGGTCTGCGGCTTTTCCCATGTCGGCGCTTACTCCTAGTCTGTCTAGGGATCTAGCACGGACTCTCCTAGTTACGCAAGGGGAATGGGACTTCTGACCATTTGCGAGCTTCGTTGAGAGTCTCGCGGTCATACCTGATCAGAGCCCTATGCGCGACGCATTCCTCTTCAGGTCGTTTGCCGCCCGCTTTGTGCTTTCCAGAGGTCTCGCGCCCGGAGTTCAGGCCGAACTTTGAATGAGCCGACTGATTCGCGGAGTGTCGGCCAACGGTCCTCGGTTTCAGAAACCCGGTTAGAGATATCTGGCCAAATCACACGTCGAGGGCCGCTTGCACGCAATTGTCGGGATTAAGCCTCACATACGCCGTAGAGTGCGAGATTGAAATTCAGATCATGCTATTTGCCACGGCGATTGGAGGCCGTTCCCATGGCGAAGAGCACGATAAGACGTAAACGAGCGCCCAAGTCCGTGCTTAAGCTTCCTGATCTTGAGCAGTCGAAGTCTGCTGTTCTGAACAGCCTGACTTCGCCCAGTTCTCAGCGAACCTACGATCACGCGATCAGAGAACTCATCGAATGGTACTGTTCAGAACTGAGGCTTGCTTTCAACAAGACTGTAGTCACGCGGTACCGGATATCTCTTGAACAACAGCATTATGCATCAACCACCCTCAACTTGCGGCTCGCTGCAGTGCGGAGGCTGGCATACGAGGCAGCGGACTGCGGGCTCCTCAGCGCCGATCTGGCGGCAGGAATTCGCCGCGTGAAGGGTGCCAAAAGGCTGGGAACGCCGGTTGGGAATTGGCTGTCTGCAGAACAAGGAAGGCGCCTTCTTCGGACTGTAAACGTTGGCAGTCTGCGCGGAAAGCGAGATTTCGCCACACTCGCTATCCTCCTCGGCTGTGGCCTGCGGCGCGCAGAACTGATGACGTTAAGAGTGGAAGACATCCAGCAGCGTGAGGAGCACTGGGTGATCGCCGATCTTGTTGGCAAGGGCGGCCATATACGCACCATACCGATTCCAGAGTGGGTCAAGGCTGCGATCGATTCATGGATGGAGGGCTCTGGCATTGCCGATGGCGTTTTGCTCTGGTCAATCAACAAAGCTGGCCGAGTCTGGGGTGACGGCTTCAGTCCCAAGGTCATATGGGGAGTGGTAAAAGAGAAAGCTAAGATCTGCGAGATCCCAGCACTCGCGCCACACGACCTGCAGCACCTGTGCTCGTCTGTGTCATCAGGCCGGCGGGGAACTGGAGCTAATCCAGTTCCTTTTAGGACACGTCTCTGTTCAAACGACCGAGCGATACCTCGGATGCAAACAGCGCTTCCGCGATGCGGTCAACGATCGGATCGGTCTCGAGCCGGACCCGCAGGGATCTCCTTAGATTCCACACCGCTGGCCGACATTCCGGGACTTCGCTTGTTCAGAAATTCTTTCTTGTCCATTACGAAACTGCTGGACACGAACTCTGATTATGTATGCATTGCAGAGGTAATGGCGATTGGTGAATTTGAATATCTTTTGTTGGCGGTTGCAAGTTCGCTTGACGGCGAAGCCTACGGAGCCTCGATCCGCAAGCGTCTTGAGGCGGACGGTCATCCACGTTCGATAGGTGCCATTCACACCGGTCTAGACCGTTTGGAGGCAAAGGGTCTGATCGTCACTCATATGGGCGAACCCACTTCGGAGCGTGGCGGGCGAGCGAAGCGAATCGTGAAGGTGACTACTACCGGCGTCCAAGCAGCGTCCGACTTTTACAAGATGATTCATACAGTAAGCCGCGGCTCACGCTGGGCGGAGATCGCGCGATGAAACGTTCGCTTGAGTTGCTCGCCGGCCTGCTTCACCCAGCGGATCGAGAAGCTGTTCTTGGAGATCTCGTTGAGTCGGGCGTGTCGCAACTCAACGCGCATCTCGATGTTGCCGGCTTGGTCGTGCGTCGCTGCCTGCCTCCTTACGCGAGTGTGTATGACTGGCTCGGTGTAGCAGTTGCCTGTCTCGTCAGTCCTTTGTTGGCGGGCCTGGGTGCAGCGTTTTTCGCGCAGGTCTCTCATGAAATGTCTTCTGTAAGCACAGCAGGCATCATGGAGCTCTTTCGGCTCTCGGCCATGCTTTCCAGTGTGGCTATTGCGATGGGGCAGGCCATTTCCTCCCGGGCTCGGACGTTCACGGCGCTCACGGTGATCGCTCTCCTGTTACCGGCCATCTGCTGTGCATTTCAAAGTCATGGATTACAGATCGCAACCTTGTTTCTATTCGTGATACCAGGTAGCTGCGGAGCATGGCTTCCGATACGAAGAAGGAGGCATGAGATCACTTTACTTTTATTGACCCTGGGGACGATCTTCTCCGGGCCGTCAATCCTCAGCGATGGCCCAGCTCTGCTGCGCGCATCGCTACTATCCGCACCGGCGCTGTACTGCTGGTCGACCCGTCACTATGGAGCTGGCCATGTCCCTGCGTAAACGTCTCTGGTATTCGCTTCTTGCACTCGCCGCTTTCATTGTCTTGAATAGTTCTGCTTTGGCCGAGAAACGAGGATCTATCGTCGAGCGTGAGATACAAGCAAAGACTCTTGAAAAGAGCATGATTGGCACGAAGAGTCTGCGCAAGTTGTCGGTGTATCTTCCGGCTGGGTACGAGACGTCCCAGCAGAGATATCCCGTAATTTATATGCTGCCGAACCCAATCGGAGACTTTCGTGAAGATTTCACACGTCACCACGCAGCCGCTCTGTTCGATCAGGCCATCGCATCCAAATCTCTTCCTCCATGCATCGTCGTTGTGACGGATTTTTCGACGCCGCTTGGACCGTCCTGGTATGCCAACTCGCCAGTAACCGGTCTTTGGGAGGACTTCGCCGTGAAAGAGTTAGTGCCTTATGTCGACAGCAATTTTCGTACGTTAGCGAAAAGCTCTTCACGAGCCATCATAGGAACCTTCATCGGAGCATATGGCGCGCTAAGGCTGGGCATTTTGCATCCTGAGGTATTTGGGACGGTCTATGCCATGCAGCCGGTAGGCACAGGGTCAGGTGTTCAGGTATTTACTTCCCGGCCTGACTGGAATTTAATGACGCATGCCACATCGCTGGAAGAGTTAAGGAATGCAGGTTTCTCGACGCTTTTTATTTCGATATTTCAGGCGTTTCTACCGGATACGGCGCACGCGCCGCTCTACGTCGATTTGCCGGTGCACGAAACGGCCGGAGCGTCTGAAGTTGATGTCGAGCGCATGGCGCAATTGCGTTCCCGTTTCTTTATCTCCGACCTCGTCTCACAACATCTGGACCAGATCAAACAGTTGCGTGCACTCAAGATGGACTGGTCACGCAACGATTCGATCTACGATCATGTCTACTCCAACCAGAACCTGACTCATCTGCTGAATGAGTACGGCATTGCCCACGAGGCCGAGGAGTTCAACGGGCGAGGCGATGACTACTGGGGCGCGCACTCCAGAATGACCAAAGAGGTTATACCTTTCTTGGCTGAACATCTTGAAACCGGGCGGTCGCAGTAAGCGAGCAAGCCCTGACAAACGCCGATGTCGACGGAGATCATAGATCGGAGGCTTAATCATTCGATGCCAGACGCAATGCCGACATCCATGTTAGTCATTTGTCAAGAAAAGACACGAGATCTCAGGGCGCGCTCTGGAGAGCGCGCATTTCGCGGATCAGGATCGTCTGCTGCGCATAAGTGCCTCACGGCTGGTGGCCCCTG
>Ga0265314_10001090_pt1 | contig 31378 bp, 25 predicted proteins | sample 4126metaG_FD_203106 | JGI IMG/M metagenome (GOLD analysis project Ga0265314, IMG submission 203106) | Rhizosphere microbial communities from Carex aquatilis grown in University of Washington, Seatle, WA, United States - 4-1-26 metaG | ecosystem: Host-associated > Plants > Roots > Rhizosphere >... | reverse complement strand
ACGCACCGGTTGACGGCAGTGCAGGCGGCGTCCGTGGAACCGGAGGCGCGGGCGTGGGCGGCGCGGGCGTGGGCGGCGCGAGCGGAGTCGGCGGCGCCGCGGGGACCGGAGGCAAGACGGGCACGGGCGCGCTCGGTTCGTCGTGCACGAGCGCCGTGCAGTGCGCGAGCACGTTCTGCGTCGACGGCGTCTGCTGCGAATCCGCGTGCACCGGCGCGTGCACCACGTGCAACTTCAACAACGGCCAGGCCGGACAGTGCCGTCAGGTCATGAACAAGGCGATCGATCCGCACCACGTGTGCATCAACGCGGGCCCCAACGGTTGCACGGACGGCACCTGCACCAACACCGGCACCTGTACGCAAAAGGCGTTCGGCGCCGCCTGCGCGGCCGCGTGCGCGACCCCGCAAGCCCGATCCGCCGCGGGCATTTGCAGCCAGGCCGGGAGTTGCCTGGGTGTCGGGGCGATCCCCTGCCCCGCCGGAATGCCCGCCTGCGCCGCCGGCGTGTGCCAGTAGCTGATGACCCGATCTGACCAGCATTGCATTTAACGGTCGCTTGACCGACCAGAAACATCGGCAGCCGTAGTCTGGTTGCCAGAGATGGCAGGTCGCAGCGAGCTCATCGTCGTCGGGAACGGGATGGTCGGGCACCGATTCGTCGAGCTCCTGATCTCCGAGGGCAGAACCAACGACTTTCGCGTCACCGTGATCGGCGAGGAGACGCGGCCGGCCTACGACCGCGTCGGCCTGTCGTCTTACTTCGCCGGCAAGACCGCCGACGACCTGACGCTGGTCGAGCCCGGCAGCTACGAGCGCGCCGGCATCGAAGTGCGCCGCGGCGATCGCATCATCGCGATCGATCGCGCCGGCAAGACCGTGGCACTCGCATCGGGCGACGTGCTCCGCTACGACCAGCTCGTGCTGGCGACGGGCTCTTACCCGTTCGTGCCGCCCGTCGAGGGGCGCAACGCGCCCGGCGCCTTCGTCTACCGCACCATCGAAGATCTGCAGGCCATGGAAGCGTACGCGGCGAAGGCGAAGATCGGCGTCGTCATCGGAGGCGGTCTCCTGGGGTTGGAGGCGGCGAACGCGCTCCAGAACCTGGGCCTGGAGACGCATGTCGTCGAGCTGGCGCCGCGCCTGATGAGCCTGCAGGTCGACGACATCGGCGGCGCGGTGCTGCGCCGGCGCATCGAAGCGCTCGGCGTGACCGTGCACCTCGGCGCGCTGACCACGCGCATCGTCACCAACGCGGACGGCGCGGTGGCGGCGCTGGCGCTCAAGGACGGCACCGAGCTGCCGGCCGACATGGTCGTCTTCTCTGCCGGCATTCGCCCGCGCGACGAGCTCGGGCGCGCGGTGGGCCTCGACCTCGGCGAGCGCGGCGGCATCGAGATCGACGACCGCTGCCGCACGTCCGATCCCTCGATCTACGCCATTGGTGAGTGCGCGGCGTACAACGATCGCGTGTACGGCCTGGTCGCGCCCGGCTATCACATGGCGCGCGTCGCCGCGTCGGCGCTGGCGGGTCATGGCGGTGAGGCTTTCACCGGCTACGACATGAGCACGAAGTTGAAGCTCATGGGCGTCGACGTCGCCAGCTTCGGTGACGCGTTCGCGAGCACCCACGGCGCCCACGTCATCAGCGTCGTCGACACGCTGGCCGAGGTCTACAAGAAGCTGGTGATCAGCCCCGACAAGCAGCGGCTGCTGGGCGGCGTGCTGGTCGGCGACGCCGCCAACTACGGCCAGCTCGTGCAGCTGGTCCAGAACCGCATCCCGCTGCCGCCGCACCCCGAGGATTTACTGATTCCGCCCCGCGCGGGCGAGAAGTCGGCCGGCTTGGGCGTCGACGCTCTCCCCGAAACCGCGCAGATCTGCTCCTGCCACAACGTGAACAAGGGGCAGATCTGCGGCGCGATCGGCGAGAAGAAACTGACCGCCGTCGGTGGCATCAAGGAATGCACCAAGGCCGGCACCGGCTGCGGCTCGTGCGTCACGTTGATCTCGGAGATTCTCACCAAGGAGCTGCGCAAGGCCGGCGTGGTCGTGAGCAAGCGCCTGTGCGAGCACTTCGATCACTCTCGGCAGGAGCTCTATCACCTGGTGCGCCTGCACGGCATCCGCAGCTTCGACGAACTGCTGGCGCAGCACGGCCAGGGGCGCGGCTGCGAGATCTGCAAGCCCGCCGTGGCGTCGATCCTCGCTTCGGCCTGGAACGAGCACATTCTCGACCGCAAGCACCTGCCGCTGCAGGACAGCAACGATCGCTTCCTGGCCAACATCCAGCGCGACGGCACGTACTCGGTCGTGCCGCGCGTCGCCGGCGGCGAGATCACGCCCGACAAGCTGATCGTGCTCGGCGAGGTGGCCAAGCGCTACGGCCTCTACACCAAGATCACCGGCGGCCAGCGCATCGATCTGTTCGGCGCGCGGCTGGAGCAGCTGCCCGAGATCTGGCGCGATCTGGTCGCGGCCGGCTTCGAATCGGGCCACGCGTACGGCAAGGCGCTGCGCACGGTGAAGTCGTGCGTCGGCAGCACCTGGTGCCGCTACGGCGTGCAGGACTCGGTCAGCTTCGCGGTGCGCGTCGAGAACCGCTACAAGGGCCTGCGCAGCCCGCACAAGCTCAAGTCGGCGGTCTCGGGCTGCGCCCGCGAGTGCGCGGAGGCGCAGAGCAAGGACTTCGGCATCATCGCCACCGACAAGGGCTACAACCTCTACCTGTGCGGCAACGGCGGCATGAAGCCGCAGCACGCACAGCTGTTCGCGACCGATCTCGACGAGGAGACGGTCATCAAGTACCTCGATCGCTTCCTGATGTTCTACATCCGCACCGCGGATCGGCTGCAGCGCACCGCCAGCTGGTTCAACAACCTCGAGGGCGGGCTTCCCTACCTGCGCCAGGTCTTGATCGACGACACGCTGGGGATCTGCGCCGAGCTCGAGGCAGAGATGGCGCTGGTCGTCGACACCTATCAGTGCGAGTGGAAGACGGCGATCGAGGATCCCGAGAAGCTGAAGCGCTTCCGTCCGTTCGTGAACACGACGAAGTCCGATCCGAGCATCGTGTTCATTCGCCAGCGCGATCAGCACCGCCCGGCGTTCTGGGACGAGAAGACCGACGTCGCGGCCACGCTGTTCGGCGAGGGAGAGCGCGTCCTGGACAAGAAGAGCGCTTGATGACCACCGCTGCGATGGACACCACGACCGTTTTTCCCGCGGCGTGGGACGACGCCGACTGGAGCCCGGTCTGCGCGCTCGACGACATCGTCCCCGACTCGGGCGTCTGCGCGCTCCTCGCCGGTCGTCAGATCGCGATCGTACGCGTGGGCGAGGGCGAGCAAGTCCACGCCATCGACAACTTCGATCCGTTCAGCAAGGCGTTCGTGATCTCGCGCGGCATCGTCGGCGACCGGGACGGCGTGCCCAAGATCGCGTCGCCGATCTTCAAGCAAAGCTTCAACCTGATCACCGGCCAGTGCCTGGACACGCCCGCGGTCTCGATCCCGGTCTACGCGGCCCGCGTGCGCGACGGCCGGGTCGAGGTGCGGTTCGCACCACCGGCCTGATCGCTTCGCGCGGCCGGCCGAGCGAGCAACGGCGGAGGAGCCGCCCACCTCGCCCGACAGCGCCGCCCGAAACTTCGCGATCGCTTCTCAAGATCGAATCGACCCCGCCGATGGAGATCCGTCGAGGTGGGTTGGTCGTGTCGTTTTCATTGTGGCCCCAGGCTCGCCGGGCAACGCTGAGCATGTCCACGCTTCCTGAGCCGGCCGTGCTCGCGCGGCTGATCTCGAACGTCACGAGCTCGATGTGCTCGACGTTCTTTGTTCCTGGAGACCCGCTCGAGCGCGGCGAATCGCTGTGCGGGCAGATGGCCTTGATCCCGCTCACCGGCAAGAAGTCATTCGCCGTGGTCGTCTCATCGGACACGCGCGGCGGCCGCGCGCTGGGCAGCGCGTTCTTCGGCTGCGACGAAAAGGACCTGACCCAGGCGATGGTCGACGATTCAATCTCCGAGCTCCTGAACATGGTCGCCGGCCAGATCAGCGCGGCGCTGGCGCTGGACCTGGCCCTCGGCCTGCCGCGCCGGACGACGCTGGGCGAGATCATCGCGGCCAGCGGCTCGGGCATCGAGAACGCCGCCCTCTTCCGCAGTGAGGGCAAGATCGACCTCTGGCTCTGGGTGTTCGAGACCCACGCGATCCTGGACAGGCACGCGCCGCCCCCGTCGACGTTCCGGTCGATCCTCAGCCGCCTCCGACCGATATTTTCTCGAGACCCCTGACAGGGTTCCCGAACCTTCCCGCTGACGGTCAGGTCATCTGGTCCTTGGCCTTGTTCTTGAGGCCGTCGGTCAGGCGCGCGACCACATCGGCCTCGAGGCCGAGCAACGAGCGGCCGATCATCACCAGCGCCTCGATGTCGTCCGCGTCGACGTGGCCGACGTACAGTCCCTGCTGCTTGGCGACGGCGTTGGAGAACCGGACGGCGTTGGCGACAGAGAGGCGATCGCTGTTGTCGTACTCGTCGCAGTCCTTGATGCTGCGGCAGACCGGCTCGGGCATCTCCCACTTCTTCGCGAGCGCCACGCCCACGTGGCGATGAATGCGCTGCATGATGTTGATGAACTCGACGGAGCCGATCCAGGTCATCGACGCCTTGACGCCCAGGATCGCCTTCTCGGCCTCCAGCAGCATCGCGGCGACGATCGGCTTGCCGATGTCGTGCAGCAGGCCGCCGAGGTAGCCGAAGTCAGGCGAGCCGCTGTTCGAGAACGCCACGACGTCGCGCGCGAGCATCGCCACCGCCAGCGAGTGCTCCCACACTCCGCGCGCCGCCTCGACGATACGCGGGTCGCGCGATTCGAACACCTTGCGGGCCGACGCCTCGATCAGGAACGTGCGCAGCTTCTGCATCCCGAAGCGGGTGACCGCCTGCAGGACGCTCTGCACCGGATCGCGTGACGCCATCGCGGCGCTGTTCGCCATCTTGATCATCTGCGCGGTCAGGATCGGGTCGCGCTCGATCAGCGAGGCCGCCTCTTTCAGCGAAAAATCGGGGTTCTTGAGCAGCGTGAGGCACTTGAGCGCGATCACCGGCATGGGCGGCAGCACGAGCTGGTCGTTGCTGATGCGGTTGAGGACAATCTTCTCCATCTGCTCCGCAAGCTTCTCGTACGACGCTCCCGAAGTTGTGCCGGGCGCTGCTTGCGTCATGCGGCTTTCGCCTCCGCCACCGTCGGGTAGACCGGCAGATCCGACGTCTCGACCAGCTGCTTGAGGTTGGCCGACACCTCGCTCGGCCCGACGAGCCGGATCTCGAGGCCGACCTTGCGCGTGCGCTCGGCCAGCTGCATGACCATGCGCCCGGTCTTCTCGGGCAAGAGCGGCACCTGCGAGATATCGACGATCACCTCGGCGAAGCAAGCGGCGGCGATCTCCTCGACGGCCTTCGTCACGAGGTTGGTCACCTGCATGAAGTAGCCGGCCAGTCGATTCTCGCGGCCCTTGAACGGCGTGATTGAAATGACGTTCTCGCTCGTCGCGATCAACTCCTGGTTGTCGAAGTAGCGCAGCAGGAACTCTTCCAGCGCGGCCTGATCGAAGGGCTTGAAGATCACACCGACGAAACCTGCTTCGCGCGCCTCGTCCTGGGCCTTGGGGACGCTGCGCAACGACAGCGACACGAAGGCCGCTTGCGGCTGCATCACCCGGAGCTGGCGCATCAGCGAGCTGCTGTCGACGTCGGGGATGTCGTTGTCGACCATGATGATGCGGAACACGCGCTCGCGGCAGACCGCCAGCGCCGCAGACGCGCTGCTCGCCGGGTTGAGGGTGACGTGGTCGGGGATCATCGTGCGCAGGCGCTTGGCCACGTTCTCCATGTCGTCGATGCACAGGATGTCGACGAACTGCTTGCCGCCGGGCGGTGCCTTGGGGTCCGACGCCGACGGTGCCTGGACGATCGACGCCATCTCCTTGACCAGGGCCTCGTCGCCGAGCGCGGGGCCCGCGATCTTCAGCGCCTTGGCGATCTTGGCCTTGAGCTCGTCGGGCTTGAACGGCTTCAGGATGTAGTCCTCGATGCCCAACTTCATCAGTGAGGAGACGATCGACCGCTTGGACTCGGACGTGAGCATCAACACCGGGGTCTTGTCGCCGCGATTGCGCAGCTCCGCGAGCATCCCCGGCCCGTCGAGCACCGGCATGGTGACATCGAGGACGATGAGATCGTAGGACCCTTCGGCGGCCTTGACCAGACCCTGCTGGCCGTCCTCGGCCTCGTCGACCTCGAGGCCCATCTCCTTGGCGTTCTTGCTGACCAACATCCGCACCGCGCGGCTATCGTCGACTGTCAGTACCTTTGGCATGGCTCCCGCTCCCTTATTGCGAAATCGACATCAACCGTGCGAAATCCACATCATGAGATTCACCTCGTCGTCGCTGCGCAGCAAAATCCCGTCGCGGTAGGCGGCGTGCGACCGCGGTGAGAGATCGGACGGCGAGGTGATCTTCGGCAAACCCAGCGTCTCGTCGGCGGAGAGCAGTCCCTTGATCTGCCCGGCCGCCATGTTGAGAAGCTCGCACAGCGAGTCCTCGATCATGCCGTCCTCGAGCATGTCGGGCTCGACCTGGCACAGGGCGGCGCCGAGCGCGGTGCAGCCGTCCTGATCGGAGAACAGCGCGACCTGCCACGGCTTGCCGCCGGTGACGTCGAGGACCGCCATGCGAAAGCAGTTGACGCTGGTGCGCTGGCCGGGGTCGGCGACGGCGAACGAGAAGCCGCACATGGTTTTGGTCACGTTCGAGACCAAGGTCGCGATTGTGTGGGGATCAGGCAAATTCGCCATGGTTCTTCGTCCTCAGGTGGTTCGTTGGTAGCAAGTTGCATTGCCGACCTGAACCGCTTGAAAGCTGCTGCTCAGGTTGTGGGTGGACTCGACGGTGCCCAGGAACAGATAACCGCCGGGGCGAACAGTGCGCGCCAGGCGCTCCAGGATTCGTTTCTTCGTTGGCACATCGAAGTAGATGAGAACGTTGCGCATGAACACCACGTCCATCTCCGGCATCGACGGCCAGGCTTCCATCAGGTTGAGCTTGCGAAAGGCGATCATCTTTCGGAGGTCGGCTTTGACCTGGAACTCCAGGCCGACCTTGTCGAAGTACTTGATCAACATCGGCACCGGCAGCCCGCGGTTGACCTCGAGCTGACTGAACATGCCGTTGCGGGCGCGGCTCAGGACCTCTTCTGAGAGATCGGTGGCAACGAAATCGATGGTCCAGCCGCCGAGCTGCAAACCACATTCGCGCATGATGAAGGCAATGGTGTACGGCTCCTGCCCGGTCGAGCTGGCGCCGCACCAGATGTTGAGCCGCTTGGCCGCCGCCCGTTCATTGAGCAACCGCGGAATGACGGTTTTGCGGAACATTTCGAACGGATGCAAATCTCGGAAGAACGACGTTTCGTGCGTCGTGACCGCTTCCAGCACGCGTTGCCGCAATGGCCCCGAGTTGCCGCCATTGAGCCGCGCAACCAGCTCGTCGAAAGATCCTAGATGTTCCCGTGTCAGCATCGGCCCGAGCCGCGCCTCCAAGAGGTAGCGTTTATCGGCCTCGAGAACGATCGCAGAGTTGTCGTAAATCAACTTGCGAAGGAACGCGAAGGCTTGCTCGGATCCGGCCGCTACGTTCATGTCGGCGTTTCGAACCCCAGGAGAACCAGCTTGTCGTGCAGGCTCTCTTTCGTGAACGGCTTCATCAGATACTCATTCGCTCCCGCTTCGATGGCGCGGGTGACGTACTCCATGCTGCCCTCGGTGGTGATCATGATGATGGGCAACTCGGCGAACCCCTCGGCGCGCGCAGTCTTCACGAACGACAGGCCGTCCATCACCGGCATGTTCCAGTCGACCAGCGCCAGGTGCACCGGCTCCTGGGCGACGTCGCGCAGCCGCGCCATGGCCTGTTCACCGTTCTCCGCCTCGATGATGGTGTCGAACCCGTTCTCCTTGACGACCTTGCCGACGATCCGGCGCATGGTCTTGGAATCGTCAACGATGAGCGCTCGCACGTTCAGCCTCTCCCGCCGGCGACGCGCGCAGGGTCGCGGCCGACCCGTACCGCGCGTAGAATCGCCGGTGCCATTTGGTTGAGGGGCACGATCTCGTCAGCCAAACCCGCTTCGGCGACGAACCCCGGCATGCCCCAGACAATGCTGCTCTTCTCGTCCTGCACGAACACTTGCCCCCCTCGCTCGATCACCGCTTCGCAGCCGTGCAAGCCGTCCTGCCCCATCCCGGTCATCACCACCGCCAGAACACCCGCCTTGTAGGCGTCGCTGGCCGATCGGAACAACACGTCGGCGGCCGGCCGACACGAGTTCTCGAGCGGCCCTTGATTGAGCCCGACGTGAGGACCCGCAGCCGTTCGCTCGATCACCATGTGTTGGTTACCGGGCGCGATGGTCACCGTGCCCGCGGTCAGCGGTTCGCCGGCGGTCCCTTCGCGCACGCGGATCGCCGACTTGGCGGCCAGACGCTCGGCCAGCAGCTTGGTGAAAAGCGGCGGCATGTGCTGGACGATCACGATCGGCACCGGAAAATCCGCCGGCAGCGCCGGGATCAACTCGGCGAGCGCGTTCGGTCCGCCGGTCGAGATACCGATGGCGACGATCTCGATGCGGCCGCTCCGGCGCGCCGCAGGTCGAATGCGCACGGGCGCAGGCGCCGCCGGACGCGCGACGCTCGTGGCGATGCGGCGCATCCCGAGCCCTCTGAGCTTGGGCAGCAGATCGCGGACGAAGTGCTCTTTTTCGCTGTCGCCGGCTGACGACAACCCGCTCGGCTTGGTGACGTAGTCGGTCGCGCCCAGCGACAGCGCCTCCAGCGTCGCCACGGCGCCACGCTCGGTGAGCGAGCTGACCATGATCACCGGCAGCGTCGGGTTGGTGCGGCGAATGGCCTTCAGCGCCTCGAGCCCCGACATCTCGGGCATCTCGATGTCCATCGTCACGACGTGCGGCTCGAGCAGCGCGATCTTCTGCAGCGCGATCGCGCCGTTCGCGGCCGTGCCCACGACCTCGAGCGTCGCATCGGTCGCGATCGCGTTGCTGAGGAACCGCCGCACGACCGTCGAGTCGTCGACCACCAGCACGCGAACCTTCTCCTCGCCGGCCATCACTCCACCCACGCGTTCCCGGCGCCGTTCGCGGGCGTCCCTCCGTTGGTCGAAGCGGCCGCCGGCCGGATCGCGCTCGTGCGCGCCGAGCCGTTTGCCGGTGTGTACGGCTGCGCGGCCCCGTTCACGCGGCGGCGCCCGTCGACGCGATCGATCTTGAACTGCGACACCATCTGCTGCAGCTCGCCCGCCATCTGCGACAGCGCGCCGGCCGCCGCCTGCGTCTGCGTCGCGCCGGCCGCTGTGTTGCGCGCCGACTCCGCGACGCCGGTGATGTTGCGCGCGATGTCGGTCGCGCCCTGCGCTGCCTGCGCGACGTTGCGGCCGATCTCGTTGGTGGTCGCGGTCTGCTCCTCGACGGCGCTCGCGATGGTCGCCGAGATGTCGTTGACCTGGCCGATGATGCCGCGGATCTCCTTGATCGCCTTCACCGCCTCGGTGGTGTCGCCCTGGATGGCGTCGATCTTGCGGCTGATGTCCTCGGTCGCCTTCGCGGTCTCCTTGGCCAGCTCCTTGACCTCGTTGGCCACCACCGCGAAGCCCTTGCCCGCCTCGCCGGCGCGCGCTGCCTCGATCGTCGCGTTCAGCGCCAGGAGGTTGGTCTGCTCGGCGATCGACGTGATCACCTTGACGACCTTGCCGATTTCGATCGAGCTGTCGCCCAGCTTCGAGATCGCGCCGCTCGTGATCTCGGCGACCCGCACCGCCGACGTCGCCACGCGCGATGCATCGTGCGCGTTGCGCGCGATCTCCCGGATTGACGCCGTCATCTCCTCGGCGCTCGCGGCCGCGGTCTGCACGCTCTTGCTCACCTGCTCTGCCGCGGTGGACACCGAACCAGCCTGCGCCGACGTCTCCTCGGAATTCGCCGCCATCATCTGCGACGAGTTGGTCAACTGCTCCGACGACGCCGCCAGCGCCTGCGCATTGCGCGAGATCGCCGACATGTTGCCGTGCAGGTCGTCGATGAGGCGGCCGAATCCCTCACCCAGCTGACCGACGGCGTCGCTGCCCGACACCGACACTTGTTCCGTGAGGTCGCCGTGCGCGACCGCCTGCAGGCTGGCCAGGATGCCGTCGATCTTCTCCTGCAGCTCCTGCTTGATCGCATGCTGCTCGTCGGTGCGCCGCTGGTCGGCCACGCGGCCGGCTTTGAGCTCCTCGGTCATCTTGTCCAGCTCGCGCGCGAGCTGGCCGATCTCGTCCCGCCCGTCGTATGCGCAGCGCGCGTCGAGGTCGCCCTGGCCGACGCGGCCGACGTGATCGAGCAGCGCGCGCACCGCGTGCACGACCGAGCGTCCGATCGCCACCGCGGTGGCGATTCCCAGCAACGTGAGCGCGAACAACGAGATCCAGATCCCGCTCGAGGAGGTGGAGATCGCGTCGATGATCTCCTTGCCGACCTCGTCACCCCGCCGCTTGTTGTATTCGACCAGCGCGTTCACGCTGGCGAGATACGCCTGGAACGCCGGCGCGGCCGCGTCGCCATAGAGAGCGCGCGCCTCGGTGACCTTGCCGTCATCCACCAGCGCCATGACGTTCTCGCGCGCCTTCGAAAACGTCTCCCGTGCCTTCGAGCTCTCCTCGAACAGCTGGCGATCGTCCGCGGAGACGATTCCGCGCTCGTATTCGGCGCGCGCGTCATTGACCGCTTCGATGGCCTTGTGGATGTCCGCCGCGATCGACTGGCGCTGCCCCTTGTCCTCGTCGAGGACCAGCGTCCGCAGCATGCTCGACGCCGTCAGCATGTCCGCGCGCACGGCCGCCGCGTGGTACATGCCCGACAGCGAGTGCGCGACCAGCTCACGCCCCAGTCCCTGAAGCTGCCGCAGGCCCGCGAGCGCGAGGCCGCCGAGCACGCCCATGCCCAGCAGCAGCAAACCGAATCCGACGATCAGGCGGTGACTGAGCTTCAAGTTCTTCATCCGGTGGTTCTCCGTTTCTCTTCCTGTCACCTTGCGTGCCGCCGGTCGCCGAGCCTCTCGGCTAGGCCTTCCACTCGGCCTTCGCGTCGCCGGCCCCGCTCTCGGGCCGCGTAGACGTCGACGTGGGCGTCTTGGCACGGGTCACCGCCGACGCGATCGCCTGATCGGCGTCGAGCAGGATGAGCAGCTTGTCGGACAGCTTGTACACGCCGCGGATCAGGTCGCGCGCGAGATCGCGCAGCGTGACCGGCGGTGGTTCGAAGAGCTCACGCTGCACCTCGCGCACGTCGCCGATGCGATCGACCAGCAGGCTGACCGCGCCTTGCTCGGTGCGCAGGATGACGCTCATCGGTGACGCCCCGGCGGGCGCGTCGGGCAGGCCCAGCCGCCGCCGCAGATCGATCGCTGTGACGATCTGGCCGCGCAGGTTGATGAGCCCGCGCACCACCCACGGCGCCAGTGGCACGCGCGTCATCTCCTGAAAGCGCAGCACCTCTTGCACCTTGTGCACCTCGACGCCGAACGTGTAGTTCTCGACGGCGAACGTGCACAGCTGTTGGCTTTGATCGACCATGGTCAGGCCCCCATCGCCGCAGCGGCGGCGCCGGCGCCGCCGCGCGACGATTCGTAGAGATCCAGCAGGCCTGCTCCGCCGCTGCGGACCAGCGCCTGCAGATCGACCAACTCGGTGACTTTCTGCTGGATGACGGCGCAGCCGGCGATCGCGCCGTGCGTGGACGTCAGGGTTCCGACGGCCTCGTCGACGATGTCGAGGATCTGCCCGACGACGACGCCGATGCTCCGCTCCCCCTCCGTATAGACGACGACGTGAATCGTGTCGGCCGATGCGCTCACGCTGTCGTCGGACGTGCCGCCGAAGCCACCGCCGCTACCGACCAGGTCGAGGATGTCGATGAGCGGCAGGATGCGCCCGCGGTACTGCACGACCTGGTTCGAGCCGAGGCGCTCCAGGCTCTGGCGCGGGAACTCTTCGAGCCGCGCCACGATCGACAGCGGGATCGCCATGCGCCGCCCGTCGCGCGTCAGGAACAGCAGCAGCGTCTGGCGGTGCGAGACCTTGTCGTCCTTCGCGGCCCCGGGCTGACCGGTGCCGCGATCGTGCGCCTGCGACATCACGCTCGCCTGCTGCGCGATGCCGAGGATGTCGAGGATCAGCGCCACGCGCCCGTCGCCCATGATGGTCGCGCCCGCGAAGGCGGTGATGCCCTTCAAGTGCTGGCCGAGCGGCTTGACGACGATCTCCTCGGTGTCGTTGACCTGATCGACGACCAGGCCGAAGCGGCGGTTGTCGGCCTGCAAGACCACGATGTTGACCGCCACTTCGTCGTCAGCTCCGCGGTCGCTGGCGCGCGGTGCGCTCTGGATCTCGAGCTCGCGGTTCAGGTAGACCAGCGGGAGGAGATTCCCGCGCAGGCGGTAGACTGGCGCGCCCTGGATGATCTCGATGCGGTCGCGTGCCTGCGAGCCCTTGAGGCGCACCAGCTCGAGCAGGCTGATCTGAGGGACGGCGTAGCGGTCGCCGCCGCTGGTGACGATCAGGGCCGGGATGATCGCCAGCGTCAGCGGAATCTTGATCCGGAACGTCGTGCCGAAGTTGCGGCGGCTGTGCACGTCGACGATGCCGCCGATCTTCTCGATGTTGGTCTTCACGACGTCCATGCCGACGCCGCGGCCCGATACGTTGCTGACCTTCTGTGCCGTCGACAGTCCCGGCAGGAAGATCAGGTTCTGCGCGTCGCGCTCGCTGATGCGCGCGGCTTGCTCCGCCGTGATCAGGTTGCGCTCGAGCGCCTTGCTCTTGATGGCATCGAGGTCCATCCCCTTGCCGTCGTCGGAGATCTCGATGTTGACCTGACCGCCCTCGTGGTAGGCGCGCAGGAACAAGCGGCCATCGGGCGTCTTGCCGCTGGCGATGCGCTCGGCGGCAGTCTCGATGCCGTGATCGACGCAGTTGCGCACCAGGTGCGTCAGCGGATCTTTGATCGCTTCGATGATCGTCTTGTCGAGCTCGGTGTCGTTGCCCTCCATCTCGACGCGCACCTGCTTGCCGCAGATGAGCGCGAGGTCGCGCACCACGCGCGGCAGCTTCTCCCAGATGTTGCCGATCGGCTGCATGCGGGTCTTCATCACGCCCGACTGCAGCTCGGTGGTGATCAGGTTCAGGCGCTGTGACGTCGCCGAGAAGTTCTGGTCGTCGACGAGCGGCGCCACCTGCAGCACTTGGTTGCGCGCGAGGACCAGCTCCCCGACCAGGTTCATGAGCTTGTCGAGCAGGCCGACGTCGACGCGCAGGTACGAGTCGGACACGTTGTGCGCGCGCTGGTCGCCGGCGGGTTCCGCCGCGGCGGCGGGCGCGGGCGGTGGTGGCGCGGGCGCGGTGGTGACTGGCTTGGCGGGAGCCGCGGGCACGGCGGCAGTGGGACGAGCCGCCGGCGCGGTCGCGGGCGCGGCGAGCGGCGGCGTCAGGACAGGCGCGGTGGCCGCGGGTGGCGGCGCGGACCGCGCGGCAACGGGGGCGGACGCAGGCGGCGCGGGCGCGGCGGGGGCGTCGCCTCCTCGCTGGAGCCGATTGATGCTCTCGACCACCGGTGAGTAGTCCTCGTCCCCCTCTTTGCCGTTCGCCTCGATCCCGCCCAGGATGCCCCGCATGGTGTCTGCGACACCCAGAAGCGCCGTGATGATCGCGGGCGTCAGCTCCAGCTCCTCCTCGCGAACCTTGGAGAGCAGGCTCTCGGACGCATGCGCGACCGTCTCCATCTTGGCGAAGCCGAGGAACCCGCAAGCCCCCTTGACCGTGTGTACCCGCCTGAAAACGCTGGCCAAAAGCTCCGGCGTGTGTGGGTTCTTCTCCAGCGCCAGGAGCTCGCGGTCCAGGACGTCGAGGTTTTCGTGCGCCTCGACCAAGAATTCCGTGACGATCTCGTCCTGTTCGTTATCGCTCATTTAGGGATCTCGCGAGCCACTGTAGGCGGTGACGGTTCACGGCAGAGTCCCTCGGTCGGAGGCGCCCCTTCCTTTACTCAGGCGTCAATAGCCCCGAAACGTTGCGCCGTCCCGTCGACGCGCGAGCAATGCGCGAGTGCAATGGCCAACCCCAGCGCGATTTATTCGGACTCTTGATTGACTAGATGATGATGACGGCGCGAAGAGAAGAAATGAGCCCACACCCCGCGCGCCGGAAATCCTGCTGACTCACGGTCGAGCTTGATTTTGTGAGCCGCATTTTCGATGTGTGCGTTCCTGCCACTCGCCCCGCGAATCCTTCGGACACCGTAGGGTTTGGAATTGTGCCAGCCGTCGAACCAAGATATTTTTCCGCGCGGTGTTGGTAAGAGGCCTCTCACTCAATCGGAGAGTCGTTCACATGACGAAGTCAAAAGTTAATCTTCTGGGAAGTCTTTTCGTGGCCGGCGCGCTCGCCGCCGCGGGATGCGGCGGCGGTTCGAGCGGCGGCAGCGGCGGAAGCAGCGGCACCGGCGGCAAAGGCGGGGCCGGCGGGGCCGGAACCGGGATTGGCGGCGCGGGCGGAACAGGCGCCGGGGGATCGGGGACTGGAGGCAGCGGCGCGGGCGGCAAGATCGACGGCGGCGCGGGCGGAGCGACGGACGGAGGTCAGGATAGCGGTGCGGGCGGCGCTGTAAGCGATGCTGCAACCGATACCGACGCCGCCGACGCGAGCGCTGAAACCGGGCCTGCGAGCCACTTGATTCCGATCGGCACCTTTGACACCGACCTCAGCGGATTCAGTCTACTCTTCGTAACACCGACGCTCCAACCCGAGGGCGGCGCTCAGCCTACAGCAGAATTCGATAGCACCACGGGCAAGCCCGATCCGGGCTCGGCACAGCTCACGATTCCGTTCACACCGATGACACCGTCAATGGACGAGCATGTCGAATTCGGCAAGAACTTCACACCGACAGACATGACAGGGAGGATCCTGACCGCTCGGGTCATGTTGGACGCCATTGACGGCAGCGCGTCTCCAGGTGTTCAGGCTTTCTTTGTTATCAAGTCGGCGACCGCGACAAATGCCAACGCCTTCATCTATGCCAACGGCGCGTTCACAAATCTTAGCGCTGGCAACTGGGTAACCGTCGTCATGCTAGCGGATTCTCCCGGCTTTGCTGCCACGGGATTCGATCCAACTCGTATCGAGCAGGTCGCAGTTGGGATTCAAGGAGATGCTTCAAACGCTGGTCTGACAACAGCGAGCGTTCATATTGATAGCATTGGCTACCAATAAGGCTAATTCGTCCTTCGACAAGTAAGTAGCGCAAGAATCGGGCGCGTTCCTCGTTTGAGGAACGCGCCCTTTCAATTTCTCAACCGGATGTCCTGGCTGCCGAGACGCCGACCGACACGATAGCCACTTTCAATACCGGCGTCGACACGACCTCTCACCAGCTCTGTGACACCCTTGGACAGAGCCCGGTGGACCACCGGCGTGACATTGAACAATAAATTCAGCGCCAGCGAGTTCACAAAAGCAGAAGATTAGTGGTCCGCCAGCCTCCCTCCCCCCGCGGCGATCGCCCGGGCAAAAGGAGCGGACGGTAGCCAGGGCACCACGGGCTGTCAAACCATTTCCCCGGCCGAGCCGTTCCGTTTATTCTGTGGCGCGATGACTCTGCCCACTGCCGCCATTCGTGCCCGGATCCACGCCGGCCGCCTCGCGCTCGCCGCCGCCCTCGTTCTCGCCGCCGCATCGAGCGGCTGCGCGGTGTTCATCAGCCTGCCGGTGACGCCGCGGATGCAGAATCTGAGTGAAGAGATGGTATTCGCCATGGCGCCCGCGCCCGAGTGGCCGCAGCCAGTCGCGGACGACCCGGCGACGGCGCCGGTCGACATCAACTGCGGCATCGGGCCGCGCACGTCGACCGGGCTGCTGTACGCGGCGATCAGCGTGCGCGGGCGGCCGCCGTCGGCCGCGCTGGCGCCGCTCAACGTATCGGTGGTGCTCGATCGCTCGGGCTCGATGGCGGGCGCGCCGTTCCGCAACATGATCATCGCCGCCGAGACGTTCATCGCGCAGCTGCGCGACGGCGACCGCGTGTCGGTGATCGCGTTCTCCGACGGCGTCTACGAAGCGGTTCCGCCGCTGGTCATCACCCCGGCCACGCGCCCGGCCGCGATCGCCGGCGTGCACGCGCTGCAGGACGGCGGCGGCACCGACTTCTCGGGCGGCATGCTCGCGGGCCTGGCCGAGGTGTTCAGCGCCTTTCAAGAGTGGCAGGTCAACCAGGTCATCCTGTTCTCCGACGGACAGCCCAACATCGGCATCACCAGCACGCCCGAGCTGAGCCGCATCGCCGCGCGCGCCGCCGAGCGCGGGGTCAGCATCACGACAATCGGGTTCGGCATGGAGCACGACGAGCTCTTGATGCAGGGGCTCGCCGACGCGTCGGGCGGCAACTACTACTACGTCGACAGCCCCGGCGACATGCCGGGCATCTTCCAGAGAGAGGCGGGCGCGATCCTGCGCAGCGCCGCGCGCGGGACCGACATCGATCTCGCGCTGCCGCCGGGGCTCGCGCTCGAAGAAGTGATCGGCTACGACTACGTGGTCGTCGGCAACCACGTCTACGTGCGCATCGGCAGCGTGCCCCACGACGGCGAGCGCTACGCGGTCTTCCGCTTCCGCCCCGCGAACGGCGGCCCCGTTCCCTTCGGCGTCGTCTACGCCGATCTGGCGCGGCGCGGGCGGTTCGGCGTCTCGTGCGCGCCGCGGTACAACGCCGCGCACGGCGGCAGCGACAACTGGGCGCTGGAGCTGGCGGGACGCGCCGAGGCCGCGTCGGGCCTGCAAGATGCGATGGCCTGGGCCGACACCGGCAGCGAGCCGTTCGTGATCTCGCAGCTCGGGTACACGCGCGGGATCATCGCGACCCTGCGCGAGACGCTGGGGCCGCAAGCGCTGACCGAGGAAGACAACATGCTGCTCGGCGCGCAGGCCGATCTGGGCCTGAAGATGGCGTCGGGCGCCGCGAATTCGTTCATGCACGGCGGGATCGGCGGCCTCGTGAACTTCGGCGCGCAGACCGCGGTCAGCACCGCGACCACCGCCGTCGTCTACAACATCGACAAGGCGTTCAGCCCGCGCACGCGCGTCACCGTTCAGGTCAACTACTACGGCGGCGGCGGCGTCCGCTACGTCGAGCGCGGCGCGCCTTACAAGCCGCGCGACCGCGACGGCAGCCTCCGGTTCAAGCGCGCGCGCTTCAAGAGCTATGAGATGATGCGGTCCCGCGGACCAAGAACGTGAGCACCGCCCCACGCCGGGGCGAGTTGATGATAGCTTCCCCGCCATGGCCAAATCACCCTGCCCCATCTCCAAGACCCAGTTCCTCGAGACCGCCGAGTCGGTGAAGATCACCATCGGCAACACCGAAATCATCGCCGACAAGCGCGAGTTCTCGACCGGCTCGTTCGGCTGGTACTACAACGGCAAGACCACCGTGACCGTCGACGGGAAACCGCTGTCGGTGCAAGTGGGCCTGAACTTGACCGTCGTCGGCAGCAAAGAAGCGGATCGCTAGCCGCGGAACCCTCAAAGGGTTCCGCGTGGTTGCTCCGACGGGGATCGTCGGTTAGATCTCGGCGCGATCCCGCGGTCCGATTTCCGCGATCCCCAAGCCAGGAGCAACCACCATGTACTATCTCGTCGTCCGTCAGTTCGCCCGCACGTTGAAGAACCTCGATGCGGTGCTCGAGAAGGCGCAGTCGCACGCCAAGGCGCGCAACTTCGACCCGAACAACTACCTGACCGAGCGGATGGCCCCCGACATGCTGCCGTTTGCGGCGCAGATCCGCATCGCCTGTGACCATGCGAAGAGCGCGGCGTCGTCGCTGTCGGGCAAGGACGCGCCGGTGCACGAAGACAACGAGAAGACGTTCGAAGAGCTGCGCGGCCGCATCGGCAAGTGCCTCGCGTACCTGGACACCTTCAGCGAGCGCGACTTCGAGCGCACGTCGGGGAAGCAGATCGTCAAGCTGGTGCGCCAGCCGGGCAAGGGGCTGCACGCCGACGAGTACCTGTTTGGCCGCCAGGTCCCGAACTTCTTCTTCCACGTCACGACCGCGTACGATCTGCTGCGCCGGGGCGGCGTGGAGATCGGCAAGGGCGACTTCCTGGGCCAGCTCAACGTCGTCGACGCGACGTAGCCGGATGTCCATCCGGCGCGGCGGGGAGTAGTGTTTCCCGCCGCGCGGCCGCAAAATGATGGCGTGCACCAGCTGATCATCGACGGCGGGCCGCTGGCGATCGATACGCTCGCAGCGGCGGCGCGCGGGCCGGCGCGCGTGACGCTGGGGCCGCGCGCGCTGGCGCAGCTCGCGGCGTCGCGCGACGCGCTCGAGCAGGCGATGGCGCGCGGCGAGGTGCTCTACGGCGTCAACACCGGGTTCGGGTCGCTGGCGCAGCAGCGCATCGACGACGCCCAGCTGCGCGAGGTGCAGCGCAACCTGATCCTCTCGCACGCCGCGGGCGTGGGCGATCCGCTGCCGGCCGAGATTGTGCGCGCGATGATGATCCTGCTGTGCGCGTCGCTGGCGCGCGGGCTGTCGGGTGTGCGGCCCGCCGTCTGCGCGCAGCTCTGCGGCCTGCTCAACGCCGGCGTGACGCCGGTCGTGCCCTCGATCGGATCGGTCGGCGCGTCGGGCGATCTCGCGCCGCTGGCGCACGCGGCGCTGGTGATGATCGGCGAGGGCGAGGCCACGCACGCCGGCCGCGTCGTCGACGGCGCCGAGGCGCTGCGCATCGCCGGGCTCGCGCCGCTGGTGCTGGAGGCGAAAGAAGGCCTGGCGCTGATCAACGGCACGCATCTGATGGCCGCATCGGCGGCGCTGGCGCTCGCGGACCTCGAGCCAGTGTGGGCGGCGGCGCTGGCCGCGGCGGCGATGTCGATCGACGCCTGCCGCGGCACCGACGCATTCCTCGACGAGCGCGTCCACGCCGCGCGCGGCCAGCATGGCCAGAGCGACGTCGCGAGCCGCCTGCGCGCGCTGATCGCCGGCAGCCAGATCATTCCCAGCCACCTCCACGGTGACCCGCGCGTGCAGGATCCCTACTCGCTGCGCTGTGTGCCCCAGGTCCTGGGCGCGGCGCGCGACGCGATAGGGTTCGCGCGCGCCGTCGTCGAGCGCGAGCTGGGCGCGGTCACCGACAACCCGCTGGTCTTCGCCGCCGATCCGGCGCACACGCGGCAGGTGGTCTCGGCGGGCAACTTCCACGGCATGCCGCTGGCGCTCGCGCTCGACACGCTGGTGGTCGCGCTCGCGCATGTCGCCGGCATCTCCGAGCGCCGCACCTACTACATCCTCGCGGCCTCGGACGCGGAGAACCCCCTGCATCCGCAGCTCGCATCGGTGCCGGGCCTGTGCTCGGGGCTGATGGTCGCGCAGTACGTGGCCGCCGCCTGCTGCAACGAGCTCATCGGCCTGGCGACGCCATCGAGCGTCGCCAACATCCCGACCAGCGCCGGCATCGAGGACTACAACTCGATGGGTGCGACGTCGGCGCGCAAGGCGCGGCGCGCGCTGGAGCGGGTGACCGACGTCGTCGCGATCGAGCTTTTGTGCGCGGCCGAGGCGCTGGAATACCAGCGCCCGCTGCGCTCGGGCGCCGGCGTCGAGGCGGCGCACGCCGCCGTGCGCACGGTCGTGTCGCGCCGGACCGGCGACCGCCCGCCCGCGCCCGACATCCGAGCGCTCGCGGCGCTCATCCGCAGTGGCGGATTCGTCTAGCGGCGGCGAACCGGATAAAATAGCGGCATGGGGGACGAGTCGACAGCGCCCGCGCGGCTGATCCGAGCGCCCCGCGGTCCCGTGCGCACCTGCAAGACCTGGCACGCCGAGGCGGCGCTGCGCATGCTGATGAACAACCTGGATCCCGACGTCGCCGAAGATCCGGCGCATCTGGTCGTCTACGGCGGGCGCGGAAAGGCGGCGCGCTCGTGGGAGGCCTTCGACGCGATCGTCGACATCTTGCGGAAGCTCGACGCCGACGAGACCTTGCTGGTGCAATCGGGCAAGCCGGTCGGCGTGCTGCGAACGCACGCGCGCGCGCCGCGTGTGCTCATCGCCAACTCCAACCTCGTCCCGCACTGGGCGACCGACGCCTGCTTCGACGAGCTGGATCGCAAGGGCCTGATCATGTTCGGGCAGATGACGGCCGGCTCGTGGATCTACATCGGCACGCAGGGGATCCTGCAGGGGACCTACGAGACCTTCGCGGCCTGCGGGCGCGCGCACTTCGGCGGCGGCCTCGCGGGACGCGTCGTCGTCACCGCGGGCTGCGGCGGCATGGGCGGCGCGCAGCCGCTGGCGGTCACCATGAACGGCGGCGTCTGCCTGGTCGCCGACGTCGATCGACAGAAGCTGCAGCGGCGGCTGGAGACGCGCTACCTCGACGAGATCGCGGGCGGCGGTGTCGATGGCGGCGACGCGACCGGCGATGCGCTCGACGAAGCGATCGACGAAGCGATCGACGAAGCGATCGATCGCGCGCGGGCGCACGCCGCCGCGGGACGCGCGGTCTCCGTCGGCGTCGCCGCCAACGCCGTCGCGCTCCTCGAACGCCTGCTCGCGCGCGGGCTCACGCCCGACGCGCTCACCGACCAGACGTCGGCGCACGACGTGATGAGCTACGTGCCGGCGGACCTGACGCTCGCGGCGGCCCGGGCGCTGCGCGCGTCGGATGCCGCTGCTTACTCCGCGCGCAGCCTGGACACCATGGCGCGCCACGTGCGCGCGATGATCGCGCTGCAAAAGCGCGGCGCGATCACGTTCGACTACGGCAATAACCTGCGCCAGCGTGCGCTCGAGCGTGGCGTCGCCGACGCCTTCGCGTTCCCGGGCTTCGTGCCCGCGTACATCCGCCCCGAGTTCTGCCGCGGCCGCGGCCCCTTCCGCTGGGCGGCGCTGTCGGGCGAGCCCGAGGACATCTTCGTGCTCGATCGCGCGCTGCTGGCGCTGTTTCCCGACGACGAAGGCCTGCATCGCTGGCTCACGCTCGCGCGCGACCGCGTCGCGTTCCAGGGCCTGCCCGCGCGCATCTGCTGGCTGGGGCTGGGGCAACGCGCGCGCGCGGGCCGCCTGTTCAACGATCTCGTCGCGTCGGGCGAGGTCTCGGCGCCGATCGTGATCGGGCGCGACCACCTGGATTGCGGGTCGGTCGCGTCGCCCAACCGTGAGACCGAGGCGATGCGCGACGGCAGCGACGCCATCAGCGACTGGCCGCTCCTGAACGCGCTGATCAGCACGGCCAGCGGCGCGTCCTGGGTCAGCTTTCACCACGGCGGCGGCGTCGGCATCGGCTACTCGCAACACGCCGGCCAGGTCACCGTCGCCGATGGCACGCCCGACGCCGCCGAGCGCATCGAGCGCGTGCTCACCAACGACCCGGCGCTGGGCGTGTTGCGCCACGCCGACGCCGGTTACGCGGACGCCATCGCGTGCGCCGCCGAGCACGGCCTGTCGATCCCCCTGCCAGCGCGCGATCCAGAATGACGAGGTGACGCCGCCGTGACCATCCCCCACACGCGCGCCGCCGAGTGGCCGCCGGTGAAGCCCGGCAGATTCGCCGCGACGATCCGACCGATCGCGAATGCGAACCCGAACGCGAACACGACGACCGGCGCGATCGCGCTCCTCGGCTTGCCCGACGACACCGGCGTGCGCCTCAACGGCGGGCGCCCGGGCGCCGCGGAAGGTCCGCGCGCGTTTCGCGCCGCGCTCGCCGCCTTCGGGACCACCTGGGACCTCGACGGCGACGCCGCGCTCGACGCGGTGGTGGTCGACGCGGGCGACGTCGAGCCGGCGCTCGGCGACGACGAAGCGGCGTTGACGGCGACGCATACGCGCGCGCAAGCCGCCGCGCGCGCCCTGCACGACGCCGGCTACGTCACCGTCGGCATCGGTGGCGGGCACGATCTGGCGCTGCCGTGCATCGCCGCCTACGCGGCGCACGTCGGACGCGCCGTCGGCGGCGTCAACTTCGACGCGCACCTCGACGTGCGCGAGCGCGTCGGCTCGGGGATGCCGTTCCGGCGTCTGATCACGGGCGGCCACGTCGACGCGCGCGCGTTCGTCGAGTTCGGGCTCGGCCGCTTCTCCAACGACAGCGGCGACGTCGCGTGGGCGCGGGCGCAAGGCGCGACGCTGATCTCCGCCGACACGGTGCTCGCCTCCAGCGTCGCGCTCGCGCCGCTGCTGGCGCGCGCGCTCGGCCCGGGCGCCGGCTTCGTGAGCATCGACCTCGACGGCATCGACAGCGCCTCCGCGCCCGGCGTCAGCGCGCCGAGCCCGATGGGATTGAGCGTCGCGCATGCCGCGGGGCTGGCCGAAGCGGCGGGCGCCGACGCGCGCGTCGGCCACTTCGACCTGATGGAGCTCTGCCCGCCGCAAGATCGCGACGGGCGCACCGCGCGGGTCGCGGCGTTGCTGTTTCTGTCATTCGTCGCGGGCTGGCGGAGGCGCGCGGCGTGAGCCTGTTCGTGCGCGACGCGCGCGTGGTCGCGGGCGACGGCACGCCCGCGTTGCCGTGCGCCAGCGTGCGCATCGAGGGCGATCGCATCGCAGCCGTCGGCTCGGCGATCGCTCCCGCGCCCGGCGACCGGATCGTCGAGGCGCGCGGCCGCGTGCTGATGCCCGGCTTCGTCGACGCGCATACCCACGCGCTGTGGGCGGGTGACCGGCTCGACGAGTGGGAGCAGCGCCTGCGCGGCGCGAGCTATCTCGAGATCCTCGCCGCCGGTGGCGGCATCCTCGCGACGGTCCGCGCCGTGCGCGCCGCGACCGAGGAAGAGCTGGCGCGCGCGCTCCGGCAACGTCTGGACGTGATGCTGCGCGAGGGCACGACCACGATCGAGGTCAAGTCAGGCTACGGCCTGACAATGGAACACGAGCTGAAAATGTTGCGCGCCATCGAGACCGCGGCGCACGGCTTCGCGGGCACCGTCGTGCCGACGGCGCTCTTGGGCCACGCGATCGAGCGCGATATCGAGCTCGGGACCGCGGCGTCGTTCGTCGATCGCACGGTCGACGAAACGCTGCCCGCGGTGCACGCGGCGTTCCCCGGCATCGCCGTCGACGCGTTTTGCGAGCAAGGCGCCTGGTCGCTCGGCGATTGTCGCCGCCTGTTCGAACGCGCGCGCGATCTCGGGCATTCGCTGCGCCTGCACGCCGATCAATTCAATCGCCTCGGCGGCCTGGATCTGGCGATCGAGCTCGGCGCCCGCAGCGTCGATCACCTGGAGGCGTCGGCGCCCGGCGATCTCGCGCGGCTCGCTGCCGCCGGGATCACCGCTGTGATGCTCCCCGCGAGCGGCTTCCACACGGACGGCCGCTACGCCGACGCCCGCGCGCTGCTCGACGCGGGCGGCGCGCTGGTGCTCGCCACCAACTGCAACCCCGGCTCGTCTCCAACATCCTCGATGCCGTTCGTCGTTGCGCTCGCGCGCCGGCAGCTGCGCATCACGATCGACGAAGCGATCGCCGCTGTCACCTCGCGCGCCGCTGCTCTGCTGGGTTTTTCCGATCGCGGCCGCGTCTCGCCCGGCCTGCGCGCCGACGTGATCTTGCTCCGGCACACCGACGAACGGCAACTCGGTTACGAGCTCGGCGGCAATCCGGTCGACGTAACGATCGCCGGCGGCGCAATCGCGTGATATGAAGGGGCGCGCTCCGTGGTCAGGAGCGCATGCATCGCCCCCCGAGGAAGCCCCCACTCAGGGGACCTCACCCACCCCGCGGCGAGGGCCGCCGAGCCAAGCTCCCCGGCGCTCACCCGACAGCAGGAGGATTCGGCATGAAAGCGTTCATTCGTTCTGTCGTCATCGCTGGAATCGGCCTTGGTCTCGCGATCTCGCCCTCGTGTTCGAACAACGCTCGCACCGACGGCGATACCGTCGGCAGCATCGGGCTCGAGCTGCAAATCGCGCCCGGGGTGACCATCAATACCGTCAACTGGTCGATTGCGAGCCCGGGCGGCACGCCCACCCAAACCGGCTCGGTCAACGAGCAATTCAGCAACACGATCTCGTTTCAGGTCGGCGGATTGGCGGCCGGGACCGGCTACGCGATCAGCCTCACTGCGACGTCGGTGGACGGCAGCTTCAGCTGCGCCGGGTCGGCAACGTTCGACGTCACGGCCGGCGCCACCACGAGCGTGGGCATCGCGCTCGCCTGCACCACCGCGGGCAGCAACAAGGGAACCGTCGTCGTCAACGGAACGACGCAGATCTGCGCGAACATCGATTCGCTGTCGGTTTCTCCGCTGGAGACGACCGTGAACAGCCCGATCGCGCTCGCGGTCACCGCGACCGCCGGGTCGACCACGCCGACGTTCGCGTGGACCGCGTCGGCCGGGACGTTCGACAACGCGACGAGCGCGACGCCGGTCTTCACCTGCCCGCCGACACCCGGGTCGATCACCATCACGGTGTCGACGTCGCCCGCCGGCAGCGCCTGCCCGACCACGACCTCGCGTTCAGTGACCGTCACGTGCGATACGCTCAACCCGACCTTCACCAACGTGTACGCCAGCATCATCGGGGTGCGCTGCATCGGCTGTCACCGGCCCGGCGGCAGCGGATTCACGGTCGGCATGCTCGACATGAGCACGCTGGCCACGGCGTACGCGTCGCTGGTCAACGTCAACGCCGCGGGCGTGGGCGCCGGAACGTCGGGCATGACGTGCGCGTCGCTGTCGCCGGCGATCCCGCGCGTCAGCCCGGGCAATTCGGCCGGCAGCCTGCTGTTCGAGAAAGTGAACAGCAAGGTCAGCGGCACGCTGCCGCCGTGCGGCTCGCCGATGCCGCTGCCGGCAGCCGGCGCCCCGCTGACCCAGGCTCAGGTCAATCTGATCGCCGCCTGGATCGACGCGGGCGCGCTCAACAACTGACCCTTGCGCCCGCGCATCGCGATGTCACCGCACCGCCCGCGGGTGCGGTGGCGTCGCGATGGCCTGGGCGATACGGCTACGGGACGATGATGACGCCGGCGTCGCCGGCGCCCGACGCGCCGCCGGCGCCCGACGCGCCACCGCTGCCGGACGGCGGCGGCGGGCATGGTGTCTCGACCTGGCAAGGACCGATGAAGTCGCCGTGATTGCGCACGTGCGCGGGAACGGCAGCGTTCCCGACGCAAATGGTGTGGACATTCGCGGGATTGCCCGGGGGAATGTGACAGATGGTCGTCTTCTTCACGCTCCCCGGATCGCACGCGTGCAGATCGGCATCGAGATCGACCGTTCCGTCGTCGAGGTGACACGCCGCGAGCGCCGCTTCGCGCGTGCTCGACGCGACATTGGATGGCGCGTCGCACCCCGCGGCCACCGCGAGCCCTAGCCACGCAAGGAACGAGATCGACGGGAACCAATGACGCTGACGCATGTGAGATACCTCCTGACTGAGAGACCCTTCGTTCAGTCGGAGGTACGAGCCGGGTCCGCGGACGATGCGTTTTTTCCGGCGCGCGCGAAAATCGCGCGCTGGGACATCGCACGGGGAACCTTCGTCGCTGCCTACGGTTCGAGCTTCGTGGTGTCGAAGCTGCCGCTCGACAGCGACGTCAGCACGTGGTCCCGCCAGGCTCCGGCGAGGAACAGGTAGTCGCGCGCGTAACCCTCGACGCTGAAGCCCAATCGCCGCAGCAGGCGGCCGCTGCGCTCGTTCTCGGGGCGATAGTTGGCCATGATTCGATGCAGCCGCATGCGCTCGAACGCGTAGGCGATCGCGGCAGTCAGGGCCTCGGTCATCAGGCCCCGCCCCTCGTGGTCCTGGCTGAGCTTGTAACCGAGATAGGCGGCTTGAAACGGACCGCGAACGATCTCGGTGAACGCGCATTCGCCCACGACCGCGCCTGCCGGCGCGCCGCGCTCGAAGAGGAACAGGTGAAGCGCGCGATCGGCTTCGAAGTCGCGCGCGGCCTGGACCAGCCGCTCGCGCCAGTATTCCGGCGTCATGGCCTCCCGGCGCTCCGGAACACTGGGCGCGAAGTGGGCGCGGTTCGTCTGGTTGAACGTCGCGATCGCCCCCGCTCGGTCGGGCCCCGGAAGGGTGAGCAGCAGGCGCTCGGTCTCCAACCGCGGAACCGTGCCATCGAACGGTGCATGCGTCATGAGCGCATCATCTTACTCCCCGTCGGCGTTGACGAACCGCGATACCGTGGGCGCGCGCACAAGATGACGGTGGAGTCGGTCACGCTCTGCCGCGTTCACCGACGGAAAGGCGGCTGACGCGCGAATTTCGAGCTGCGCACGCGACGCGAAGGAACTGTACTTTCACTTGAACATGAAAGTCGTAGGGCGCCTCCTCGCCGCGAGCGCGGTGGCGATGGTTTTACCTGTGCTGGCCGTCGACGCGGTCGCACAGACAATCTCTAACGGGACCTTCAACGTCCAGATCGGCAGCAACGGCGAGATCTCCTCGCTGCAGCTGACCGACGACGCGTTCCCCACCAACTACGTGATGAACGCCACCAACGCGGTCGGGCAGAACACCGCCGATCACGAGTGGGTGGGCGAGTTGATGTTCACGTATCGCTTGAATGGTGGCACCTGGACCACGGCGCTCACCAACCAGTCGAGCGACGCGCGGACCATCACGCCGGGCACGAACGCGATCACCGTGACCTATCAGAATTCGGCCAACGCGAAGGGCGTCAAGAACTTCAAGGTGGTCGAGACCTACGCGCTGGTCGCCGACTATCTGTCCTGGAAGATCACGGTCACAAACACGAGCACGCAGACGCTGGAGCTCGGTGACTTCGGGCTGCCGCTTCCGTTCAATCAATACTGGAAGCAGGCCAACGACATCATCTACCAGACGCGCACGGTCTATCACTCGTTCACGGGCAACAACAACTCGTACATCACCGTCGGGCGGCCGAGCGGCGTGGGCGACTTCGTCCTGATGGTGCCGGATCAGAGCACCGGCGCCGGCTTCGAGTACATGGACAACTGGATCGCCTCCGAGCATGCCGGCAGCACCTGGGTCGCTGGTGGCGGCACGCCCGTCTGGCAGAGCGGGCTCGACGTCTTCTACATCCACTCGAACGTCATCAAGAGCACGAACCGCGGCTATCTCCCCAACACCAGCCTGATGCTCGCGCCGGGCGCCAGCCAGACCTACGGGTTCAAGCTGTTCAACGTCGCCAGCCACAGCGACGTCGAGAATCGCCTCTACAGCGAGGGTATGATCGACGTGAACGTCGTCCCCAGCATGATGCTGGCCACCAACATGACGGCGAAGATCGATCTGCACACCTCGGCGACGATCAACTCCTTGACCGCCCAGGTCCCGGCGCAGACGACCATCACGTCGCTGGGAACCGTCGCCACCGACCACAAGATCTACCAGCTGAGCTTCAAGCAGCTTGGCCAGAACAACGTGACCGTCAGTTACGGCAACGGAATGACGACGACGTTGCAGTTCTACGTCATCGAACCGATTGACGCCGCATTGCAACGGCACGCCACGTTCATGATCAACAACCAGCAATGGACCACCGGTGACCTGAAGGGCGTCTTCGACGACTGGATGATGGACAGCCGGGCCAAGCGAGCCGCCGCGGGCGGCGGCGGCTGGGGCGACGACTGGGGCTGGACCCACGGTGAGTTCCTCGCCGAAAAGAACGCGCAGACGCCGGTCGCCGCCGAGGTGAGCGCGCTCGACACTTACCTCGACGCGATCTGGGCACGCTCGATCGACAACAATACCTTCCTGGTGCAGGACTGGTGGTGCCCGGCCGGGACCAGCGCCGCCAACCCGCAAAACTGCTTCTACGATCGCCCCTACGCTTACCCGCACGCGTTCAACACGTATTTCTCGATGTACAAGATCGCCAGCCTCTATCCGAAGCTGGTCACCTACCACAACACGGCCGACACGTATCTGCTGCGCGCCTACGGCATCCTTCACGAGCTCTACGCCGGCGGTGCGAGCGGACCTCAGCCGCTGCCGCCCGCCACGTCGATCGTCTCGACCGGGTACATGGGCGAGCAGACGCTGCCCGAGATGCAGGCCGCGCTGGCCGCCGCCGGCCACACCACGCAGGCGGCGTTCGTCGGCACCACCATCAACCAGATCTACGCGGCCTTCGCCGCCAACCCCTATCCGTACGGATCCGAGTTCGCGTACGACAACACCGCCGAAGAGGCGGTGTACATGTCCGCCAAGCAGAACAGCGACACGACCGTGATGGGCAAGATCAACGGCAAGACACGCGCCTGCCGTGGCCAGCAGCCGGTCTGGTACTACTACGCCGATCCGGTCACCCTGAACGGCGAGAACTGGTGGCAATTTCAGTACACGACCGCGCTGGCCGGCTACGCCATGGACGATTACGTGCGCACGCAGTCCCCCATGCCTGAGCTCGACGAGCGGCTGTCTTACGCCGCCAAGATCGGCAACATCGGCGCGATCAATTCAGGCCAGATCGATTCGAACGCCGCGAACCTCGGCACGGTCGCCTGGACGTACCAGGGAATGAAAGGCAACGTCTACGTCAACAGCTTCGACCCGCCCGGGCCGACCAGCACGCTGCACAACGGATGGCGACAGATGAGCGGTGAGGCCGACCTGGGCCTGTTCGGCGCCATCCGGATCCTGAGCGCCGACGTGGCCAACGATCCGATCTTCGGTCTCACCGGCTACGGCTGCAACGTCACTGCGGTGAACAGCTGCTTCGCGATCACGCCGACCGACGGCGTGTTCAAGCGGCTGAACATGATCTCGCAGAAGCTGTCGTTCACGCTCAACCGCGACCGCTACAGCGCCGCGACGGTCAGCTCGACGAACGACTACATCGGGTTCACGCTGCAGAACCAGACCGGCGACGCGCACACCACCACGCTGACTGTCGTCGGCCTCAAGGGCGGGACCTATCCCGTCTCCGTCGGCGGGATCAGCGCAGGGAACGTCAGCGCCGTGACCGGCCAGCCAACCGTCATCTCGCTCTCCGTCGGTGCGGGCGCGACCGCGGCTGTGCAGATCGGGTCGGGTTGCGGAGGCTCCACGATGGGCGCGGGCGGCGCGAGCGGAGCCGGCGGCGCGACCGGCACCGGCGGCACCGGCGGCGGCGGAACGGGCGGCGCGACGACCGGCGGCGGCGGCACGACCGGCGGGGCCGGCATGTCCGGCGGCGCCGGCACGGGCGGCATGTCCGGCGGCACCGGCACGGGCGGCGTGCCCGGCGGTGGGACCGGAAGCGGCGGCCGATCCGGAAACGGAAGCGGCGGCGCGGGCGCCGACGCGGGCGGAGGCCCCGCTGAAGGCGGCGCGAGCTCGAGCGGTTGCGGGTGCGCCACGACGGGAACCGCCGGCGGCGGCGGGACCGATTGGCCGTTGGCGTCGTTCGCATTGCTGGCAAGCGCGATCATCACGGCGCGACGCCGCCGGCGGTGAGCTCACGGGCCCGCAGCCCGGGCCTGGAACTAATTCGCGATCCGTCGTTGAAGACGGTGTGCACCATGTGGGACCCGGGCCGTCTTTACGATCATCGATTGGCAAAGACGACCGAACGTGCTTAATTCCGACGGTGACTGGAGGGGGAGGCGATGCGCCACGGCGCTGCGCTTGGGAATCCTGAAACCGTCGGCGCCGCCGAGAGCAAGGGAGCTTTGCGCGCGAACGCTGGAACGAGCGCGGCCCGGTATCTCGTGCCCCTCTGCTTCGCGCTGGCGGTAACCGCCTGCGTCGCCCACCGGCCGTTCGAAGAACCCGGCGACGACGGATCGAGCGACGAGACGCCTGATGCGCACGGCGGCAGTGGCGGCGCGATAGGAAGCGGCGGCGCGACGGGCGTTGGCGGAAAGTCCGGCACCGGCGGCGCAACCGGCGGCGGCGGTGCGGCCGGAAGCGGCGGCGCGACGACCGGCGGTTCATCTGCCAGCGGCGGTATCGGCGCCGGCGGCACGACCGGCAGCGGCGGGAAAACGGGCAGCGGCGGCATGACCAGCGTCGGCGGCGCGACCGGCAGCGGCGGGAAAACGGGCAGCGGCGGCATGACCAGCGTCGGCGGTGCGACCGGCAGCGGCGGCATGACCAGCGTCGGCGGCGCGACCGGCAGCGGCGGCATGACCAGCATGGGCGGCGCGCCCGGCGCCGGCGGCACGATCGTGATCAGCGGGCCGTGCGACGTCCTGGCAGCGGGTGGCAACCCCTGCGTCGCGGCCCACAGCACGGTGCGCGCTCTGTACGGCAGCTATACCGGACCGCTTTACCAGCTCTGCAAAGGAACGCCCGGTACGGGACCAAGCTCCTGCGCGGCCGGGACCACCTTGGACATCGGCGTGGTGGCCGGCGGCCACGCCGACGCGACCTCGCAAGATACGTTCTGCACGGGGGCCACCTGCACGATCTCGATCATTTACGACCAGTCGCCCAACGGAAATCACTTGAAGCCGGCACCTGCCGGCACCAACAAGAACTCGCCCGACAGTCCAGCCAACGCGACGGACGTCAAGATCACGCTCAATGGCATCAGCGCCTACGGCGTCTACATCAAGACGGGGATGGGTTATCGCGCCGGATGCACCGGTTGCGGCGTCGTGACGGCGAAGGGAACGGCGACCGGCGACCAGCCCGAGACCGAGTACATGGTGACCAGCCAGAACGGCCTCGTCGACCAGTGCTGCTTCGACTACGGCAACGCGGAGACGGACAAAAACGACGATGGCAACGGAACCGCGGAAGCGGTCTATTTCGGCGGTGGCGTCGTCTGGGGCACCGGGGCCGAGGGTGGCCACACGGACAACACCAACCCCTGGGTCATGGCGGATCTGGAGAATGGTCTCTTTGCCGGGTTTTCGACCACGAATCCTTCCAACGCTCAGAGAATCACGACCAATACGGCCCTCCACTTCAGCTTCGTGACGGCTGCGATCGTCGGCGACACGGCGGCGCAGAACGCCGGCCTGGGCCGCTTTGCCATCTACGGCGGCGATGCGACGGCCGGCGCGCTGCGGACGATGTACGACGGAATTCGCCCGACGCTCACGGGATATGTCCCCATGAAAAAGCAGGGGTCGATCGTGCTGGGAATCGCCGGCGACAACAGCGCGTCGAGCTCCGGCCAGTTCTTCGAGGGCGTCATGGCCAGCGGCGCGGCGACGGTGACCACCCTCAACAACCTCCAGGCCAACATCGTCGCGGCAAAATACGGGCAATAGGGTTCGCTGTGTTCGCAGTTGGAGACAGGCTCGGGGCGTACGTGATCCGGCGCCGGATCGGCGAAGGCGGGATGG
>Ga0265314_10001089_pt1 | contig 31388 bp, 25 predicted proteins | sample 4126metaG_FD_203106 | JGI IMG/M metagenome (GOLD analysis project Ga0265314, IMG submission 203106) | Rhizosphere microbial communities from Carex aquatilis grown in University of Washington, Seatle, WA, United States - 4-1-26 metaG | ecosystem: Host-associated > Plants > Roots > Rhizosphere >... | reverse complement strand
CGGGAAAACTCCAGTGGTCTCTGGTGGTAATTCCAGGGAATACCGGGCAACGCTCAGCGTTGGATTCATCGCAAACGGTAATTACATAACGGTAAATCTGTCCCGCCTTAAAAAGATCAAAGACGCTCTTGGTTTTGTTGTTCGAGATATCAATGCCCTTCTCGCGCATGGCGTCCACGGCGAGTGGGTTCAGCTTTCCCGGTTCAAAGCCAGCGCTATTGGCTTCAAAACGATCTCCACAGAGGTGGTTTACAAAAGCCTCGGCCATCTGGCTGCGGGCACTGTTGTGGATGCAGACAAAAAGTACGCGCGCTTTCATGGGATGCTCCTTAGCGTTTCGACAACGGGGTTTGTTTGCGGTTGAGCCGCAGGGACCTTCGCTATTTCTGGTACAGTCGCTGACTCTCCCAGCAGCCAGCGGAATAAGAGGAAGGCCGAGGCCGCGCCGAGGACCTCCACGAGCATGAACGCGGGCACGTCGGCCAGGCGGATCCCTGAGAACGTGTTGGTCATCGAGCGCGCCAACGCGACCGCGGGATTCGCAAACGCGGTCGAAGCGGTGAACCAGTAGCCAGCGGTGATGTAGCAGCCCACCGCGTACGGCACGGAATGGGGCCGGTGGCGCGAGCCGCTTAAGATCACCGCAATCAGGCCGAACGTCGCGACGAATTCGCTGAAGATATTGCCCACACCGCTGCGTTCATGTTCAGACCACGGCAAGCCGTCAATTCCGAACATCAGGTGCGCCGCAAAAACGCCCGCGATGGCCCCGACAAATTGCGCAAGCAAATAGCCGGGGATGTCACGCCGGCTCAATTTCCCCAACGCTAGTTCAACCAGGGAGACCACTGGATTGAAGTGTGCGCCGGAAACGGGCCCGAAGGTCAGAATCAGTGCGATCAGCCCTGCGCCAGTCGCGAGGGTGTTAGCCAGCAACGCGATGGCGACGTTTCCGCCCGCGAGGCGCTCGCCCATGATTCCGGAGCCCACCACAATGGCGAGCAGGAAGGCCGTGCCGAGGAATTCGGCGGCGCAGCGGCGGAGCAATGTCGGCGCGGACATGGCTAGCAGCAGGCCGTCAGGATGCGCACGAGTTCCACGACCATCTCGCGCTGGACCGAGGACAGCACAAAGCGCTCCTGGCGGCGGCGTTCGATCAGGCCAGCCTGTTCCAGTTCGTCGAGGTGGTGCGAGAGGGTGGGCCCGGGGAGTTTGAGCGCCGACTGGATCTCGTTGGCCGGGAGCGCCTTACCCGCGCGGACCAAATGAAAAAAGACCTGCAAGCGGCCCGGGTGGGCCAAAGCCTTAAAGGCTTCGACGTGCGCATCGGTGGCACGCAGGGCTTTGGCGGCGGGCGGACAGCAGGGCGCGGCTTTTGTTTTCATATTTTCAGTATTTAGAAAATATGAATCTTGTCAACGCAAAAATAAGCAGGCCCCAGGGCCCAATTATTTCCACCTATTCGGCTTAGTACGCCTTGCGCTGGCGGCTCGAAGGAATATTCAGTTTTTCGCGGTACTTGGCCACGGTCCGGCGCGCGATGTCGATATTCTCCGCGCGCAGGCGCGCCACGATCTCCTGGTCGGAGAGCGGCTCGTCCTTGTTCTCGGCCTTCACCATTTCCTGGATCTTGAGCATGATCGCCCGGTTGGATTCGCTTTCCCCGTCGGCCGTGCTGAATCCCGAGGTGAAGAAATACTTCATCGGAAAGAGGCCCTGCGGCGTCTGGATGTACTTGCCGGCCAGCGCGCGGGAGACCGTCGAGACGTGCATGTGAATGCGCTCGGCGACTTCCTGCATCATCAGCGGCTTGAGCGCGGACGGGCCGTGCTCGAAGAAGGGCTTCTGAATCTCCACGATCTGCTGCGTGATCTTGTAGAGCGTATTGCGGCGCTGGATCACCGATTCCATCAGCCAGACCGCGCTGCCGACCTTGTTCATGAAGTACTCGCGCACGGGCGAGTCCTTCGGTTCGCGGCGCAGCATGTCGAGCGAATCCTGCGAGATACGCAGCGCCGGCAGGCTGTGCTCGTTGATGCGGATGATCAAGTCGCCTTCGATCTCTTCCACGACCACGTCGGGCACGACGTACTGCGGACGCGTGCCGCCGAACGCGCGGCCCGGGCGCGGATTGAGGTGCGCGATAATTTCCAGTCCGCCCTTCACGTCTTCGAGATCGACGTCCATCTCTTTCGCGATCTTGGGCAGACGGTTGTGGCTCAGGTCGTCGAGGTGTTCGGAGATCAACTGCTCTTCGAACGAGTAGTCGCCCTTCATGCGGCGCAGTTGCAGAAGCAGGCATTCCTTCAGGTCGCGCGCGCCGACGCCGGCGGGTTCGAAGCCCTGCACGAGGGTCAGCGCGAGGTCCGCTTCGTCTTCGCTCACATCGTCGCCGTCGATCACGCAGCGCCGCACGCCGCCGTCAGTCTTGTAGAAGATGTCCATGATCGGGATCTTGAAGATGCCGTCGGCTCCGAGCGAGCCGATCAGAATTTCGGCCAGGTCCTTAAGGCGCTGCTCCTCTTTGGAGAGATGCAGCTGGCCCATCAGGTGTTCTTCGAGCGAAGTCGTGGGCGCGGCGGTGTTCTGCATCGCCTCGAGCTTGGAATCTTCATCGCCGCCGCGAGGCATCGAGCCGCTGGACTGGCGCGTCGCCGGATCGTTCCATTCCTTGACCAGCATTTCCAGGCGGCGCAGCTTGGGATCGTCATCGCCGTCTGTGGCGGGGCGCGGATCGTCGTCGACCTGACCCTGGACCGGTGCGGCGTCAGGCGTGGGACCTTCCTGCGTCGGCGTCAGTTCGATTTCAGCGCCATCGAGCCAGGGATTGCTGGACAATTCCTGGTTGATGTTCTGTTGCAGATCCATAAGCGGAAGCTGCAGCATCTCGATGGACTGAATCATCTGGCGTGTCATCACCAGGCGCTGATCCATGCGCTGGGAGAGCGTTTGTGCGAGTTGCATGGCCTGTTCCTCCAAGTCCCGTTTGCGGCTGCACCGCGGCGGAGGGAGGTGGAATGCGGAAAACAAGCTTCCCGCGTTCTGCCTGCGCCCGCCGTACGGCGTCCTTCCAATTCAACACGCTACCCGCGCGTTCCCGGCCCCTACCGAATCTCGGTACGTCCCTTCAAAGCGTCGCCCAGCGTGGAAGCCTGGGCAAAGCTCAAGTCGCTGCCCGCGGGCAGGCCTCGAGCGATGCGCGTGACGCGCATCGCGGGCCGGCGCCGCTTTAGTTCCTCGCGCAGGTACGCCGCGGTCGCGTCGCCTTCCACCGTCGGACTGGTGGCGAGGACGGTTTCCTCGACTTCATCCCGCGCGACGCGCTCCAACAGCGGCGCGATGCGCAAATCTTCCGGGCTGATGCCGCTTAAGGGGCTCAAGCGGCCCATCAGCACGTGGTACCGGCCGCGGTATTCGCCGGCCTTTTCGAGGGCCCGGACTTCGCGCGGCCACTCGACGACACAAAGCGTGCGCGTGTCGCGGCGCGTGTCCTTGCAGATCGCACAGCGCTCGGCTTCCGTGAGGTCCCCGCATTCCACACACGGATGCAGGTTCTTCTTCACGTCGCGGATCGCGATGGCCAGGGCCATGGCTTCGTCCTTGCTCGCGCCGAGCACGTAATACGCCATGCGCTCCGCGGAGCGCCGCCCGACCCCGGGCAGCTTCTCGAGTTCTCGCACCAGCCGCTCGAAGGAGTCGGCGGGCGGTTCGTCGGGATGGGCGTCGCTGCGCTTGGCCAAGTTACATCGTCCCCAACAGGCCCGGCGGCAAGTCGATCCCGCCAAGCGCGGTCTTCATTTCTTCCTGCATCGCTTCCCGCGCCTTCTTGAGCGCGAGATTCGTGCCCGCGGCGACCAGCGGCCCGATCGTTTCCGGGTCCTTGAGCGCTTCCGGGTCGATCTGCACGTCCACGATCTCGCCCGTCGCAACGGCGGTGACTTTAACCATGCCGCCGCCGACTTCGGCGTGGACTGTGCGGCGCGCGGCGCGTTCCTGAGCCGCGGCCATCTGTTCCTTGATCTTGCCCATCTGCCCGGCGAGGCGCAGCATGTCGGTGATACCGAGACTCATCGCTTGGCCTCCCCCGCTCCGCCCGCCTGGCGCGTGCGCTTTTCGACGCGGATTACTTCTCCCTGAAACTGTTCACAGACGGCCTTGAGCAGCGGATGCGCAAGCAACTCTTTGTCGTTCGGGCCCGGTGCGCGCGCTTCGACCGTGGGCTTGGCGACGGCCTTCGGCGGCGGGACGGAAGCCGCGGGCGGCGCGGTGTCTTCATCGTCTTCGCTCACGGGGACGTCGCCGCTTTCTTCGGTCACGGCCTCGGGCAGGGGCAGCGTTCCGGCGTCGACAAAGCCGGCGTCGTCGCCTTCATCCTGGAATGGCGAATCTTCGTTCGTGCTCGGCACGGGCTGGGCCGGTTTGGGCGGCGCAGGCGGCCCGGAGACCGGCGCCCGCAGCGTCACCGGCGCAAGCGCGGGCAGCGCGCGGCTGGCCTGGCCCGGCGTGGCGCTGGCGCGGACAAAGCGCACTTCAATCGGCTTGCCGTAAATTTCGGCGAGCGTTTCGCCGAGCGCGTTGAGACGCTCCGGCTTGGCCAGCGATTCCTGATAGAAGAGCTGCGACGTGGTGTAGCCCAGCTCAAGCGTGCCTGCCGCGGCGTCGAGCCGCAGGCTTTGGGCATGGTTGAGGTAGCTCACGATCATCGTCCCACCATTCTTCGCACGAACCTGTTCCAAAACTTCGTTCCAGCGTTCCGGCGCTTCTCTTCCGGCGGCGCTGGCGGCTTCGGGGGCCACGGGCTTTGCCGCAGGTGCGGCCACGGGTGGCGCGCTGCGCGCCGGCGTACTCGCCACGGGTGCGCTTACCGGCGGCGCACTCCTGACGGGCACCGGAGCGGCCGCCGGGGGAGCGTCAACGACGCCCGCCGGGCGGCCCGCCGAATTTGGGCGGGGGGCGCTCCCCATTGGCGGCGGTGAAGCCGCTGCTGCCGGCCTGGGCGCCGCGCCGGATTCCAGCGCGGATACGAGCTTACCCAGGTCGACGAGTTCCTTCGCCCGCGCCGCGCGCACAATGGCCAGTTCGAGCGGCAGGCGCGCCAGCGCCGCGTCCTTGAGTTGGCGGCGCGCTGCGAGGAATAGTTGAATCAGCATCAAGAGCTGGTCTTCGCTGAGCACCGCGCCGAGTTCTTTGTATGGAGTGGCGAGGTGGCTCTGGCCTTCGAGCAGCGGGGTGTTCGCGCCGCAGGTCTTGGCCAGCAGCGTGCCGCGCAGGCGTTCGGCCAGCGCGTCGAGAAGGTCGCCGGGATCCGCGCCGGCTTCCAGCGCCTGCCCGCAGCGTTGCAGCGCGTCGGCCGCGCGGCCCTGCGCGCAATGGCTGAGCACTTCGAAAATCAGTTCGTCGGGCGCAGCGCCGGAGATCTGCCGCACGACTTCTTCGGTGACCTTGCCTTCGCCCAGATTGACGGCCTGATCGAGCAGGCCTTCCGCGTCGCGCAAGCCGCCGCGAGAGATCCCCGCGATGCGTTCCAGCGCGCCGGTCTCGGCTTCGAGGCCTTCAATCTCGCAGATCTGCTTCAGGCGCGCCACGATGCCCGCCAGCGTGATGCGTTTGAGATCGAAGCGTTGGCAGCGCGAAACGATCGTTTCGGGAATCTTGTCCGGGTCGGTCGTGGCGAAGACGAATTTTACGTGCGGCGGCGGCTCTTCGAGCGTCTTCAGGAACGCGTTCCAGGCTTCCGTCGTGAGCATGTGGACTTCGTCGACGATATAGACCTTGTAACGCAGTTGGCTCGGCGCGAGGCCCACGGAATCGCGCAGGCGGCGCACTTCTTCGATGCCGCGGTTGGTCGCGGCGTCCATCTCGATTACGTCGAGCGCGCTGCCGTTCTGGATTGCCGCGCAAGCCGCGCAATCGTTGCAGGGTTCGTCGGCGACGCCTTGGGGGCCCTTCCCGTTCAGACAGGAGAGCGCCTTGGCGAAGATACGCGCGAGGCTGGTCTTGCCCACGCCACGTGGGCCACACAAGAGGTACGCCTGGGCGAGCCGGCCGGTTCGCAGGGCCTGGCGCAGCGCATTGGTGACGGTTTCCTGGCCCACGACATCGGCGAAGGACTGGGGGCGGAAGCGGCGCGCGAAGACGACGTAATTCCCCGTGCTCCCGCTGGCCGGGGCTTCCTTTTTAGCGCCTGATTTTGCCGCCGCCTTAGTGGCCATTTCGATTCAGTCTCAGGATGCAAAAAGCAACAAAACAGCACCGCGCCAAAGGGCAACAAGCCCCCTGGTCCCCTCACAACTGGACCTTTTATTGGGAGATCAGCGTCTAAAGCGGCGAAAAATTGTGCACCTTGTGAGCTACACTTCTTTTTCAGCCAACTTTACTGCGTCGGACGGCTTTAACCCGGGGCCAGGGTACCCACGGCACACAAACAAAAGACTTATGGCTGCTGCTTTCGCCCTGACCAGTTTCATCCCCGTTTGTCGCATGGGGCCTAGCCCCGGACTAAAACCGTCCGATCCTGCTAATTCATTGCTGCAAAAGACACTAGCAAGCCCCCGTCAAATTGCGTAGGTCGTGAATTAAAGAGCTTACTAGCACTATCTATGCCAATTAACCTAGCCCGTAAACGCCAGCTTGTCAATACTAAGCGGCAGAGAGATCAAATTTTCCTAAATCAGCCCCCAGATTCTCCTCGGCCGCGTGCCTTATTTTTGGCCAGCATGATGGTATCCGGTCGTGCGGTCAGAATCATGGTGCTGGAGGCCCCACTGCGGCGGCCCGGCAGGCGCGCTTCGCCGGCGGACTGCAGGAGCTTCGCAACCAAGGCCGTCCAACCGGTCTGGTGGCTGGCGCCGAGACCCGCGCCCGAGTCCCCGTGAAAGTACTCATAAAATGGAACGAGGTCCTTCCAGTTTGGGTCTTTCTGGAAGTACTCGTTGGTCCCATTGACGGGCCGGTTACCGGCGGTGTCGCGAACGAAGATCGCGCACAGGCGCCGCGAGATCTCGTCGGCGATCTCACGCAGGCTGAGCATTTTACCGGTGCCCGCCGGGCATTCCACGCGGAAGTCGTCGCTGTAGTAATGGTGGAATTTCTGGAGCGCTTCGATGATCAGGAAGTTCACCGGCATCCAGATCGGGCCACGCCAGTTTGAATTGCCGCCGAACAGGCCCGTACGCGATTCGGCCGGTTCGTAGTCGACGCGGTATTCATGCCCGGCCACGGTGAAAACGTACGGGTTCTTCTCATGGTACTTTGAAAGCGCGCGAATCCCGAAGTCAGAGAGGAATTCGTTGGGATCGAGCACGCGCTGCAGCACGCGTTTCATGCGATGCCCGCGCAGCAGCGCCAGGAGGCGGCGCTCGCCGGAACCGGGCTCTTCCCAGCGCGAGACCAGCTTGGCCATCTCGGGGCGGTTTTCGAGGAACCAATCCATGCGGCGCTTGAAGCGTGGGAGAATCTCGAAGAGCGAAGTCTCGATGGTTTCTACGGCCAAGAGCGGGATCAGGCCGACCATCGAGCGCACCCGCAGCTTGAAAGGCTTCTGACCCGGCATCTGGAGCACGTCGTAGAAAAACTTATCCTTCTCGGACCAGAGTTCGATGTCTTCGCCGCCGGCGTGGTTCATGGCGTAGGCGATGAACATGAAGTGCTCGAAGAACTTCGTCGCGACGTCTTCGTAGGCCAGGTCGTATTTGGCCAGTTCCAGCGCGATGGACATCATGTTCAGGCAGTACATGCCCATCCATGAGGTCCCATCGCTTTGTTCGAGGTGCCCGCCGGTCGGCAGCGGCTGGCTGCGGTCGAAGACGCCAATGTTGTCCATACCCAGGAAGCCGCCCTGGAAGACGTTGTTGCCCTTGGCGTCCTTGCGGTTGACCCACCACGTGAAATTGAGCATCAGCTTGTGGAAGACGCGCTCGAGGAATTGCGTGTCGCCCTGCCCGCCGTTCATTTTCTTGTCGATCTTGTAGACGCGCCACGAAGCCCAGGCATGCACGGGCGGGTTAACGTCGCCAAAGGCCCACTCGTACGCGGGAATCTGGCCGTTGGGGTGCATGTACCATTCGCGCAGCATCAGGATGAGCTGGCGCTTAGCGAAGGCGGGATCGATCTGTGCGAGAGGAATGCAATGGAACGCCAGGTCCCACGCCGCGAACCAGGGGTACTCCCACTTGTCGGGCATTGAGATCACGTCGGCGCAGTTCAGGTGCCCCCACTCGGCATTGCGGCCCTTGATGCGTTCTTTGGGCGGCGGCGGATTGCCCGGATCGCCGTGTAGCCAGCGGTCGACATCGAAGCCAAAATACTGCTTGGTCCAAAGCAGCCCCGCGTAGGCTTGCCGCTGGACGAGTTTCTCGTCCTCCTTCAGCGTGGCGGGTTGCGACTTGGCGTAAAACTCGTCCGCTTCGCGAATTCGCTCGGCGAAGATCGCGTCGAATTCTTCGAAGGGCTTGGTCGGCACGCCGCTGGACAGGCGCATGCGGAAAACGGCCTTCGCGCCGCCATCGAGCTTCACCTTATAGAGCGCGGCGGCTTTGGTGCCGCGGCGCGTCGTATTCACGGCGTTTTTGTTGCCGTGGATCACGTATTCGTGGAACGCGTCCTTCACGAAAGGCGAATCGTTGCCGATGTTCCAGAGGCGCTGTTTGTTGGTCTCGTTTTCAGTGAAAAGCAGTGTGGGTTTGCCTTCGGCATACATGCGGTACGAGCCGAGCGTGTGGTGGTCGAGCAGGATGCAGCCATTTTCGCCGTACAGTTCGGGCTTGCTCGAATCCTTGTTGCCCCAGTTCCAGGTATTGCGGAACCAGATTTGGCCGAGGAACGCCAGTTCGGCGGCCTCCGGCCCGCGGTTATGGACGGTGATGCGCGCAAGGATATCGTCGGCGCCGGCCTTGGCGTATTCGACAAACACATCCCAATACCGGTTTTCGTTGAACACGCCGGAGTCGATCAGTTCAAATTCCGGATCCTTGCGACCGCGCGCCTTGGTTTCCTGGTCGATGCGCCCGTAGGGGTACTCAGCCTGCGGATACTTGTAGAGCATCTTCATGTATGAATGCGTGGGCGTGCTGTCGAGGTAGTAGTAATACTCTTTGACGTCTTCGCCGTGGTTGCCGTCGTTGCCGGTGACGCCGAAGAGGCGCTCCTTCAGGATCGCGTCTTTGCCGTTCCACAACCCAATCCCGAAGCACAGGCGCTGTTCGCGGTCGCAGATGCCGCCGATCCCGTCTTCACTCCAACGGTAAACTCGGCTGCGCGCGTGATCGTGCGGGAAGTACTCCCAGGCGGTGCCATGCGGCGAGTAGTCCTCGCGCACTGTGCCCCAGGCGCGCTCGCTGACATAGGGGCCCCATTTTTTCCAATCGGAGGCACGGCTGGTGGTGGAATCGAGGCGTTCTTGCTCTTTAGTCAGCGGACCGGCCATCGGAGAGCTCCTTAAGGCGGCAGGAGTGAGGCGGACGTTGCTACGCAGATAATGCAGTCCTAGCGCCCCGCGCCGCAATCCTCAAGACTTCTTTGGCGCTTTGGTTTCTGGCGTTCGTGAGCGCTCGATCAGGGCTGCCAGGTGATTTCGATTTCCTCGCTGCGCAGGAAGCCGCCCCACCCGCCCAGCACGGGGCGCTGTTCGCCGTAGCGGTTGTAGTCCGCGGCGACCACGAATTCGCCCTTCTTCGCCTCCATCGGGCGGAAGAAGCCTTCGATTTCGTAGCCCTGGCCCGGTTCGAGCTCCAGTTCGGCGCCCGAAGCTTCGCGCTCGTCCGGGTCCACGCCGGGCGTCGTGCGGCGCAGCTTGATCGGATCGAGCTTTGTCGCGGCAAAGGACTTCTCGAGCTTGCGGCGCGATTCGAGCCAGTAATTCGCGTGCAGCGGATGGAATTCCGAAATGCGCACCTTCTGCGTGCCGGTGTTTTCCAAACGCACGATCACGCGCGGCTTGAGGCCCGGTACCGCGCGCAAGGTGAGCTTAAGGCCCGCGTTTGAAGCAAAGTTGACCCAACTGAACGCGTCAGGTGCGGCGGGTTCGGGTTTGGCCGGGAAGCCCTGCCCTTCGACGTAGCTCTGTTCGTTCGCGTTTAATTCCAGAAGCGTGTGCCCATCGGCGCTGACCAGGTCGACGGAACCTTCCAGCACCGCGACACTCAAGCGCCCCTTCGCGAGGACCGCGACGTAACGCGTGGCAAGCGTGCCTTTCGCGCGCACGGCGCCGGTGGCGGTGTGGACTTCAAAGTCGGGATGCTCCGCGGCCGGGACATAAACAGCCGCGCGGCCCGACAGCAAATCCAGCTTGGTGGCACTGGTGAAGGTGGCCTGCGTGGCGGGATCCAGGAGCACGTCCAGACCTTGTGCATAACGCGCCAGCTCCGCGTTCGGGCCCGGCTTGCGGGTCTCGCCCGCGCTCACGGCGTGCGGTTCGGACTCGCCGGAGACCGGCTGAAGTTTGGCAATGGTTAAATCGGCCGGGTTTGTCGGCGGCGGAGGCGGCGGCGCTACCGGCAAGAAGCGTTGGTAATTCGTGGCCAGCAAGATCAAACCTGTCACCAGCAGCACGGCGACGATCAGATTGGTCCACGGCGTGCGCGGTTTTTCCCGCGGCGGAGCGGGCGATTGGACAGCGGGTTTGGCGCGTTCGCGCGCTTCTTCGGCGACGAGCTTGCGCAGGTTGTTCAGCACGGTGGTCGAATCGAGCGGGACTTCCGGGCCGCTTTCCTTGCGCACGGTTTCGAGAACGCGGCGGTGCGATTGCAGGTCGGCCTGGCACGCGGGACACCCGGCGATGTGGCGTTCGAGCGCTTCCTTCTCCTCGCCGTGGAGTTTGCCCACGGCCAGAAGCGGAAGGTCCTCGCGGAAATCGCCGCACGCGGAGTTGCGGGGGTCGGTCATGGGCGCCCTTACTCCTTTATATGCCGTTCAAGCCGGCGGCGCAGAGCGTCCGACGCGGCGGCCATTCGTGATTTCACGGTGCCCAGGGGCATTTGCAAAATGTCGGCGATTTCGCGGTACGTCAGGCCGTCGGTCTGCGCGAGCAGCATGATCACGCGCTGCTCTTCGGGCAGCGCTTCGAGCGCATCGCGCACGGCCTGGCGCAGCTCTGCACCTTCGAGCGCGTGCGACGGCGCGGCATCGGCGGCCGCGGCGGGTTCGCTCGTGGCGCACGACCCTTCTTCCGCCTCGCGCGAGCCGTCCCCGGTGCGGGCTTGCTCTCGGCGAACCTTGTCGCGCGCGTTGAGCGCGTAATTCTTCGCCACCTGAAAGATAAATGTGCTGACGCGGCAGTCGCCGCGCCACGTGGGCGCGGCCTTCCAGACCCGCATGAAGACTTCCTGCAGGCAATCTTCGGAGAGCGTGCGGTCGTAGGTCATGCGAAAGAGAAACGCGCCGACAGGTTTTTCGTAATTTGCGTAGAGACGTTCGAACGCCGCCGTATCGCCTTGGACGATGCGGGCCATTAAGGCGCGGTCGGCGACGTCGTCAAACATTCAGCGCACGAGCCCCCAGACCGCCACAACGTTCCTCGGTTGCATGGACTACCGGAGGGTTTATATCCAGCCCAACCTCGCCCGCAAAGGATCGCACCATGAAAGTTCGCCCGGCCCGCCGGGGAGAATTACCCGCCATCCGCACCCTCATTGCGATTTATCCCAAGCAATTGGTGCAAGATACCATCCCCAAGTTGAAACACTTCTTCGTCGCTGAGGTCAACGGGCAAATCATGGGCTGCTGCGCCTTGGAGATTTATTCGCGCCGCATCGCCGAGGTGCGCAGCCTGGCCGTGCACGCCGAAGCACAAGGCCAAGGCATCGCCACCGCCTTGATCGACGCCTGCCTGCACCGCGCCAAAGCGCGCCGCATCTTCGAAGTCTTCACGATCACCGGCAGCATCAAGCTTTTCGCGCGGCTGGGCTTCCGGGCCTTCAACCGCGAAAAGTTCGCGCTCTTCAAGCATATGCGATAGCCGGAAAACGTAGGACTTTTTCGCCATGCGAGCCGTCGATCTGACTTCGGTGCTGATCCTGCGCTCGGGCGCACTGGGGGACGCGGTCCTCACGCTGCCCGTCCTGCACGCCCTGCGCGGCGCGGGTGCGAAACGCGTTACGGTCCTGGGCACGCCGCGCTCGTGGGAGTTTCTGAACCCCCAGTTGACGGACGTGCGCGTAGTCGACGTGTCCACACCGGAGTGGATGGGACTTTTTCAGCCAGGACTGGCGCTCTCCGAAAAAGCGCCCGCGCTTTTGGCCGAGCACTCGGCAGCGTTGCTCTATCTGCTCACGCCCAGTACAGACGTGGAAGCCAAGCTGCGCGCCACTGGCGTTGCCAATGTCCTTACCGGGGTCCCGCCCTTGCGTAACGACTCCGGCCCGCCACACGCCGCCGAAAAATTGCTCGCGCCGTTGCGTGTGTGGCTCGGCGCGCAAGCGGCCGCGCTGCAAAACGAAGACGCGTTTCTGGACGCGCGACGCGATGCACTGATTGGACCGTTGGGAAATGGCCCATGGCATTCAACGCGCCGCCCGCTCCTGCTGCATCCCGGCAGCGGCGGCAAAACCAAATGCTGGCCGTTGGAACGCTTCATCACACTGGCGCAAAACGCACAAGCTCACTTGAGCGCATGGCCTGTGTTTATATTTGGGCCGGCGGAAGAATCTTTGCACAAGGAATTCCAACGCGCCTGGCCTAAAGAAATCCCCCACGGTTTGGTGGTGAATGTGAATCTGCGCACGTTGCTGGGTGAACTAAAGCAGGCGCAGGCATTTGTGGGCAACGATGCGGGCGTCGCGCACCTCGCCGCGCGCTGCGCACCGACCATTGCGATCTTCGGGCCCACCGATCCACGCACGTGGCGTCCGTTAGGGACTCGGGTTCGCGTTTGCGCGCCCGCACAAGGACCGAGTCCGGTGACGGAAGTTTCCTTCGAGCAAGTCTGGCAAGAATTACAGGCGCTTTGGACCGCGCCTTAGGGCGTGCTACATGCCGGGGTAGACGATGTATTTCAGCACAAGGAAGAAGATCAAAAATGGTGCGAAGAGCAGCGCGAAAAAGATTGGGTAATCGCGCGCGTTAAAGTCGAGCAGCGCGCTGTGCAGGATCAGGAATTCGCCCATCATGACCCACGTCAGCGCTTGCGCGTAGATCACCAAAGCCACCGCGCCGGTTCCAACCGCGCCGAAGATCACGCCCATTTTCAGCATGATCAACGCGTAATAAAACAGCGCGAAGGCTGCGGCGGTAACAAAGCAGGCAACGCCCATTAAGCCGGGCCGCAAGAGGCCCGGGAAACGCCCGAAGAATCGTTCGCGCGCGCTGAATTGCTCCGGCGGCGGCTCGGGGTCTTCCATAAGCGGCGCGGCCTTCAACTGCACGCCGCAGCGCACGCAGGATTCGACTTCCGGTGGGTACTGTGTGCGGCACTTCCAGCAGACGCTCATAAAAATTCTCGCGGCCGTTTTACGCACCCATATTACACGATTTTCGCGAAGGGTTTCGCTCCTTCGCGCGTTTGACGCTACCCGATTCGCGGCGGTGCCGGTAACGTGCGCGTCATGTCCGCCGGACCGCTCCTGGCCCTCGAAACCTCCAGCCCCAAGCTCGGCGTGGCGCTGTTTGCGCCGCCAAATTTAAGCATCGAACGCCCGATCACCGACGGCGCGAAGCGTGGCGCGGCCCTCGCGCTGGCAATGCAGGAAATCCTGGCTTCACAAAATCTCAAGCCCAAGCAACTCGGCGCGCTGGCGGTTTCCACGGGACCTGGTTCGTGGACCGGCCTGCGCATCGGGATCGCGGCGGCAAAAACGATGGCCTGGGCGCTCGGCGTCCCACTCGTCGGAGTGCCAAGCTTCGAACCGCTGGCCGAGACCGCGCTGCGCCAGGCTCCGCAAGGGGCTTCCCCGCGCGTGGTCCTGTGCGTGCGCCACGCGTACTCCGAAGGCACCTACGCCGCCCTATATAAGGAAGGCCCCGCCGGCGCCGAAGCCGTCCTGCCCGAATGCATTTTGCGCGCGAATGACTTTCCGGCCTGGCTCGGTGTATACGCTAAAGAGAAGCTGATTCTTTGTGGTGAAGCGCGCAGCGTGCTGGACCTGCGCCCGCAGGCCGAAGCCGGCGGCTGGCAGGTGCTCGACACGTTGGAAGAAGTTCCCGCGCTGGCCGTGGCGCAGTGCGCGTGGCGCCGGCTGGAAGCCGGGCGCGCATGGACGACCAAGCCCGAAATTCACGCCGCGGGGCCGCTGTATCTGCGTAAAAGCGATCCCGAATTGAAGCTGGAGCGCCGCACACCCGTCTCTTCCTGACCAGCGCACCGTGAGCGATCCCGCCTCTCCCCCACCCCCGCCATCCCAGCCCGCGCCGAGCGCGCCAAGCGACGCCGCCTCCGCAGCGCCTTCGCCGCAGAAATCGATGGGCGCGCGGATCGTTTCGGCGACCGTGGCGATTGCGGCGGCCAATATTCTCGCGCGTCTGCTCGGCCTGATTCAATGGCGCATCATCGGCCATTACTATGCGATGAGCGCCGAAAACGACGCGTACGTCGCCGTTTTTAACGGGCTGCTCGGTTCGGTTTTTTTGCTCGGCGAAGAATCGCTCGCGCCGGCCTACCTGCCCGTCTTCGCAGCAACTAAAGAGAAGGATGGCGAAGAAAGTGCCTGGCGATTCACTTCCACGATCCTCAATCTCTATTTCCTGGCCTTGGTCGGCATCGTCGCGATCCTGATGTTCTGCCCTGAACAGGCCATCGATTATCTGACACGCTTGGGCTCCGGCGAAGACGCGGGCGACAAGACGATTGATTCGCGCAGCACGCTTGCGGTGCGTTACCTCACCTACATGGCTCCGGGGCTGTTTGGTTTGTCGCTCGGGTCCATGACTTATGTGGTGCTGATTGGCTACAAACGGTTCTTCTGGGCGGCCTTTGCCGAGGCGGCGTTGAAAGGCGCGTTCGTAATCGCGCTCGTGCTGGCCCAAATGAGCAAGATCGGCCCCGATGCACTGATTGTCGCGGTGCTCGCGTCTGGTGCGGCCAAGATTACGGTGCATTTCCTGGGCCTGGGCAAAACGCTGCGCTTTTACCGGCCCACGCTGGCGCTGACCGATCCGCGCGTGCGGCAATTTTTCTTCCTGGTGGCGCCGCTCCTTGCCGGTGCGCTTTTCGCCAAGGTGCGCGACTATTTCAATTACACCTACGTGCTAAGCAAAGACCAGGGCCTGCTATCGATCAACGATTTCGGGCGCAAGATTTACAGTGCGCTGGGCTGGCTGGTCCCCTATCCGCTCTCGATCGCGATGCTGCCTTTCTTTTTGGAAGCGTCCGCACGCAACGATCAGGCGTCACTCGGCAAATTCCTGACGCAGGCCACGCGCATGCTGTTAATGGTCTTCGTGCCGCTGGCGGCCGTGATTGGCGTGCTTTCGGTGCCGCTTGCGCAGCTTTTCTACGAAACCGGCAAGATGACCGCCGAAAAAGCTGAATGGGTGGGCAAGGCCAACGCGTGTTATTGCGCGGTGCTGCCCTTCTACGCGCTCGAAGTCGTGTACATGCAGGCCTACTTTTCCCAGAGCAAAACGTATTTGGTCACCGTCATCGGGGTGCTGACTTCAGCGCTGAGCATGCTGGGCTGCTACATTGGCGTTTTTCAATTCGGGGTCAGCGGCGTTCCCGCGGTGATGCTGGTGGCAACCACATTCACGGCAACCAAAGCGTTGAAGGTGGTGATCTTGGCAACCATGCTCAAGCGCAGTGGCATGCCGTTTCTGCCAATGGCCTCCACGCTGGGCTTCCTGCTGCGCGCCTGCGTGCTCGCCGCAGCCTGCGCTGGAACCGCCTACGGCACGCTGCACCTGATCAAAGGCGAGGAAGCCGAACCGCCCGCAGTGCCCGCGCCAAGCGTGACGCCAACCCTCAGCGCAGAGAAGAGTGCGGAGGCCAAGGACGGCCAGCCCGCCGCCGAAGCGCCCTCCGGCATGCGTTCGCTTTTGCGCGCGGCCAAGAAACTCGCGCTGCCGGGCGTCGCGACGCTGATCGTATTCCTGCTCGTTGCGAAGCTATTGCAGATCAAGGAACTCGACGAGATGTTCGCATTCGCCAAGGAAAAGTTAAAGCGGCGCGGCAAGAAGCAAGCCCAAGCACCTCCGCCCGACGCGGGCGCGTAAAACCTCAAATCAACGCCATGTTCTAGAAAAACCTACGCATCCTGAATCGGCACCGGCCCAAAGACCGGCGCGGCGTGGCCGCGCTCGTCCTGCAAATTACAGAACGGATCCAGGCCCACGCCATAATGCAATGTTGCGCCCGCTGGCGGCGCCTGCGTGAGCTTCAGGATCACGTCGCCCGGCGCTTTTGTGTCGAGCGCCGCGTCGAAGATCATCGGCAGCAAGGCGCCATCGGCCGCGTGCACGGAAAATCCAGAAAGGCGGTCGTGCGCGACCAACGCCCCGTTCATAGCATCGAAGCGCACCCGCACGACCAGCTTGGCCGAGTTTTCGTAGCGCACTTCCTTCAATTGCGGGCCGGGCTGCAACGCCACGTTGCCGAACAGATCGCGCTCCACATGATCGGCCAGGCGCTGACCCAATTTCTGCAGGCCATCCGTTGAGATGTGGATTAAATCATCGAGGCCCAGATCCACCGAGGCCACCATGCCGCCCGGCGCGAGGTCCGCCGCAAGCGTGCGCTGCAAATCCTGAATGCGATTCCATTCCACGAATGCTCGGTTCGCTTCGACGAGGCGTCCGATCTGCACATAATAAAAAGGCAGTTCGGCCTGGGCGAGGTCGCGCCGCACGGACGCCACAAAGCCTCGAAAGCGCTCGGAGAATTTCTCAGCAACTTCTGGCAACGTCTCTGATTCGCCCTGGTACCAGAGCATGCCGCGCACGCGCTTGCCGCTCGCTTCGATGCGCCGCAGCATGGAGCCGTAAAGGCTCTTGCCGCCTTCGCTCGCGCGCGCCGGATTCCATTGTTCCATCGAAGTCCCGCCATGCGCGCACGGAATCAGGCCAATCGGCACGCCGGTGCGCTTGAGCAGTTCCTTGGCGAAGGTCAGCCCCAGCCCCGCGCCCTGCTTGCGCGTGCGACGCGCTTCTTCGGCCAGGCGCGGGCGGTCTTCCGGCTTGCAGTCCCAATGGCACGAATCGGGCGAGTCGAGCAGCCAGTGCAGCGGTTCGGCGGCGGTCTCCCACTTCTCGTTCATCGAGAACGCTTTGATTTTCGGGCTGCTTTTTTCGAGCGGCTTGGAGAGCAGGCCGCAGCCTTCCATGTTCGATTGCCCGCCAAGCACCCAGACATCGCCGACGAGAAACTTCTTAACTTCGCAGCCGCCTTGCGCGGTGCCCGTCGGCCCCAACACGCGCAGCTCGAGGGTATACTCGCCGCCCGTGGGGATGCCGGCCAGCGTGCCGGACCAGCTTTGCGTCTGCTCCAGATCGCCGCCGGCGTCCGCGGCTTTAAGTTCCGCGATCGTAGTCCAGTCCAACAAAGTCTCTTTGCCGGAGAACACGCGCGCTTCGACGCGCCCCGCGTGCACGCTCTCGCCGCGCAGTTCCGCGGCGCCTTTGCCATCGGGTCCGCGCTGCAAAACCTGGTGCGGCACAAGTCCGCCTGTCAGTCGAAACGCCTGCGCCTTCGGCATTGCTTTCTTCTCCAAAATGAGACGCGGATTATGCCGACGAGTCCGCAACGGTCCAGGCGCGAGAATGTGGGTGCTTTTGTCTCGGCGAGCGGCCCACGCGCACGCTAGGCTGCGCGCATGACGAGCCTCTTCTGGTTTCGGCAGGACTTGCGGCTGACCGACAACGCCGCCTTGCACGCCGCCTGCACGCGCGGCCCGGTCGTGCCGGTGTACATCTGGTCTCCCGAAGAGAAACCCTGGGCGCCGGGCGGTGCGAGCAAATGGTGGCTGGAACGTTCACTGGCCAGCCTCGACGCAAGCCTGCGCAAGCGCGGCTCGAAGTTGATTTTGCGCATCGGGAATACGGGCGAAGTGCTCAAGGCGCTCGCCAAAGAATGCAAAGCGAACGCACTTTATTTCAATCGGCGCTACGAACCGGCGATCTCCGCGCGCGATACAAAACTCGCCGCCGCTTTGCGCAAAACAGGCCTGGAAGTCGAATGCGCAGACGATGCGCTGCTCTTCGATCCGCTGGCGATTCGAACCGGACAAGGCACGCCGTACCAGGTCTTCACGCAGTTTTGGAACCGCTGCCTAGCGGAACCCGCGCCACCCGAACCCCGCGCCGCGCCGAAGATAATTCCAAAGCCGAGTGCTTGGCCCAAGAGCGCGGCACTGGCCGAGCTTACGCTGAGCCCAAAATTTCGGTGGGATGCGGGACTGCAAGCCGCATGGACGCCGGGCGAAGTGGGTGCGCAGGCCCAGCTCAGGACCTTCTTAAAGGAAGGCATGGCCGAATACGCGGTCGCGCGCGATTACCCCAGTCGCGCGGGCGTCTCGCGGCTCTCGCCGCATCTGCACTTTGGAGAAATCTCCGCACGCACGGTTTACCATCGGGTACGGGAGGCGCTCCCAAGCAGAGGCGCAGCGCGTGACAGCGGGCTGATTTACCTGAAAGAAATCGGCTGGCGCGAGTTCGCCTACAATCTCCTGATTCATTTTCCACAGACGCCGGAACAGCCGCTGCGCGAAAAGTTTGCGAAATTTCCGTGGGCTTCAAATGCAAAAGGTCTGCGCGCATGGCAGCGCGGACAAACAGGCTATCCGCTGGTCGATGCCGGGATGCGCGAACTTTGGCAGACGGGCTGGATGCACAACCGCGTGCGGATGATCGTGGCCAGCTTTCTGGTCAAGCATCTGCGCATCGAGTGGCTCGAAGGCGCGCGCTGGTTCTGGGATACGCTGGTCGATGCGGACTTGGCCAGCAACACGTTGGGCTGGCAGTGGTCGGCAGGCTGCGGCGCGGACGCCGCGCCGTACTTCCGCATCTTCAATCCAATTTTGCAGAGCCAGAAATTCGATCCAGATGGCGCGTACATCCGGCGCTACGTACCCGAATTGGCCCAGTTGCCGAACGATTGCATTCACGCGCCGTGGGAAGCTCCGCCGCTCGTCCTTGCCGAAGCCGGCGTGCGTCTCGGCGCGACATATCCCAGGCCAATCGTCGAGCACGTTGAAGCGCGCGCTGCCGCGCTGGCTGCCTTTGCGAAATTTCGGGGTTAACGCGCGCTACTTTTTCTGCGCACGAACCAATAACGCCTGGCACTCGGCTTCGAGCACGCCTCGCAGGACCATGATCCCGCGCGCATCGGGAATGAGTTTGGTCAGGTCACAGGCGGAGCCCAGCGCGCCCGAATGTTTCTGCGGCGCGCCGATGACCACGTGCCGCATACCCGGGATCAAGAGCAGTGCGCCCGCACACATCGCGCACGGCTCGTGCGTCAACACCGCGGCCAATTGGCGTTCTGCGCTTGGGGTGGCGGGTTCCATTTCGCCGAGCGCGGCGGCTTCATCGAGATCCATAAAGCCCATTTCATCCGCCGGAACTTCGCCACCTGAAAGCTGCGAGAGCGCGATCATCAGGGCGTGCGCGGTGGGGTCGTTGAGCGCGCGGGTTTGCCCGTGCGCGCGGGCGAGAAGCTGCCCCGTGGCCAGATCCGCGATTACGGCGCCAACGGGCGTCTCGCCTTCTTCGAACGCACTCTCAGCCTCCTTTAAGGCGGCGCGCATCCAGCGTTCGGGGGCGTTGGGCGGGAGCATGGGGCGGACTCTGGCGGCTTTGGCTCAATTTGCAAGCCACGCCGGAAAAACCATATATAAGGAAGGCCTGCTTGAAAATTCCGGCCCGGAAGCCTGAATATGGGCTACCGAGGAGACGCGCATGGTTGGCAAGGCTAAAGCAGCGCTGAAACCGGAGACCTCCGCGTCGGCGCATCCCTTCAGCGGCCGGCATTTCCTCGCCAGCTACCTTGAATGCAACCCCGAGGCGCTCGAAAATCCGGCTGGCCTGCGCGAATGCCTGCGTAACGCGATCAAAGCGTCCGGCGCGACGCTGCTGGGACTCAACGAACACATTTTTCCGGCAGGCGGCATGACCATCGTCGCGCTGCTGGCCGAAAGCCACGCCAGCATTCACACCTATCCAGAGCACCGGGCCTGCTTTGTCGATTTCTTCACCTGTGGCTCGAAGACCTCGATTGAAGATTTCGACGCTGTAATCAGAGCCTACCTCCAACCTGGAGAAGTCGCCGCGCAGACCGAAATGCGCGGTCAGGCACAGTAATTCTATTTCTGGGCAGCATAGACCAAGAAAATATCCTCCTTAAACGTACTAGAGGTCAGCTAATACCAGTGACCCCTACGCACCAAGTGCAGTAAAGTATCGAGTCTGGCCTTCTGTGTGCAAAGGGAGTGGCTGGCGGCACTTTCTGCGAGTTAGTGGAAGGAAAGTTCCGCAAAAATACGTCGAGATCACAAGGGCATTCAGCTTTCACGTTGGGAGATTGCACATGTTGAAGGAAAATCCAACACGTCTCTGGGGCTCGATCTCCCTGCTGGGCTTGCTTTTAGGCTTGGCGGCTTGGGTCAGCTTTGGGCCGGAAATTGACCGCGTCGACGCCGATACGCCGATTCCGAGCGTCCGCGGCACGCCGGATTTCCCGATCAAGAATCCCATCGATGCCTACATTTTGACCAAGCTGAACGAAGCCAAAATCAAGCCTTCCGAAACGTGCTCGGACGAAGAATACCTGCGCCGCGTGTATTTGGACATCATCGGCGTGATTCCGAGTTCTTCGGCGGTCAAATCGTTCCTGGCCGACAAGAGCACCGACAAGCGCGAGAAGGTCGTCGACAAGTTGCTGACCGATGAACGCTACGGCATGCACTGGGCGGTGATGTGGGGCGATCTGCTGCGCGAGCATTCCCAGGGCAAGCGTCAGGAAGGCACCTACCGCGGCTCCTACAAAGAATGGCTCAAAGACCAGCTCAACGAGAACGTCCCCTACGACACGTTCTTTACCAATCTGGTCTGCTCGGTGGGCAACGCGGAAGAAGACGGTGCGGTGAACTTCTATCTGCGCGACGAACAGGATCGCGTCGAGACAGTCAACGAAGTCGCCGACGTTTTCATGGGCACGCGCATGGCCTGCGCACAGTGCCACGACCATCCCTTCGACAAGTGGGAACAGAAGGACTTCCACAGCCTGATGGCGTTCTTTACGCGCGTGCAAGTGGTCCCGGATCAGTACGCCACGATCCTGCGTCTGAAAGAAACCAACAACATTCCCGCCGACATCCTGGCGGTCGTCAAACCCAAGCTCGACGAAGCCGAACTGCAGCTCAAGGCCCTCCACGATAAGGAAACCGCAACCAAAGACGCCGCACCTGACGCCACGGCCATGGGTATGCAGCCGATGGAAATGGGCAAGCGCGCGATCAAGGGCATTCAAGAACTGACGGCCGAAGTCGAGAAGGCCTTGGGCAAGCAGAAGGCCGAGCGGTTCCGCCAGATCGTTCAAGGCGCAAACGTGCGCCGCGTGCAGGAACGCCCGAACGGCGATTACCACATGCCGGCCGATGGCGACGGCAAAGACAAGAAGAAGGCCGGCGGCGAACTTGTCCCCGCGGTCTTCCCCTGGAATCCCGACCTCAAGTCCGAATCGAAAACACGCCGAGCTGACTTGGCCAAGTATGTGACAGGCTCGCGCCAGTTCGCGGCAGTGCAGGCCAACCGCCTCTTTGGCCGCTTGATGGGCCGCGGCATCACCGAACCGACCGACGACTTCCGCGAAAAGAACCCGCCCACCAATCCGGACCTGCTGAACTACCTGACCGATGAGTTCCTCAAGGCGAAGATGGACAACAAGGCCCTGATCAAGTTGATCGTCTCCTCCAGCGCCTACCAGCGCTCGTCAAAGCCGAACAATTCAAACGAGAAGGACGACACGCTGTACTCGCATTTCCCGCTGCGCCGCATGACCGCCGAACAGGTTTTCGATTCGATTCTGGTGGCCACGGGCCGCGCCGACGGGTTGAAGGACTTGGGCAAGGGCGGCGCGACGGCGATGGATATCGCTTCGGCCAAGAAGGGCGGCGGCAAGGGTCCGGGCGCTGGCGGCGGCGTGGAATGGGCCTTCGATCTCGAAACGCCTTCGCGCACGGGCTCGTTCATGAACATCTTCAACCAGCCGGACCGCAACTCGATCGTGGTGAAGCGCGAAACGAACGGTTCGATCACGCAGGCGCTCGAACTGCTCAACGGACGCTCGATCAACGATCAGGTACAGGCCAAAGCCGGCGCGCTGGTGCGCAAGCTCGTCGACCAGGGTTTCTCGCCGGAAGACACCGTCCGCGAACTGTACCTGGCCGCGCTCTCGCGGCTGCCGACCGACACCGAAATGAGCCGCCTGCGCATGTTCCTGAAGGGCAAGACGGCCGACAACATTGAACCGCTGGAAGATTTGAATTGGGCCTTGTTGAACTCACGCGAATTCGTGTTCATCAAGTAGCCTACGGGGTTAACGGGAGCAAGGGACTCGGGGCTCGCACCGCGGGCGCCACAAGCAGCAGGACAAGGAGCGCAACACATGGCCAAGACACCGCCCACTGGGCTCGCCAACGGCAAACACGACTGCGACGGCAAGAATGGTTGGACGCGCCGTAATTTCATCAAAACCGGCGTCTTCGGGTTCATGGGCCTCTCGCTCCTGGATCTGCTCAAGGTCGACCTCCTCGCCGACACCGCGATCTCCAAGTGCGACTCGGTGATCCTGGTCTGGCTGGCGGGCGGCCCGAGCCATATCGACACCTTTGACCCCAAGCCGGGCCAGGAAACGGGCGGCCCGTTCAAGACGCTCGCCACCTCGGCCGACGGCATCGAAATCAGCGAACACCTCCCGGTGATCGGCCGCAACATGAAGCACGCCGCGCTGATCCGCTCGCTGACCAGCAAGGAAGGCAGCCACGAACGCGCGACGTACGAAATGCACACGGGCTACAAGCCGCTGGGTTCGATCGAACACCCGGCGCTGGGCTCGCTGGTTGCGCAGCAGAAGGGCCGCAAGAACGAAGAACTGCCCGCGTATGTGGCTTTGGGCGGCAACGCCTTCGGCGCCGGCTTCCTGGGCACGACGGTCGCGCCCTTCTACATCGGCGACCCGAACAACCCGAATAAGAACCTCGACTTCGCGCCGGGCGTCAACCACGAACGCTTCTCCCGCCGCGTCGACATGCTCACGCTGGTTGACGGCGAATTCTCCGGCCAGAAGCGCGACGAAGAAGTCGTCAAGAGCTACGGCACCTATTACCGCGACGCGGTCAAGATGATGTACTCCAAGTCGGTCGAAGCGTTCGACCTCTCCAAGGAACCGGACATCTACCGCAAGGGGTATGGCGACAACAACTTCGGCAAGTCGATGCTGATGGCGCGGCGCCTCGTCGAAAAGGGCGTGCGCTTCGTCGAAGTCACGCTGGGCGGCTGGGACAACCACAACGAAGCCTTCGACGCGATCCAGCGCAACAGCAACACGTTCGACCCCGCGCTGGGCACGCTGATCGAAGACTTGAACGCGCGAGGTCTGCTCAAGCGCACGATGGTCATCTGCACGGGCGAATTCGGGCGCACGCCGAAGATTAACGGGCGCAACGGACGCGACCACTATCCGAAGGCTTGGTCCGGCCTCGTCGCCGGCGGCGGCCTGAAGGAAGGCTATCTGTACGGTGCGACCGATGCGACAGGCTCCGAAATCAAAGACAAGCCGGTCAGCCCTGGCGACCTGCACGCGACGATGTTCGACTGCCTCGGCGTCGACTACACCAAGGAAAACCAGACGCCGCAGGGCCGCCCCATCCGCGTCGTCGACAAAGGCAAGTCGCTCAAGGACCTCATCGCCTAAGCCGGACTTTTTACCAAGCCTTACGCGCCCCGGAAGCTATGCTTCCGGGGCGCTTCATTTGGTTCCAAAAGCAGTTTGCTTACCGGGTGGCATTTTGCCTAGAATCCCGGCACGGTTGTTTCGCCGTCGTATTTCCAGGAAGAGGGCGCCGCTCCATGAGTGCACCGGGGTCCGGATCCCCGTCGCGAATGCCGCCCGAAGCACTGCGCCAGTTGCTGGCCCAGCGCCCGCAGCTCATGGCTTTTATTGTATCCATGGTGCGCGACTTCGCGCTCGCCGACGAATTCTTCCAGGATCTCTGCGTCGTGGTCTGCGAACGCTGGGACGAATTCCCCAAGGATGCGGACTTCGGCGCGTGGACGCGCGAAATCGCGCGGCGCCGGACCTTTGCGCTGCTGCGCGCGCGCGGCAAGAGCGCTCCGCCGCCGTTGACCGACGCCGCGCTCGATGAAATTGAAAAAGTGCATCGTCGCGATGCCGCCCAACTCGCCGCCACTTGGGAAAAACGCAAAGCGGCCCTGCGCGCCTGCCTGAAAGGCGTGCCTGGGCGTCTGCGCCAGGTCCTCGACCTGCGTTACACCAAAAACCTTTCGCCCAACGAAATCGCCGCCCAGCTCAACCTGCCCCTCGCCAGCGTGCTCGAAACCCTGGCGCAGGGCCGCGGCGAAATGAAATCCGGGCTCGAACGCCGCCTGCGTGCGGAAGGCGGTCCGGCTTGAGCGCCGAACTCGCCCTCGACGCGGCCCTCTGGAGCGTGCTCGACGCCGCCGATCCCGTCGCCGAGCATCCGCAGACACTGCAAACCTTCGCCCGCGGCGGCGCGTTGACGCGCTTCGCCGAAATGTGCTTCGACCACGTGCTCTTTCGCGAAGTGCTCGAAGAAGAAGCCGCGCGCGCGGAAGAAGAAGCGGCGCGCAGCGCCAAGACCGCGGGCCAGGCCGGCGCCAAAGCGGGCCCGACCGACGCCGAACTGGTCCTGCAGGCCGAAACCGGAACCTCTGGTGCGTTCGACGTGCTGGTCGAGCGCTACTTCTCGATGGTCACCGGCGTTGCGTACTCGCTGATCTCCGACGCCGACGCGGCCCGCGACGTGGCGCAGGAATCGTTCTTCGAAGCCGCGCGCACGCTGCCGCTGCTGCGCGACCGCAACAAATTCGCCAACTGGCTCTACGGCATCGCGCGGCGCAAGGCCATCTACATCCTGCGCCGCCGGCGCATGCACAAGACCGCGATTGAATTCCGCAAAGATGAAGAGAACGCCGCCGCGCCGCAGGAAGAACCGGGCGCCCCGATGGCGCGCAACGAGCGCTCGGGCGAGATTCGCCGCGCGCTTGAACAACTGCCCGAAATTTACCGCGAAATCCTCGTGCTGAAATACATGGACAGCCGCTCGTACGAAGAGATCGCCGCGCTCTTGGGCATCTCGCTCGCCGCGGTGGACAAGCGCCTTACCCGCGGCAAGGCCATGCTGCGCGAATCGCTGCGCCGCTGGATGGACGAATAGACGCGCTGTTTTCTTTTAGAGACTCGCGCCCAACAACTTCACCAACCCGGGAATATCGTGCTCCGCGGCTTCGCCGTGCACGGGCAGCTTGAGTTCGCGCATCGTTTGGCTGGTGATCGGCCCAATGGAAAGGCACTTCAAGCGTTTGGAACCCAGCGCCCTAGCCAGACGCTCCGGCCCTAGAATCTGCACAAAATTCCTGGCCGTCGAACTGCTCGTAAACGTCACGGCGTCCACTTCGCCATCTTCCAGCGCGGCCAGCGCTTCTTCTTGACCTTCCGTCTCGAGAATCGTGCGATAGGCGACAACTTCGGTCGCGTCAGCACCGAGGTCGCGCAGCGCATCCGGCAACGCCGAGCGCGCGATGTCGGCGCGCGCCAGCAGGAAGCGCAGCGTCCGGCCTTCTTTCTTGGCGGTATCAAAGACGCCCGCACGCATCAAGGCTTCTACGATCTCCTCGGCGACGTACTTCGGCGGCATCAGGTCTGCCTTAATTCCGAAATGAAGCAACCGCTCTGCGGTCGCCGGCCCGATGGCCGCGAACTTAGCCTTCCCGAAAAAGCGCGCGTCTTTGCCCTGCTTGGCGAGTTCTTCAAAGAGCGCATCGACGCCGTTGACGCTCGTCAGCACCAGCCAGTCGAAGCGGTCGGCGTGCGCAATGGCGCGTTCGAAACTCTTCGCGTCTTCCGGCGGCGCGATCTTGATCGTTGGAAATAGGAGCGTCTCCGCACCGAGCGTGTTCAAGGTGACGGCCAGATCGCTGGCTTGCGCACGCGAGCGCGTCACCACGATGCGCCGGCCAAAGAGCGGCCGTTGTTCGAAAAAGTTCAGTTTCTCGCGCAGCGCGACCACGCCGCCAACAACCGTTAGCGCGGGGGCTTCGATGCCCGCTTCGCGTACGCGCGCTTCTATATTGGCCAGCGTCCCCGCGACCGAGCGTTGCCGCGGCGTGGTGCCCCACTGGATCACCGCGACCGGCGTGGACGCCGGGATGTGCTTGGACAGCTCGCTCGAGATGCGGCCGAGGTTTTTCACGCCCATATAAAAGCAGAGCGTCCCGACGCGAGAGAGCGCCTGCCAATCGAGCGCGCTTTCAGGCTTGGTCGGATCTTCGTGGCCCGTCACGAACGCCACGGCGCTCGAATGCTCGCGGTGCGTAACCGGAATCCCCGCGTACGCCGGCGCGGCGATGCCCGCGGTGACGCCGGGCACCACTTCAAAGGATACGCCCGCTTCAAGCAACTCTTCCGCTTCTTCCGCGCCGCGGCCGAATAGGTATGGATCGCCGCCTTTTAAACGTAGTACTTTTTTACCGGCCTGCGCCTGCGTCACGAGAATCTTATTGATGTCCGGCTGCTCGACGGTGTGCTTGTTCCCGCGTTTGCCGACGTAAATGCGTTCGATCTTCGGCGGCACGAGCGCCAGGATTTCCGGCGTGACCAGCGCGTCATACACCAGCACATCGCACGATTTCAGCAGGTCGTGCACGCGCACCGTCATAAGGCCCGGATCGCCGGGCCCCGAGCCGGCCAGGTACACCATGCCTCGCGGCGCTTCCGCATTCATGCCGATTTCCCGCCCCTCACCGTACCTAGCCATTCGCGCGGCGCAGGTCGTCCAGCCGCCGCATCGCGTCCATTAACAGGCCCATCGTGTCCATCTTGATGCGCGCTTCGTCGGGCAGCCCCGCGCCATCAGGCTCGAAGCAGAAGTCGCCTTCGGTCCAGAGCGCGAGTTCCAAAAACGCCTTCTCCGCGTCATGCACGCCAAACTGCGCCGCGGCCACCTGCCCCTGCCGAAAGACCACGCGCCCTTCCAGTCCCTTGGCGCCCGTCAGCACCAGCGTGCCTGTGCGCCGGCTCGCGCTCAGCGTCTGTACCAGATCCGGGACGGAGATCATGCTCAGCTTGCCGAGAATCCCGCGGCCCAGTTCATCGCGCATCACAGTATTCAGCGCGCGCAAGCGGTCGGCCAGCAGACTCGAGAAAATCCGGTTCAGATCGGTCGAGCGCGCCAGAAACTGGTTGAGCTGCGTCTTGGTCAGCGAAAATATCGCGCTGTCACGTCGCGCCCGCACCGTCGCCGACGTGGGTAGCCCCGTCAGCAGCGCCATCTCGCCGAAGCACTCCCCCTGCCCAAGCACCGCGAGCACGGTCTCCGAACCATCCTTGGGCGAGCGCCGCACGACTTCCACTTCGCCTTCCGAGACGATGAACAGATTCTCGCCGGGCGTGCCTTCTGGCAGCACCACGTGGCCCGCCGGATAGCGCGTCTTGCGCGCTTCGCCGACGATCTGCACCGTCAGCGCGGGATCGAGCCGCGATAAAAACGGCCCGCTCTTCTGCAATTCCTTGCCCGCGTCTTCCGCGCGGCGCTCCATCCGGCGCGTCAGGCCCGCATCCGGAATGATGTCTTCCACCGCAAACGTGGCTTTGCAGCCGGCGTGGCCGCACGCCAGGTTTTTGGGCGCGCTTTTTTCAGTCCCAGCGAGAAAGCCTGCGAGCTGCGTTTGCGCGGCGCACAGCGCATTGAGGCACAGCCGCGCGCCCGGCGCGGCCTGCACTTCAGTGCCTTCGATCAGCCAGCGGTCGCGCGCGCGCAGGAGCGGGCAGGCTCCGGGCTTGTCGACGACCAGCGCCACCGAGCGAAGCTTCTTGGCCATATAAATTCCGGGGCCTGAACGTAAGCGCCGCTCGACATGGAGCGGCGCGCACGGCCTGCTTCGGAGTTTATACCGCGCTTCGTGGCGCTGTCAGGCGGCTTACTTGCCCTTCAGCTTGTCGATTTCCGCCTGCGCGGCCTGCAACTGCTGCGCCTGTGCGGTGAGCTGGTCGCTCAGGGTCTTCGCCTGCGTCTTGAGCTGGTTGAGCTGCGCCTGCACCTGCGCGGCATTGTTCGCGACGCCCAGCGCCTGCTGGATCTGCTTCGTGATCGTGTCGGCCTGCGTCAGCAACTGGCCGCTCGACTGGCGCGCGGTGGTCATTTCCCCTTCCAGCTTGGCGGTGTTCGGCGCGCCGCCCGCGGCCTTCTGCAACTGGGCAATCTGCGCCGTCAGGGCCTGGTTCTGCTTTTCCGCGACAGCCAGTTGCTGCTGGAGCTTGGCCGTGCCCGCATCGTCGGCCTGCGCCGCCAGGAGCTGCTTCTGTAGCTGCGCAATCTGGGCCGTCAGCGTCTGGTTCTGCTTCTCCGCGGCAGCGAGCTGCTGCGCAGCCTTTGCAGCGCCCGCGTCATCCGCCTTCTCGGCCTGCAACTGTTTCTGCAACTGCGCAATCTGCGCGGCCTGCTGCTGGCTGAGTTTCTCCGCCGCGGCAAGCTGCTGCGCGGCCTTCGCGGCGCCCGCGTCGTCGGCCTGCGCCGCCTGGATCTGCTTCTGGAGCTGCGCGACCTGGGCCGTCAGCGTTTGGTTCTGCTTTTCAGCCGCGGTCAACTGGACCTGAAGCTTCGCCACGCCCGCGTCGTCGGCTTTGTCCTGCTTCTGCAACTGCGCGATCTGCGCCTGCAGGGCCACGTTCTGCTTTTCGGCCGCAGCCAGTTGCACCTGAATCTTCGCCGCGCCGGCGTCGTCGGCCTGCGCGCCCTGGAGCTGCTTCTGAAGCTGCGCAATCTGCGCGGCCTGCTGCTGGTTTAGCTTCTCGGCGGCGGCAAGTTGTGCGGCGACCTTCGCTTGGCCCGCGTCATCGCCCTTCTCGGCCTGCAACTGCTTCTGGAGCTGCGCAATCTGCGCGGCCTGCTGCTGGCTGAGCTTCTCCGCGGCGGCAAGCTGCGCGGCGACCTTCGCCTGGCCCGCGTCGTCGGCCTGCGCGCCCTGGAGCTGCTTTTGCAGCGCCGCGAGCTGTCCATGCATCTGCGTGTTTTCCTGCAGCGCCGTGGTCAACTGCTTCTGCATCGCCACGGTGTTACCCTTCTCCGCCTGCGCGGCCGCGAGCTGCTTCTGCAACTGCGCGTTCTGCGCCAGCGATTCGTTCAACTGCTCCTGAATTTTCAGCGCCTGCCCCTTGTTGTCCTGGTTGGCCTTAAGCTGCCCCACCAGCTTCGCGACCTCCGACTGCAGCTTGCCGTTTTCCACCAGCGCGTCGGAGAGCTTCTGTTGCAACTCCGCCGTGTTGGATTGCCCGCCCTGCGCCTGCTGCAGCGCCTTTTGCAGGATGTTGATCTGCTTCTGCTGCTGCGCGATCTGCTGCTGGTACTGCGCAATCTGGCCGGAGAGCCCCGAACTGGCCTGCAGCGCCTTGGTCAGTTGCGCGATCTGGTTGGCCTGCTGTTTATTCTGCACGAAGAACTGATTGTTCGCGTCGAGCAGAGCCTGTTCGTCGGCCTGCAGCTTGTTGTTCTGCCGCGCGAGCACTTCGACCTGCCGCACCGCCGCTCTCAATTGCTGATCCTTGGCCTGGAGCTGCTCGGACGTGTTCGCCAGCACCGCGTTGGTCTGCTGCAAGCCGGAAAGCAGGAAATCGCGTTCGCGCAGCACCGCCGTCAGGCCGCGCGCGAGTTCGCTGTTCTGTCCGGCGATGGCCTGGCGGTCGGCGAGCACTTGCTGGACCTGCTCGTTGGCCTGCGCGGTCTCCTGCTGGTTCTTCTGCAGCGCCAGCGCGGTCGCGTCGGCGATTTGGCGCAGCTTGTCCTGGTCCGCCTTGGCCCGGTCGATTTCCGCCTGCGCGTTCTTGATGTTCGAATCGGCGGCATCGCGTTCGGCCGCGGCCTGGTCTTCGGCCTTCTTGCGGCGTTCCTGCTCCTGCTGCCAGCCCAGTCCGAGCAACTGGGCCTTCGAGCCTTCATCGTCGGCCTTCTTGCCCAGGCCAAGCAACTGGTTCTGCATGTCGTTGACGCGCTGCTCCAGCAAAGCGGTCTGGCTCAGCAGAGCCGCGTTCTGCGTCTGCAAGCCGGCCTTCTCCTGCAACAACTTCTCGATGCGCTCGTCTGGGCTGCCGTCCAGCGGGGCCACGTCCACATTTACCGCCGGTTCGACTGGCACAACTGGCGGCGTGACGAGCGGCGACGGCCCGAGGTCCTTCATCGTCGGCGGCACCGGGGGGAGATCCGCGGGCTTTTCGTGAAGCTGCTTGTTGAGGTCGCTGACCTGCGCTTCAAGTTTCGCGCGCGAGGCTTCCTCATTTTTGTGGGCGTTGTATTCCGAGACGCCCCAGATGCCCATCGCCGTCGTACCGACCAGCGAGGTCACCAGCAGCCCTGCCCAACCCATGGTACCCATTTTTACCCCTCCGCCTTTGCGTTCGTAGATGTACGTCTCGTTATGTTGGACGATGGACAATACAATTCATTCGGAGGGTACGCGGTCACATCCGGTAAGACAAGTATTTTAAAGGGGTTATATCCTTTCTGCACGTGTGCGAAAGGTACGCCAGCACCGTCAAGGGAGTCGCATTAGCGTCATTTGCACGCTAAATCTGGTGCATGCGAACAGGACGGGCTCCGGTCCACGACCGGAGCGGGCTATGTCACTTCCGATTAAGGGTACTGGGTGCGGACGCTCCTTTTATTGAGTCCCTGAAACTGCGCGAAAAAATGTGCACGATGGTGCACGCCTCCTCGGTTGGTAGCGCCGCGTGCATTGTTCCAAGGCAACGCAGGTCGGCGGGACGACATTCGGTTGCCACACACGCCAGCGCGGCCCGCGAAATTCTTAAAAAGTCTGCACGTTGGGTGCACATCGAACGGCAAATCCACCGCTGCGGGCGAAGAGATCGGCACGCAGTTTGTGGTACACACATCCGTGTAAGTTGTTATGCACCATTTTCGAGGACAAAGGGCGACATGCGCCAGATTTTTCGTGCAAGTTAGGCACGACGCGCGGGATGCAAAGCGGACACGATTTTTCAAAAAGGTGCACATTGGCGGTGTTTCCTGATGACTTACGTGAACGGAAGCCGTTGGGAACGCAGCGTGACAACAGCTTGCAAAGGCGTGGGTGCCACTCTCTGAAAAGGCGAGAGAGTCAAGGGGCTGGCCCGAGTTTTGGGTTGTTTCGTTTCAGTTTTCAAAGAGCTGTACGGCATCCGGCGGTGCGCAAAAAGTGGAGCTGCGCGCTCCATC
>Ga0265314_10001088_pt1 | contig 31424 bp, 26 predicted proteins | sample 4126metaG_FD_203106 | JGI IMG/M metagenome (GOLD analysis project Ga0265314, IMG submission 203106) | Rhizosphere microbial communities from Carex aquatilis grown in University of Washington, Seatle, WA, United States - 4-1-26 metaG | ecosystem: Host-associated > Plants > Roots > Rhizosphere >... | reverse complement strand
ATCAGGCGGTATCGAGAATGATCACTTTGAAACAGTGTTGCCCTTGAGTCCCTCCCGAGCGGCACAAGATCTTCGAGCGAAACTTCGAGCCGGGCGAATTGGACGAAGGCTTCGCGCTGGTAGTTCGTCGGCTGCTGCGTCTTCGCCCCGGCAGGAGCTTAAAACAGAGATTGGACCATGAGAGAGAAGCCTGGTAGCAGGTCACGACTTTCCAGCGTTTCGTTCTCACCCGCCACGCGAGCCGGACCCGCAGCCGACTCCCACACTTCGACCTCGCGCGATGCCGGATAGACCAGCCAAACAACACGTGCGCCCGCGCCGAAATACTGTTTGACTTTGCGACGCATCGCCGCAGCCTTGTCAGAAGGCGACAACACCTCAATTGCGAGATCCGGCGCCCCTTGAATGTCTTTAGCCGCATCAATCTTCGATGCCCGCTCAGCCAAAATAAAAGACAAATCCGGCGCGCGCTTCGTAGTCGGTCCCAAGATGAATAAATTGTCCGACGTGAACAACTCCCCCACCGGATTCTTCTGCAAATATTGCAAGAGCAATTGGGTCATCCTCATCACGACCCTGTTATGCCCGACGCGCGGCCTAGTCATCTCGATCAGCTCTCCATCATCGAGCTCATAACGAAGCTCATCCGGCTCTACCAGCCGGTCGAACTCCGCCACCGAGATCAGCGTCTTCGTGCTCACAACCCAATTATATCGCGCTAAAATGGAATTGATCCCATGACAAGTCTGAACTCCTTTGGCGCCGCGAGCCAGCTCACCGTCGGCGGCCGCAGCTATGAGATTTTCCGCCTCGCCGCCCTCGAAAAAGCCGGCGTCAATCTCTCCCGCATCCCCTATTCCATCAAGATTCTCCTCGAAAACCTGCTGCGCTTCGAAGACGGCACCACCGTCAAGCGCTCCGACATCGAATACGTCGCCAAGTGGGACACCAAAGCCGACGCCCGCGAAATCAACTTCCGCCCCGCCCGCGTCGTGCTGCAGGATTTCACCGGAGTCCCCTGCGTAGTCGATCTCGCCGCCATGCGCGACGCCCTCAAGAAAATGGGCGCCGATCCGAAAAAAGCCAACCCGCTCGTCCCCGTCGATCTGGTCATCGATCACTCCGTGCAAGTCGACCATTACGGCACCAACGACGCCTTCCAGTTGAACGCCCTGCTGGAATTCCAGCGCAACCAAGAGCGCTATTCGTTCCTGCGCTGGGGCCAATCCGCGTTTCAGAATTTCCGCGCCGTCCCGCCCGACACCGGCATCGTCCACCAAGTAAATCTCGAATACTTAGCGTCTGTAGTGATGACCATGGACGGCAGCGCCTATCCCGACACCGTAGTCGGCACCGATTCCCACACGACCATGATCAACGGCCTGGGCGTAGTGGGCTGGGGCGTCGGCGGCATCGAAGCCGAAGCCTGCATGCTAGGTCAGCCCGCCACCATGCTGCTCCCGCAAGTAGTCGGTTTCAAAATGACCGGCAAGCTCCCCGAAGGCGCCACCGCGACCGATCTCGTCTTAACCGTCACGCAGATGCTGCGCAAAAAAGGCGTAGTCGGCAAGTTCGTCGAGTTCTACGGCGACGGCCTCAACGCCCTCAGCTTGGCCGACCGCGCCACGCTCTCTAACATGGCCCCCGAATACGGCGCCACCATCGGTGTCTTCCCGATCGACGAAGCGTCGCTAGAATATCTGCGCCTCACCAACCGTTCACCGGAACAAGTCGCCCTAGTAGAAGCCTACGCGAAAGAGCAAGGCCTCTTCCGCATTGCCGGCGCACCCGACCCCGTCTTCACCGACACGCTCTCGCTCGATCTAGCCACCGTGGTCCCGTCGCTAGCCGGACCCAAGCGCCCGCAGGATCGCATCAACCTTCCCGACGTAAAAAAGAATTTTCTCGACGGCTTAGGCTGCGAGCCCAAAACCGCCGACATCAAAATGAACGGCAAAGGCGCGACGATCCAAGACGGCAGCGTAGTCATCGCCGCCATCACTAGCTGCACCAACACCTCGAATCCATCAGTGCTGGTAGCCGCCGGCCTGGTCGCGAAGAAAGCCGTCGAGCGCGGCCTCACCTCCAAGCCCTGGGTAAAAACCAGCCTCGCTCCCGGTTCGAAAGTAGTCATGGATTACCTGAGCGAAGCCGGCCTCCTCCCCGCTCTCGAAGCCCTCAAGTTCAACTTAGTCGGCTACGGCTGCACCACCTGCATCGGCAACAGCGGCCCGCTCCCCGAAGAAGTCGCCGCCGGCGTGAACTCCGGAAAGCTCACAGTAGCCGCCGTCCTCTCGGGCAATCGCAACTTCGAAGGCCGCGTCAACCCGCTAGTGAAAGCCAACTATCTCGCGTCGCCCCCGCTGGTAGTCGCCTACGCCATCGCCGGCCGCGTCGACATGGATCTGACGCACGAGCCCCTAGGCCAGGACCCCTCCGGCAAAGACGTCTTCCTCCGCGACATCTGGCCGACGAATCAAGAAGTCCAAGCCGCCGTCAAGAAAAGCGTCCACCGCGAAATGTTCGCGAAGCAATACGCCGAAGTCTTCGAAGGCGACGCCGCCTGGCGCGGCATGAAAGTCCCGCAAGGCGATCTCTACATCTGGGACGACGCCTCCACCTACATCAAACGCGCCCCCTACTTCGACGCCATGGTCGACCCCAAGACCTTCGTCCAAGATCTAAAAGGCCTCCGCGTGCTAGCGATGCTAGGCGATTCCGTCACCACCGATCACATCTCCCCCGCCGGCAACATCGCGAAAGACGGCCCTGCCGCGCACTACCTGATGTCGCTTGGCGTCAAGCCCGCGGACTTCAATTCCTACGGCGCCCGCCGCGGCAATCACGAAGTCATGGTGCGCGGAACCTTCGCCAACATCCGCCTGCGCAACCAACTCGCCCCCGGCACGGAAGGCGGCTGGACCCGCCACGTCCCCTCCGGCGAACAAATGTCGATCTACGACGCCTCCGTGCGCTACCAAAAAGAAGGCACTCCGCTCTTCGTCATCGCCGGCAAGGAATACGGCACCGGCTCCTCGCGCGACTGGGCCGCCAAAGGCACGCTGCTTCTGGGCGTCAAAGCCGTCATCGCCGAAAGCTTCGAACGCATTCACCGCTCCAATTTAGTCGGCATGGGCGTCCTCCCCTTGCAATTCGCCGAAGGCGACACTCGCGAGTCGCTAGGCCTCACCGGCCAGGAATCCTTCGCGATCGAAGGCATCCCCGCCGCCGTCGACTCCGCCGGTAAATCCCGCGCCAAGATCACCGCCACTCTGAACGGATCGTCAAAGACCTTCACAGCGATCGTCCGCATCGACACGCCACAGGAAGCCGAATACTACCGCAGCGGTGGAATTCTGCCCTACGTACTGCGCCAGTTAGCCGGCCGCCCGGCCACTGTCTGAGCGTCGTTTAGTTACGCGAAGCCGTGCGCGCCTCAACCGCGCCCAACACGCGCTCCAGTTCCGGTTCTTCGAGCGGCCGCCCCAGCAAATAGCCGCCGCTCTCCTGCAAGCTCGCCGCGAGATCGGCGTCATACCCGTCGCTCACCAGCACGAAAGTCGGAATCAGCTCGCGCAGCCGTTCCTGAAAATCGCTCCACTTCGCGCCGCCCGGCCGCAGCGCCCACACCACGCCATCGAAGCGCAGACGGTGCGCCAAGTCGCCCGCTTCCTCCGGCCGCGCCGGAACCACGCGATGCCCGTGCGCCGCAAGCAATCCCAGAAGCTGGCGCTGCGCCCCCAGATCGGCATCCACCAGCAGCAGCGTAAGCACGCGGCGCACGGCAGCGGGTGTGCTGCGCACCGGCCGCGGATCGATTCCCGGAGCCAGCGGCAGATCCACATCGAAACTCATCTCGCCGCTCTGGCGGCGCGCCCGCAACTCGCCCCCGTGATTCTGCACGATCGCCCGGCACACTTCCAGATTCGATTCCGCCGCAGCGCCCTCCGCGCCGTCATCCGGATAATGAATTTCCACCACCACGCGACCCGCCAGCACGCTGCTCGACACCTCCAGCGTTTTCGCCGCCGAGCGCGCCGCCGCTTGCTCGGCCGCCACCAGCAGATTCAAAAACACTTCCTCGATCTGCCCGTGCACGCCCAACACCAGCGCCGGCTCCGGCGACAAATGATTCTGGACGCGCAGCCCCGCCGTCTTCCATTCGGGCTCGCGAAACTGCAGCAGGCCGCTGCCGAGCGCGTTCACGTCCACCAGCCTTGCACCCGTCTCAGCGGGCCGCGCGAACGACACCAGCCGTGACACAATCTCCGCCGCGCGCTGGGCTTCGGCCGTAAGCTGCCTCAACCCGCGCTCGATTTGCGAGCTGCCATCCGCGCCGATCAGTGACGACGCCACTTCCTGAATCCGCTCCAGCGGCGCCCGCAGATCGCTGGCCACGCCCGAAATCAACTGCCCCGTAGCCGCCAGCTTTTCGCTGCGGAATAATTGCTCGCGCACCGCCTGCTGCTCCTCCAATTTCAAAGACGCCGCCACCTGATTCGCCAGATGATGCAGCGTCGCCTGCTCCTCGGGCGTGAAGAACCCCAGCCGCCGCGTGCTGCCTACTTCGATGACGCCCAACACATCCTGCTGCGCCAGCAGCGGCGCAAAGATAGCGGACCGCGACATCCCCGATTTCCATCCTTCGTTCACCAGCGGATTGCGCCGTACGTCCGCGATATTAATCAGCGCCCGCGTCTGAAAGCATTTCACCGCTCCCGCAGCCAGCCCCTCGGCCGAGCCCTCCAACGGAAACGCCACCGGAGCGGGATCAGCCGATGTAGGAACCGATTCGAGCGATGCCGTACGCCGGTCCCACAAATACAAGCGGACCGTGCTCGCCTGCAAAATCGAAGGCAGCGTTTCCGCCAGCCTCTCGGCGATTTCAGCCGGCGACGGCGCGGCGAAAATTTGTTCGTTTAACGTGTAAAATGCGCGCATCGACCGCCGCTGCGCATCCAACTGTTGCGTCCGCGCCCACCAGAGCGCCACGCCCAGTGCGACCAACACCAGCAGCACCAGCCAGAAATACGGCGGCAGCGCCATGCCTTACACGGGCCTCTGCGCGGAAACCCAGCCATCCAATTGCGGATCCAGAAAATTCGCAACCGAAAACACAACGCCATCGAGAGGACTCGAATGCGTCCTCACTCCCACCACCCGCATTCCCGCCGCGACCGCCGCCGCCACGCCCACCGGCGAATCCTCGAACACAATACAATTTTGCGGCGCGATCTTGAGAAGCTCAGCCGCCTGCAAATACACATCCGGAGCCGGCTTCGGACGCGACACCTCTGCCCCATCCACAATCACGTCAAAGTAACGCCGCAGCCCCGCCCCATCCAGCGTGAAATCGACGTTCGCCCGCTCCGCATTCGTCGCCAGTGCAATCGGCGCGCCCTCCACGTGCTCCAGCCACTCCGCGATCCCAGCCACTAGATTCTCGCGCAGCCTGCCTCCCAGCATCTCGCGAAAGACGCGCTCCTTCGCAGCGCCATGCGCAAGCACCGTGTCGTGATCGATTTTCTCGCCCAAAAAATCCCGTACGATTTCATCGTTCCGGCGCCCATGCATACGCGCCGGAATATCGCCGCCGTCGAATCCCAAAGTTTCTAAATACCGCCGCCACGCCAATTCGTGCACCGGCATGGAATCGACAATCACTCCATCCAGATCGAAAATCAACGCGAGCCCCGCCGCCACCCGCAGCCCCGCCTGAACGGCCGTTTTAGACATTCTGGCCGAATCATAACATGCGGTAGAATCAGCGGGCATGAAGCCCAATACCGCCCGCCGTTTTGTAATCACGGGCCGCGTGCAAGGCGTCGGCTTCCGTGCCTTCGCGCAGCACGCCGCGCGCGCCCTGGGCGTCACCGGCTGGGCGCAAAACCTAGACAACGGCGATGTCGAAGTGCATGCCAATGGCGCCCCCCAGAATCTTGACGACTTCGAAGCCCGCCTCCGCCAAGGCCCGCGCTGGAGCGAAGTGCGCTCGGTGACGATAGTAGAAGTAGAAGCATCGGATACCTCAGGCTTCCACATTCGCTAACCTGGAGATTGCATGATCACCACCGTCCAGCAACACATCCAACAGCAGCAGCAAGCCTTCGGCGGAAAGGGTACGTTTTCTTACCTGCTGTCCGGCATGACGCTGGCCACCAAGATGATTCAGGCACGCATCCGCCGAGCCGCTTTGATGGACGCGCTCGGTTCCGCAGGCGACGTCAACGTGCAAGGCGAAGTGCAGCAGAAGTTGGACGTCTACGCGAATCAAGCCTTGCTCGAATCGCTAGCCGGACGCGACGGCGTGGCCATGCTGGTGTCTGAGGAAAACGAAGAGCCCGTAGTCTTCGACTGCGCCCCCGGCACTGGCCGCTACATCGTCGTCTTCGATCCCCTCGACGGCTCCTCGAACATCGACGTGAACATGAGCGTCGGCACCATCTTCTCCATCCTCCGCCGCCCCGACGGCTTCGAAGACGATCACGCCGGCGCCGCCCTCCAGCCCGGCTATAAACAAGTCGCCGCCGGATACGTCGTCTACGGCTCCTCCACGATATTCGTCTACACCGCCGGCCGTGGCGTCTTCGGCTTCACTCTCGATCCCGGCATCGGAGCTTACGTGCTCTGCAACGACAACATGCAAATGCCCAAGTGCGGCCAATATTATTCCGTCAACGAAGCCAACTTGGACGCCTTCCCGCGGAATTATCAGGATTACCTGGCGCGCATTCGCCGAGGCGAGCTGGGCCGCGAATACAGCTCGCGCTATGCCGGATCGCTGGTCGCGGATTTCCACCGCACGCTTCTCAAAGGCGGCGTGTTCCTGTATCCGCCGACAAAAAGCCACCCCACCGGAAAGCTGCGCCTGATGTACGAAGCCAACCCGCTAGCGTTCATCACCGAACAAGCCGGAGGCCTGGCCACCGATGGCGAAAAACGCATCCTAGAAATCCAGCCCGACTCCATCCACCAGCGCACGCCGCTCGTGATCGGCAGTCAGCAGGAAGTGGAAGCCTTTACTTCTGTGGGTAAATTTTCTTAACTTTACCGGGCGGCTTAAACTCAAACGCCGCGTCCGGCAGCGGCGGATTCACTTTGATATCCGAGTAATCCACCAGCTCATAATTCTTCGACGGCTCACTGAACTTCGCCCGGATTGGATTGCTTTGTCCCTCGGGAATCCACAGTTCGATCTTCGTAATCAGCTTTTGCAATTCCGCCGACTTCGGTGTCAACTCCAGCCGCGTAGTCGGAACGCTGCCGATCTTCTGCGCCCCGCCGTCTTTGAACTCGTAAGACTTCTTCAGCTCCGCCGACGAAGTGCCAAAACCCATCAGCAGAATCTGGTCCATGTTGGTCGAATACTTACTGGTGTCGTAAATCTCCACCGTATTCGCTTTGGGATAGTAAATCTGCACCGCCTTCCCTTTGATGAACACCGTCCGTTTTTCCGGCTGCTGAAACTCAACCACGCCTTCGGTGCCGCCCTTCGCGCGCCGCAGCCTAAGCACGCCATCCATTTCCGACGTTTCGCTGAGCACCGCCGTGAATTGTATGCGCTTCATTTGCGCCGAGAGTGAATGGAAGTCCGCCGCCGCCTGATCCATGCGCGCCAGCACATCGGCCAATGGTTCCGCTTGGACAAGCGTAGCCGCCAGCATCAAAATGGAAAGTGAAGTTTTCACTTATTGCTGCGGAAAAGCCAGGTAGCCCTTCAGCTCCTGCTCAGCATCGTCGTAGATCGGCTCGACGGTCGCAATGACAGCGTGGGCCTTATACTTCGCATTCACCACCGCCGCCGCGCGCGTCGCCAGCAGATTATCAGGTACGCCCGCCAACTGTTGCGCCTCAATCCAATACCCGCCGCGCACAATTGCGATACTAGCCGCCTTAGGACGATCGCGGAAAGAAATGTAATTCGGCGTGACGAAGATGAACAGCAGAATCGCGCCGACAATCACGTCGTACTGCCAGCTCGCCCGCGGATATTCCCACAGAATAAAGCGCTTCAGGGCGTTCATAATTACAGTCTAACGCTTTATCCCTTGAGGTATTGATCGACGGCCGCCGCCGCCTTGCGCCCCTCAGCGATCGCCCACACCACCAGCGATTGCCCGCGCCGCGCATCGCCCGCCGCAAACACGCCCGGCAGCGAAGTCTGCCAGTCTTGCTCGTTCGCCGCCACATTCCCCCGCGCGTCGAGCTTCACGCCCAACTGGTCGAACAGGCCTTGTCTGACCGGTCCCGTAAATCCCATCGCCAGCAGCACGAGGTCCACGTCCATCGTGAATTCCGTCCCCGGAATCGGATCGAACTTAGGAGCCGGCGTCACTCGAATCCCGTGCAACTGTTTCACATTCCCGTCCGCGTCCCCAGTGAAATGCGTAGTCGCGACAGCCCACTCTCGTTTGCCACCCTCTTCATGCGAGCTCTCCATGCGCAATTGCAGCGGCCACAACGGCCACGGCGTCGACGCCGCCCGCTCCGCCGGAGGCATCGGCATAATCTCAAACTGATGCACCGAAGCCGCCTTCTGCCGGTGCGACGTGCCTAAACAATCCGCCCCTGTATCGCCGCCGCCAATGATCACGACGCGCTTGCCAGTGGCCAAAATCTGATCCGGCACCTCGTCCCCGTAGCCGCGCTTATTCTGCTGCGGCAAGAAATCCATAGCGAAGTGAATGCCCTTCAACTCGCGCCCCGGCACGTTCAAATCGCGCGGATGCTCGGCGCCCGTCGCCAGCACAATCGCATTGAAATCCTTACGCAGCTTATCGAGCGAACCGTTGACGCCGATATGCGCGTTGGTCACGAACTCGACGCCCTCGGCCGTCATCTGCTCCAGCCGCCGGTCGATCCAATGCTTCTCCATCTTGAAATCCGGAATCCCGTAGCGCAGTAGCCCGCCCACGCGATCGGCCTTTTCGAATACCGTAACCGAGTGCCCCGCGCGCGCCAATTGCTGCGCCGCCGCCAGACCCGCCGGACCGCTCCCGATCACCGCGACTTTCTTGCCCGAGCGCGCCTCCGGAACCTCCGGCACGATCCACCCGTGCTCGTACGCGTAGTCGATAATCGACCGCTCAATCACCTTGATCGCGACCGCCGGCTCATTAATCCCCAACACGCAAGCCGCCTCGCACGGAGCCGGACAAATGCGCCCCGTGAACTCCGGGAAATTGTTGGTTGAGTGCAGCACCCGCACCGCTTCCTGCCAGCGCCCTTGATATACCAAATCGTTCCAGTCCGGAATAATGTTGGTGAGCGGACACCCGGTGTGGCAGAACGGAATCCCGCAATCCATGCAGCGCGCCCCTTGCTGCTGAATTTTCTCGACGGGAAAATCTTGATAAATTTCAAACCAATCGTTGACGCGCTCCGCCACCGGCCGCCGCGTAGGCAGCTCGCGCGCGTACTCCATAAAACCGGTGACTTTACCCATGGGCCGCCACCGCCCTCCGTGGAACGCCCAGTACGCGTTTAAATTCGTGCGGAAATACTTTGACGAACTTCGGCAAGAGCGAATCCCAATTTTCCAGAATCCAATTCGCCCGCGCGCTGCCCGTTTCTTCCGCATGCCGCGCGATCCAATACCGCAGTTCCTCAACGTCCTTGGCCTCTTCGACAGGCTCCAGATCCACGCTGTTCGGATTGCAGCGAGTCTTCGTAAACTCGCCCGTTTCATCCAACACAAACGCAATCCCGCCCGTCATGCCTGCCGCAAAGTTCTTGCCCGTCTCGCCCAGCACCATCACCAGCCCTTTTGTCATGTACTCGCAGCCGTGATCGCCCACGCCTTCAACCACCGAAGTCGCGCCCGAATTACGCACCGCATACCGCTCGCCCGCGACGCCGTTAAAGAATGCTTCACCGGAAGTCGCCCCGTATAGCACCGTGTTCCCGATCAAAATATTCTTCTCCGGAGGGAACGTAGAATTCCGGGGCGGATACACAATCAGCTTGCCGCCCGACAGCCCCTTGCCCGCGTAATCGTTGCTGTCGCCTTCAAGCTCCAGCGTCACACCATGCGCCAAAAACGCGCCAAAGCTTTGCCCAGCCGATCCCGAAAACGTGAAGTGAATCGTCTCCGCCGGCAGCCCCGCGCCGCCGTACTTTCGCGCGATTTCGCCCGAGAGCATCGCGCCCACCGTGCGGTCCACATTGCGAATCGGCAATTTGTGATCCACCGCCGTGCCGTTTTCCAGAGCCGGTTTCGCCAGCTCAATCAAACGGTTATCGAGCGCCGCCACCAACCCATGATCCTGTTTAATCGTGCACCGCCGGCTAACGCGACCCGGCACCGGAGGCGTAAACAGTAGTTGCGAATAATCCAGCCCCTTGGCCTTCCAATGATCCAGCGCCGGACGCATCTCGATCAACTCCGTGTGCCCGATCATGTCGCTCATCTTCTTGAAGCCCAGCTTCGCCATCCACACGCGAATTTGCTCGGCGACGAAGAAGAAATAATTGATCACGTTCTCCGGCGTCCCCGTAAACTTCTTGCGCAGCGCCGGATCCTGCGTCGCGATCCCCACCGGACAAGTATTCAGATGACACTTCCGCATCATGATGCAGCCCATCGCCACCAGCGGAGCCGACGAGAACCCAAACTCCTCCGCGCCCAGCAGCGCCGCAATCACCACGTCGCGTCCAGATTGCAGCTTGCCGTCGGTCTGTACAATGATGCGGCTGCGCAGATCGTTCATCACCAGCACCTGCTGCGTTTCCGCCAGTCCCAGCTCCCACGGAATCCCCGCGTGCCGCAGCGAAGTCAGCGGAGCCGCCCCCGTGCCGCCATCGTAACCGCTAATCAGAACCACATCCGCGTGAGCCTTCGCCACGCCCGCAGCCACGGTGCCCACGCCCACTTCAGCCACCAGCTTCACCGAAACACGAGCCTTTGGATTCACGTTCTTCAAATCGTAAATCAACTGCGCCAGATCTTCGATGGAATAAATATCGTGATGCGGCGGCGGCGAAATCAACGGCACGCCGGCGGTCGAATGGCGCACGCGCGCGATCACTTCATCCACCTTGTGCCCCGGCAGCTGCCCGCCCTCGCCCGGCTTTGCCCCCTGCGCGATTTTGATTTGCAGCTCGTCCGCGTTCACCATGTAATTGGTGGTGACGCCGAACCGCCCCGAAGCCACTTGCTTCACCGCACTGCGCGCCCAATCGCCATTAGGACGCCGCTCAAACCGAGCCTCGTCCTCGCCGCCCTCGCCGGTATTCGAACGCCCGCCCATGCGGTTCATCGCAATCGCCAGCGTCTCGTGCGCCTCTTTGCTAATCGACCCGAACGACATCGCGCCCGTCGCGAAGCGCTTCACGATTTCCGAAGCCGGCTCCACCTGTTCGATCGGCACGCCCTTCTTCGCCGTCTTCAATTCCATCAGCCCGCGCAGCGTACACAAATCGCGATTCTGCTTATCGATTAAATCCGTGTATTCCTGAAACGTCTCGAAACTCTGGTTACGCACCGCGTGCTGCAGTTTCGAAACCGACAACGGATTCAACAAATGAAACTCACCGCGCACTCGATATTGATAAGCCCCGCCCGGATCGAGTTCCGTCTCCGATTGCGTGAACGGCTTATAAGCATGCGCATGCTTCATCTGCGCCTCGCGCGCCAGCACTTCGAGCCCCACGCCTTCAATGCGCGAAGAAGTCCCCGTAAAGTATTTGTCGATCAAGCTCTGGTTCAGCCCGATCACCTCGAAAACCTGCGCACCGCGATAACTTTGCAGTGTCGAAATGCCCATCTTCGAAAATACTTTCAGCAGTCCCTTATTGATCGACTTCTTGAAATTCTTCAGCGCCGTCTCGAACGTGACCTTGCCCAGCCGGCTCCGCTGCACCATGTCTTCGAGCGTCTCAATCGCCAGATACGGATTCACCGCGCTAGCCCCGTAGCCGATCAGCAATGCGAAGTGCATGACCTCGCGCGGCTCGCCTGACTCAATGATCAGAGCCACCTGCGTGCGCGTCCGCTCGCGCACCAGATGATTGTGCAGAGCCGTCAGCGCCAGCAGCGAAGGCACCGGAGCAAAATCTTTGTCCACGCCGCGGTCGCTCAGAATCAGAATGCGATAGCCGTCGCGAATCGCCTGATCCGCCCGCCGGCAAATCCCGTCCAGCGCACGCTCCAGCCCCGCTTCGCCATCCGCCACGCGATACAGCGTTTGAATCGTCGTCGCCAGGAAATCGCCCCAACTCACACGCCGCAGCTTTTCCAGATCCAGATTCGTCAGAATTGGATGCGGCAGCTTCAGCGTGTGGCAATGCATCGGCGTCTCTTCCAGAATGTTGCGCTCCGTGCCGATGTAGCTGGTTAACGACATCACCAGTTCTTCACGAATGGGATCGATCGCAGGATTCGTCACCTGCGCGAACAGTTGCTTGAAGTAGTTGAACAGCGATTGCGGCCGGTCCGACAAACAAGCCAGCGGCGTATCGACGCCCATCGACCCGACAGGCTCTTCCCCGTTGGTCGCCATCGGCGCCAGAATCATCTTCAAGTCTTCGTCGCTATACCCGAACGCCCGCTGCCTGGTCAGCACCGTCTCCGGATCGAATCCGTAAACCCGCGGCGGCTGCGGCAACTGCTCCAGCGTGAGCTGCTTTTCCTTCAACCACTCACCGTAAGGCTGCTGCGAAGCCAGCATGTGCTTGATCTCTTCATCGGGCACAATGCGATGCTCTTCCAGATTCACCAGCAGCATGCGGCCCGGCTGCAGCCGCCCTTTATATTGCACTTCCTCCGGCTTGATTGGCAGCACGCCGGTTTCAGAAGCCAGAATCAATTCGTTGCTGGTCGTCACCAGGTAACGCGCCGGACGCAGCCCATTGCGATCGAGCGTCGCGCCCAGCCACTTGCCATCCGTAAACGCCACCGCCGCCGGACCATCCCACGGCTCCATCAGTGACGCGTGATATTCGTAAAACGCCCGCTTGTCGTCGGGCATGGTGGTGTCCGCGTCCCAAGCTTCCGGGATCAGCATCGCCATCACATGCGGCAGCTCGCGCCCCGCCAGCGTCAGCATCTCCACAGCGTTATCCAGACAAGCCGTATCGCTGCCACCCGGCCGAATCACCGGAAACGTTTTGGTCAAATCCTCGCCAAACAGATCCGACCGCAGCACCGACTCGCGCGCATTCATCCAATTGACGTTGCCGCGAACAGTGTTGATCTCGCCGTTATGGCAGATCATGCGATACGGATGCGCCAGCTTCCAAGTAGGAAATGTGTTGGTCGAAAAACGCTGGTGCACCATGCACAGCGAACTCTTGGCCAGCGGATCGGCCAGTTCCAAATAGAAGTCCGAGATCTGCGGAGCCAGCAGCAGCCCCTTATAGATGATGACCCGCGACGACATCGACGGCACGTAGAAAAACTCGTGATCGTCAAACTCACTGCTCAGCACTTCGATTTCAGCGCGCCGCCTGACTACATACAGCTTGCGCTCGAACTCGTCCTGCGTCATGGGACGCCCATCGGCGCCCTCGCCCTTTTGAATGAAAATCTGTTCGATATAAGGCTGCGTCGCGCGCGCCTGCCGTCCGATCGCATCGCCGTGCAGCGGCGTATCGCGCCATCCCAAAACCGTCAGCCCTTCTTCGCGCGCAATCCGTTCGACGATTCCCTCGCACAACAGCCGCTGGGCATTCTCCACCGGCAGAAACATCATACCCACGCCGTACTCGCCCGGCTCCGGCAGCGTGAAGCCCAACTTCGCGCACTCCCGCGCAAAGAATTCATGCGGGATCTGGATCAGCACCCCCGCGCCGTCGCCCGTTTCCGGATCGCATCCGCAAGCGCCGCGATGCGTCAGATTGATCAGAATCTGTATGCCCTTTTGCACGATCTCGTGCGTCTTATGGCCATCCAGATTCACCACGAAGCCCATGCCGCAGGCATCGTGCTCATGACGCGGGTCATAGAGTCCCTGTTTTTCGGGAGGGTAGGGCATGGTTCAGAGTACCTTAGTCAACAATATCACGTCAACAGAATTTACGGCCTTGCAATATTAGCCGTAGTGATGTTAAGATCGATCCCAGTGGACTACGAGAATCTACAGCTTTTCCGGGATATCGCTCAAACGAGGAGCTTCAGTCGCGCCGCCTCCATGAATCAGGTTAGCCAGTCCGCCGCTAGCCAACACGTCCAGGATCTGGAACGGACGCTTGGTATTATTCTACTCGACCGGTCAACCCGCCCACTGGTGGTCAATGCCGCTGGCCAATTGTACAGCGATTTTTGCCGCGACGTCCTGCGCCGCAAGGAAGAGTTCGAAGTCGCCCTGCATCAGTTGAAGCACGATGTCGACGGCACTGTGAAGATCGCCTCGATTTATTCGGTCGGCTTGAGCGAAATGGCGCAGTTGGAAAATGAGTTCTCCCGCCGCCAGCCCAAGGCGCATTTAGAAGTCGAATACCTGCGCCCCGAAAAAGTATATTCCGCCGTGCTGGCCGATCAAGCCGATCTCGGCCTGGTCAGTTATCCCGAGCCCAGCCGCGAAATCACAGTGATCCCCTGGCGCCAGGAAGAAATGGTATTAGCGGCCGCCCCCGATCATCCCTTAGCCAAGCGCAGCCGCGTGAAACTAGAAGACCTCAACGGCGTCGATTTCATCGGTTTCGACGAGGACCTGCCCATCCGCCGCGAAGTCGACCGCTTCCTCCGCGAGCACGAAATCGAAGTCACGCAAACCCTGCATTTCGACAACCTGCAAATGATCAAGGAAGCCGTAGCGCACCGCACCGGCGTCAGCATTCTCCCCGCTCGCATCCTGCGCGACGAAGTATCGCAGGGCCGGTTAGCCGCAATCCGCTTGCCGTCCTCCCAGCTCTTCCGCCCGCTCGGCATCATTCACCGCAAGAAAAAGCGTTTCCATGCCGCCGCGAAAGCCTTCCTGGAACTGCTCCGCGAGCCAGAATTCAAAGCCGCGTAAGCATATAATACGGGCGTGAGCGCCCGCTTCGCCATCCTAAATCCCTGCGCAAAACGCTGGACCGATCTAAGCGGCGACGGACGAAAACGTTTTTGCGATGAGTGCCAAACCCACGTCCATGCGCTCGATCAATACTCGGTGCGGGAGTTTGAAGAACTCAAACGCAACTCCGGACGCGTTTGCTTCACCGCGATCTCCCCGCTGATGGCGCAGTCCGGCCGCGTTCGCATTCGCGTGATTGACCTGACTGGTGCAGTGATCCTAAGCGCGGCGGCTTCTTTGCTAGGAGGGGATGACAAACGGACCTGGACCGTCTTCCGACGGAGATTCACGATTTATCGTGAGCTGCCCAGGCTTCAAAAATTTACCATTGACGGTTACAGTCCGGAACGGGGACGAGATGAAAGTAGAAGCGCAACTCGAAGTTGGCACCATGGGCGGAGCGGCAACCGCACCACCTAAACGCCACTGGTGGCAAATCTTCCGCTAATAGCGCAGCACCGCGGCGATGGCGCCGAATCCCGGCAGTTCTTTTCCCGGATAAGTGAAGACGTCCGCGCCAGTACGCAAGCCTTCCACGACCGCGGCATTAATGGCCCCCGCCGGAGCCCCTTCTTCAGCCACGAAGATCTGGCGCACGCGGCCTTCGCTGGAGGCTTTCAGAACTCCATCAGGATCTGCGATCTTGTCGCGCATTTCGGGCAACGCTTTGAGCGCGTGTTCCGCGGCCAAACGATATTCCCGCGTCGCTCCAGCAGTTGCATGCTTGGCCACTTGGTCGAGCGTCGAATGCTCGGCGTTGCCGTGGCACTCGGATTCGAAAATGTGCGGATACTTCGCCGTCTTGCGGTAAAGCGCTAAGTCCTCTTGCACCCCGGCGAGGAACAGCGGCTCGCCGTTGAGCGTTTCTTTGAGCCCGCGATCCACCAGCCCGAAGAAATGCCGCAAGTGCACCGCTTCCGAATCGCGATCGCCGGTGCTGGCGAAACGCACGCCGCGCAGTCCGCCCACCGAAGGCCCCGCTGCGGAATGGCTATCGGAACTGTGTTCGGGCTCGTCGAAAGCGCCCGCCGCTTCCAGACTCGGCGGCACGCTGGCGGGTAGTGCCAATTCTTCCACTCGCCCATCCGCGTAGTGGTACAAGCGGATGCGGTTCCGGCTCACGCCCAGAACGAAAAACCGGCTGGGGATCGCCGCGGCGCTCACCAGCGGCAACAAATGAAAGCGGTCCCCGACGGTGACGGCATCGGTGCGCACGCCGGGCGTCTCATAGGACGCGGTAAAGCCCGGCGCGCAGAACAGCGTGACGCCCGGGCCGCCGTGCCCGTCGTCTAAAGCTCCGGCCAGCAGTTCCAGGGCGGCGGCCATTGCGCCGGTCTCAGGACGGTTCAAATGCCCCAGTTGTTCGGCGGCGGTTTGCGTCAGATGCCGCAGATGCGCGTGGCGGCTCCCGCCTCCAGCACCCGGCTGATATCCGGGAATCCCTACAGTTACGCAAGGCCCGGCGTGCCGCGCCAGCAGCTTAAGATCGTCCATATTCAAGAATTTTGATGTGATGTTGACGGTGGCAGTCATATTGATTCTCCGCATACGCTTGGGCTAGTGCAATGGAAGGGCCGTTCGCTTGCACGTATACTTGCAGCGAGAGGCAAACATATGTTGAAGGTTGGAGTTTGGTTCGCGGCGGCAGCATTTTGCGTCGCCCCGTTGTGGGCTCAGGAAACGACCAAAAGGTCCGCTGAGGTCAAATTGATTGTTTCCATCCAGGGCCAGGATTTGTTCAAATCCTATTGCGCTTCCTGCCACGGGCTGGATGCCAAAGGCCACGGCCCAATGGCGGCGTCGCTCAAAATTGCGCCCTCGGATCTGCGGCGTATTTCGATTCGCAATCACGATACGTTTCCTATGATGCGGGTGGAGAAAATCATTGCCGGCGAGGAATTGACAACCGGGCACGGCTCAAGCGAAATGCCGGTATGGGGGCCGATCTTCTCGCGCGTCACCACCGACGTCGACCTGGGGCGCGTGCGCATCGATAACCTCGCCCGCTACCTGCGCGATATTCAGGATATGAAGTGAAGTGGCGCTAATTCACTAGGACGTGCTCGGTGAGTTCGCGTTCGCGCATTACTCGCGAGCCGGCGCTCGCTTGCTGGCGGTGCGAGTGTTTTTCGGAATACATGCGGCGGTCCGCGACCGATAACAACTCTTCGGCGTCGGCGCCGTCTTCCGGGTAATACGCGGTGCCGATGCTGATGCTCAGCAGGTCGCCCGAAAACATATCGTGCGAGATCTGGGAGATCACCGTGCGCAACTGCTCCAGGCGGCCGCTTAATTCGCCGGCGCGCGCCCCCGGCAAAACCAATACGAATTCATCGCCGCCCATGCGCGCCACCAAGTCGTATTCGCGGCACACCGATTTTAGTCCAGCGCCCATGGCGCGCAGGACGCGGTTGCCTTCGAGGTGTCCATAACGGTCATTGACCTGTTTGAAGCCGTCGAGATCCATGGTCAGCACCGTCATTGGTTGCTTGCTGCGGCGGCTCCGCGATAGCTCGGCGTCAAGTTGCAGGAACAGCGAGCGGGCGTTCGGCAACTCGGTGAGGTAATCCGTGGTGGCGGAGGTTTCCGCTTGCCGGTAACGCAGGGCATTTTCGATCGAGAGCGCAATCTTGGCGTTAATCGCCAGCAGAATGCGCAAGTGATCTTTGGTGAAAGCGTCGCGGTCTGAATGATACAGCGTCAGAACTCCCACCACGCCGCCGCTGCCTTCGAGCGGCACGGCCAGCGCGGAACGCAGCGCGGAAAATTTCGTGGGATCGCTCAGATATCCGGATTCGACCGACGGGTTGCCGTTGAGAATGGCTTTGCGATTTTCCGCCACCCAGCCCGACAAGCCTTGGCCGACGGGAATCTGCAGGGAAGAGAACAGGCGGAAGTCGTCGCCGGAAACGAACTCGGGCATCAGAACAGCGCCGCGCTGCACCCAGATCGCGAGGCCGTGATGCGGAACGATGCGGCGCAGGCGTACGCCCAATAGCGATAACGTTTCATCCAGGCTCAGCGAATTGCCCAAGTCCTGCGAAATCTCGAACAGCGCTTGCACTTCTTGGCGCGCGGCTCCGATCATGCTGAGGAAGTCGCTGCGCTGCGCTCCCGAGGCGCCGGGCATTGTGGAGCTGACGCTGGGCGCAGCGGCTTCAAATCCTGCGGCCGGCGCCAGGCCGCGCTCCACTTTGATGTCTTTGGAAAGCTTAGCGGGATCGTGCTCGCGCGGGGCTTTGGCTTTCTTCTCGAGCGCCACGTAATGTTTCGAAAGCGCTTCGACAACGCGCGGATCGAACGACGTGCCGGATTCCTTTTGCACGACTTTCATGGCTTCGTCGAGGGGCAGCGCCCGGCGGTACTGGCGGTCCGATGCCAGCGCGTCCAGGCAATCGACTGCAGCCAGAATACGCGCGCCGATGGGAATGTCCTCGCCTTTGAGGCCGCTGGGATAACCGCTGCCATCCCACTTCTCGTGATGCGCGCGGACGATGGGCACAACAGGATAAGGAAATTGCACGCGCTCCAGAATTTCGGCGCCGACGATGGGATGAATTTTCATCTTGTCGAACTCTTCCGGAGTCAGCCGCCCAGGTTTTGAAATAATGTGCTCGGGCACGGCCAGCTTGCCGATGTCATGCAGAATCGAAGCGGCTTGCAGCGCCTGCTGCTCTTCTGCGGTGAGGCCGAGTTCGCGGGCCAGCTCGCGCGCATAAACCTGCACGCGCGCCAGGTGATCGTGCGTGGTGTCGTCCTTGGCTTCGATGGCCAGCGCCAAGGCTTCGATGGTTCGCAAATGCAGCGCTGATACGGCTTCCAGATGTTCGCGCTCATTATCCACGCGCGCCGCGTAAAGATGGTAAGAGCGGAACACCAAATACAGCACCGGACCGGTCGCCAGCACCGTGGGCCAGCCCGCCAGATGCACCGCAAAACTGGCGAGCTGAGCCACGGCGGCTCCCCCCAAATAATATGGCAGCGACCAGAAATAACCTTCGCGCCACACCGACCAAATTGAAATCTCTTCCGCCATCGATACCGCGAGCGCGACCGGAACGGTATTCAATACGAAGAAGGCGGTGGCCGCGAGCGCGAGGCGGATTTCCTCCTGCGCATGATTCGCCACCATCCACGGCGAGTGGTAAATCCACGTGGCTGTCGCGGCGGCCAGCGCCATGGAGGCCACGCTGAAAGCAACTTGATCTAGGCCGGGGCGGCGCGGTTGAATCCAGAAACATTGCACCAGCGCGACGGTTGTGGCGAGAATCACGGTTTCCGATCCGCTGAGCTCGACCACGCCAAAGAGCGCGAATAAAAGACTGAGCGAAAGCGGATTGGCGACCGCCGGAACCGAGAAGCGAACTCCGCAGGATAGAACGGCGATGGCCAGGAAGCCGGCGAACTTGTACACGTCGGGCGAGTTCCAGCCGACCACCGCCTGGCCGAGCGCGACGGCGCCCAGCAGGAACAGTATCCCAATATAAAAGCGCACCCGATTGGGGAGGCGCGGTTCGTCTACAGTCGTTTCCACTAGCCTTGCGGATGCACGTGGGTCGCCACGAAAACTGCCTAAAATGTTTTTAGTTTTCAGCGAGTTGACGCGATACCCGCAAACGCGGCTGGACAAAGTGGCCCGGACGGCGGCGAGTCATGCGACAAAGTGTCCCAACTCCAGGGGTGGAATTCTCAGGTCGACTAAGGTGTTCGGTCGAGGGCACTAAGGCAACATTGCTGGCCAAATGGAATCAGAGCGATAGCGCCAATAATATGATGCAGCCGACCAAGACATTCCTGGGCATGGAAGCGGTGATCGAGAGCGAGCAGATCCGCACGCTGCTGGGGACGATCGAACGTGTGGCCCGCTCGCAGGCCACGGTTTTGATTACCGGCGAAAGCGGCAGCGGCAAAGAATTGATTGCGCGCGCGGTGCATCATTATTCCTTGCGCTCGCACAAGCCGTGGGTGGATTTGAGCTGCGCGGCGCTGCCCGAGCACCTGATTGAAAGCGAACTGTTCGGCTACGAAAAAGGGGCTTTCAGCGGGGCCGATACCGCGAAGCCGGGCTTGTTTGAGATGGCCAGCGGCGGGACGATTTTCCTGGATGAGATTGGGGAACTCGATCCGCGCATGCAGGTGAAGTTGCTGCGCGTGCTGGATTCGGTGGCGTATTACCGGTTAGGCGGCACCAAAAAAGTTTCCGTGGATGTGCGCGTGGTGGCGGCGACGAATCAGGATCTGGAAAAGGCCGTGGCCGACGGGCGCTTCCGCGGCGATTTGTATCACCGGCTGGCCCAGTTCACTTTGCAGGTCCCGCCGCTGCGGGAGCGGGTCGCGGATATTGCTCCGCTGGCGCGTTATTTCCTGGCGCAACAGGACGCGCACTTGAGTTTGGCGGCGTCGGCGATTGCGGTGCTCGAAGCACAGTTGTGGCCGGGGAACATTCGCGAGCTGCGCAACGTAATCACGAAGACCGCGGTGCTCGCGCCAGGCGAGGAAATCTCCGCCGGCGATCTGGCGTTCACGGTGGCGGCGCATGATTCCGGCGTCACGGCAAAGACCGGCAATCTGGAATCGTTAGAAAAACGTGCGATTCTCGAGGCGCTGACGGCGAGCGGCGGACATCAGCAGCGGGCCGCGGCGCAGTTGGGGATTTCGCGGCGGACGCTGAACCGGAAGTTGAAAGTGTATCGTCCGGAAGCGATGGGCGCGCGGGTGTCGGCATGAGCATCTCGGTTTCGATCGCGGAAAAGCGGCGCGAGAAGCGGCATCCGGGCAGCGGCAATGTGCTGGTGCGGCCGGAGGCGCCGGGATCGCGCGATATTCAGGGGAAATTGGTGGACGTGAGCGACAGCGGGTTTCGCATGGCTCATCAGTTCGCGGGGCTTACGGCGGGGCAATATGTGGAGTTCGCGCACGTCGAGGCGCGAGGTCGCGCGCGAGTGGTTTGGACGCGCATTCTAAACCACGCCGTTGAGAGCGGGTTTGTGGTGGATTAGCCGATCCGCTAATTGCGCGTTTGCTGAACCTTCGGCGCGGAGACGTAGCCGCTGATGAGATCCTTCTTGATATCGTTGACGACCAGTTCGTAGGGCTGAGTGGCTTTCGACAACAGGAACTGGACCGGCTCGTTGATGGTTTTATCCTTCTTCTGCACGGTTTTGTCGTCGGCGATGACACGGATCGTATAGCGGTTGTTCTTGGGGTCAGCCTTTTCAAGGAGCACGGAGATGTCGCCCACCTTTTGCGGGGCTTTGGTCTTGGTGAGTTTGAACTCGGTGTAGTTGCGCTCGCCCAAGGCTCTCAAGGCTGCCAGCTCTTTGCCGTTGGTGGCGATCAAGCCGCTTTGCACGCCCAGGTCGCCTTGCGTGGCTTTCAGCGTGGCGATGGTTTTCTCCAACTCGGAGCGGGTGGCGGCTACGTCGCTCTTCACGTTGCCGACATCTGTCGACACTTCGCCGATTTTGGTATTCGCGGCGACGGCCTGCTCCTTCACCTGGCCGACTTCGGTGGTTACGGCGGTGACGCGCTGCGCTTGCTCCGCCTGTACCTTTTGTAAATTCGCCGCTAGTTCGTCGGCGTGTTTCTCGGCATCCACTTTGGCTTGGCCGGCTAACCCGACGGCTTGGCGGCGCGCGGCATCGACTTCGGTCTTCAGAGAATCGACGGAGCGGCGGCTGGTTTGGGTGGTGACGGCGGTGGTTTCGTGAATCTTGGAAATCTCATCCAGCAATTGTTCGCGCGTCTGCGTTAATTCGGTGCGGGTTTGGGTGACGAGATAATACAGGTAGCCCGTTGCCGCAATCAGGATGATCACGAGAACCAACATGACCGGCACCTGGGGACCAGAAGATCTCTGGACCACTACGGGTGGCGGCGGTGCGTTCGGATCGCTCGGGTTTGAATCTCCACGGATTGAGAACAAGGGGACTCTCCTTTCCTTCACATCTATATTACATCGCGCGGCAACAATGTTTTCGCTATTCTTGTATGACTCTTGAGCGGGCCCTAAGGTTTCATCCCTTGTGGGTACTGGACGCGACGGGGCGGGCGAAATCGAGGATTTCCTGCTTGGGAATGCCCGGTTCAAAGCAGCGGCGGCAGCGGGCTTCGTACATGCCGGCGGCTCCGACAACGATTAGGTCGTCGGATTCAACCAGGCGCTGGGTGTGTTTGGCTGGGTTGCCGCAGCGCATGCAGATGGCTAGCGTTTTGGTGATGGACTCGGCTAAACACAGTAATTCCGGCATAGGGGAAAACGGGCGGCCGAGAAAATCGGTGTCGAGGCCGGCGATGATCACCTGCTTGCCGGTGTCGGCGAGCTGCGCGGTGACGTCGACCAGGTCGGGTCCGAAGAAATTGGATTCATCGATACCTATGACTTGGGTGCGCCAATCGAGCTTGGCCAGCATTTCTTTGGCGCTCGACACGACTTCGGAATCCATGCGCTGGTCGCCGTGGGAAACGATTTCGTCGGCGGAATAGCGGTTGTCGAGGATCGGTTTGAAGACTTGGACGCGTTTGCGGGCGATGCGGGCGCGGCGCAGGCGGCGAATGAGTTCTTCGCTTTTGCCGGAGAACATGGGTCCGCAGATCACTTCGATCCAGCCTATGTTTCCGGTGACCAGTTCCATGTGAACCGTTAGCATAGCAAAAAGCGGAAGACACTTCGGCTGAGAAGGGTATTGAATCGGGAATCGTCTCGCGGTGGGCTGCTTGTGCAACCCACCGGAGTGGTAGAGGTCATGGACGGCTTGCTGGTCTCTGAAAAGTGACTGAATGAACCAGTTTTCTGCTCTCTCCCATTTCCTCCCGCGGCAACTTACATCACCAGAGAATCGATTCTCTCCTGTCCCGCCCTCTCCACAATGTTTCCAGGACGGCTAGCCCGCTGCTTTCGCGAACGAGCGCGGATTCCAACTTAACTACGACGATTAGCCTGCGCAGGCTTGTACTGCGAATTCAGTATGCATGGGAGGGGTGCTGGTGGGGATAAAGGCAAATCGGGAAGTGGCTGATTTTGGCGGGGATATAGTTCGGGAGCGACGGGTCACCGCTGCGGGAGAAAGACGGGAGGGTCGGCGATTCCTTTCCAGGGAGCGTAAATCTTTTTGGGCATGTCGTTGTTCAGGTAGTTGGTTTCGAGCGCGATGCGATCGTTCACTGTTTGATCGCTAGTGGCGGCTTGCAACATTCTAAACAAAGCCATGGTTTTCTCCGGCCTCCTGGAGGCGCCATTCTGGATCGCCATAGGATTTGCGAACGACTTATGGATAATGTCCAGCGCCGTTAGCATCTGCGGGGCAGTGAGCGGCGGGCTGTTAATCATGAAGCCGTAGATGTGAAATGCCGCTTCATCGCCAAGTGCGGCGAGATAGGTGTCGCCAATTTGTAAAGGACTCGAAAGACGCATATACGCGCTTACGGATGCGAATTCCGCTCGAATCACGGGAGGCAACGCCGGTCTGGGCGTTGACATGGGTGGGTCGACGATTGCGTCAGCGGGAAGATCGTTGGCGGGCGCGGACAGATCTACCTCCACTGTCGGCGGACCCATGTCGCAGGGAAGATGCGACAACACTGGAGCCTCGCTCGCGACGTAGCTACCGAAAAAAACTGTTGCGGCGGCGATGCTCTCTTTGGCGAAAGGGTCCACTGCAGCCGCTTGCATGGTATCCAGAAGCGCGAGCGACTTTTCGGGATTCCGGTTCGAGCATAAGCCGATAGAGGCCGGATGCCGAAAGGCGGTGCTCATCATGTCCAGCACTCTTATGGTTTCTTCGGCGGAAAGAGGAGGGCGGCGTTCCAGGATGAGGTTGAAGTAAGTGGCGATCTCGTCGCCCATGGCCCAGAGGGTAAAGTCACCGACCGGAGATAGCGGTCTGGGATGACGCATAAATTCTTTCACCGCCAGATATCTACCTTGCTCTTCTAACGTGTCAAACGGCGGAAGGATTTCCGGAGGAGGATCATTTTTGTGCTTGAGTTCGAAACCGGTTATGACGCCGGACTGGCCAAAGGCGCTGCGGCTAGCGAGGACGAAAAGAATGGAGCAGAGGACTTCTCTTCTCATTTCTAACAACTTCCACGGTATCTTAGATTCGAATGCATTGCTTAGAGGGGCGGGTTCTTAAGCCGGAGATTCTCGATACTCTTCCGCCGGAGGAGGCGCGGGCGAGTTTGGCCGATCTGGTGCGGGTGAATAAATATTGGGGCGGGCACAGCACGCTGCGCAAGCTGGTGGATCGCGTGATTCCTCCGGGGGAGGCGTTCACCTTGTTAGATGTCGGCGCGGCTTCGGGCGATATGGGGCGCGCGCTGCGTGAGATGCGGCCGCTGGCGCGGGTGACTTCGCTCGACTATATCGAGTCGCATCTGGCGGCGGGAACGGGCGATCGGGTCGCGGGGAATGCGTTTGCGCTGCCGTTTGCGGCGGGCAGTTTCGATTACGTTTTCAGTTCATTGTTCCTGCATCATTTCACCGATGACCAAGTGGTGGAACTGCTGGCTGAGGCGGGGCGGGTGGCGCGTAAACAGGTGCTGGTGATCGACCTGTGGCGGCATCCGGTGCCCTACTATTTCATATCGCAAACGCGCTGGTTATTCGGCTGGCATCCGGTTACGGTTTATGACGGGGCGATTTCGGTGGAGGCGGCTTTTCGTCCCCGGGAGTTGACGGATTTGGCCCGGCGGGCGGGGCTGGCGGCTCCGGAAGCGCGCACTTTTGTTCCTGCCTTCCGCATTGCGCTGGCCGCTGGGGCGCTATAATCTTTCTGGGAGGACAATGAGCAAAGAAGACAGTATTGAAGTTACAGGAACTGTAGTTGAGAAATTCCCCAGCGGCCTGTTCAGCGTGCAACTGGATCAGGAACGCACCGTGTTGGCCCACTTGGCGGGCAAGCTGCGCCGCAACCGAATCCGGGTGCTGGCGGGCGATCGCGTGACGCTTGAAATGTCGCCATACGATTTGACCAAGGGCCGAATTACTTACCGGCACAAATAATTTTCCCACCGCCCTCATGAAATTCACTCCTTGAAGATTGCGATCGTCCTGGGCACGCGGCCCGAGGCGATCAAGCTGGCGCCGGTGGCGCGCCGGTTCTTGGAAGTCCCCCACGAATTCGAAACTTGCGTTGTTGTGACGGCGCAGCATCGCGGTCTGCTAGATCAGACGCTGCAGGCGTTCGCGATTACTCCGGATTACGATCTGGACGTGATGCGGGCGGGGCAGACGCTGGCGGAGTCGACTTCGCGGATGGTGGCGGCGTTGGATCCGGTGCTGGCGGCGGAGGCTCCGGATTTGGTGATCGTACAAGGCGACACGACGACCACTTTTTGCGGGGCGCTGGGGGCGTTTTATCGCGGGATGCCGGTGGCGCATGTCGAGGCGGGGCTGCGCACGGGCGACTTCCGGCAGCCGTTTCCGGAGGAGATGAGCCGGGTGCTGGCGGCGCAGCTTTCTACGCTGCATTTTGCTCCCACAGAAACTGCGGCTGCGAATCTGTGGCGCGAAGGCGTGGACGCACGGCGGGTTTTCATCACGGGGAACACGGGGATCGACGCGGTGCTCGAAACGCGCGATGCCTTGGCGGCGGGACGGCTGTGGGCGAGCGGGCTGCCTTTGCTGGATGCAGGGAAAAAACTAGTGCTGGTTACGGCGCACCGGCGGGAGAGTTTCGGCGAGGGGTTCGAGGGAATCTGCGAGGCGCTACTGCGGCTGGCGGGCCGCGAGGATGTGCAGATTGTTTATCCGGTGCATCCGAATCCGAATGTGCGCGAGGTGGTGGCGCGGCGGCTGGGCGGGATCGGCGCGATTCATTTGATCGAGCCGCTGGCTTACGTTCCGTTCGTCGATTTGATGCGGCGGGCGCACGTGCTGCTGACGGACTCCGGGGGGATTCAGGAGGAGGCTCCGTCGCTCGGCAAGCCGGTGCTGGTGCTGCGTGAAAAGACGGAGCGGCCGGAGGCGGTGCTGGCGGGCGCGAGTCGATTAACGGGGACCGATCCGGACCGCATTGTTAGCGAGACGGAGTTGCTGTTGGATGACGCGGCGGAGTACTCGCGGCGGGCAGCGATTCCGAATCCTTACGGCGACGGTTGTGCGGCCACACGCATCCGCGATATCGTTCGCTCCTATTTCGCAACGTCTTACCCTTTTGAAGGCGGCCGCGCGGTCGCTAGTGGCCGTCCATAATCGGACGGTTATTAAAAGGAGGGCGCAGCGTGCGAATTTCGCCCCTAGCGATGAGGCCGCGCTTTGGCAGTTCCGGCGCCGGCGACCTCCTGGAAGAATTGATGACGCGCGTCGTGGGACAACCGCGGGCGCTGACGCAGATCGTGCCTTACGTGCAAATGCATCAGGCGGGATTGTCGCCGGAAGGGCGGCCGGCGGGCGTTTTCCTGCTGTTGGGTCCGACGGGAACGGGCAAGACGCGCACTGTGGAGGCGCTGGCGGATGTGCTGCATGGGCGCGAGAAGCACATGTTGAAAGTGGACTGCGGCGAATTTCAGATGGAGCATGAAGTGGCGAAGCTGATTGGCGCGCCGCCGGGGTATTTGGGGCATCGTGAGACTCCGCCGATGCTGACGCAGCAGAAGTTGGGAGCGGTGGCGAGCGAGTCGTCGGATCTGGCGCTGGTGTTGTTCGATGAAATCGAGAAGGCGGCGCCGAGTATGACGCGGCTGCTGATGGGCGTGCTGGACAAGGCGGTGCTGCGGTTGGGTGACAACAGCACGGTGAATTTCGAGCGGACGCTGATCTTTCTGACGAGTAATTTGGGTGCGCGGGAGATGCGAGAGCACATTCGTCCGGGGTTTGGTTTTCAAGCGGCAGCGAGTGGAGGTGGGTCGACGCAGAAGCTGCATCAGATCGGGATGGGTGCGGTGCGGCGGCACTTTGCGCCGGAGTTCGTGAATCGCATCGACACCATCGTCACTTATCTGCCGCTCAGCGAGGAGGCGCTGGCGGATATCGTCGATCTGCAGATCGACGCACTGGAACTGCATATTGAAAATCGGTTGGGCGAGCGGGCTTTCGAGCTGGACGTCAGCGCGGCGGCGCGGCGGTTTTTGCTCGAGAAGGGAACTAGTAGCGAATACGGGGCGCGTGAGTTGAAGCGGACTATCTTACGTGAACTCACGCAACCGCTGGCGGCGATGGTGGCGAAAGGCGAGGTGGCGGCGGAGGCTCATGTGCGCGTGGAGCATGACGGAGGACCGGCTCTTACAATAGAGATTGAGTGACCATTTCGTTTCCGGCTTTCCGCTCGCGCAATTACCGCTTGTATTTCGGCGGGCAGAGCATTTCGCTGATCGGGACGTGGATGACGCGGGTGGCTACGAGTTGGCTGGTTTACCGGCTCACGGACTCGGCGTTTTTGTTGGGCGTGGTGGGATTTCTGGGGCAGATTCCGGCGTTATTTCTTTCGCCGCTCGCCGGGGTGTGGGTGGATCGCTGGGACCGGCATCAGGCAATGGTGATCACGCAGGCGATGGCGATGGTGCAGTCGCTCGCGCTGGCGGTGCTGACGCTGACGCATACCATCAGCATGCCGTGGATTTTTTTCCTCACGTTTCTGCAGGGCGTAATCAATACGTTTGAAACGCCGGCGCGGCAGTCGTTTGTGATCCAGATGATTGATGACCGCTCGGCGCTGAGCAATGCGATCGCTCTGAATTCGTCGATCGTCAATGCGGGACGGCTGGTGGGGCCGGCGATCGCTGGGATCGTGATCGCTTGGGTGGGCGAGGGGTATTGTTTTCTGATCGACGGCGTGAGCTACATTGCGGTTTTGTATTCGCTGCTGGCGATGAAGAATCTGCTACCGGGACTGCGCAATCCGCCGTGGCACATCGGGCATGAGCTAGTGGAGGGGTGGCGCTACATTGTGGCGTCGCCGGCGATTCGCTGGATTCTGCTGATGCTGGGGTTGGTGAGTTTGATCGGGATGCCGTTTACGGTGTTGATGCCGATCATCGCGGATAAAGTTTTGGGCGGCGGCGCGCACACGTTGGGATTTTTGACGGCGGCGACGGGGTTGGGAGCGCTGGCGTGCGCGGTGGCGCTGGCCATGCGGGACAGCGTGCGGGGGCTGGGCAAGTGGTTGGGAATCGCGGCGGCGATTTTGGGCGTGTCGCTGATTTTGTTTGGGCTGTCGCGGTCGTTCTGGTGGTCGATGGTGTTGATGTTCGGCGCGGGGTACGGGATGATGCAGCAGATCGTGACTAGCAACACGATTTTGCAGACCATCGTGGCTGATGACAAGCGCGGGCGGGTGATGTCGTTCTACTCGATGTCGGTGTTCGGATTTTTGCCGATTGGGAGTTTGTTCGCGGGGATGCTGGCGTCGTGGATTGGAGCGCCGAACACTTTGATCCTGGGCGGGGCGCTGTGTTTGCTGGCGTCGGTGTGGTATTTCGGGCGGCTTCCGGAGATTCGGAGGGTGATTCGGCCGGTGTATATCGAGATGGGGATTATGGATGATCCGGCGGCGGCGATTGAGGCGGAGCGGAGGTAGGCGCTCGATTTGATGCACCGCTTGCGGTCTGACACGCGGCGTTAGAATAATCGCTGAGAACATTGGAAGGCATGCGATGCCAATTCTTGATGGAAGCGCCAGTGCACTGATCGACAGTTACAATCGCGGCGCTAAGGGGCCGGGTTATAACCAGACCGCCGAAGAGGTCTACAGAGTTCGCCGCTCACTTGGAGACCCGCTTTCGCCACAGTTCGAAGGCGCCATTCTCGATGGGTTGATGGGCTTTGGTATGGGCATCACAATCAAAGGCGGCCGCACGGCACTGTATCCGAGACTTCGGATCTGCTTGGACGCCGTTCGAAGGAGCAAGGCCTTAGACCAATTCAGGAATTGTTGCCTTAGTTCAATTGATCTGGGGTCGGCCGGCAACGCCATCACGACCGCCTATGATTGTCTTGCGCTAGCAGGCACCCTTCACCCGACGGATCAGTCTCACGTTGGTGCAACAAAGACGCTTCATTGGCTTTTTCCAGAGCTATTTTTGATCGTCGATGGCAATGTGGCCCGGGCGTATCGCACACACTACGGGGTGCGATTTTCGAATACGACTCAACCCGGATACTCTTCTGAAAAATACTTGGCGTGTCTTCAGGAAGCTCAAAAAGAAATAAAATTGTTTGGCGTTGAATCCTTTCGCCAACTTGAGCCAATGACGCCGGTCGCACGGATTTTTGACAAGCTGTCCTTTGTCGTTGGTCAGCGGATTGCAAAAGCAGAGAAAAAACAAACCTCCGTCGCTTTCGCGCCGCGCATGCTAACCTAAATATTGCGTTTAGCCTATGCCTGCGCGGGTGAGCGAGACCTTCGTCCTGCGCACTTACCCTTTTCGGGAAGCGGATCTGATCGTCAGTTTCCTGACTCGCGATCTGGGGAAATTGCGCGGCGTGGCGCGGCGGGCGCGGCGGCCGAAGAGTCCTTTCGGCTCGGGGCTGGAGCGGCTGTCGCAGGTCCGGATGGCTTATTTCCAACGGGAGAATGCGGAGCTGGTCAGTCTTTCGGGCTGCGAATTGATTGAGTCGCAGTTCGGGTTGCAGTCTGAATATGAGTTGAGTGTGGTGCTGGATTATTTCACAGAGGTCGCCGAACAATTGTTGCCTGCGCATGAACCGAACGAGAAGTTTTTCCGCTTGATGGTTGCCACGCTGGCGCATCTGCGATCGGGCGGGGAGACGTGGGCGGCGGTCACTTACTTCACGGTGTGGACGGTGCGGCTGCTGGGGTTGTGGCCGGAGGCGCGGGTATCGCAGGAGACGGTGGGGATCGTTCACGAAATGTTTGAGAAGCCGATTACGGATTTGAGTCCGCGGGCGTGGTCGAAAAATACCGCGGGCGATTTGCGGAAGGTGCTGATTCGCACGATGGAGCAGCACGCGGAGCGGCGGTTTTTGACGGTGCCGTTGTTGGAGGCGCTGTAGCGGCACTTTTGTCATGGACACTTTTCAGCAGACCTTGTTTAAATTGAAGCGCTATTGGGATGAGCGCGGGGCGATTATTCAGGAACCGTACGACGTCGAAGTGGGTGCGGGCACGATGTGTCCGGAAACGTTTCTGCGCGTGCTGGGTCCGAAGCCTTACCGGGTGGCGTATGTGCAGCCGAGCCGGCGGCCGGCGGATGGGCGCTACGGGGAGAATCCCAACCGTTTATACAAGCATCAGCAGTTGCAGGTGATTTTGAAACCGACGCCGGACGATGTGCTGGATCAATATTTGGGGAGCCTGGAAGCGATCGGCATCGATCTTTCGAAGCACGATATTAAGTTCGAAGAGGACAACTGGGAATCGCCAACGCTGGGGGCTTGGGGCATTGGGTGGCAGGTGATGCTGGATGGGCTCGAGATCACGCAGTTCACTTATTTTCAGCAGTGCGGCGGGATTGATTTGGATCTGGTGCCGGCGGAAATCACTTATGGGCTGGAACGGCTGGTGGCGTTTCTGCAGGGGGTCGAGAGCGTTTACGACATCGAGTGGACGCGCGGAGTGAAGTACGCCGATGTCCGGCTGGCGGACGAGTTGCAATTTTCGGTTTACAACTTTGAGCTGGCTAATGTGGAGAGGTTGTGGCGGCTGTTGGGCGAGTACGAGGCGGAGTGCAAGGAACTGCTGGCGATGTATGCGGAGTATCCGGAGAAGCATCGGTTTCCGGTGCTGGCTACTTACGATCAGGTGTTGAAGTGTTCGCACCTTTTTAATTTGCTCGACGCGCGTGGGGCGATTTCGGTGACGGAACGGGTGGGCGTAATTAAGCGGGTGCGGGATTTGGCGGTGGGGACGGCGAAGATTTGGGCGGATCAACAGGCATGAATTTTCTTCTCGAGATTGGGACTGAAGAAATTCCGCACTGGATGATTCCGGGGGCGCTGATCCAACTGGCAGCTATGGATCTATTCGGAGCGACGGCACACGTAGACGCAACACCGCGACGCTTGGTGGTCCGGGCTTCTAACGTTGTAGAGCGCACACCGAATCAAGAACTCACAGTTACTGGTCCTCCCATCTCTGCTGGGGAGAAGGCTGCTGCGGGTTTTGCAAGGAAGCAGCAGGTTGATCCTGGCAGCTTGGTGCGAATCGGTGATTATTTTGCGGTGCACAAAAAGATTCCCGGACGCCTTGTGCGCGAGATCTTAGCGGAAACCCTTCCGTCGACAATCCTCGGAATTCAGTGGCCGAAGACCATGTATTGGGTGGGCGGCAAAACGGGGCCGCGGTTCATTCGGCCGATTCGGTGGATCGTGGCGCTGCTGGGCGATGAAGTGATTCCGTTCGAGCTGGCTGGGGTCAAGAGCGGCAGTGTTACGCGGGGGCATCGTAAGTTGGGTGCGGCGTCGATTCCGGTGACGTTCGCTACTTACGAGAGTGAACTGCGGAAGAACTTTGTGATTTTGTCGGCGGA
>Ga0265314_10001086_pt1 | contig 31455 bp, 22 predicted proteins | sample 4126metaG_FD_203106 | JGI IMG/M metagenome (GOLD analysis project Ga0265314, IMG submission 203106) | Rhizosphere microbial communities from Carex aquatilis grown in University of Washington, Seatle, WA, United States - 4-1-26 metaG | ecosystem: Host-associated > Plants > Roots > Rhizosphere >... | reverse complement strand
CATTCTTGAGGAGCTGTGTTCCGCACTCTCCCGCGGTGAGACTGTGAAGCTTTCCTCATTCGGCACCTTCGCGGTGCGCCAGAAATCGCAGCGCATGGGTCGTAACCCCAAGACCGGCGACGAAGTTCCCATCGCGCCCCGCCGCGTTCTGGTATTTCGCCCCAGCCACGTGTTGAAAGCCGTCATAAACGGGCAAACGCCGCCGGTTGGCGATGAGGCGGATTGATGTCAGCCGCCGGAGCGCAATTCGCCGTCCATGTGAAATCGCCTGAAGCATTTCGCACAATCAGCGAAGTTTCGTCCGATCTCGACGTGCCGCAGCATGTCCTGCGGTTCTGGGAAAGCCGTTTCACGCAGGTGCGCCCGACTAAGAGGGCTGGCGGCCGACGCTACTACCGGCCGGAAGACGTCGATCTTCTGCGCGGCATTCGCTCGCTGCTTTATTCCGAGGGCTACACGATCAAGGGCGTGCAGAAACTGCTGCGCGAGCGCGGCCTGCGCTATGTGGCCGATGTTGGCCGCGGCGAGGCGGTTGCCGAGCCCGCCATGATCGTTCCCGAATGCGAACCCGAAGCAGAATTCGAAGCCGTCGGCGATCCGCGAGATTTTACGGGTGCTGCGATCGTTCGCCTCGACCGCACGGCGCACGCGTTTGCGGAAGAGGAACGCGTCAAATTGGAAATTCTCTTGGCGGAACTTCTGCAGATGAAAAGCCGCCTGCGGTCGGGGCTCCGGAAGGATTGAAAGTCCGAGAACTGTCGGGCATCGGCCGCCGCGGCTTTGACGCCTGTGGGTCATTCCCTCACCCTGGGCTTGGAGACGGGTGAGGGGTTAGGGCAGGGCAGACCAAATCGGCCCGTTTTGAAAACCCTAAGGGCCGTGCCGCCGGGTGGCCGACCCGCCGTTTAGTTGTCGCATCGAATTTTGGGAAAAGCGGTTCCCTCTGTTCGGGATGAACACTATAGTCCGCGGCCCTTGGCGAAAGCCCGGGCGAATACCCCTGGCGGCTTCTGCCGCCAAAGTGTCGGAGCGTGGCGCAGCCTGGTTAGCGCACCTGTCTGGGGGACAGGGGGTCGGAGGTTCAAATCCTCTCGCTCCGACCAGTAAGTTGCTGATATTACAATTATAATTCTATCGCAACATTGTTGCGGGACCCTCTGTCTCATTCGGGCTAACACCTGGGCTAACAGCGTTACACAAGTTTTTGGATCGGAGGCCAAATTCGACATACGAATAGTTTGGAAAGTTTGTATTATTCGAGTATTCTGCGCCGGTCCGATTGGAGGCCCATGATGGCCAAGGAACTCGAAACAGCCGCCGCCGCCGATGTGCAGCGTAATTTCAGCCTTTGGCAGGATAGGGCGCTGCGTGAGCCGGTTGGCATTACGCGCAATGGCCGCCCCAGGTTGGTGATGATGTCGGTCGAAGAATATCAGCGCCTCAAACGCCGTGACCGTCAGGTGTTGAGCCTAGACGAGTTCACCGACGACGACCTCACCGCAATCGCCAGCGCCAAAGTGCCCGATGAATACGCGCATCTGGACAAGGAAGTGGAAGATCTGAAGCGGTGAGCATTCCGGCCCCCATTCCCGGCCTCGTCATCCGCTATTCCTACCTCTGGCATTCCGAGCATCTTCAGGGACGCGAGGAAGGCGTGAAGGATCGGCCATGCGCCGTTGTTCTTGTCACGGCAACGGATGCAGGCGGTGACGTTGTGACGGTGCTTCCCGTTACCCACACACCGCCCACCGATGCGGGGCTGGCGCTGGAAATTCCCGGCAACGTCAAACAGCGCTTAGGTCTCGATGGCGAGCGCTCATGGATCGTGTTTGCAGAGGCGAACAGGTTCTTATGGCCCGGCCCCGACCTTCGCCCGCTTCCCGGCCATGATGTTTCGAGCGTTGCCTATGGTGTGCTTCCGCCGAAGTTCTTTGAACTCTTAAAGACCCGATTATTGCAGGCGGTTCGAGCCCGCCGTATGCGTGCCGTTCCTCGAACAGAATAAACAACGAATTCGGCGAGTGGCGCGAATAGACCCGAGCGTGAAGGGGCGTTACGCCGCTTTTTCGTACAAGTATTTCTGGAAGCCCGCGAACACCTTGCCGATATCATCCGACTTGCCCAGGTCGGCCACGGCGTCGGCGATGGAGTCGTTGTATTTGGTGCGTAGCAGTGGGGTTATGGGAGGGACCGGGAGCGGTAACGGCTTATCGCCAACCTCGCGGCGATAGGTCAGACGACAGCGGGGAGAAAGAAAAACGCGGCGCGGCAGGGCGAGCCGCGCACTTGCCGTTGAGAGAGATTTTCCGTCACGCCTCCAAGATCACGCTGGCGCGCGTCGGCGACTTCGGCAGATCGCAAATGCCGTTCCTGTCTCGTGTTCTGCATGCGGCCATGCGCGCCGCCGCCCGTGCCGCTATGCTGCCCCCAGCCCAACATGACCGCCATCCCGCTCCGTTCGGGCGGAATGTGTGAGGCACAGCGGATCGACTATAAGGCCGCGCGGGAAGGGCGGATTACATGGCAACAGTATTTTGCTGTGTGGGGCGGGCTGCCGCTCTAGCGTTATGGTCTTGGGGTCTCTTAAGCATGGGCGTAGTATCTCAAGAAAGGGTGGCTACGTGGAGGGGCAATGTCATGCGTAAGGTCATAGCTTTGGTTTTTGCGGTAGGCGCAGCGTTGGTCCTCGAAAGCTGCGCGACTGCGCCGCCACCAGTGTTTAGGTGGTCAAAGGCCGGGGCTACTTATCAGCAATTTTTGCAGGATCGTTATGCCTGCATTTTGCAAGCACGCACGAACACGTCGAGCGCTTTTGTCTACGGCAGCACCGGAGCCGCTCAGAGCGGCCAAACTATCAGCGCGAGTATCTTTCTTCCCTGCATGGCTGCTAAGGGTTACATGCAAGACGCAAATGGCTTTGCCCCGCCGGACGGTGGCGTCGTTTATATGACCCGCTAAATTTCAAACTGTAACAGTGCTTTCGGGACATTGCCCTTTGTTCGACGCGCGCCGCAGGCGCACGTCGAGCCTGAGCGCAGCGACGGCACGGGACGCCCGTCGTACCGACGCTACCGAGCCAGCACAACCGCGAGCGCGTTCAACGGCACGAAGCGGGAGCAGAGCCGCAGGAGCGCAGCGACGAGACGAGCACCCGCCCGTTGACGGCGCGAGAGGTCGTGCTATGGCATCAATGTGATGGATGACACGCTGAAAGCTCAATGGAGTGAACTGGCCAACGCTATAGGGCAGACGGGTTTGGACATCCTCGGTGGTGCCCCGGTCACGATCACGGAAAAAAGATTTGCTGACCCTAAAGTGTTGTCGATTATGTTGATGTCCCGTAGTTTGGCGAATTTCAGGGGAGTGTTCGCGCTTATAGAAAAGGGTCTTATTGTGGAGGCGCGCGTTCTGGTACGTTGTTGTTTTGAGAATGGGTTTTGGGTTGCCGGGCTGCATGCCGAAGGTGACAAATTTGTACGGAAAATGCTCCGCGATGAGGCCCGGAGCAGGCAGGCGCGCGGCGAACTAGCGCTAAGCAGAGGCGCGGCGCTCCTTGAGCATGTTAAGGAGCGACTCCGCGAGCAACTACGGTTCATCAAAAAAAGGTGGCCGGACGCAAAATCGCTCAATCCGAAGGGCGTTGCACAGAATGGTCCGCTTGCGGACGGCTACATCATCTATACCCAACTCTCCGCCGATGCAGCGCATCCTTCAGTAACATCGCTCAATCGTCACGTTGGGCGCAGCGAGAATGGCGAAGCAATCATTGAAGTTGTGCCCACACCCAGCGATGAAGAAATAACGATGACTTGGGATTGGGCATGTAACGCAATGCTTGGCGTGTGCGTTGGCGTCAACCAAATCCTAGGCGGCTCCGCCGCCGGGCAGCAACTTAACTCGCTCGCCGACCGCTATCATGCGTTAACGACGCAACCCAAAACGAAGCAAGCGCCCCCCGTTGAGGGATGAGAGAGTGCTATTATCCAATTCCAAGATCGCCGCCAGTTAGCCCTCTTCGCCGTATTCAAACAGATTCTCGAACTCCGTGTTGTGACCGGCAAGTAGCAGGGCTTTTTTTGGCAAATCCGCCTCGTCGCCTTCCGCAAGCTCTGGAAAAGCTGACCTCAATCTCTCATCGGAAAGTCGAAGCCAAAGCGTTGAAACCTGCGGCTCATGAACTTGCTCGATCAAGAGCATCGCGGGCGGACTGCCGTTTGCGTTGAACAGGACTTCAAATCGGTTTTGGATGGCCGCCTGCACTAATGGCGAGTTTTCGTAGCGGCGTTTGAACCAAAGCATGTGTGACTCCTCACTTTCGTCCATTATCGCACAAAATTCGATTGTAAGCCGCCGTTCCCGCCCACCCACCCCACGGTGGCATCAGTCTTGGGTGGTTAGGGGTATGGGTGTGCCCCGCCGCGCAAGCGCGCCGGGTGCTAGTCGCAAGCGCGACCGGAGCCTATTATATACCGTCTGCATGGGGAAAGCGCATATGCCGGACGACATTCTGACGCTCACTCACGCAACGGAGCGGGACATTGATCTATTGCTAGTCGAAGAATTCAAATGCAGCCCCGATTTTGTGCGCTGGTTCTCGCATCAAGTCGCCGCCGCAGTTGGCGCGAGTATTCACGTTGGTCCTAGTCAGGTCACGCATAGCAGGCGACGCACGCATAATCGGCGGGAAATAGATATATGTCTTGAAATCGGCGGCGGCAAAGCGCCTGCCACCTATGTTCTCGTTGAGAACAAGCTAGACACGACGGAGCAGTTTGAGCAGGCCGAATCCTATCGGGAGGAAGCTCGCCAGCTAGTTTCAAACGGAACAGTGAATGCCGCATATACCGCGCTGATCGCGCCCACGTCGTATCTGAATCAACATAGGCATTTCGCATCGAAATTTGACGCCACGGTGCCGTATGAGACCGTTGCGGCTTTCCTCACTCAGCGTGCCATCTCAGGTGGCGAGGTCGGAGACAGACTCCGTCATCGCGCCGCAATGATGGAACAGGCTATAACCAAGTCCCGACGCGGCTATGAGGCCGTGCCGTTGGCGCAAATCGAACAGTTCAATGCCAAATACGTCGCGCTGGCGCGCGCCAAATTCCCATTGCTCAAGCCCGGTCCATCCATGCTCAAAGAGGGCAGGCCCGGCGAAAGCAAGACAATGATCTTCGCGCCCGACGCGTGTCCGGATTGGGATTTCCTGCCGCAAATGCGGATCGTCCATCAACTCAGGGAAGGCAACGCCAACGTCAATTTCTACGGCTGGGGCGACCAATTCGTGACGCTCGCGGGACCAATGGCGACTGACCTCGCTGGCGCGCCATATCGGCTTGTCCCCACGGCGAACAAGCGAGCAAATGGAAGGTCAGGTTTGATGATCGTTGTCGAAACACCCCAAGTCGATAACATCTCCGGCTTCGACGCTCAGGCGGACGCGATTATCAAGGGCATGGAGGCGACGGAGGGGCTTAGGGCTTGGATATGGGGGCACAAAGAGGCCGTGCGGCGTTGGGCCGCTATCCGGTCCAACTGCTGATGCTAGAAAGCATCTAGGGCGAGGGACGCATGGCGAATTACTCGATTGAAGATGACCTTTGTTCGGACGATGGGCTACGTCATCTTTTCGATTATCTCCTACCTCGCATAGAGACGAATTCCACAATCACCTATGGCGAGATAGCCGAACGGCTTGGGAATGATTTGGGTATTGAAGGCCGAATCTTCACAACGCAAATCGGCCACGTCATCGGCACGTTGATGAACCGGATTCTTGAAATCGACAACGATGCGCCGCTTCTCAATCTGCTAGTCGTGAACATCAAGGGGAAGCCCGGCGAGGGCGCGGATGGATTCATCAGGGACCGATTTGGCCTTCCTGCCCGTCGCCCAATTCCTGATCGTGCTGGCCTGATAGAAAGGGAAGCCAATCGCGTATTCAGGTTCCGGCAATGGCCTCAAATCTACAAGCGACTGTTCAAGACGGACACGCCTCAAATTGACCCACTCGTGCTGGTGCAGGGCACGGAAGCCGATGGAATGCCGCCGAGTACGTCAAAGGGTGGGCGCGGTGGCGGTGGCCCAGCGGAAAGCCCGGAACACAAGACGCTGAAGGCCTACGTTCTCGCCCACCCCGCAATCGTTGGCGCACCAGCGAAGCCCGACAAAGGGAAGGATGAATTCATGTTGAAATCGGGCGATGAAATCGACGTGGTATTCGAGCATGGCGATGCTGCATATCTGGTCGAGGTCAAATCCTCGCGGTCTAACAAAACCGATTTTGAGCGAGGCGTTTATCAGTGCGTGAAATACCGGGCGGTCTTTAAGGCCCAGTGCGCGGGCGTCACGCCGAACCTCACGATTCACGCAATCCTCGCGGTTGAGGAAGGACCGCCGGGCCATATACTTTCACTCGCCAAGAACAATCGCGTGAAGGTCAAGGTCATCAAACGCGCGCGGACCTAGTTCCGATTCAGCAATGGCAGGTCTATGCGTTGACGTTCGCCAATTTGCGTATCAGCCGTAGTGTTGCCCGGCAATCCGCGAGCGCCCGATGCGATCCATAGGCGTGTTCGCGGAATTTGAACGTGGGCAGATCGTTGAGCGCGTAGGGAATGGTAAGTCGGACGCCGATTGGCAACCACAACGCTGACATTTGGGGACCAAACCGACTTTAGAATGGTTCTTGTTTGTACGCCCAAGGGGGCCTGTTAGAGGACGGCCCCTAGAAGCCCACGTGGCGCAGTGTTTTTTGCACTCGTGTATAGGGCGTAACGCCGATGGACCACAGCTGCAAGGCGCGCTCCCGCGCCGGGGCCGGTTCCTGTTTTGGCGCCGGGCATGACGGGCAGGCGCGCTCACCTGAGAGGGCGGTGGGGCTCATAGTTCGCCATCTCTCCACTTCTCGTAGAGAGACTTTGGTATTCGCTGCTTGGGAGGCGCTTGAGGGTCAGGTGTCGGTGCAGGTGGCTCGCGGCGCGCGTCAAGCGCGTTCGTCGCCTGCTTCGAGAAGTTGATGAAGGTCCCGCACCCGGTGCAACGGGCATACTTCGTCGGTGACCGCGCGGAAGTGCGAAATTCGAGGTTGCCTCCACAGGCTGGGCACTTCATCGGGCCAGCACCTGGGATAGGTGTTGGGGCACGTGGGGAAGGTCACTTGGAATGAGGCATAAGGTCAGGGCCGTTACAGGTGTTTCAACGGGGTAACTACACCTATGGAACGAGGAGGCCGAACACCCTTTCGACAACTGTGCTTTTCCCCCCGTAGAAGAGTGAGAGGGCAGCTTTGTGGGCTGCCCTCCCTGGTGCCTTCCGGCGCCAAAAACCGTAGCGATCCGGCCAGGGCGCCACGGCAAAACGGGTCTCGTAGTTGCGAGGTCAATCACGGCAGCGGTTCCGTGTTCGGGGACGCGCCTAACCCACTGTTCCGCGCGAGGCTCGCGCGGCTCCGCAGCGCAGACGGCGTGCGGTGTTCGTCTCGGGTGGCGATGCGCTTTGCCTCCCAAGCGTCAATCTCGCTCTTGAGCCACGCCACGTTCCGAGAGCTGATGCGAATAGGGGCAGGGAATTCACCCCGACGAATTCGGCGGGAGAGTGTGACGCGGTTGGCGACATAGCCGGCGGCAACGAGATCGTCGAAGGTGAGCAGTCTTTGCATGTTGTCTCGCGTTGGTTCGTGACGCAAGGCAACAAGTATTCTCGGCGCGGCCTACATCCAAGCTGCTCCGGGACGATTATTGAGACTGCAAGCCTCGCTTTCTCAGTTTTTTGTGATTTCCCATTAATTTTCGGATTCCGTGCTTTCCAGGATAATCCGGGTCGTCAACGTGACGTGCCGTAATCATTTCTGCGATCCGAAGATTCTTTAGTTTAGGATTACGCCTGCGGATTTTCTCAGCTTCGTCCAAAATGCTTTCGTTACGTTGTTCTAGACGTTGTTCTATCGCAATTTGACGTGGCCCCTTTTTGTGTCTGCGAGCTAGCGCGCGCTGCGCCGCTACACCCAGGTGCGCGTATTCAGCAAAGCCTACATTTCCAGCATATAACGCGGCTGAAATCGCTTCCGCCCATTCACCAGCAAAAATCGCCTCGCGAAGATCCTCAGCGGCGTCGATACTATTTGCAACATCTAAGAGGCGATTCCATGCGTTGCGACCACGGGTCCCTTTAAGCCTTGCGGGCATCGGTCCCCGGAGTTGTTCAATCGTCCAGCCGCCCTTCAGGAGTTTTTTCACTGCGCGGCTTGCGCCGTTGTCGATCGACCAAAGAACGCTAACGAGTTCTCCTCGAAATTCGTCCGATACCGCTCTGTAGGCGGGCGATTGAAGCAGCCACTTCTCGATAATCTCATTGTGATATTCGGGCGCGCGCGGTTCGTCGCCGTCCAAAAATGTTTCCTCGAAGATGGGCGGCCAAACGTAGTCCCAACGGGTTCTACTCACGTGGTGCCCTTCTTGAATGCGATGACATTGCGGGACGGTTCACGTGGTGCGGCCAGCGAGGTCACGTGTTCGGCCCAGGTGTCGAGGGCTTTACGCCGTTCTTCGAGATAGGGGTGACGCTGATAGACACCTGCAATGCCAGCTCTAAACCCGGATGAGTGATTAAGCACAGTCTCTATGATGTGAGGTGCGATACCAAGCCTTCCCATACCTGTGGCACAGCTGCGCCGCAGATCGTGGAGCGTCCAAGCGGGCAGGGGCTTTGCCTTCTCGGGATCGCGGCCCTCCGCTTCTGCCTGTTTCTTTCGGGCCGCTAGAATATCCGTGTCGAGCCGGGCTTTGGCGCGCGAGAAGCCAGACACACCTGTCTTGCCGTTTGTCGTGAACACGACACGCTCTTGCTCGCCATCTTCATTGCCAAAGCGCGGGGCCGCATCGAGCAACGCGCGCATGGCGAGGGGCAAGGGCACAATATGCTCTTTCCCGTTTTTGGTGCGCGTTGCTGGGATAGTCCATTGGCGTGTTTCGTTGTCGATGTCGCCCCATGTCATCCCGGCCAATTCGTTGCGGCGCTGTCCCGTCAAAATCAGGCCGCGAATGAATGGCCCGAACGGCCAACTAAGCCTTTCGCTGGCAATCCATACCTCGCGCAATTCGTCATCGGTCAAGTAGCGGGTGCGGCTTTCTTCCTTGGATGGTTTGCGCACAACGGAGGCAGGATTGCTCTCGATCAAGCGGCGCTCAACGCACCAGCGGAAGAAGCGATGCAGAATGCTATAAGTGCGGTTGGCGGCAACCGGCGTACCAGCGTCAACGAGTTCGTCGAGCAGGTCGATGATTTCCCGTGGACCGATGGTTCTGAGGGGCAGGGTGCCCCATCTGGGGACGAGCCGCTTGCGCAAGGCCCGCACGATTTCATCCTGGGTACGCGCACGCCGGTTCTTTTCAACCTCGCGCTTGATGTAGGTTTCGACGGCTCCTTCAAAACTGTCGCGCCGCAGTCCCGAGCCGCTCACGGGCGCGGGTTTTTCCTGGCGAGGGTCAACGCCCATCGTCATCGTCTTGAGGGCATCACGCGTCTGCTCGCGCGCGTCCGCCAGAGAGAGGGCCGGGTACTCTCCCAGCGTGAGCATGACGAGGTGCCCATTCACTCGGCGCTGCACCACAAAGCTCTTGTGACCGCGACCCGTTACCCGCAGCCCGAGGGAGGGCGCGATGGCATCCCACAACACGTAGCGGCACTGTTCCTGCGCGGGTTTTGCGTTGGTGATTTGCTTGTCGGTGAGGACGTGACGCGTACCCAATGTGACCCCCTGTTTCCCACTCACGGGGCCGCGTCAGCGCATTTTTCAGCGTGTCGGACCCTCTGTCTGGCACCTGTCCGAAGGGGCAAAATGGCCTTTCGGGCTAACATGGGCTAACAGATAGGTGTGTGCTACAGCGTTAGCCGATGAAGCGTCATGTTGCATTGGTGGTTCATAAAACGCAATAGAATAGGCATCATTATGCACACCCGATGTTCTGTCGTGTGTTCTTGTCTTGTCTTGCGTTTACAGTCTGGGGGACAGGGGGTCGGAGGTTCAAATCCTCTCGCTCCGACCAAATATTCCTTTGAAAAAACAGCGCATTTCCTACCTCGTTCGATTCCATTGCCGGCCACGCAATCAGAACAAACGGGCGTCGAATTGCACCTATACGAGCCGAAACAACCGAAATAGCCCCGAAGCCAGTTCACATAACGTTCGCTGATGAGCCTTCATCACTTAGCATCGTAAGTCGTGCGCCATTCAAGGCCGTCAACCCATGTGCGGACGACGATCACCGGCCGCGTCATGTCGCGACGTTTGTTGCTTATTGCAGGCGATCTGACACCGCTGTCTGAAAGCGACCATTTTCCAGCCAGAGGACGCGGTCACAGTGACCGAGGCTTTCGCTTCGATGTGCAATCATCACGATGGTCGGCCGTGGCGAGATGTTTAGCAACTGATCGACAATCAGCCGTTCCCCGGGGATGTCGATCGCGCTGGTTGCCTCGTCTAGAACGAGCAATGTGGGTCTGCGCAAGATCGCGCGAGCAAGCGCGATGCGTTGGCGCTCGCCGCCCGAAACCAAAGTGCCGCGTTCGCCAACCACGGTATCGAGGCCGAACTCCATCCGGCGCACAAGGGTGTCGGCGCCTGCGACATGCAGAGCCTCCCAAAGATCACTCTCCGTTGCCTGCGGACTGGTCCAGGAAAGATTGCGCCGGATCGTTTCATGGAAGAGGAACGGGTCCTGAGATACATAACTGATCATAGCGCGCCACTGAGCCAGAACGCTGTCGTCCAAAAGCTTGCCGCCGATGCTGATCGAACCCGACTGTGGAGGAAATAGACCGACGAGAAGATCGGCCAAAGTCGTCTTTCCAGATCCTGATGGGCCGCCGATGCCGACGAACTCACCGGGCTTGATCACGAAACTAAGCTGATGGACTCCACCTTGTGCGCTAGATTCCGGGCCAACATCGTCGTACACGAACGTAACCGCTTCAAAGACGATTGGCCCATCAAGCGGAGGAGATTTTCCCGGCGATGGCTCAACGTTGTATGGAGCAGACAGGAACTCAGCCTCGAGCTGCTTCACCTTTTCGTAAGCAGGTAGAGCGTGCGCAAACTGCTGGGCGCCTTGCTGAACCTGTCCCGCGGGACCACTCATCCGGGCGATAATCAGCAGCAACGTAACCAGAACAGCAGGTGCAGTTTGGAACGTTCCGAAGCCAATGAAGACCAGCGCTGCGCCGACAAGTGCCGACAAAGTCGTCAAGGCCAACCGGCCGTTGGTCTGCTGCCTGATATAATCGATCTGGCGGTGTGTGAGGCCATGCAAGGTCTCCCGGAATTCGGTCACAAAACGCGACTGTAAGTTCTGGCCGACTGCGAGTTTCAGGCCGCCCAGAAACTGCGTCGTGCCGTGCAGCAGGGTCAGGTTCGCATTCGTGACCAGCTCGCCCAGGTCGCGTGCGCGGCGCAAGACCGGAACAAGCGCTATGCCGCCGGCAATCAGCAGGGCAAAAGTCATACAGGCCAAAATCGGCGCCAGAAAAAAAACAAGCACGCATTGCACGAAGAGCATCACGCAAGCGCTGACACCTTGCAGCAGGAATTGCGCCGCAATGCCCACGCGTTGTATGTCGCCACTCATCAGATGGGTAACGCGGGCATGATGCAGCCGCGCGACCTGATCCCAGCGCGCGCCGGCAAGATGCTCCGTAACGCGCAAACGTTGCGCTTCGACAAAACCAATCTGCAACTCTGCCAGCGTGACATCTCGAATTGAGATCACGACGGCGCGGGCGATCATGAGGATGCCGAACAGGGAGAGAAGTAGTGCCAATTGCCGAAGCGCCGTGCTAACGCCAAACAAATCGAACAGCGCGCTGGCGTAACTTTGCAGGCGTCCTGCGGCGGAGCCCATGCCGAATACAACGCCCAAGAGCGGCACGATGAGGACAAGGCCGACGCCCTCCAAGAGCGCACCCAAGGCCACAAAGGTCGCGGCGAACACGCCTCTCCGCCCCGCAAACCGCGCAAAATCAAACAGGAATGCGCGTGCGGACGGAAGCAGGTTCTGCGAAGTTCCTTTGTTGAAATCAGCAGTCATCGCGAAAAATCGAACCAGCGTTGTTATGAAAACCCCTAAAGTGACGATGACACATTTGGCGCCCCCGGGTAAGACCACATCCAGCGCCGCTAATTCTCTAGCCCGCGACCTGATAACGCCAGTTACGGTCCAGCGACAACGGCCCAAACACTTACGTTATCCCGAGCCGACTCCGCGCAGGTTTATCCGTCAAGTTCTGTTCGGAGCACGCAACGGAGCGCCGCGGCCACGATAACGCACGCGGCGCGAAAGCCAGAGCGGCAGGCGCAAGAATGGATATAGAAAATGAAGATAGGAGGGCAGTGGGCAGCACAGTACATCGCCAAGCCCTACCGAGAAATTGCGGCATTGCGCGAGAAAATACCCCCACCCGCGTCCCAAGAGAAACCAGGCTAGGTATGTTCGATATGTGGCGAATGGACGTGCGATCAGCTCCGTTTCAGCATCTGGTCCGACCATCGCGTCAATGGCGATGGCTGATAAGCGACGCAGCCTTCGGCTCTGCCGGAATTCCGACGCCAGGGAAGGTGGGACCTTCAACTGCAGGAAGTCACGGCAGAGACTGAGCGCCTGTCCCGCGCAGAATCCGGCACCTTTTGTGTCAGCGTAATGGTAGAAGCACTCGATCTCGGCGGCGTCATGGCCCGAAATGAAAGCGTTTAGGTCCGCCAGCCACTTAAGCCGCGACCAGGCGTGGATGGCACCATGGACGCAGAGATAAGCGAAGAGATCTGTTTCTGCCAGAGTGCGAACACCGCCGCCATCGAAGAGCCGAACGTCTTGCGTGGGCGAGTGGATGTCTACATTTCTGAGAAGAAGTGGGTTGTCCATCAGCTTCCAGTGAAGTTCGACTTCTATGGTGGTTGTTCTATGGATGAGCGCAACTTCTTTGCCGTACCGAATTAGGGCGCGGCGCTGCGCTTCGTTCAGTTCTTCCGCCGGTCGGCTTAAGCCATATCCATCGCGCTCCAAGATCTGCAGCGCCGTTTCGGCAAGGCCTGGCGGCACCAAAATGTCTATGTCTTTGCCGTGCTTCAGCGAAAGCGATCCATAGGCAAGCTGTGCGAGCGTCACACCTTTGAAAAAGACGACCGGAATCTGTGCGCTATCGAATAGGGACTGAAGGCGCACAGACTCCGCAGCCGACAGTAAATTCTGACGGGCGATTTGTTGAGCGTGCGATGCCAGCTCAGCCTTAATGGAGGCGGGAACCTGAACCCGGGAGGATGTAAGAGCGCTATGAACGAGGGCGGCAATGCGTTGGCGATTCACCACGCGCATGAAGCGCGGCCAGTCGATTGTATTCTCCGACGTAGACTGAATCGCTTGAGCGCGATCATTTGACGGCGGCCACATGCAACAAGCGGCTGCAAGTCGGAATTCGAGCGGCAAGTTGAGATCGCGTTTCATTGCTTTACGCCCGGCAGTTGGGTAACGAAACTGCCCGGGAACGTCGCGAGGACCGCAAATCGAGGCGCCTCTTTGCCACCGACAATATTCACTTCCCCGTCACGCACCCAGACATGAGCGATAAGGCCACGTTCGTCATCCGGCGCGGCGCCGAAATAGAGGAACGATGGAACGCCGCGGCGGCGAAGCATGATTTGCGCTGCCAATCCTTGCTGAAAGCAAACGGCTCGGAAGGGTGCGCGCCGTGCGCATGCAACGATCGCCCAGCGTACTCGCCGCCCGATATCTGCGCGTGTTTCTTCCGGCGGAACATGCGTCGCGCGTATCCGTCCGGCGATACGTCCGATCGTGCGGAATGGCAAAACCAAGATCACAATTCGAGCGCAGGCAAGCAACACCATTGCTTCGCATAACAGCTTACGATCCGGCCAATTCGTCCGGTGAAATTTTTTGAGAAACGCGCGTGCTGCACCGGTCATTGGTTGGAGCGAACCGCTTTGCGCAAAAAATGGCCAGTTGAAATTCCGCGCAGGAGCGCCAGGCGGTAAGACTGTATCACCGCTTCTTGCTCCCAGCCGCCGCTCGGCCATTTGTTGACAAGAGAACGCATCCTCGGCAAATCCAGCGCGGTGGCCGCCGGCTTGCAGGACGCCAATCGATCGATCTCCTGCATTGCCGTCTGGCGTCCTGCCGTCAAGCCTTCGTGCCAATCGATGGCCTGTAATCCCTTGCGCTTTTCTTCAAGCACTTCGCGAGGCAATCGGTCCGCAAGCGCGCGACGCCCCAAACTGCGAGGCATCCCCTTTAAAAGAAATTGCTCAGTCGGCACGGACAGGCAGTATTCGATCAAGCGTTTGTCCGCGGTCGGATCGCGCAGATCGATGCCCCATCCGCCCAAAGTGCCCTTGTTGTAATTGCCCAAATCGATCCGGCGCAGCACCCAAAGCCGCATGGCAAAGCCGTCGCGCCAGGGGCGATAGGAAAAATCCAGATCGCGTTCGCGTGCCCGTTCGGGAAGGTCGAACGCGGTCAGCCGTTCCTCGTTTATTGCTGTATATCGCCGAACGTCCTGGCCGTTTCCGCGCACAACCCGGCCGATCCATTGCCAGAGGGCGGCAGGAACGAAGGGGCCGATCGTAGACGCCGCAACACCGGTCCAGCGCATATGACCGGTGCCCACAAGTGCATGCGCTTCTTCCAACAAAGCCCGCCAGCGTCTCGCCATCAGCAGCTCCGGAAGCAATTCGATGCCATTATAGCTGATGCTCATGTTACCCATTTGGCCATTCAATACGACGGAAAGCTTGCGGTCGCGCGCAGCATCGTTAATCGCGTTTATCCACACGCCATTGCAGAGATTGAGCATCGGCCGCTCGAAAAGGAAGAAATTTCGCTCGAGCGCATCGAATGGCGAGCGGCCGTCGCTGTGGATCAGCACATGCTCGATATTCTGGTGCATCGCCGCGGTGGCTGCCGCCAGAGGTCCTTCGTTGCCGATCCGCCTATTGGGAGCAGGGCGGTCGTAGCCTTTTCTAGGAACCGAGGTAAATGCCGTTACCCGTCCCCCGGTGGGCGCTAAAATGCTTGCTGCCGTGGCCGCTACCGCAGAGCTATCGAACCCCGCACTCAGCTGCGCGCCGACGTGACCTTCGGTGCCGCGCAGGCGAGCGCGAACTGCCTCGTCCAAATGATGACGCAGCCCCTCGACATATTCGTCGGTACCGCCGAGCACCAGCTTATGACGCGAGGGCTCCCAATAGCGGCGGACCGACGTGCTTTCAGGCGATACGACGGCGACGTGTCCTGCTTCGACGCGTTCGATGCTTGCGAAAAAACTGCGCGGTCCGCTCTCGGGCATCAATGTCAAGAATTCGGCGGCGCGTTCTTCGTCGGGCGCATAGGGAATTTCCGGCAAAGCGTGCAGGCCCTTCGGCATCGATGCGAATGCGAAAAACCCGTCGCCGCGGTGATAATGCAGCGGCCGCTGGCCGAGAAAATCACGCGCTAGAACAAGCCTGTGCAGTTTCCTGTTCCAGGCAGCGAAAACGAAATCGCCATTGAGCCGATCGACGACGGTCGCGTCCCATCGTTCGAACGCCGCGAGCAGAACCTCGGCATCGCACATGGTGCGCCCGCGTTCCGCAGGAATGCCCAACTCACGCAGTATCTCATCGCGATTGTCCAGACGGATATCGGCGACGAGCGTTAGATTTCCATCTAGGCTTGTCACCGGTCCGCGGTCGTAAACGTCTTCAGGAAGCAATTGAAATAGCCGCCGGCCGAGGGAAACTGTTTCTCCGGTCCAATGCGCCTCATCGTGCGGCCCATAAATGGACTGCGCCGCCAGCATGCGCTTTACGCCTGCTTCCGCATCCGGCCTGCCATCAAACCGCCAAAGGCCGGCAATCGCGGTCACGCGGCCGGCTCGTCGCGCAATTCGATCATGCCTTCCGCGCGCAATCCTTCCAGGAGGTCGATTACCTGTTGCTCGCAGGTCGCACTATCGACCTCATACTCGGAAACGAGCGTCGCGCAGATGTCGCCGATGCGCCGCGGCTCGGCGATCAAGGCCCAGACCCGTGAACCGACCTTGTTGAGTCCGTAGCAAATTCCCTTGTCGATGTTGAGTGCAACGACTTCACCGTCGACCTCGGCTTGGACAAAGCCGTCACTGCGCGTCACTGTGCTGGTGGTGTTCAAGGCTGTCACGCATTACTCCAAAATAATCTAAACTTACGCTTCCAGAAGGTGGCGCTCAAGTTTTCCGGCTTCCTGGGCGAACACATCGAACCCCCACACCCGCGGCGCGCTGTAAACTTCGGCATGGTTCAGAAGTGCGATACTCTGATCGAAGTGACGCCGCTTCAGACCCATCGGCCCGAGATACTGGCTACGATAGGTTTGAGACCAGATCGCTTCGTAAGCCGCCGCCCCGCGAAGCCGCACGATCTTGCTCGCCGTACCGGGCTCGTCCGTTTCCAATAAGTAAAGCCGTTTGAATGGAACCGGCCCCGCACTTGCGGCGCGCGAAAAAGGCACATGGTATTTTTCCATTCCGTCGACTGCTTGCTCAAGCTCGCCGCTATCATGGCCGAAGGATTCCGCTGCGTCGCGCCACAGTTTGAGCCGCGGCAGGCCGGGCCAGGCAAAGGGTCGTCCGGTTTCATCGAAGCTCAGAACACAAACATCGTCGCACAGAACCTCATATCCGGCGCGCTGAAAATAGGCGGCCAGTGTCGATTTTCCAGCGCCCGTGTGGCCTGCGAAAGCGACGGCTTTTCCGTTCGCGACGATGGTGTTGGCGTGCAGCGGCAGCAATCCGCGCTGATGGCAAAGAATGCCGAAGGCGGATCCGAGTAGAAACAAGCGCACATTGCGCAGGGAGCTTTCGAGCGCCAGATCGATGGTGATTTCGCAGCCCCCGCGAACGAGATACCGCGCGATGTCTTTTACTTTGAGCAAAACCTGGTCGTCGCCCACTTGGAAGCTCTGATCTCCCGCACAAGTGGGCAGGTCAGCCGGAACCGTGCCGAACTTCACGTCGACGACCGGCCGGTCGCTATCGTCTGAGGGTGCCGATGCAACCGCAATTTCCGGAAGCGCCATTGCCGAGCGAATCCGCAAGCCGAAGCAGGAATAAGTGTAACCCTGCGCGTCCGAGGTATTGCTCTGCTCAACGAATGCCATTTCCCGAGGGTCCGCCCTAATTCCGATGTTCAGCATACAGCAAAATCGCTTGCGTCCGGCTGACCGAGTGGCTGCGCAAGCGGAACCGCGACCCGGCGCCCGTATTCGATGGTGAACTTTATATACTGGACTCGACAACCGTAGGCGCTTTGCCGTCCGCTTCGGCTCGCTTCACATGATGGAGGTCGGTCCCAGCGGCCATCCAGTAGCTGCCGGTCGGAGTTTCGATTCCGATCGCCTGAGCGTCCGGCGACGGATCGAGCACATGTGGCCGCTGAAATCCGGGCAGGATAACGAAATCGAACAGTTCCTCGATGACGGGTGCCAGGCGCAGCATGCCCAGCAACTGCCCACTGTCGCGATCGAGTGCGGCGATCCCCGCAATCAAGGAATCCGCCCGCTCGCCCAGCGGCAGGCCCAGAGCGCGCGCGCTGGCGCGCAAAGTCGAAAGACCGACGAACAAGACATTGTCATGCATGCGCAGGCCGCGCGTGAAACCGGGCAACGTCGCCAGAGTTACCGAGTCACGCGCTTTGAGATCGACCCGCCGCACCTCGCCGGCGGCCGAATTCAGGACATACAGTTTATTATCGAATATCCGCACCGAGTGCGGCTTGATCAGCCCGGTAGCGACGACCGCGTTCGCCTCCACGTCGATTATTACGCCAGCGTCGATCGGCAGCTCGCGATAGCCCTGGGGCTTATCCGTCGCGGCGAAAGCTGTCGCATACCGCACGCGATTGCCATCCGTGGCGAAGCTGTTCAGATGGCAACGATCCTCGGGCATCAGCGCGGAGATGAACGGCGGTTTCCACAACGGCAAGAAGCTGTTAAATCCATCGGCCCGGGCGAGACAGGAGAACTGCGTGTTGGTGAAGACGGCGCTCGGCCCGTCCAGCATCATTTCGTGCGCCGCGCATTCGCCTGTCCGGTAGGTGTTCACCGGCACGAACAGCACATCGTGATGCTTGGGCTTTCCGGGCAGATGCTCTGCGAGCCGGGTCGACGGTGCGAAGAGCGTGATTTCCCGCCGTCCTCCGATCGCGAGGCGCTTTCCGTCGGTGGCCAGGCCGATGGTGATTTGCGTAGGCGTACAAGACATGAACAAGCCACCGTCCTGCACACCGAAGCAGGCGACGCCGCTGGGACGCAGGGCCGCGATCAGGGAAATTTTTGCACTTTGCAGAAGGTCGATGAACGCCTGGTCCGCCACGGTTTCGCGTGCGATCTGCTCGAAGTCCAGTCGTGCGGGCACTTTACCTAGCGGAATCATGGGGTGCCGTCAGGAGCATGGTTGGTGCGATGAGGCGTGAAATCTATAGTAAATGGGTTCATCGGATCGTCATGATATCCCAAAGACCGATGCGACGCGGTTCCGATCTCCATTGGAGCTAATTATCACGTATCGCTGGTCGTTTTCGGTGATTGATCGCGTTCACCTTATTGATAATTAGTCTTATAATCATTATTGAAGTTCCGTCTCACGCAAGATTTAGTCAAGTCCCCCTAACTCCGCGCCTGGAGAGGTCGTCCATGCCAACCGCAGTGCCAGTCGTCCTTGGTAACGCCGTCCTCTCGAACGGCAGTCTCGCTGTACTGGGTGGAGATTACTCAAAGGTCCTACTAAACAGCTACTCCTACTATTCCTTCGACCACCTTCAGGTCGCCATCCTTCCCAACAGCACGCCCGTCACGTTGAACCAGAGCAGTGGGCTGTCATTCCCGGCGGGAGAGTCGCCGAACAATGCGGTCAACGACTCCAGCGGTAATATTGGCGGCGGGTCCATCGCTGCTCTCCCCGGCGGCGGTATGGCCGTTGTCACGTGGGGCGGCACGAACACGAACTACGATCTACAGATACTGAACAATTCTGGCACCGTCACGACCGCGCCCTTCGTTATCGCCAGTCAGCATACCGGCTCCAACTCTGCGTCCAATCCGTATGCTGCGGTCGCTGCCTGGTCGGGCGGCTTCGTCGTTGCGTGGCAGGAAAACAACGACACTATGCTGACGTACCAGCGTTACACGCTTGCCGGCGTTGCAGTTGGCAGTGCCGTGACTGTCGCTAACGTCGGTACCAGCAGCCAAATTGGCAGCGACGAATGGTCCGGCACAATGGCTGTCGACTCGAGTGGCGACGTCATATTCGGATTCTCCCGTGGCGGTATCTACACACCAAGCAGTTACAAAGAGTACAACAGCTCCAATACGCTTGTGAGTACGCCTGACCATTTGGTCGATAACGGCATAGACATCGACGGCACGATCGGGTCGACCCAGCTCGGGTACGTCGGGTCGGTGCGCTTTGCCGCCTTGTCCGGTGGCGGATTCATCACCGCGGGATTCAGCCCGCAGGGAACGTACAATCAGAGCGCGGGCACGTGGCCGAGCTTCAATCTGCTGGTCCAGGAGGTTTCCTCATCGGGTTCGCTCAGCACCGCCCATACCCAAACCAACGCGATCGTCAACGGAGCAAGCAATGGATATAACGTTGGTTGGCTTACCATGCTTCCTAACGGCACCGCCGTATTTCAGGAACTCGCATATCCCAACTCGGGCACAACTGCGTACACCTATGCGACGGGCTCAAATACGCTCAGCACGGTCAGCATTGGTTCGCTGCCTTTCGGGACTTACGGAACCTCGGGCACCGTAAACAACGTCATCGGTGTCGGCGTCAACGGTTCCAACCAGTTGGTTGCCGAGGGCCTCGGTGCGGCCGATGCAGCGCCGGTCGTGACGGCGTCCGGGGGAACCACGGCGGCTTCGGAACAGATTGCGATTGCCGTGGACAGCGGCATAACCGTATCCGATTCCGACAGTACCAACCTTGCGTCGGCCACGGTGTCGATCACGGGCGGCTTCCAATCCGGCCAAGATGTGCTGGCGTTTACCAATCAGAACGGCATCACCGGCAGCTACAATTCCTCGACGGGCGTGTTGACGTTGACGGGCTCGGCGAGCGTGGCGAACTATCAAACGGCGTTTCGCTCGATCACCTACGACGACACCAGCGACACGCCGAATACGTCGAGCCGCACGATCAGCTTCACCGTCAATGACGGATCGGCCGACAGTACGGCCTCGACCAAGACGGTGAGCGTCGCCGCGGTGAACGACGCTCCATCGGTCGGCGGCGCGTCAAACAGCATCGGCTATACGGAGAATGCGGCGGGCGCCGTCATCGATTCCGGGCTGACCGTATCGGACGTGGACAGCGCCAATCTCGCCGGCGCGACGGTGACGATATCGTCCGGGCTACTCACCGGCGACGAGCTTACGATCAACGGCACGACCAGCGGCACTGTCGGCGCCATCAGCTATAGCCTCTCGGGCGGCACGCTGACGCTGACCGGTTCGGACACGGTTGCGAATTATCAGGCGGCGTTGCGACTGGTGAAGTTCGATTCGACCAGCAACAATCCGGATAACTCAGGCGGCGACACGTCGCGCACGATCACCTGGCGGGTGAACGATGGCTCAGGATCGAACAACCTCAGCAACCAACCCACGACGACCATCAATATCACAGCTGTGAACGACGCCCCGTCGGTCGGCGGCGCATCGAACACGGTTGGCTATACGGAGAACGCGGCGGGTACGGTCGTCGATTCCGGCCTTACCGTGTCGGACGTGGACAGCGCCAATCTCGCCGGCGCGACGGTGACGATATCGTCCGGGCTACTCACCGGCGACGAACTTACGATCAACGGCACGACCAGCGGCACTGTCGGCGCCATCAGCTATAGCCTCTCGGGCGGCACGCTGACGCTGAGTGGCTCGGACACGGTTGCGAATTATCAAGCGCTGTTGCGGCTGGTGAAGTTCGATTCGACGAGCGACAATCCTGACAATTTCGGCGCGGATACCTCGCGCACGATTACTTGGCGGGTGAACGACGGTTCGGGATCGAACAACCTCAGCAACCAACCCACTACGACGATCAATATCACGGCTGTGAACGACGCCCCGTCGGTCGGAGGCGCATCGAACACAATCGACTATACGCAGAACGCGGCGGGTGCTGTCGTCGATTCCGGGCTGACCGCGTCGGACGTGGACAACGCCAATCTGGCGGGAGCCACGGCAACTATTTCGTCGGGCTTATTCACGGGCGATGAGTTGACGATCAACGGCACGACGAGCGGCACGGTCGGCGGCATCAGCTACAGCTTCTCTGGCGGCGTTCTAACGCTGACCGGCTCGGACACGGTTGCGAATTATCAGGCGGCGCTGCGGCTGGTAAAATTCGATTCGACCAACGCCAATCCGGACAACTCCGGCGCCGACACGTCGCGCACCATCACGTGGCGGGTGAACGACGGCTCGGGATCGAACAATCTCAGCAACCAGCCCACCACGACCATCAATATCAACGATGTCCCATCGCTGACGGCGGATACTGGCGCGGCTATCGAGTCGGGATCTGCGGGTACCGGCAACGTCCTGACAAACGACAGCGATCCCAATGGCGATTCGTTGACGGTGTCCGCGGTGGCGGGCTCGGCCGGCAACGTCGGCGCTTCGGTTGCCGGCACCTACGGCCATCTGACGCTGAACGCCAATGGCAGCTATAGCTATCTCGCCAACAACACGGCGGCGATCGATGGCGCGGCCACCGGCTCGCACCTGACCGACACCTTCTCTTACACGGCGAGCGACGGCCGTGGCGGCACGACGACGACCAATCTCGTGATCACCATCGACCGTCCTCCGACGGTGACGGCAGACACGAGCGCAGCGCTCGAATCGGGTTCGGCAGGTACCGGCAATGTCCTGACCAACGACAGCGACCGCGACGGCGACACGTTGACGGTGTCCGCGGTCGCAGGCTCGGCCGGCAATGTGGGCGCCTCGATTGCGGGCACTTACGGTCATCTGACGCTGAACGCAAACGGCAGCTACAGCTATCTCGCCAACATCACCTCCGCGATAGACGGCGGGGAGACGGGCTCTCACCTGACCGACACGTTCTCCTATACGGCGAGCGACGGCCAGGGCGGAACGACGACAACCAATCTCGTCATCACCATCGACCGCGCGCCCTCAGTCGTGGCGGATACGGCAGCCCTGTTCGCGGGCGCCACGGCTACGCAGAACGCCGCGGCCGGCGTGCTGCACAACGACTCAGATACCGACAGCGACAGCCTGACCGTTTCGGCGATCGCCGGGGGAACGCTCGGCGTGGCGCTGGCGGGCACCTACGGCCATCTGACGCTGAACGCGAACGGCAGCTACTCCTATGTGGCCGACCAAGCTTCGGCCATCGACGCACAGCCCAACGATGCGGTGTTGACCGACGCCTTCACCTACACCGCCAGCGATGGCCATGGCGGCACAACCGATACGACCCTTACGTTCACCGTTGACCAAGCGCCAACCGTCACCTCGCTGGATGCTGCAACCGACTCGACGGCCGACTTGGCTGCTGCGCACACCGTCACCGTCACTCTGGTCGTGGGCAAGAACGTCACGGTCGGCAGTGGCACCACGCTGTCGCTCAGCGACGGCGGCACGGCGACCTACGCTTCCGGATCGGGCACGAAGACGGTCACCTTCACCTACAGCTCCAGTTCGGCGCCCGGCGCGCTGACGGTTACCGGCATTTCGGCGGGTAGCATCGCGGACGCGGCGGGCAATGCGCTTTCCATCGCGGGTACGGCGGTCGGCACCTACAGCGACGGGGTCAGCGACACCGCCGCCAACGTCTCGTCGCATTTCGATAGCTTGAACGCGGTCGTTACGGACATCGCGTTTATCGCGCTGACCGACAGCGCCACGCCCAATCTCGACCTGACCGCCGCGCAAACGCTGGACGACACGGTGCTGATCGGCAAGATCAGCGATGTCTTTAACCTCGTGGTTGATGACAGCGCGGCCCATGTTCAAGCCAGGTTCGATGGCTTGCACGGCGACGCCGCACAGATAACCAGCGTCACCTTTACGGATGCGAGCACCCCGACGCTGACCCTGACCCAGTCCCAGGTTACCAGCGATTCCGACATCCTGGCCAAAGTGACGGGACCCTATGACCTGATGGTCACGGGCGCCTCGGGCACCACGCCGGAAACAGGTTACAGCGGCACGCCGCACACCTACACGTCCTATGAGAACGATTATGACGCATCCGGCACTCTGACCCGCACCATCTACTTCAACAACGACGGGAGCGAAACGACCTTTAATTATGTGCCGGGCAGCACCATCGACAGCAGCAGCAGCACCACGAACGATTACTTCGACTTGAGCAACGGCAACACGATTAGCGTGACCGGCGGCAGCGGCAACGATGCGTTCTATTACGGGGCGGCATTCACGGCTTCCGACTTTGTCGATGGCGGCTCCGGGTCCAACAACCAGCTCGGGCTATCAGGCAATTATTCCGCCGGCGTGACGCTCAGCGGCAGCAAGATCAGCAACATCCAAGTCATCGCCTGCCTGCCGGGCTTCAACTACAAGCTCACGGCCGCCGCCGATCTTCTGTCCTCCGGACAAAGCATGGCTATCTGGGCGGCACATCTGGCCTCACCCAACAGCCTCACCTTCGACGGTTCGGCGGTGACAAGCGGTGGCAGTTTCACCGTCTTTGGCGGCGCCGGCAACGACACGATCACTGGAGGCGTAGGCAACGACACACTTTACGGCGGGGGCGGCGCGGATACTCTGATCGGTGGCGCCGGCAATGACACCTACGTCGTCAACAATACCGGAGTTGTGGTGACGGAAGCCGCCAGCGCCGGGACTGACACGGTCAAGACCACGCTCGCGTCATACACGTTGCCGGCCAATGTCGAGAACTTGACCTTTACAGGTTCGGGTAACTTCACCGGAACCGGCAACTCCTTGAGCAACGTCATTACCGGCGGTTCCGGCAACGACGTTTTCAACTTATCTCAGGGCGGCAACGACACGGCAAGCGGTGGGGCGGGGAGCGACACAATCAACATGGGGGCGGCGCTGACCGCGGCCGACAAGATTGATGGAGGCGCCGGCAACGATACGGTCACCCTGGCAGGCGACTACGCCACATCGCCACGAGTATTCGGTGCGACAACCATGGTCAATGTCGAGAAGCTGACATTGGGGGCGGGCCACAACTACAACCTGACCACCAACAACGCGACGGTGGCTGCGGGCCGTACTCTGACGGTGGACGGCTCGGCGCTCGGCACAGGCAACGTGCTGACCTTCAACGGCGCTGCGGAGACCAACGGCCACTTCATCATCATCGGCGGCAAGGGCGCGGACAATCTTACCGGCGGTGCTTTGTCGGATACGTTTGTCTACACGACGGCCGCGCAATCAACGAGCACACACTACGACACGATCACAGGCTTCAATTTCACGAATGACTTCATCGACACGCCGGGTACCGCTGGCGCGATCACAGGCATCAACTCCGCTTTGAATGCCGGCACGCTCTCCACCGCGAGCTTTGACACCAATCTCGCGTCCGCGATGAGCGGACATCTGACGGCGCATCACGCAATTTTATTTAGGCCCAACTCAGGCACGCTCTCGGGCGATACCTTCCTCATTGTCAGTCTCAGCAACACGGCGGGCTATCACTCAGGCACCGATCTCGTCATCCGCCTGAACGGACCCAGCGGAACTCCTGCAGCCTCGGACTTTATTCATGGATGATTTTGGTGGTTCGGCGATTCGGAATATGGTAGAATTCATTATGGTTGAACCTCATCCCCCGCACGAAGAAGAGGCGGACGCCAAGAACCGCGAACCGGCGCAAGCGGCCCGTGCCGTATGGCACCGCCCCTCGTTTCGCCGATTGGATGCAAGCCAAGCTGAACTCGGCGCGGCCGCGCACGCAGACGGCCCCTTCACAGGTTCCTAAAACAACGGAATGCTTTCGGCATCGCCGCCTGCACCGAACAACTTCTGAGATCTTGGTTTCCGGCACTTCCCGCGCGGCTGTTGTCGGCGCGGGAGGCGAGGGCCCGTTCGGTGACGAACGGGTCAAGTGACGACGTGTCATACGATCAGCTCGCGTATGGACTTTCTGGACACCGAAGTTGCCGATGCGCTGGAACAGGTCTCGGAGTCCAGAATACGCGAGTGCTAGACCGGATAATGGGTTGAATGGAATGAGAAATGTTGAAAGCCCCAGATAAATCTGTGGGGCAGGAGGGCGGAGGTTCAAATCCTCTCGCTCCGACCAACAATTAGACAGCGGACATTAAACGGCCTCAGCCCGGGCCGGCCCAAGAATTCCCAAAACGACCAATCACAGATTGATGTTGTTCGGGCCCGATACCGTCGTGTGGGTTCCGAGCACTGTGATGTTATTGGACGGCGAGGTCAGCGAGATACCTGTCTTGGCCGTGACGTTGAGCTTGTGGGTGATGATGGCGCCAGCGGTCGTCTCCGTCACGTTGCCGGCCGAGTTCAGTGTCACCACACCGGCCGAGCCGGTCGTGGTCAGATGGCTCTTGATGGCGATGCCGTTGCTGGTCGCGCCGGTCGTGGTGAGCGTGATGGTGTGCGTGCCCGAGTTCACCGCGCCATTGGTCGTCAGGGCGTGGGCATCGGTCAGCGCAAGATTGCCGTTGTTGGTAGTGAAGGCCCCGAGGTTCGAAATGATATTCGCGGCGTTCAGCGTCACCGCGCCGTTGGAGGAGCCGGTCAACGTGATGGCGGTGATCTTGCCCGAGGTGTTCGACAAGATCGTCGCGGCCGAGATCAGCTTTACCGTACTTCCTTGCAGCGTGTTGTTGACAAAGATATCGTTGCCCGTGCCGTTCGTCTGCAGGCTCAGCGTTGCCACGCCCGCATTCACCGCGCCGGTCACTGTCAGGTCACGGGAATTGGACAGCCAGAACGCATTATTGCCACTCGTGGAGAACGCCCCGAGATGATTGATGGCGTTCGCCCCGTTCAGCGTCACCGCCCCGTGCGATAATCCGGCAAACGTCGCCGCCGTGATCTTGCCGCCACCGCCGATGGTTGCGGCAGCGTTCAGCGTCACGACGCCGCCTGTGAGTGCTCCGTTGACCAAGATGCCGTGACCGGTGCCGTTCGTCTTCAGGGTCAGCGCCGCTGTGCCCGCATTTGCCGCGCCGTTGACCGTCAGATCGCTGGAATCAGTCAACGCAAAGGCGTTGTTGCCGCCCGTCGTGAAAGCTCCCAGGAAGGTGATGACATTCGCCGCGTTCAGCGTCGTCGCGCCATGCGTAGAACCCGTCAGCGTACCGGCCGTGATCTTGCCGGCGCCGCTTTCAGCGACCGTGCCTACGGCCTTCAGGATGAGCGTGCCGGTGCCGAGGTCGAGTGCGTTGTCGATCGTAAGACCGGCGCTGCGATACGATTCGATGTCGAGAGATCTTCCACTGACAAGGCTGCCGCCGGAATAGAGGAAGTTGCTGCCTGTATAGGCGCCGACCGCGGTCGAAAGCCCGCTAAGCATCGCCGAGGTCGTGCCCGCACTGGAAATCAGGCGCAGATAGCCGACATAGAGATTGGCGTTCGTTACATTTCCGGTCGGCGACTGGACATAGGTATTGGCCTTGAGTGTTGTTCCGTTATTCAAATAGGTCAGCAATTGCTGCGACCCAGAGAACGTACCGTGAGGCACCAGCAGATAGTAATAGCCATTGGCGCCCGTCGTGGCACTGCCGCGTTTTGTGCCGTCAACCAGTGCGGAGACGAGAGCTGAGGCCAGCGGTGTTACGTAAACATCGCTGTATGCAACACCCGAAATCACTTGCGGCGTCGTTGAATACTGCCACTTGAAATAGGGGAACAAGTCGCTGCCTGTGCCCCACACCGTGCTGTCGAAGCCGCTGGGCAATGTGCCCTGAAGCTGCGCCGTCGTCTTGCCCGTGACATTGCCCGACTGGTTATTGTTGTCAGTGCCAAATCCCGCGCTCCGGCCGCTGGTTTCGGTATCCCAGTAATCGTTCGTGAATGCTCCGCCGACGTTCTGCCCCGCCAACCCGCCAACGTTGGTGATCCCGTCGACCACGCCCGTGGCGTAGGCATAACTGACTGTGCCCGCGGCAGAGTTGTATCCAACCAGTCCGCCGACTGCGGTCCCGCCGTTGACTGCGCCCGTGGCGTAGGCGTTGCTGATCGTATGGTTGTTGCGACCGACCAACCCGCCAACACATACGCTCACACTAGTGCCGGCGAGAAGGCCTGTGGCATAGGAGTCGGCAATCACACCATCGTTCTGTCCCGCCAGCCCACCGGCGTGGCCGTCGGTGCCAGTAACCGAGCCTGTGGCGTAAGCGTTGCTGATCGTGGCGCCTGCGACGCCGTTCAGACCCACCAGACCGCCGACTTGTTCCCTGCCGACCGTCGAGCCGGTGGCATAAGCATTGGTGATCGTGCCGGTGTTATATCCCACCAGTCCGCCGACGGGGTCGTTGCCGTCGACCGCGCCTATGGCGTGGGCGTTGCTGATCGTACCGTTGATGGTGTTGGCTCCCGCCAATCCGCCGATGTAGTCTTCACCGTGGACTGCGCCCGTGGCATAGGCGTCGCTGATCGTGGCGTCATTCTCGCCTGTCAACCCGCCGACGTAGACCTGGCCGCGGACCTCGCCGGTCGCATAAGCATTGGTGATCGTGCCGCCAGAAATGTTGTTCCCCACGAGCCCACCGATGTCGGTATCGCCGTTGACCGAGCCTGTGGCATGGGAGTTGCTGATCGTGCCGGTGTTGTACCCTACCAGATCGCCGACAATATTCTGGCCGCTGACCGTGCCGCTGATCATTCCGACGTTTTGGATCGTACCGCTCGAATATCCAAACAGGCCCACATAACTGGTTGTCGGACGATTGATCTTCAGATTGCTGATCGTATGGTTTTTGCCGTCGAACGTGCCGGTGAACTGCGATAATCCGTTCCCAACCGGCACGAAGCCGCTGGAGCCCCACATTCCCGAGTAATATCCGTTGGCATTGACTACGAGCGCCGCGTTGAGGTCGATGTCGCCCGCGAGCGTGTAAGTCGCCGACAAATCCATCGCCATCAACTGAAGCTGGTGAGCGTTGGTGATTGTCGTGGAATATTCCGAACGCAGGAACGGACGGGTTTCGCCGTCGATCATGAACCAGGTGCCGGTTCCGGTGAAATCCCATCCGGTATAGCTGGACTGTGTTCTCGCCTGCGTACTCGTCAACCCGAAAGCGTTGCTGGTCGTGCCCCCACCGACCGCATTGCTCAGGCCGGAACTCTCAGTATCCCAGTATGACTGTGTGATCGTGCCACCGTTTATTCCCACCAGCCCGCCGACATATGTGCTGCCAATCCCGCCGCTGACCGCGCCCGTAGCATAGGCGCTATTGATTGCGCCGCCGGAATCATTCTCTCCCACAAGACCGCCGACGTAGTAGCTGCCGCTCCCGCCGTTGACTGCGCCCGTGGCATAGGCGTAGCTGATCGCTCCGGTGCCGCTATTGTATCCCGCCAACCCGCCCACATCGCTGCCGCCGCTGACGGCGCCCGTGGCATAGGCGTAGCTGATCGTGCCGGTGCTGCTATTGTATCCAACCAGCCCGCCGACATTGCTGCCGCTGCCGCTGTTGACAGTGCCCGTGGCATAGGAGCCGCCGATGACGGCGCCGCCGTTGTACCCCACCAACCCGCCGACATTGCTGCCAACGCTGACCGCGCCCGTGGCAAAAGAGTCGCTGATGATGGCGCCGACGTTGTACCCCACCAACCCGCCGATATAGTTGCTGTAACCGTTAACCGCGCCCGTGGCATAGACGTCGCTGATCGTGCCGGTTCCGTTATTGTATCCCACCAATCCGCCGACAGAGCGGTTACCCCTGACAGCGCCCGTGGCATAGGCGTAGCTGATCGTGCCGGTGCCGCTATTGTATCCCACCAACCCGCCGACATTGCTGCTGCCGCTGACAACGCCCGTAGCATGGGAGCCGCTGATGATGGCGCCGATGTTGTACCCCACCAACCCGCCGACATAAGGGCCGCTATTACCATCGACAGCGCCCGTGGCATAGACGTTACTGATCGTGCCGGTGCCGTTATTGTATCCCACCAGCCCGCCGACATACTTGCTGCCGTAGACATCGCCCGTGGCATAATCGTCGCTGATCATGCTGGTGCCGTCATTGTATCCCACCAGCCCGCCGACATTGTTGCTGCCGCTACTGCTATTGACTAAGCCCGTGGCATAGGAACCGCTGATCGCGCCGTTATTTCGTCCCACCAACCCGCCGACAGAGCCGCTGCCTCTGACAAGGCCCGTGGCATGAGATTGTGTGATCGTGCCACCGTTCCACCCCGCCAACCCGCCGACGTCGTAGCTGCTGCCGCTGACCGCGCCTGTGGCATAGGAGCCGCTGATGACTGCCCCGCCGTTGTCCCCCACCAGCCCGCCGACGAAGTTGGTGCCGCTGACCGCGCCTGTGGCATAGGAGTCGCTGATGACTGCCCCGCCGTTTTTTCCAACCAACCCGCCGACAACGCCGCTGCCGCTGACCGCGCCCGTGGCAAAGGAGTCGCTGATGATGGCGCCGACATTGTACCCCACCAACCCGCCGACATAGGGGCCACTGTTGCCGACGACAGGGCCCGTAGCATAATCGTCGCTGATCGTGCCGGTGCCATTATTGTATCCCACCAGCCCGCCGACATAGCTGCCGCCGTTGACGGCGCCCGTAGCATGATCGTCGCTGATCGTGCCGGTGCCGTTATTGTATCCCACCAGCCCGCCGATATAGCTGCCGCTGCCGCCGTTGACAGCACCCGTGGCATAGACATCGCTGATGATTGCGCCGACGTTGTACCCCACCAACCCACCGACATAGCTGCCGCCGCTGACAGCGCCCGTGGCATAGGAATCGCTGATCGTGCCGGTGCCGCCATTGTACCCCACCAACCCGCCGACATTGCTGCTGCCGCTGACAGCGCTCGTAGCATAATCGTCGCTGATGATGGCGCCGCCATTGTACCCGATCAACCCACCGACATCGTCGGCGCCGCTGATCGAGCCTCCGATGATTCCGATGTCGCGGATTGTCCCACCCGAGTAACCGAACAGGCCTGCATAATTGTGGGAGTGGACATTGACCGTCAGGTTCGAAATCGTGTGACCGAGACCGGCGAAGACGCCAGTGAAGCCGTTGCCGGAATTGTAAAGGTCGCCTAACGCGTCGGTGCCGATTGGTGTCCAGCCCGATGTGCTCGCCGCGTCAAGCGAGTTCGCCAGCGCATAGTGACCCTGGAGAGCCGCGCTGCTTGCGTTGATGGCCTGCACATCGCTCATGCTGTAAAGCAGTGTGTAAGCATTGCCGTTAATCGAGAGACTCGCGCCAGAGCCCGACCCGCCGGTAAAGGAGATGCTCGTGCCGCTGGCGATGCTGTAATCGCCGGTCGTGCCCGTGCCGGTGGTCAGCGACAGCGCGCCGTGGCCTGAGGCCGTGATGTTCGCGTTGATGTCGATGTTGCGATAGGCGCTGAGCGTGAACGCCGCTGCGGTGCTCCAACTGATCGCGCTGTTGATGATGATGTCGCCGTGGCCCGAGGCGTTCTGTGTGCCGGGTCCGCTGGCGCTGCCCGCGGCCGTCGTCAGCGTAACGCCGGTGCCGGCGCCGAGACTGGCATTAATCGTCGAGGCCGCGGGTGCATCGACCGTCAGGTCATAAGGATCGAGCAGCCAACTGCCGCCCGAGCCCGCATTCACTGTGCCGGCCACCATTAAATTGTGGCCGGATGTTTCGATCTTGCCGCCCTTGCCGGTGGTGTTCTTGGCGGTGATGGTGCCGGAGATCGAGGTTGTCCCCTGCGAGACGACGCTGATGTTGCCGCCGGAGGTGCCTGAGGCATCGAGGCTGCCCGCGACAGCGATGTTGCCGCTCTGGCCGCCGTCGAGCACGATCTTGCCGCCGGCATCATGGGCGGAGGTCGCGGCGATCTCGCCCTTCATGGAGATCACATTGGTGACGAGGTTTGCTGCGGCTCTTGCGCTGAGCACAACCGTGCCACCGCTGATCTTGCCGTCGTTGACGACGAGGGCCTCAACCGGCTTGCCGTTCTTGCCGATAGCGGCAGCTACCACATTGCCGTCCACCGGGAAGGAGACCAACCCATCGCCGGTGAAGTCCACTGTGAACACATTGGAGGCACCCAGCGTTACGCTGCCGAGCTTGGCCGTGATCGTACCGCTGTTGGAGACCGCCGGTGCGATCAAACCAACCATGCCGCCGGATGCGGCGGTGATGTTGCCCTGATTAATGATCTGCGCGTTGGGATTGCCCGCCTTGTCGAACTTGGCTTTGCCGGAGGCGAT
>Ga0265314_10001085_pt1 | contig 31464 bp, 34 predicted proteins | sample 4126metaG_FD_203106 | JGI IMG/M metagenome (GOLD analysis project Ga0265314, IMG submission 203106) | Rhizosphere microbial communities from Carex aquatilis grown in University of Washington, Seatle, WA, United States - 4-1-26 metaG | ecosystem: Host-associated > Plants > Roots > Rhizosphere >... | reverse complement strand
GATCACGATCGACTCTGCCACGTTGATGAACAAGGGGTTCGAGGTGATCGAAGCCTGCTGGTTGTTCGACTTTCCGCCGAAGGATGTGGAGGTTGTGGTGCATCCGGAATCTAAGGTTCACGCGCTGGTGGAATACTTGGATGGCAGCGTCATCGCTCAGGTGTGCGCCACCGATATGCGGATGCCGATTCAATACGCCATGACCTACCCGGAGCGGGCGGCGGCGCCGGTGCCGCGCCTGGATTGGACCCAGGCCGCGCAATGGAATTTCGAACCTCCGGATTATCAGAAGTTTCCGCTGCTCGGGATGGCTTACGAGGCGATTTCCGCCGGCGGGTCGGCTACTGCGACGCTAAACGCGGCCGACGAGATCGCCGTGGAGGCGTTTCTCGCCGGGAACATTCCGTTCCCCGGCATTGCGGCGACGGTAGCCGAGTGTTTGGAACAAGTTCCCGTGCGGAAGCTCACTTCCGTAGCGGAATTATTGGAGCTGGATCGCGAATCGCGCCGCATAGCCAGGCAGGTAGTTAAGCAGGGAATCGGGGCACGTTGGGGTGAAAAAGTTCCAACCGGAGTGGCGGCTCGGACGTAAAGTATAGTAGGTAGAGTAACGGGCAAATGGTTTCTGTCTTACAAGATTTCTGGTGGTTCCTGGTTCTGATTGGAGTGATGATCCTGCTCCACGAGCTGGGTCACTATTTGGTCGGCCGGTTCTTCGACGTCAAGATTGACGCGTTCAGCATCGGCTTCGGTCCCCGGCTGTTCGGATTCCGCAGCGGCGAGACGGATTTCAAGGTCTGCCTGATCCTGTTCGGCGGATACGTCAAGTTCGCGGGCGAACAGCCCGGCGACGAGCAGGCCAACGATCCGCGTGCCCTGCCCTCCAAGCCTCGCTGGCAACGGATGTGCATCACTTTTGCCGGACCGGCGACGAACGTCGTTCTTGCGGTGGCGTTGCTGACCGGACTGTACATGGTGCAGTATCCGAAGATCCCCATGCCGCCGAATCCGACCGTGGGCTACGTGGCTCCCGATGGTCCGGCAGCCAAAGCCGGCATTCGCGAAGGCGACAAAGTGGTCCAGATCGATGGAGTGATGGATCCCACCTGGGAAACCATCGCGGTGCAGGAGATCGCCAGCGCCAAGCGCCCCATGGATGTGTGGGTGGTGCGGGACGGCCAGAGACTCAATTTCAGCGTGACGCCCGTATATGACGATAAGCAGCACGTCGGGATCGCGGGCTGGATGCAATCGAGCGCTGTTCAGGTGAACGGATACTGCTGCAACGTCGAGGTCGCCAAGCAGGCAGGTCTGAAGAAAGGCGATACGTTCGTCAGCATCAACGGCAAGCCCGTCCGTACTTCGATGCGGCTGCTGGATTTGATCGCGGAGACGAAAGGCTCACCCGCCGATCTCGTCTATTTGCGCGACGGCAAGGAATATCACACCACCGTCGCTCCGGTTTGGAGCGACTATCAGGGAAGCAAAGCCTGGCGCATCGGAGCCGGTCTGGAATCCCCTGTGGAGATCGTCAAGCTGCCCTTCCGCGAAGCCCTGGCCGAATCCTGGCGCCAGAACGTCCAGAGCACCAAGCTGATCTACCAGTTCCTGCAAGGAATCGTCGAGCGGCGCATGTCGGCGAAGGGGCTATCGGGCCCCATCGGTATTGCTCAGCTTTCCGGCCAAGCCGCTCGCGAAGGCGCTGCTGTTTACATCGGACTGATGGCGGCGGTCAGCCTGAACCTGGCGATTTTTAACCTCTTGCCGATTCCGATCCTGGACGGAGGCGTCATGCTCATGCTGGCGGTGGAAATGCTGCTGCGGCGCGACCTGAGCCTGCGGATCAAGGAAGCCATCGTGCGGGTGGGATTCGTATTCCTCATGATGGTGGTGGTGTTCGTGCTGTATAACGACATCGCCAAGATGCTGCCGCAGGGGTAGCGCCAGCTGGAAAGCCGGCGGCAGGCTCGAAAGCCTGACCCCACACTCCGAGTCTGTGACACAATAGCAAAGACTTCGGTTTTTCTCGCATGCCCCAACCCAACGTACCTGATTCGCCCGAGGCGTCTTCCCTCTCCACGGGGGCCGACACCTCCTTCGGCGATATCCTGACTCAATTCGAACAAACCCACCACGCCGGTGGTGAGCGCGTGGAAGGCACGGTGGTGTCGGTGACGCCCGACGGTGTCTTCGTCGACATCGGCCGCAAGATGGATGGCATGCTGCCGCCATCGCCCGACCTGAAGCCCGGCACCAAGGTCATCGTCTCCATCCGCGGACGCGATGAATCGGGTACGTATCTCCTATCGACCATCAAAGTAGAGACGCCCAAGGATTGGACCGGCCTCGAAGCAGCCTTCGCGGAGAAGCGCAACATCGGCGGCACGGTGCTCGAAGTCGTCAAGGGCGGCTTGCGCGTGGACGTGGGCGTGCGCGCCTTCATGCCGGCTTCGCGCAGCGGCGCGCGGGAACAAGCGGATCTGGAGAAGCTGGTGGGCCAGCAGATCGAGTGCCGCATCACCAAGATCAACGCCGCCGAAGAAGACGTCGTCGTCGACCGGCGCGTGATTCTGGAGGAGCTGGAACGCCAGGCCAAGGAAGAAGCCTTCGGGAAGTTGGAAGAAGGCGCGATCGTGCGCGGCACGGTGCGCTCGATTACCGATTTCGGCGCGTTCGTCGATCTGGGCGGCGTGGACGGCCTGCTGCACGTCTCCGACATGAGCTACTCGCGCAACGTGAAGCCGGGAGAGGTGGTCAAGGCCGGTGAGGAGATCGAGGTCAAGATCCTCAAGATCAGCCGCGAGACCAAGAAGATTTCGCTGGGGCTCAAGCAGCTATCGGCCGATCCGTGGACTCTGGCGGTTTCAAAGTACATCCAAGGCTCGCGCATCCACGGAAAAGTTTCCCGCGTGCTGGACTTCGGCGCGTTCGTCGAACTGGAACCGGGCGTAGAGGGACTGATCCACGTTTCCGAGATGTCCTGGAGCAAGAAGAATGTCCGGGCGGAGGACATCCTCAAGCCGGGGGAAGTGGTCGACGTGGTGGTGTTGAACGTCAACCCGACCGATAAGAGAATCGCTCTGGGATTGAAGCAGGCGCTGGGCGATCCCTGGGAAGAAGCGTTGAAGAAGTATCCGGTGGGGACGGCCGTAGAAGCGCCGGTCACCAGCCTGGCCAAGTTCGGTGCGTTTGTCGAACTGGGCGAGGGCATCGAAGGCATGATCCACATCGCCGACATCACCGGCGAGAAGCGCTTGAACCATCCCAACGAAGTCCTGAAGCAAGGGCAGACCGTCAAGGCGGTTGTGCTCGAAGCCGACAAGGAACGCCGCCGTTTCCGCCTGGGGATGAAGCAGTTGGAGCCCACCAGCATCGACGAATATCTGGCCGAGCACAAAACCGGCGAGGTAGTCAGCGGGCGCGTAGTCAATGTCTCCGGCGATCGCATGAAAGTGGAATTGGGTGAGGGCGTCACCGCATTCGCACCGGTTCCGGAGCAGCGCAAGGAAGCCGCCGCGGGGGCGCAGAAAGCCGATCTCTCGTCGCTTACCAGCATGCTGGCCCAGAAATGGAAATCCGGGGGCGGCGCAGCGGAATCCGGCGAAGGCGTCCGAGCCGGGCAGATCCGCAGCTTCAAGATCGTCCAGATCGACCTGGAGAAGAAACGCATCGACCTGGAGCTGCAAGCCTAAGAAGAGTAGCTCCCCCGCCGTCACCGGCGGGGCTTTAAGCCTCGGTCCGTAAGGACGGGGGCTATCAACCACATCTAAGCTGCAGTTAGCCAGGGACTTACCGACCCGGCCGTTACCTTTCCGGCCCCTCGCCGTCCAATATACTGTGTAGTGCTGACGTGACTCACGGAGCCGCCTCTTTGGCCCAGAAGACGGGCTTTCAGACTGACGAGAAGGCGCTTATACGGGCTGCTCAACAAGGCGATCAGGACGCCTTCGGGCAACTCGTGCGCGCTTACGACCAAAGTGTGCTCCGGCTTGCGATGAACCTGTTGCGATCGCCTGAGGACGCGCAGGACGTTTACCAGGAAGCGTTCTTGCGGGTCTACCGCAACTTGAATAACTTCCGGTTCGATTGCAGTTTTCACACCTGGCTGTATCGGATCGTGACGAACTTGTGCCTGGATCACATGCGGAAGCGCAAGGTCCGTAAGGAAGAGTCGTCGCAGGTGGAAGGATCGGATGGGCCGGTGGACCGGATGGACACGGTGCAGGAATCGCGGGCGGAAAGCGATCCGCAGCGGAGCATGTTTGCCGGCGAACTGCGCGAGCGGATTGAGAAGACGCTGGGTGAGTTGACCCCGCGGGAGCGAATGGTGTTCGAGCTTCGCCATTACCAGGGGTTGAAGCTGCGGAATATCGGCGAGATCCTCGGGACCACCGAGGAAGCCGCCAAGAATTGCTTGTTTCGGGCGACGCAGAAGATGCGGGTCGCCCTCGGAGACTTCGTATGAGCACGTGTGAAAAAGTCCGGGAGCAGCTAAGTATGTTGCTCTACGGCGAGCTATCGTTTGATGAAGAAGAGACTGTCGACGCGCACATGGAGAGCTGTGCCGAGTGCCGCACGGCACTCGAGCGGGAGCGCGAGTTGCACGCGGCGTTCGATCAGGCAGTGATCGAGCCGCCCGCGTCGGTGCTCTGGGAATCCCGGCAGAATCTTCAGCGGCAAATCAGGGCGGAACACGCCCCGGTGCACGCATTTATGGGGCGAGCAGGCTGGTGGAATCAGTTCCTCGACGCGAGATGGTTGAAATCGGCGGGGGCTCTGGCGCTCTTGAGCATCGGCTTTTTCGGTGCGCGGCTGGCTCCGAACCTGGGCCTGGGAATCACAGGGATGTCCCTGGTGGATCCCGGTGCGCAGCGTGTGCGGTCGGTGGAGCCGGGTCCTAATGGCGGCATTCAGATTGTTCTCGATGAAACCAAGCAGCGCGTCGTATCGGGTGGTTTAGACGACCAGAACATCCGTGTATTGTTGCTTTCGGCCGCGAAGGATCCGTCCGATCCGGGCTTGCGGTATGAGACTGTGGGCATCCTGAACGATCGCGCCCAGACGGCCGAAGTGCGGGACACCTTGATCTACGCGCTGGAGCATGATGAGAACGCCGGCGTGCGCCTCAAGGCCATGGACGGGTTGAAACCCTTTGTGCGGCAGCCCGAAGTTCGTAAGGCGCTGGCGGGGGTTCTGCTCTCGGACGGCAACCCGGGCATGCGCACCCAGGCCATCGATCTGCTGACGCAGGGCGTGGGGGAAGCGCCTGCCAAGAATCTGGATCGAGATATTATCGGCACCCTGCAAGAGCTGATGAATCGCGAGAATAACGCGTATGTGCGGCAGCGCGGGGAACGCGTACTGCAGTTGGTCAATGCGTCACAGGAAACATACTAGATGAAGTTGCAAATCGCCAATTTGTTGATGGCGACTGCTGCGGTCGTCGTCGTGCAAAAAGCCGCCGCGCAAGAGGCGCCCGTGGTGCGCGAAGGCGCGTACTGGGTGGGAACCGTCGGCGATTCCTTCGGGATTGCTCCACAAGCGCGCCTGCAGGTGAATACACGCGGCAATGTCACCGTGCATAGAGAAGCCGGCGATCAGGTCACCTATCGCGTTCGGCAGCGGGTGAGGGCCGCAAATGAGGAACGGGCCCGCGCCTTGTTGGGCGGCGGCGTGAAGCAGGTGAGCTCGGCGAGAGGGCGTGTGCTGTTGGAGTTGCAGCCGATTTCGGCCGGGATGGTCCGGACCGACGTCGAGATTGGAGTTCCGGCGCAGGTTTCCATGGTCATCATTCAGACCGACCTGGGCGGAATCAATGTGGCCGACTTCGATGGCGCGGTACAGCTAAGAACCGAAGGCGGCGATATCCAGCTGGGCAAGATTGGCGGGACCGTGCAGTGTTTTTCGGGCGCCGGCGAGGTGATCGTGGAACGAGCGGGCGGCGCGATCCATTGCACTACCGTGGGAGGCAACATGCTCGTTCGCGACGCGGCCAGCTCGGTGGAGCTCTCCAATCAAATGGGCGGCAATATTCGCGTCGACAAGGCCGCCGGCGACGTTCGGGCGCACTCGGCGCAAGGCATGATCGAGGTCGGGCAGGCGGGCGGCGCGGTGTTCGCGGATACGCAAGGCGGATTCATCCAGGTGGGTTCGGCTCGCGGAGTTCAGGCCGAATCGATGGCCGGTATGGTGCGAGTGAGGAATGACGCGGGTCCGATGAATCTGGCGGCCATGGCGGGCAACATTCTGGCCGAGCTGCTGAACGGTGCGCGCATGCAGGATTCTTCGCTGGTCGCGGGCACGGGTGACATTACGGTCCTGATTCCGTCCAATCTGGCGGTATCGGTGATGGCGAGAAACAGCACCGGTGGAACGCCGCGCATTGTGTCCGATTTCCCGGAGATTCGGGTTACGCCTTCAAAGTTCTTCCAGGCTCCGATGGTCGGCCAGGGCTCGCTGAACGGCGGCGGGCCGGTGCTGAACTTGAATGTTTCGAGCGGCGTGATTTATCTTCGAAGGAAATAACGTGGGGCAGGATTGTATCCTGCGCGCGGGTTTACAAACCCGCGCAGGGCCGATTGGAAAATCGGCCCGCAGGTTGAAAACCTGCCCCACATTGAAATGCAGGAGCAGAAACCATGTGGAATAAAGTTGTTCTTGCCGCATGCATGACGGCAGGTCTTGCGATGAGCCAAGGACTCGGCAGCTTCCTGGGCGTGGGCATTCAAGAGACTGCGGGCGGAGTGGAAGTCACGCGTATCGCCCCCGATAGTCCCGCTGAGAAGGCTGGCATCAAGATCGGCGACGTCGTTACGCAATACAACGGCCAGCGCGTGGATGGGATGGACCAATTCTCCCGCCTGGTCCGCGAGACGCCAGCGGGGCGCGAAGTGAAGATTGGGATCATCCGCAACGGCGCGCCGCAGACCATCGCCGTTAAGATTGTGGCCCGGCCTGCGATTAGCGGGCAGCTGATTCCGGCCCCAGTCCAAAATCCATTCGAATTGCGCTTTCCGGATATGCCTCAGAGCCGCATGACGTGGCGCAGCACAATCCTGGGCATCGAGGCCGAAGCGCTCGACGGCCAACTGGCGGAGTTCTTCGGCGTGAAGGAAGGCGTTTTAGTTCGCACGGTGACTAAAGGTTCCGCCGCGGACAAAGCCGGCATCAAGGCCGGGGACGTGATCGTGCGGGTGGACGACGCCAAGGTGGCGACGCCGGCGGATATCTCCAATCAGATTCGAGCTCTGCGCGGCCGGCCCATTTCCATAGTAGTGGTGCGGGATCGCAAGGAAATCAACGTGATGCTGTCCGTCATCAACAGGCCGGAACGGAGCGTCGGAGTGCTCTCGTGGCCTATGTTGCCGCTAATGGAGATCCAACAGCAGGCCACAGTTCGGCCATGGAAGCCCGAAGCCGCAAGATGGCTTGCGTCCTAATCTGGGAAATGCGTGACTCGTGCAAGCCGACGATCTTGGCTATTTCCCGCAGCGTCAATTCACCTTGGTAGTACAGGCTCAAGACGGTTTTCTCGATGGCCGGGATTCCTGAGATGGCCGCAGCTAAGATGCTTTGCAGTTCTTTGCGCTCGAACAACGCGGAGGGCCATTCGCTCTCGTCGCTGGAAACGAAGCGGAGCAGATCGCGGTTCCCGGAGTCATCGGATCCCGCCGACTCCAATCTCCCGAGGTTCACCCCGCGGATCTCCCTCTGCCACTGGTGATAGCGCTCCAGCGTGAGGTTGAGTTCGACGGCCATCTCTTCTTCCGTGGGAGTACGCAGAAAGCGCTGCTCCGCCGCGGCGGTAGCGGTTTCGATTTGCTTGGCGTGCTTGCGTAGCTGGCGGGGCGCCCAATCCAACCGCCGCAGGCTATCCAAAATCCCTCCTTTGATCCGATGCTCCGCGTAGGTCTTCAGGTAGACATGGCGAGACGGGTCGAAATGGTCGATGGCCGAAATAAGGCCCAGGACGCCGGTGGACACCAGATCATCAAGGCTCACATTCTCCGGCAAGCGACCGTGGATCTTGCGGGCAATCAGGCGTACCTGATGAAGGTGCTCCAGGATTAAGCGCTCGCGCTCTTCGGTGGAGAAATTTTCTGCGTGCTCGGTGAACTCAACGGGTTCGGCGACGGCATTCATGTTAGTGGCTCCCGCCACCGATAAGGGCAATTGCGCCCCCAGATCCCGAAGAGTTTCGGAAGCGAGGCAAGTGGTGTGAATGCAGCCGGTTGGACCGGAGCTGCGCGGTCCCGCGCACGTGGGTTTAGCGGAGAACACCGCTCTGGAAGCGCCATATTCTTGCCGGTGGCACTTTCTTGGCGGCCATTCGTAAGGGAAGCCGGGTCCGGGCTTCGGTAGCAACGCCATGCCCGGATAAGCGATTCATGGGAGGCTGATTCACAAGCATTTGCCTTACTATATGGACATATGCGCGTATTGCTTTCGCTGTGCCTGACGGCCGCCGCGGTGTGTGCCCAGAAGGCCCCGGGTTTCGACCCTGGAGCGCTGAATCGCAACGTGGACCCTTGCGCGAACTTCTACCAATACGCTTGCGGCGGTTGGATGACGGCCAATCCCCTGCCCGCCGATGCATCGCGGTGGGGGCGGTTCGATTCGTTGCAGGACCGGAACCGTCTGCTGCTGAACAACGTGCTGGAGACGGCCGCGGCCGATCGTCCGAACCGCACCGCCACGGATCAGAAAATCGGCGATTTTTATGCCGCCTGCATGGATGAAAAAAACCTGGATGCGCGCGGCCTGGAAGCGATCCAGCGGGATCTGAACCGGATCGCGGTGATTCAGGACCGCAAGGAACTCACCGACCTGGTGGTCTACATGTTCCGCATCGGCTCCTGGCCTTTCTTCCGCTTCGGCTCCGAACAGGACGCGAAAGACTCGACGCGGGTGATCGCGGTGATGGATCAAGCCGGATTGGGGCTGCCAGATCGCGATTACTACCTCAAGGCGGACGAGAAATCCGTGGATTTGCGCAATAAGTATCTGGCGCACGTCCAGACCGTATTCGGACTGATGGGCGTGCCGGCGGCGGAAGCGCAGAAGAAAGCCGCCACGGTGCTCGCGATCGAAACGGAACTGGCTAAGGGTTCTCTCGATCGTGTTTCGCGCCGCGATCCGGAAAAGGTTTATCACAAGCTGACTGTCGCGGAACTAATGGCGCTGGCCCCGGCCTTCGATTGGGCGAGGTTCTTCCAGAACCTTGGTGCGCCTGCGATCGAGAGTCTCAATGTCGCGGTGCCGGATTTCGCACGGGCGATGAACACCGTTATCGAGCAGCAGCCGTTGGAGGATCTGAAGACGTATCTCACCTGGAACCTGGTCCGCGACAACTCGGTATTCCTCCCGGCTTCGTTTCAACAGGCCAGCTTCGATTTTTACGAGAAGACTTTGAAGGGAGCCAAGGAGATGCGCGCGCGCTGGAAGCGCTGCGTGGACCTGACCGATGAGCAGTTACCCGACGCGCTGGGCAAGACGTTCGTCGAAAAGACTCTCGGCGACGCCGGCAAGAAGCGGACTCAGCAGATGGTGGCGGAAATCGAGAAGGCGCTGGAGAAAGATATCCGCGGCCTGGATTGGATGACGCCCAAGACCAAGGAGCAGGCGATCGTCAAGCTGCACGGAATCACTAACAAAATCGGGAACAAAAGCAAGTGGCTGGACTATTCGGGCGTCCAGATTACCCGCAACGATCCGTATGCGAATACCGCGCGCACCAGCACGTTCGAGCTGGCCCGCCAGTTGGCCAAAATCGGGAAACCGGTGGACAAGACGGACTGGGACATGAGCCAACCCACGGTCAACGCATACTACGATCCGCAGCACAACGACATCAACTTTCCCGCCGGCATCCTGCAGCCGCCCTTTTACGACAACACGCTGGACGATGCCGTGAATTACGGCGCCATCGGCGCGGTCATCGGCCATGAGCTGACGCACGGGTTCGACGATGAGGGCCGGCAATTCGACGCGAAGGGCAACCTGCGCGACTGGTGGACCGATGAGGACGCCAAGGCGTTCGAGCAGCGGGCCGACTGCGTAGTGAACCAGTACAACGCGTACAGTCCGGTGCCGGGCGTGAATCTGAACGGCAAGCTGACGCTGGGCGAGAACACGGCCGATAATGGCGGCCTGCGCGTCGCTTATATGGCGCTGATGAACACACTCGGCGGCAAGCAGCCTCCCAAGATCGATGGGTTCAGCGCCGAGCAGCGATTCTTCCTCGGGTGGGCGCAGGTGTGGTGCAACAACGTGACCGAAGAAGCGGCCCGTTTGCGCGTGCAGACCGATCCGCATTCTCCCGGCGAATTCCGGGTGAACGGAGTGGTCTCGAATATGCCGGAATTCCAGAGGGCGTTCGCGTGCCGAGCGAACCAGCCGATGGTTCGCGGACCAGCCTGCAGGGTTTGGTAACGCCATAGGTAGTGTCTGAAATCTGCGTTGCACGATAACGCCGAACCGAGTTCATAGTTCAATCCGTGTCACTCCTGCGATGGAAGCGGTCATCACCGATCACGTGTGGGATCTTGCTGAGCTACTGGCCTGACAACCAAGTTCTGACTCAGAATCTCGGCAATCCGAGCGGAGTTGCAAAAACTGCAACTTGGTATTAGATTGGCGATCATGATTGATCTTTCATTGACTGCTAACGACGAGATGGCCATGGAAATCGGAGTTAAGCGCTTCTCGGAGGCCCATCCAGACGAACGCTGGGATGTCACCGGCAACCGGGGGCTTGTCTTAATCGTGACAGGAAGTAGAATCACTGGCTTTGCTGAAGTCCCTGTCGCTAGAGTGATGGATATGGCTGATTCGGTATTTACCGCACTGGAGCAGTTCCGAGAAAAGCTTTAGAACGGGAATTCAGTGATACTATCTACGGCTATGAGAAGCCTTCCGCTGCTGCTTTTCAGCCTGCTCTGCGGCTGTGGACTTGGCTCTCACGACTCGGTTCCCAAGCCGAGCGCAAATCCAATCGGGAGATTTGTGCCGCTTCCAGAATCCAATGGAGACTCGATGATATATGGTGTCCCCCGCGCGTTTTTAGCTTTGGACAGCCTAACTGGGCAGCTATGTAGAACCTGGGATTTTAGGCTACCCAATCCATCGGAAGCACAAAAGCCGCTCCAGAACCTCCCGGAGTGCGTGCAGATCTACGTAAACAGCAATCACTAGAGTGTGAACCCGCCGCGCCCGTTCAACGCAGATTTCAGACACTACCCGCCCATAGCTGTCGCGGTTCGGTGCTGCGACAATGGTACGTATGGACGAACAGCCGCAGTCCCGGTTGAGCCTGGCGACCGTGGTCCTGTTCGCGGCTTTCGCCGGTCTTTTCATCGCGCAAATCTTCACCATCCGAAGCCTTCGGTCGACTGAATCCAGACTAGCCGCGGTCCAAGCCGATCAATCCAAGGTTCGCGAGACCATCGACGGCGAGGTCGCCAAGCTGCACGAGGCGACGGCCCAGGCCGCCGCAACATCCGCCGCCGAACGCCAAAAGGCCATCGACGAGGTGCGTGACGAGGTGGAGAAAGCGCGTCGCCAAGCCCGCGGCGTCGCCGGCAAGGTCAAGGAAGAAACCTTGAAGAGCGTGGAAGACCTCGCCAACCGCGTGAACGTGAGCGAATCCAGGCTCAAGCAGCACCAGGACACGGACGCGCGAGTGGCCACCGAACTCACCAGCCTGAAGCAGGCCACCAAGTCGGCCGAGTCGAACATCACCGACGTTTCGACCGAAGTGAAACAGGTGCGAACGGAGGTCGCCAACACGCAGGGCCAGCTGGAGCGCACAATTGCCGACTTGAAGCGCACCACCGGCGACATGGGCGTGCTGAGCGGTCTGATCGCGACCAACGCGAGGGAGATCGACGCACTCAAGCATCTTGGCGATCGCAACTATACGGAATTTACCTTGTACAAGGGCAAGGAACCGATCAAGCTGGCCGATGTCGCGATCGTGCTGAAGAAGGCCGACGTCAAAGCCAACCGTTACACCCTGGAACTCCAGGTGGACGACCGCAAGATCGAGAAGAAAGACCGGCAGGCGAACGAGCCGTTGCAGTTCTACGTGGGGGGCAGCCGCCAGCCGCACGAGCTGGTCGTGAACCAGGTGGGCAAGGATCTGATCGTCGGGTATCTGGCGACGCCTAAGGCGCCGGCTTCTCGCCCCTAACATCGGGTGTTACACTAACGTTTTCTATGGCCATCAGTAAAGAGTTGCTGGAAATCCTGGTCTGCCCGCTGTGCAAGGCGCAGGTGGAGCTGAAACAGGACCAGAGTGGCCTCAAGTGCGTCGAGTGCAAGAGGGTATATCCCATTCGCGACGACATCCCGGTGATGTTGGTCGACGAGGCACGAATCGAAGAATAAACACGCGTGTCCAACTTGCTGGAGCGGCTGCCGTCTGGCTCGCGGATCGCCGTGATCCGTCTGCGCTCCCTGGGCGACTGCGTGCTGACGACTCCGGCGCTGGCGCTGCTAAAAACGCATCGTCCCGATCTGAGGATCGGAGTGGTGGTCGAGGACCGGTTTAGTGCGGTGTTCGAAGGCAATCCAGATGTGAGCGATATTTTGCCTCCGGCCGCGCGAATGGTAGCGAAGTGGCATCCCCAGATGGCCCTGAATCTTCACGGCGGATCCCGCAGCATGTGGCTTACGGCCGCATCCGGCGCGGCGATCAAGGTCGGCTTCGCGCACCACGCCTACAGTTTTCTGTACAATGCGAAGATCCCGCGGGCTCAGGAGATTTTGGGCGAAGACCGTCGCGTGCACACCGCCGAACATCTCGCGTCGGCGATGTTTTGGATGGGCGTGCCTCAGAGCGAGATCCCGCGGGCGCGATTAGCGGTGGAACCCGCCCAACATGCGGGCGCCTACGCCGTGATCCATCCTTTCGCGTCGACGCCCCAGAAGACATGGCCAGCCGGACACTTTATTGCAGTAGCGGAGCACTTGCGGGAGAAAGCCGGCCTCGAGCCGGTTTTCCTGGCCGGCCCGGCCGACGATCCCGCCGCATTCGGAAAATTCCAGGTCTACCAAAGTGCCCCGCTAGCTGAAATCAAGAGCCTGATGGCGGGCGCGCAGCTTTTCATCGGCAATGACAGCGGACCCGCGCACATCGCCGCGGCGTTCGGTGTTCCAGTCGTCGTGCTGTTCGGTCCCAGCGATCCGGTCAACTGGGCACCATGGCGCACCGAAGGGCACGTTCTAACCAACCCGGAAGGGATCGATAGCATTCGTGTCCAAGAAGTGATCGCGGCGGCCGAAGCATTGAGGGTGCGCGCGTGAGCGAACTTAGCCGGCTGCTGCAATATTCGCGGCGGTATAGCGGCTATCTCTTGCTGTCCGTGGTGCTCATGGCGTTGGTAGGCGCCGCGCAGGCACTTACCGTGAGACTGATCGGTCCGATCTTTGACCGTGTCCTCAACCCAAGTTCGCCCGATTCCCCGGTACTGTTGTTCACCATCCCCATCTGGAACCATCGAGTCTTTCTGGACAGTTTCATGCCCGCCGATGTCCACAATGTCTGGACCATGGTGGCGTCGGGAATCCTGGCCGTGTTCACCATCAAAGGACTGTGCGACTACGCCGGCAATTATCTGGTGAACTATGTGGGCCTGTCCGCAGTCACGGATTTAAGACAAGACGTTTTCGATCGCGTCGTCCGCCAGGACGCGCATTTCTTCGAATCCAACTCCACCGCGCGCGTCATGTCGTCCATCATGAACGATCTCGAAAAGATCCAGGTGGCGATGTCGCACATTCTGGCGGATCTGCTGCGGCAAAGCTTTACCGCCATCGCTCTGCTGTTCGTGATCCTGCAAACCGACTGGAAGCTCGCATTGGGAAGCCTGACGCTGCTTCCATTCGTGCTGTTGCCGACTCTGCGGCTGGGCCGCCGGATTCGCCGGACGACGCGGAGCGCGCAGGATAACGCCGCGGAGCTGAATCAGGTGTTGCAGGAAACGCTGAGTGGACATCAAGTGGTGAAGTCCTTCGGCGCGGAGGACATCGAATCGAATCGTTTTCGGGACCGCGCCGAACGGCTCCGGAATAGCAACCTCCGCTACGTTGCGCAACAGGCCGTGGCGTCGCCGCTGATCGAGTTCTTCGCGGCGATCACCATTGTCGTCCTGCTGACCTATGCCCGGACGCAGATCAAGGCCGGCTTGATGAGTACCGGCGAGTTCACCAGTTTCATCATCGCGCTGCTGGTGCTCTACGAACCCGTGAAGCGGCTCACCGGCATCCACAACATTTTTCAGCAGGCTCTAGGAGCGTCGCAGAAAGTGTTCGAGTATCTGGATCGCGAGCTGCAGGTCAAGGAAGAACCGGGTGCCGCCAAGCTGGCTCGCTTCGAGAAAGCCATCGAATTCGAGAGCGTGAACTTCCGCTATCCAACATCTCCCGAGGGACTCGACGGCCTGGTGCTCGATCGTCTCGATCTCGAAGTGAAAGCCGGACAAGTAGTGGCCCTGGTAGGCCCGAGCGGCGCTGGCAAAACGACGCTAGCCAATTTAGTCCCGCGCTTCTACGACGTGACGGGCGGCGCAATCCGGATTGATGGAAAAGATATTCGCGAACTGAAGCTGGCGTCCGTACGCGACAAGATCAGCATCGTGGCGCAGGATACGTTCCTGTTTAACGACACTGTGGGGGCCAACATCGGCTACGGACTGCGGCACGCTACGCCCGAACAGGTGCACCAGGCGGCTCGCGACGCTTTGGCTGAAGAGTTTATCTTGCGGATGCCGCAGGGCTACGAGACCATCATCGGCGAACGAGGGCTTAAGCTGAGCGGCGGACAGCGCCAGCGCCTGGCGATCGCACGGGCTTTGCTCAAGAACGCGCCCATCTTGATACTGGACGAAGCTACTTCACATCTGGATACCGAATCCGAAATGCTGGTGCAGCGGGCGCTGCAAACCTTGATGGCGAACCGAACGGTGATCGTGATCGCACATCGGCTATCCACAGTTCGCCGGGCCGACCGGATCGTCGTGCTCGACCGCGGCCGCATCGCCGAAACCGGCCGGCACGATGAGTTAGTGAGCCGGGGCGGCCTGTACCAGCGGTTATACGAACTACAATTTGTCACATCGGATATAAACCCAGCGGACGTGAATCATTAACATGGCTAGTCCCTCACTGCGTAGCATGACCGGATTCGCCCGCGCGCGACGCCCCTTGGGCGACGGCGAGCTAGTGGTGAGCGTGAAGACGCTGAACCATCGGTCGCTGGACGTGCATGTGCACGCGCCCGCGGTTGCCGATCTCTTCGAAAACACTGTACGGTCTTTGGTGAAGAGCCGCCTGGCGCGCGGGCACGTAGAGGTGCGGATTTCGCTTCCACCGGTCGCTGCGAACGGCAACTCCGCGAAGCTCAACCGCACCCTGCTCGAAGAGTACCTCGGCGCTTTTAACCAAGCCGCGGCCGAGCATGGTCTGGATGCCCGGCCCGATCTGAACGCTGCCCTGCGCATCCCAGGAATGTTCGGCGAGGCTTCCGAGGCATCCGAGTTGCCAGTGGGAACCGAGGCGACGATGCTCGATGCTCTGGGGGCCGCGCTCGACGAGCTGAACCAGTTTCGCGCGCGCGAAGGCGCCGAAATCGCCAAAGAGATGTGCGGGCATAATTCGCGGCTCGGCGGACTCGCGGAGGAGATGGAAAAGATTCGGGCGAACGCGCAGGAGGTTTTCCAGAACCGGCTCACCGAACGCCTCAAGGATCTGCTCAAGGGCGTGCAAATCGATCCCCAAAGGCTGGCCCAGGAAGCCGCGATACTGGCCGATCGTAGCGATATCGGTGAAGAACTAGCGCGGCTGAAGATCCACGCGGGCCAGCTAGCCGGACTGCTCGACTCGGGCGGCGAAAGCGGCAAGAAGATCGATTTTTTGTTGCAGGAGATGAATCGCGAAACCAACACCATCCTTTCAAAAACCTCTGGAGCCGGGGAGATTGGCCTCAAGATCACGGAACTGGCCCTGGCCGCCAAGGCGTCGATCGAGAAAATCCGGGAGCAGTCCTTAAACCTTGAATAAAGCCACGGGAATGACCACAGTTTTCATCATCTCGGCGCCGTCGGGTTCCGGCAAGTCGACGCTGGTGGGCGAGCTCATGAAGCGCATTCCGGACCTGTGTTTCTCGGTTTCCTACACTACGCGCCCGCCGCGGGGCCAGGAACAGGACGGCAACGAGTACCACTTCATCACCCGGCCCGAATTCGAGCAGCGGCTGGCCAACGACGAGTTCCTGGAGTCGGCGGAAGTGTTCGGCAACTACTATGGGACCCATCGGAGCGAGCTGGATCGGGCGAAAACGGCCGGCACGGACCTGGTCCTCGACATTGATGTCCAGGGTGCGCGACAATTAAGAGGGAGAATATCGGAAGCGGTATCGATATTCATTCTTCCGCCGAGCCGCCAGGTTCTCGAAGAGCGTTTGCGGGCCCGGTCTCAGGACTCCGAATCGGTGATTGAGCGAAGGCTCAAGGAGGCCGCGGAGGAAATTCGGAAGTATTCGCAGTACGACTACCTGCTGGTGAATCGGGAGGTGCAAGCTTCCACGGATACGCTGGTGTCGATTGTACGGTCCGTGCGCAGCCGCCGTGACCGGATGGAGCAGCAGATTCGCCCGATTCTGGAGACTTTTGAAGATGGCCGAAACAAATCTTAAGCAGATCGCACAGAGCGTGATTCCCGACGATCCGGAGGCTAGCGCCTACCGTTTCATCATCGTCGCCGCCAAGCGCGCGCGGCAGTTGCAGAACGGTGCGCGCAGCTTCCTGCCCACCACGTCCAAGAAGCCTACGGTGATGGCTATGGAAGAAGTGCGCCGCGGCTTGGTCCAGTATGAGGACATCGCGATCGACCACATGTTCGCGCCGCCGCCCGAAGAATAAACTGGGTCATGTTTGGTGACGAACATGCCGGTGACGACTAACGTTGCCCTGGGAGTCGGCGGAGGCATCGCCGCGTATAAGGCGGCGGAACTGGCTCGCGCCCTGATGGAGCGTGGTTTCTCCGTGCAAGTGGTGATGACCCGGTCGGCTGAGGAGTTTGTCCGGCCTCTCACGTTTGCCGCCCTCACCGGCCGCAAGGTGATTACGAACCTGTTCAGCGCCGCTAGCGCGCCCAGTCCAGAAGATACTCTTTCGAGCGCCATCGAGCACATCCGGGTGGCCCAGGAGAATCAGATCCTGGTGATCGCGCCTGCGACCGCGGATCTGCTCGCCAAACTAGCCCACGGCCTCGCCGACGATTTCCTGACCACTACGTATCTGGCCTTCACCGGCTCGGTCGTGCTCGCGCCGGCGATGAACACCAACATGTGGAACCACCCGGCCACGCAGGAGAATTTGCGCATCCTGCGGGCGCGTGGCCACGTGATTGTCGAGCCGGACGAAGGGATTTTGGCCTGCGGCATGGTCGGACCGGGCAGGCTGGCCGAACCGGAGGTCATCGCCCAAGCGGTCGCGAATGTTACGGTGTCCACCCAGAAACACGATCTGGAAGGCGAGACTGTTCTGATCACGGCCGGGCCCACGCAGGAACCGCTCGATCCGGTGCGCTATCTGAGCAACCGGTCCAGCGGGAAAATGGGATACGCGCTGGCACAAGCCGCCGCGGAGCGGGGAGCCCGCGTGATCCTGGTTTCCGGACCTGTTGCGCTGGCTGCACCCGCGCGGGTCGAACTGATTCCCGTCCGAACCGCCGTGGAAATGCGGCAAGCGGTGATGGATCACCTGGAGCAGGCCACCATGGTCATCAAGGCCGCGGCTGTGGCCGATTATCATCGGGCGAATCCCCCGCGGCAGAAGGTCAAGAAGACCGCCGCGAGGCTTTCGCTCGAGCTCGATCCAACGCCGGATATCCTGGCGGAGGTAGGCCGCAAGAAGGGCGACCGGCTGCTGGTCGGCTTCGCGGCGGAGACCGAGAACCTGATCGAGGAAGCCCGCCGCAAGATGCAATCCAAGAATTGCGACATGGTGGTGGCGAATCTCGTCTCGCAGCAGGGCATCGGGTTTGAATCGGATGACAATGAAGTAACCCTGGTGCTGCGAACCGGCGAAACCATTCCCGTCGAGCGTGCTTCAAAGAGCATCATCGCGCACCGGATCTTCGACGAGATGATGAAGCTGCGTTTGGCCTTGCACAGTTCGCAATGACTACCGACCAGTTGCGCGAGCGCTTGAACTTCTACCGCGACCTGGGAGTCGATGAGATTTTTCTCCGTGAAAATGTAGGACAGGCGATCTTGTCGCCTGTCATTCCTGAGCAAGGAGTTCCCGTGGCTTCTGCCTTACCCTCTCTCGCGCCCGAAGGTGACACGCTCCTCAAGATTCGCCAGGACATCGGCGACGATTGCCGCCGCTGCCGTCTGTGCGAAGGCCGCGCGAAGATTGTGTTCGGATCGGGCAATGAGCAATCCGGTCTGGTATTCGTTGGCGAAGGACCTGGGGCGGATGAAGACGCGCAGGGCCTACCGTTTGTCGGCCGCGCCGGGCAGTTGCTGACGCAGATGATCGAGAATACCGCGACTAAAGAAGGCATTCCGATCCGGCGTCCGGATGTTTACATCTGCAACGTGGTCAAATGCAGGCCCCCGGAAAATCGCGCGCCCCAACCCGATGAAATGGAAATCTGCGGGCAGTTTCTGTTTCGTCAGCTCATGGCCATCCGGCCCAAAGCAATCTGCGCAATGGGCTCGACGGCGGCGAAAGCGGTGCTCGGCACCAAAGACGGAGTGACGAAGCTGCGCGGCAAATGGCACAAGTGGCGCGACATTCCGGTGATGGTGACGTACCATCCGTCCTACCTGCTGCGCGCTTATAACCAGGAAGCAAAACGCGAAGCGTGGGAAGACCTGAAGAAGGTCCTGCACTTTGTTTACGACTAAACGCGGCCGGTTCATTACCTTTGAAGGCCCGGAAGGCAGCGGCAAATCCACGCAACTCCGCATGCTCGCCGAGCGCCTGCGCACGAGCGGGCACGACGTCCTCGAAACGCAGGAGCCGGGAGGTACGCCCATCGGTGTCCAGATCCGGCATGTGCTGCTGGATGCCAAGAATCGCGAGCTGTGCCCCACCGCCGAACTGCTCCTGATGTTTGCCAGCCGGGCGCAGAACGTCGACCAGTTGATCTTGCCCGCCTTGTCAGCGGGGCGCACCGTGCTTTGCGACCGCTTTACTGATTCCACCTTGGTCTATCAGGGCGTGGGCCGCGGCCTGGGCGCCGACGTGGTCTATGAGCTGGATCGGATCGCCTGCCGGGGCTTGATTCCGGATTTGACTCTGCTCATCGATATCGATGCGGAAACCGGGTTGGCTCGCGCCCGCCAGACCCGAATGGAAGAACAAGGTGTCGGTTTTCATCGCCGCGTTCGCGATGCTTACCGCCAGCTAGCTGCTGACGAGTCCCGCCGGATACGCCTCATCGACGGCAGCCTAACGCGGGAAGTGGTGGCCGAGCAGGTGTGGCAGGCTGTTCAGGAGGGCGGACTTTAGTCCGCGCCGGGCTTCAGCCTGGACGACGATCAGCGGTACCGCCCGCACAACTGGTGCCAACCTACGACCGCGGGGTCCCAGAACGCGACGAGCGGCCTCGTTATAGGCCGGAACCACGATCGAGAGCTGGAGCAAAGCCCACTGTATGGCAGCCGAATTGGGAGCGGCTATGGCACGATAGTCCTATGCCGCCTGATTCCACCCGCCGCCAGCGCCTCCGAATACTAGTACAGGAGGTCGCCGGAAAGCCCGCACCGGAGGATGAACAGGAGTCGCTCTTTGAGAGCGGGCTGCTCGATTCCTTCGCCCTGCCCGATCTGGTGAGCGCCATCGAGAAGGAATTCGCCGTGAAGGTTCCGGACTCGGACCTGAACCCCCGGAAATTTGACTCCATCGCACGGATGGACGAGTATCTCGCAGGACACGTTGGTTAGCGAGTAATGGGCGCCTATCTGCAAGCGTTCGGGGCATATTTACCCGAGCGCGTGGTCGCAAACGCGGAACTGGCCGAGCGCGTCGGAAAGACCAGCGAGTGGATCGAAAGCGTTTCGGGAATCCTGGAGCGCCGCTGGGCGGCGCCCGAAGAAACCGTCGCCGATATGGGCGTCGCGGCCGCCGGGGACTGCCTTCGCAAGGCGGGCATCGCGGCGAACACGCTGGGCATGCTGATCGTCTCGAGCGGCAGCGGTTCTCGCGGGTTTCCAGGCCCTGCCGCGGAGGTAGCAGCGCGCTTGGGGCTGGATTCCACGCCCGCGATCGACCTGCCCATCGCCAGCGCAGGTAGCTTATTCGGCCTGGCCCTGGCGATGCGCCTGGCCGAGACTCAAGGCGACGTGCTGGTGGTCGCGGCTGAGAAAATGTCAGCCTTGATTGAAAACGACCCAAATACCGCCATTCTTTTCGGCGATGGCGCCGGAGCTGCGCTGGTGTCCGCTAGGCCGGGGAGGTGGCGAATGCTGGACGCCGTGATTCACACCGACGGCCAGTCTCGCGAAGCTCTGGCGTTCGATGGCACCGGCCCACTGCGCATGAACGGACTAACGGTGATACTGCAAGCAGCCCGCAAGATTCCTGCGTCGATCGAGGAAGTGCTGGCACGCCAGAATATTTCCGCTCGGCAGGTCGCCGTTTTCCTGCTGCACCAGGCCAATCTTAACCTGCTGACGCGTGTTGCGAAGTCTCTCGGCGTCGGCCCCGAGAAGATGTTCGCCAACGTGCAGCGCTACGGGAACACTTCATCGGCTTCGATGCTGATTGCGGCGTCCGAGTGGGCTGAAACGAATCCGGAGCCAGGATCGGTCGTGTTTTCCGCGTTCGGCGCGGGATTTCACTGGGGCGCGATCGTTGCGGATTCCGGCGTCTGACTCCTGACTTCTGACTCCTGACTCCTCGTTTCAGCCACCAGGTTCGCCGCCCGCAGCAGCGATTCGAACGTACCGGCATCGGTCCACCAGCCGTCCAGGAATGAGTAGCTCATGGTGCCTTCTTTGATGTAGGCGTTGTTGACGTCGGTGATCTCGAGCTCGTTGCGGCGGCTGGGCACCAGCTTACGAACTTTCTCGAACACCGTGCCGTCGTACAGGTAGATCCCGATCACGGCGTAGGGAGATTTCGGGTGCGCGGGTTTTTCCTCGATGCCCAGGATGCGATCGCCCGACAGTTCGGCCACACCGAATCGCTCGGCATCGTGGACTTCTTTCAGCAGAATGCGCGCGCCGCGCTCCTGCTTTTCGAACGCCTGAACCGCCGGGGCGATGGAACCCTGAATGATGTTATCGCCCAGGATCACGCAGATCTTCTCGCCGTCGGCGAAGTGCTCCGCCAGCGCCAGCGCGTCGGCGATGCCGCCCTCGCCTTCCTGATAGGTGTAATTCAGGTGAGCCAGGCCAAAGTTCTTACCATTGGCGAGCAGGCGCAGGAAATCACCCGAGTTTTGCCCGCCAGTCACCAGCAGGATGTCGCGGATTCCGGCGTCCACCAGGGCCTGGATCGGGTAAAAAATCATGGGCTTGTCGTAGATCGGAAGCAGGTGTTTGTTGGTGATCTTGGTCAGAGGGAACAGACGGCTTCCGGTTCCTCCGGCGAGCACAATGCCTTTCACGTGAGCTCCTTGGGCCGCGGGTGCGGCACCTATTCATCTAAACACAGTGCGAGAAACATCCTGCTGAAACCACTTATTATGCATGGCCTTGTTTCGGACCCGATCAGCCGCGGTGTATGGAATCGACGCTTATCTCGTAGACGTCGAGGTGGACATGTATCCGGGCACCAGCGGCAATTTTATCACCGTGGGGATGCCGGATACAGCGGTCCGGGAGAGTCGCGAGCGGATCAAGTCGGCGCTGCTGAATTCCGGTTTTGGCTATCCCAACAAGAGCGTCACCATCAACCTGGCGCCGGCCAATGTGCGCAAAGAAGGCGCCGGGTTCGACCTGCCAATGGCCCTGGGAATCCTGGGTGCGATGGGAACCGTGGCGCCCAGCGACGAGCATCTCTTCGTCGGCGAATTGTCGCTCGACGGAGCCATCCGGCCGGTGCGTGGGACGCTTTCGATCGCGGCGTGCGCACGGCGGCAAAAGATCGCCAACTTGCTGGTGCCCGCTGACAACGCTTCCGAGGCCGCCGTAGCCGACGACTTGCGTGTGTTCGGCATGCGGCATTTGAGTGAAGTGGTCGCGTTTCTGAACAACCCGGAGCAGTTCACGCCGCACGTTCGGGAGGCGCCAGCGGCGCCGTTCTCAAACAGTTCGATGCTTGATTTTGGCGATGTGCGCGGCCAGACCACTTCCAAACGGGCTCTCGAAGTCGCGGCGGCGGGCGGCCACAACGTGCTGCTGGTGGGCCCGCCTGGATCGGGCAAGACGATGCTTGCCAAACGCCTGCCGGGGATTCTGCCGCCGCTGACGTATTCTGAAGCGCTCGAGACCACGCAGATCCATAGCGTGGCGGGACTGTTGCCGAAGGGCATCGGCTTGTTAGCGGAGCGGCCCTTCCGGGCGCCGCATCATTCGGTCTCGGATGCGGGATTGATCGGCGGAGGATCGGGCATGCCGCGGCCGGGTGAAGTCAGTTTGGCACACAACGGCGTCTTGTTTCTCGATGAGTTGCCCGAATTCCCGCGCAACGTGCTGGAGCAGCTGCGCCAGCCGCTCGAAGAGGGTAGTGTCACACTGGCGCGGGCCCAGATGACCCTCTCCTTCCCATCGAACTTCATGCTGATTGCCGCGATGAACCCGTGCCCCTGCGGACATTTTTCCGATCCCACTCGAGAATGCCGCTGCACCGGCGGCATCATCCAGCGCTACCTGGGCAAGATCAGCGGCCCGCTGCTCGATCGCATCGATCTGCACATCGAGGTTCCCGCGGTGGCGTATCAGGAATTGCGCGGCCAGCCGAGCGGGGCAACTTCGGTTGAAATGAGCGCGCGCGTGGAGCGGGTTCGCGGCGTGCAACGCGGGCGCGGATATTACAACTCGCAGATTCCGGTTCGCCAGCTCCGCAAAATCTGCGCCCTGGATGACGCCGGCGAGCGCACTCTGGAAATGGCCGTGCGCCGGATGGGTCTCTCTGCCCGCGCGCACGATCGGATTCTCAAGGTCGCACGCACCATCGCCGATCTCGATAGCTCACAAAATGTAAGTGCGAAGCACTTGGCAGAGGCCGTGCAGTATCGCAGCCTGGACCGCAATTACTGGCAATAGCTTAAATGGTCACAGCCATATCCCGGTTTCGAGTTCGCGACGGAGTGGAAGGCGAAGCGCGCAAGGTCTCCCTGGACCGCGCCCGTTTGGTCAAGGACGCGGCCGGCTTCTGCGGCGTCGACATCCTCACCGACGTGACGGACCCTTCGGCGTTTCTGCTCCTCACCCGGTGGACCGACGAACGCTCATTCCGGGATTGGAAAGAGTTGATGCCTCCGGAACCGAACATCCAAAGTCTAAGCGACACCATTCTTTTGCCAGAAACTCTCGTGTTGCCGGAAACCCGGCAGCGCGCGCGAGAGTCGCAGGTTCAGAACGAAATCCTTAAGCTGACCAATGATTTGACGGGAATGATACGCGAGGGTGAACGGATCAACCGGGATCTGAAGGAAGCCAGCGAAAAGGTCGAGACGCTTGCCCGTACGGACCCCCTGACGGGTCTTGCGAATCGCCGGACGCTGCGGGAGACCATGCAGCGCGAGATTGCTCGTTCCGGTCGGATGGGCGACCACTTGAGCCTGGTGATTGCTGATTTGGACCACTTCAAGTCAATCAACGATCAATACGGCCACATTACAGGGGATCACGTGCTGGCTGGTGTAGCGGCTGCTTTCCAAAATCATTTGCGGCCCTACGATTTGGCTGCACGATATGGAGGCGAAGAGTTTGTCCTTCTCCTGCCTGCAACCTCCATGGAGGGCGCCATGGTTGTCGCCGAGCGCATGCGGAAAGCGGTGGCGGATATGACGGTGCCGGACTGTCCGCAGCAGATTACGATGAGTCTCGGAGTCGCGACCTGGATGAAGGGAGAAACGCCGGAGCAGTTCGTAGCCCGCGCCGATGCCGCGCTCTACAACGCCAAAAACGCCGGCCGGAACCGCGTCGAAGCCGCTGCGGCATAAGCTCCATCGCCCCGCTTTGCGCAGCGGTTACTATGTTCAAGTGACTACCTCCGCCGATCTTCTGGCCCAAGCCCGAATCCATCACCAACGACTGCCGGAACTCCCCGCTGCGATCCGCCCGGCCACTCCCGGCGAAGCCTATGTTGTCCCGGACGGCCTCATCGACCAATTGCTCGCCCACTACGGCGGCACTGTCATCGGATACAAGGTCGCCTGCACGAACATCACGGCTCAGCGTCAACTGAATGTGGATGCGCCTTTCTGCGGACGGCTGCTCTCAGCGTTCTTCTTCGAGAGTCCGGCTCGGGTCGACGCGAGCAAGTTCTTCATGCGCGTGGTGGAGGCCGAATTCGCCTTCGAGATGGCCCGCGACCTTCCTCCAACGGCCACGCCGCGCTCGCGCCAGGAGATCGCCGACGCGGTCAAAGGAGTCATACCTGGCATCGAGATCGTCGACAGCCGGTTCGACGACTGGACCACCATCGGCGCGCCGTCTCTGATCGCCGATAACGCCTGCAACGCGGCCTGGGTCAAGGGTCGCCCCGTGACCGATTGGCAGGCGCTTTTGCACACAAGCGATCTCGCCGCGCAGTCCGTGCGCGTGACTGTCAACGGCAAAGTGCTGCGCGAGGGCAACGGAAGCAACGTGCTGGGTCATCCATTGAACGCCCTGGAGTGGCTGGTCAACAGCTTGAGCGCGCGCGGGCTCGGCTTGAAAGCGGGCCAATACGTCACCACCGGCGTGACCACCGAAGTCTACATGGCGGAGCAAGGAGATCGCATTACGGCCGATTTCGGACCCGTTGGCTCCGTAGATTTAGCCTTCGTCTAACCTACTCGACGCGAAAAACTTCGCGCTGTTCGGCGGTCTCGCCGCCGATCTTATCGCGCACCGTGACCACCAAAGTGTAGGTCGCTGGCGGGACGTTGGGATCCAGGTTCAGGCTCAGGGCGCCGGGAACGCGCAGTTGCGGATAGAACGATTCTTTCGAGTCCGCGGCCGCCTCCGGCTGCGCGAATAGTTCCTTTCCATCCGCGTTCAGCACGGCCAGGCCGTAACCCACCGAAAACTTATGATTCGCCTCGAATTTGTACCCCGCCATTTCGAACCGGGCCCATAGCATGGTGCCCGGCCGGTACACCACCGGTTGCCGCAAGGCCTCCGCGTCGGTCTCATTGCGCAGAAAACGGAATTTGCGAATCACAAATGACGTGCTCGGCTCGATGCTCTCCGCGCGCACGTGAAACTCCAGGTCTCCGCTGATTTCCGAGCCTGCCAGTTCGTCTTTCACCTTCACAGGGATGTGATAGCTGCCGCCGGGAATGAAGGACGGCAGGAGGAACGAAATCACGAATTTCGGGACCCAGTCTTTGTCCTGGGACCGTAGCGAATCATCCAGCCGGCCGGTTCTCGGGGCTTCCACGGCCACGCCGTCCGGATCCATGATTCCCACCTGCCAGGATAGTTTTACGTTGCGATTGTCGCCGTCGACGTGGCTCTCGAAACCCGCGATCCGCGCACTGAACCAGATCGTTTCCCCGGGTAGAAACTCATGGGAGGCCGGCAACAGCGGACCATCCTCATATTGATGCAAGGCCAGACGTTCGAACGCGAGCTTGGATGCCGCCGGCAGCGCCCGAGCCGTGAACAGCAATGTCAGAACGGCGATCCAGCTTCGCGCAACCACAGTAGCTATTTTAGGACGTCTGGATTAATCGGTGCTTGAATCGGAATATCCGGATCCATGCGCAGAGGAATCTGGACCGACGCGTATCCCTCGAATCCTGTGTCATTGATATCCGGAACCCGAAGTTTGAAGGATGTGAGCGGCGCGTCGAATAAAATATTCCCCTGCTGCGTCTGCCCGGGACTGATGGTCCTGATCAGACCGAACCAGTTTTCCACGCCTTCGCCATCGGCTATTTCGCGAAACGTCTGCCCGTTGCTTGCCTCTAGTGTCAGCAGGGGAATGGAAACGTCCTTACCGGTGCCGTTGGTAGCGGAAATTCTGATGAGAAGAAAACGCTGCTCAGGCGTGCGAATCTTGAACCCGTCCCCTAACTGCGTTCGCCACGCACTCTCGATCACCGAGTAGGTCATCTGCCCCACCGGCACGCGTTCCCCCATGGAGAAATCGGTACGAGACTGCCGTTGTTGTTGGCAGCCGCCAAGGAACAGGACGAACAGGACGGCGGAACTCCAAAGCACCCGCCGGCAGAATTGTTTTTTCATTAAGGAAGCCCTACCCTAAATGTACCGGTTGTCCGGGAGGCCGTGCAATAGACCTAAAGTAGCGGAACCCGCCGGTCCATCGTCATTCGTCCAGCTTCTGCTTGACCAGGTGCTCCAAAAGGCCGGCTTGCCCTTTTAGGATTTTGCGGCGCGCGATGTCCAGGGCGAACCATTCAGCGCGGTCGATTTCCGGGAATTCCTGCAATTTACCGGAGCCTGGAGGCCACGGCATGGAGAACGTGTTGCTGCGCAGATTCGCGGTGTCGAAGTCTCCTTCCACGGCCCATGCGCTGACAAATTTACCACCAGGCTGGCGAACCTCGCCCAGCGGGACGAAATCCCCTGAGGGAGTCAGTCCGGTTTCTTCGGCGAACTCGCGTTTCGCGGCGGCGAGGGGATCCTCTTCGTCACCATATTCGCCCTTGGGGATGGACCAGGCCCCGTCGTCTTTGTTCTTCCAGAAGGGGCCGCCGGGATGGGCGAGGAGCACCTCAATCTCGCGTCCGATCCGCCGAAACAGAAGCACACCCGCGCTGCGCTTGGGCATGATCGAGCTTAGCTCGAATCTAGTGCTTTCCAGTGTCGCCCTAGGAGGTTTGTCTTATTGCCGTCCTGAGGTTCATTCCTTAGGCTGGAAGGGAGCTAGGTGTCTCTATAATTCGCTATGTTTCAAGTCGGTCAGTGCCTCGGTGACTACGCGATCCTCCAAGAGCTCGGAAAAGGCGGCTTTGGCCAGGTCTACAAGGTAGAGCACACCATTACCGGCCGGCGCGAGGCGATGAAAATTCTCACCGCCGGCAATTCCGACGCGACAGAACAAGCCGAGCGTTTTCTGCGTGAAATTCGGCTCCAAGCAAGCTTGAACCATCCGAATATCGCGCTTGTACACACGGCGTTTTGGGTAAATGACGACCTTGCTCTGGTCTGCGAGCTGCTAGAGGGCCGATCCCTGCAGCGGCTGCTGGACGAAGGGCCCGTCTCGCAAGAACGCGCGCTCGAAATCATCACACCGGTCCTCGACGCGCTTAGTTATGCTCACGCGCGCGGAATCGTCCACCGTGATATTTCTCCGGGTAATATCTTCCTGACCGCGAGCGGAACTGTGAAGATCATCGATTTTGGCCTCGCCAAGGCCGCTACGGACCTGCGCCTCACACGCGAAGGGTCCCCGGTTGGAGCGGCACACTATATGTCGCCCGAACAGGTTCGCGGCGCGCGGGATATCGACGCGCGTACCGACGTTTATTCGTGCGGCGTGGTCCTGTACGAGCTGCTGGTCGGGAAAAAACCGTTCGAAGGTGACGACGCGTTCACCATCATGAAGGCCCACACCGAACAGCCGCCGCCCTCGCCAACCGCGGCGAATTCTCAAATACCAAAAGAGTTGTCCGAAATACTCCTGCGCGCTCTGGCGAAGAAACCGGAAGCACGCTTCCAATCGGCGGACGCGTTCCTTCAGGCGGTCAGGGACATTCAAATAGAACCCGTCCTGGCGAGCAAGCGCCGCCCCATCAGCCGGCCCGTTTTGATCGCGGCGTGCGTGGCGCTCACGATCCTTATCGGGGGTTTGGTAGCCGCGGTCACCACCAAGCGCGGCAATGCTCAATCGGAAACCAGCAAATCTTTCACCGTTCCGCCGCCTCCGGTCGTCGCAACACCCAGCGTAGTGGCAAACGCGCTCGAAACAGTGCCCACAGTGTCGCCCAGTGCGGCCAAGAAGAAGCGCCTTCGCAAGCAGCCCGCGCCCGTAGTTGAAGCCGCGCTACCAAGCGAGCCGACGCCGACCACGCCCGAAGCTAAGCCGCGCAACCCGGTCGTCAAGGTTCTGAAGCGGATGAATCCGTTTCAGCAAAACAGCTCCACGCCGCACAAGGACGAGCCCAAAAACTGACGTTGAGATCTTAATTAGGCCTGCTGCCAGCGAGCCACTGCAGCCTTCGCCGCGTCGAGAGCAGGTTCTGCATCTGACTTCCGGAGTGCGGCTTCACACCGCCGGATTTGGTCCGCCGTTTCGCGCACCCGTTCGGAGCCGAAGGCTTGACCCCGATCCACCGCCAGAAGTGTCCTTTGATCCTTGCCTGGAAGCAAGAGCCGCTCGAAGTTGAGATAGATGAGTGCGTCGAGTGCGCCGGTCAGATTCTTTTTCCTGATCTTCTTGACGGCTTCTTCCAGCGCCTGGAGAATCGATTCCTCACTCAACCGCGTGTCTTTCTCACTCATTGAGAAACTTATTTGGTACCTTCCCATGTCCATGTCAAACGCAGCTCACGCTTGGTAGATCTTGGGCGGGAGGTTCCGTTTCCCGTCGGGCTACGCGCGCTGTGGCGTACTGCAGCCAGGATGGCCGCAACTGCAGACGATATCGGCGGTCTTGGCCTCACCCTCACAGAACGTGCTGCAATACTTGGTTCCATCTTTTACTGTGCACAGACAGCTCGGATGAGCGCATTTTTCCGGTTGAGATGACATAAAGGATTCCTTCTAGTTAAGGGGAGAGTTCCGCACGTCGAAGTGTTTCAAAGTTTTCACGCCGCGATCAAAGAAGTATATCGGATCGCTTACAAACGCGGGCCTTCTTAGCGATAGCCTTGACCATATCCACCGCCGTGGGTCCCTTGGGCATGCTGATCCGTAAAACAAAGTTGCCCTTCTTGGCGTACAAGTCCGCGGAACCTTCGGAGTCGGGGTTCACGAACGCGTCCTTCCCGAATTCTGGTAGGGACACGGGATTCTTACCGCCGTTCCTGCTTTTCCAGTAGCTGAGTTCGCCATCGTGTAGCCGGATGCTGATCCAGCTGGGCGTCTTAGCGGGCTTGTACTCACAGGACACATCCCCCGACGCGATATCGCCCGCCTTGGGAGTTCCTTTCATGGGACCGGCAATCTGCTCAAGCTCGGCCTGAGTGATCAGCTTGCAAGGATCCGGAATGGGCGGAGCGGCCCTCACAACAAGCGTCGAGCCGGCGGCCAGGATGGCCGCAACACCGCACAAGAAAGGCGACCATCGAGCGAATGACTTCGTGCGTCCCTTCGATGTCTTATGGTCTCTCTCGGCCTTGTCGTCGGACAGCAATTGTTTCATGTAGCCCTATTCTAGTGGATGGATTCTCCCAGGCCGTGACGGACGACTATCTAGCGGCTGTTTTGGCGTATTGGCTAAGTTGTTGGAGGCGCGGATCGGAGTCGAACCGACGAATAAAGGTTTTGCAGACCTCTGCCTTACCACTTGGCTACCGCGCCCCGCCGATACATCCCAGCGGATATATCAAGGACTCTTCCACAGATACCACATCTGATGCCGGGCCTGCCTCCGTAGTATCTTGCAGACAATGGAATCGCTGCAAGTATTTCTGAGCTCGCGCAGCCAGCTCCATGGAAGGAGCAGGCGTTCCGAGCGCCCATTTACGCGCTCCTTGAGGCGATTCCCGCAACTCGCGACGGCGCGCGGCGGCGCTCAGTCTCTTTTTGATTCTACTGCTGGCTCAAGGCCGGCGTTGGCGCTTGCGGCTGGGGCTCGGCAGGCCGCGAGGTCGCATCCTTCGGGCTGCTCTTCGCCAGGCCACGCGCGCGCCCCGGGCCTCTTGGTGGTCCCGATCCACGACCTGCATTTTCGATTCGGGAGGCTTGATCTCGCTGGCGCCGCTGTAACTCCTGCCACTGTTGCGATGTCAGCACGGCGCGCATTCGCAGGCTCATCTCGGAAACCGATTTAGTCATGTCCGCCCGGGCCTTGGTCAGACGATCGATCGCTTCCGAACCGCGGCGCTGGTCCACCGTATCTTCATTGAAGACCTGATCCAGATCGCCCTCCGCCTTTTGCACTGCCCCGCGAACTTCCATCATCCTGCCCCGATATTCCTGAATCACGGTGCGGATCTGGGTGCGTTGCGCATCGGTAAGGTCGAGACCGTTGACCATCGGGCTATCCCACCAGGGAAAAAGGCCGCCGCGCGGTCCTTGTGCGCTCATCGCCACCGGCACCACCAGAATCAGGACCAGAATCAGGAAAAGATACTTCCATGGCCGTATGGTCATTGGTGTCCCTCCTCGAAGGACGCTTCCTGAAACAGAGCGCGAATCGGAGCAACTGCCTTCGGCTCCACATCCTGCTCCATCGAATACACGTCGGTGAATAGCTGCGAGTCAGCCTCGGCATTGACGGCCACGGGCGCCGACGGCGCTGGCTGGGGAACGCCGGGCCGCTGGTAGAGAAACATCGCCGCGGCCAGCAGGGAGGCCGCGGTGGCCACCGGAACCCATCGCCATACGAGCGATACCGGAGAAGGCTGCTCCAGGCGCTCCAGGATCTGCTGCCGCTGGACGGCCAGCCTGCGCCCGCCGATTTGCGGGACATCGATCGTCGCCATGCGGGCTTGGCCCATCGCCTTCAGCCGCTCACTGCAATCGGAGCAGTCCGCCAGATGGTTTTTTCCGTCGTCGAGCCCATACAGCAGCCCGATCAGTTCGTCATCACTTAAATGCTGTGGACGATTCATCTCCGTCCTCCGTACAAATCGCGCAGCTCATGACGCAGTTTGACCACCGCGCGATGCATGTGCGCCTTGACCGTGCCCACATCCAGATCCAGAAGGTTGCCGATTTCCTCCAGGCTCAAATCGTCGTAGTGCCGCAAAGTGAACGCGGCCCGCTGGCGCGGCGAAAGCTTCTCCAGCGCCGATTCCAAACGCGCCCGGATCTGAACGGCGAAATACCGGTCCTCCGCCTCCGGGCGCGAGGACGAAGCCAACTTCAGAATCAATTGCTCATCCTGCTGGGATGGCCGTTTACGCCAGAACCGCCACCGTTGCGAGCGCAGCCGGTCCAGGCAGGTGTTGACCGCAATCCGGGTGACCCAGCGGGCCGGATCGTCCAGAACCTTGGCGTCGTCCTTGCAGAGGGCGTGGTACGCCTTCAGAAACACGTCCTGGGTGGCCGAGTCGGCCTCGTCGGCGTCGCGCAGCAGGCGTTGGCACAGCCCGAACACGCGCCTCTGCTCGGACGCCATCCACGCCGTGAAATCAGCGGTGAAATCCCGGAGTTGTCCGGTCTCGGTCCGCGCGGCCAGTGCAGGCCCTGCCATCAGGCCCATGATACCGTTCAGACGG
>Ga0265314_10001084_pt1 | contig 31473 bp, 28 predicted proteins | sample 4126metaG_FD_203106 | JGI IMG/M metagenome (GOLD analysis project Ga0265314, IMG submission 203106) | Rhizosphere microbial communities from Carex aquatilis grown in University of Washington, Seatle, WA, United States - 4-1-26 metaG | ecosystem: Host-associated > Plants > Roots > Rhizosphere >... | reverse complement strand
CAACGCCTTGGCCAGGTCGTCCCTGCCAAGCTGAAGATACAGGCGTGCAGCGACGAGACGCTCGGCGAGTGGTGTCTTCGGCTTCAGGTCCCTGGCCATGGGGAAGGGCTCGCTATTTTAGGGCAAAAACCGCCTTCACGCCGTCTACAACCCATCACCCACCCCCAAGTTTTTCCATTAAATTCAAAGCTGTATAAGGAAAGCACCCAGCCGCGATCAGAGGCTTGTCAAATGGCAAAAAGCAGCTTATGGTTTTTCCACTCATTGAACCCCACGCCCTCTCGGACACTGGCACGGTCGGCTATGGCAAGAACTGAGGATCACCACCCGGATGCCGAAGATCGAAAGCTGATGGAAGGAAGCCGGCGCAAGCCCCGTGCCGAGATACCGCCATAGCGATATATCTCGACGACGCTCGATTCGGATGAGGCCGGCAAGGCCGCTGAAACGGAGCCGTCGTGCGATACCGGTCCCCTCGCTCGATTTCAGGCCGTCGGACAATGAGTTCCGCCGCATGCTCCTCGGCAAGCATCCTACCCTCCTCGACTATAGGCTCCCCAAAGCCAACTGGTCACGATCAAAATCGGAAGGTCGACCGACGATGACAAGGCGCACACAACCGATCCGCATTATGACAAATGGGATGCCTTCCGACCATACACAACCTCATGCCGGGATAGAGCGGGCATGACCTCGGCATTCGATCGGCACGCCGTTCCCATGGTGGGAATCGTGGCGCACGACCTGCGCGGCCCCCTGTCGGTGATCAATGCCTATACCGAATTGCTGCTGACCCGCAGGACGCTCAGCGCGACCGATGCCGGCTATATCGAGCAGATCGCCAAGGCCAGCCACTTCATGATGGCCCTCACCGAGGACATGCTGTGGTTCTCGACCATCGAGAACGGCAGACTCCGCCTCGACCGCCAGCCCGTCGATCTCGGCGACCTGGCCGAAGCCGCCGTCGCCATGGCCCGCCTGGGAGCCGAGGCCAAGGGCATAGCCATCGAGGCGGAACCGCCCCGCGATCAGGTCGTCGCCTCCGTCGACCCGCTCAAGATCACCCAGCTGCTGAACAACCTGATCGGCAATGCCGTGAAATTCTCGACCGAAGGCCGCAGCATCCGGGTCGCCACCGAGGTCGGAAGAGGCCAGGCCCGCCTGATCGTCGCGGATCAGGGCTGCGGCATCGCTCCCGGCCGGATCGGCCAGTTGTTCCAGCCCTTCGGCGGCGGCACCTCCGGCACCTCGGGCGAGCCGTCCACCGGCCTCGGCCTTTATATCTGCTCGCGGGTGGCAGAGGCGCACGGCGGCCGCATCGATGTCGAATCACAGGTCGGCGAGGGCAGCCGCTTCATCGTGACCCTGCCCATCACCGGCTGATTCCCCACTATTGCGGCGGCATCCTGACCGCGCCGTCCAGACGGATGGCACTGCCGTTGAGCATGGGATTGTCGCAGATGGCCAGCACCATCTTGGCGAATTCCTCCGGGCGTCCCAGACGATGGGGGAACAGGGTGGAGGCCACCAGCCCGTCCATCACCTCGTCGGGCATGCCGGCCAGCATGGGAGTCTCCATGTAGCCCGGTGCCACCGCCATGACCCGGATGCCCAGCGGCGCCAGCTCGCGGGCGGCGGGCAGCGACAGGGCGGCGACACCGCCCTTGGACGAGGCGTAGGCGCACTGCCCCACCTGCCCGTCCCAGGCGGCGATGGAGGCGGTATTGACGATCACGCCGCGCTCGCCACCGTCCAGCGGCTCCAGCCCGGCCATGTCGGCGGCGGCCAGACGCATGACGTTGAAGGTGCCCACCAGATTGACCTGGATGACGCGGGCGAAGGTCTCCAGCGGCATGGGGCCCTTGCGCCCCACCACCTTGCCCGGCGTCACCACCCCGGCGCAGCTGACGGCGATGCGGGCCGGGCCGTGGGCGTCGCGGGCCTTGGCCAGGGCGGCCAGGGTCGAGGCCTCATCGGTGACGTCGCATTGGGCGAAGGCGCCGCCGATCTCCCTGGCGGTGGCCTCGGCATTGGCCCCGTTGATGTCGAACACCGTGACCTTGGCGCCCGCCTCGGCAAGAGCGCGCGCGGTGGCCTGTCCCAGGCCCGAGCCGCCGCCGGTGACGATGGCGGCCAATCCGTTGACGTTCATTGTCTTTCCCCTGTCAGAAGGTGATGTCGCCGCAGGCCGGTACCGCATCGAAATGCGCCAGCACCTGGGCCGCGCTTCCCGCCGGGTTCCAGGCGGGCGTGTTGTCGCGGTCGATCAGCAGGGCACGGACACCCTCGACGAAGTCATGGGCGGGCGCCAGGGCCAGGGCCAGACGGAATTCCATGCGCATGCACTCATCGAACGACAGCGCCGCGCCGCGCCGGATCATCTCGAAGCTGACCGCCACCAGATGGGGCGACTTGGCCCGCAAGGTCGCCAGAGTCTCGGCGGCGAAGGGGTCGCTCTCGCCGTCCAGGGCGGCCAACACCCCGGCCAGACTGGCCTGGCCGAAACAGCGGTCGATCAGTTGGCGCCTGGCATCGATGGCGGCCATGCCGGGATCACTGGCGAAGCCGTCCAGGGTCGACTTGACCTCGGCGGCGTCACGCGCTTCGGACAGCGCCTCGATCAGGGCGGGTAGTTGGCCGCTTTCCACGTAATGGGTGGCGACGCCCACATGCAGGGCGTCGGCCGCCTTCAGCCGGGCGCCGGTCAGGCCGAGATACATGCCGATGGCACCCGGCAGACGGGGCAGGAAGTACGAGCCGCCCACGTCGGGAAAGAAGCCGATGCCGGTTTCCGGCATGGCGAACAGGGTACGCTCGGTGGCGACGCGGTAAAGCCCATGCACCGAGACGCCGACCCCGCCGCCCATGACGATGCCGTCGATCAGCGCCACGTAGGGCTTGGGGCTGGTCTTGATGCGGCGGTTGAGGCGGTATTCGTCGCGGTAGAAGGCTCCGACGAACTCCAGTTCACCGGCCTTGCAGGCTTCGTACAGCCGCTTGATGTCGCCGCCGGCGCAGAAAGCCTTTTCTCCCGCTCCCTCGATGGTGATGCAGGCCACGTCGGCATCGGCCGCCCAGGCATCCAGCTTGGGATGCATGGCGTGGACCTGATCGAGGGTCAGGGCGTTCAGCGCCTTGGGCCGGTCGAGGGTGATGCGGCCCAGATGGCCGGTGCGGTCGAAATGGATCTCGGAGCTCATCACAGATTGGCCTTCCACATGGCGGCGTAGCTGTCGCGCAACACGTTCTTCTGCACCTTGCCCATGGCGTTGCGCGGCAGTTCGCTCACCACCACCGCCTGCTTGGGCACCTTGTAATTGGCGAGGCGACCCTTCAGCGCGTCGATCACCGCCTCCGGCGTCAGGGCGGCGCCCTTCTCGGCCACGACGACGGCCAGTCCGGCCTCGCCGAAATCGGGATGGGGCATGCCGACCACCGCGGATTCCACCACGCCGGCCAAGCGGTCGATGAAGTCCTCCACCTCCTTGGGATAGACGTTGTAGCCGCCCGAAATGATCAAATCCTTGGCCCGGCCGACAATGGAGACATAGCCCCGCCCGTCGACGACGCCCACGTCGCCCGACTTGAAGAAGCCGTCCTCGGTGAACTCGGCCTTGGTCTTCTCGGGCATGTTCCAGTAGCCCTTGAAGATGTTGGGCCCCTTGACCTCGATGATGCCCACCTCTCCCTGGGGCAGTACCTGGCCCTCCTCGCCGGTGATGCGCAGTTCCACGTCGGGCAGCGGAAAGCCCACCGTTCCGGCCCGGCGATCGCCGTCCAGCGGGTTGGAGGTGAACATGCCGCCCTCGGTCATGCCGTAGCGTTCCAGGATGGTGAAGCCGGTCTTATCCTTGAAGGCGTTGAAGGTCTCTTCCAGCAGCGGCGCCGAGCCCGAGATGAACAGCCGCATATGGGAGCAGGCCTCGGGCGTCAGATTGGGGCTGGTCAGGAAACGGGTGTAGAAGGTGGGCACCCCCATGAACACCGTGGCGCGCTTCAGAAGGCCGATGGCCTGCTCCGCATCGAACTTGGGGCAGAAGATCATCGGGCCGCCGTTCAGCAGCACGCAGTTGATGGCCACGAACAGCCCGTGGGTATGGAAAATGGGCAGGCAGTGCAGCAGCACGTCGTCGGGCCTGAAGCCCCACAGCTTGTGCAGGGTCTGGGCGTTGGAGCCGAGATTGACGTGGCTCATCATGGCGCCCTTGGGCCGTCCGGTGGTGCCCGAGGAATAAAGGATGGCGGCGATGTCGTCGCCGCCCCTCGGCACGGTGGCGAAGGTGTCCTTTCGCCCCTCGGCCCGCTCGGGCAAGGTGCCGTCGCCGTTGGCGCCCAGCGTCATGACGCAGGTCTTGATCCCCGCCGTGACGGCAAGCCCCTCCAGCTCGGCCAGACGGTGCGGCTGGCACACCACGGCCGACGGCGCCGCGTCGGACAGGAAATACTCCAGCTCGCCGGCCTGATAGGCGGTGTTGAGCGGCAGCAGGATGGCCCCGGCCCGCACGCAGGCGAGGTAGAGCACCACCGCCTCGGCCGACTTGTCCACCTGGACCGCCACCCGTTCGCCCGGCTTGACCCCGGCGTCCACCAGGGCATGGGCATAGCGGGCGCTGGCGGCCTCCAGGTCGGCATAACTCAGCGTGATGCCGCCGGGCACCTCGATGAAGGTGCGTGAGCGGTCGGCGGGAAAGCGCGAACGAAACAGCTCGAACAGATTGTCGGTCATTTGGGCGCTCTCCCCTTCTAGGCCGTCATGCCCGGACCCGTTCCGGGCATCCACGCCGGTCCGCACCTCTGGCGGGGCAATCCCGGCACCACGTGGATGGCCGGGCCAAGCCCGGCCATGACGATCCTGATTGAATCCTACCCCGGCTCGATAGCACAGCCCGTACGGGGGCGCCACAGTTTTGTATCCAATAAACGTCTTTCACGGATACAAGACTAGCTCATGATGGACACGAATTCCGAAAAGATGTCGGCCTGGATGGTGACGTGCTTGCGCATCACCGCCTGGGCGCGCTCGGGGTCGGCGGCGACAATGGCGGCCACCACCTCGGCATGTTCGGCCAGCGAGCCGTCGATGCGGCCGGGATGGTTCAGCTGATAGCGGCGATAGGGCGCGAGGCGGGCATAGAGCGAGCGCGCCATCTCCTTTAAAACCTCGTTGTGGCTGCCGTCGTAGACCGCGTCGTGAAAGGCGCGGTTGAGCGCGTAATAACCGTCCAGGTCGCGGGCCTCGCACAGGATGCCGGCCTCGGCCACCATGGCGGAAAGCCTGGATTTTTCCTCGGGCGACATGCGCCGTGCGGCATAGCGGGCGCACAAGCCCTCCACGTCGCTCATCACCTCGAACATCTGCACCATGCGGTGCAGGTCCAAGGGCGCCACCACGGCCCCCTGGCGCGGCTTCTTCACCACCAGGCCGGAATAGACCAGTTGCAGGATGGCTTCGCGCACCGGAGTGCGCGACAGGCCGAAGCGGGCGGCCAGACTCTCCTCGTCCAGGCGGGTGCCGGGGCGCAGCACTCCGGTGAAGATCTCCTTCTCGATCACCTGCCGGATCTCGTCGGCCCGGGTCGCCGGCTTCTTCTGCTCGCTCATCGGGCCTCCAGAACCCTCATCGTGGCGGGATGGAGTATACATCTCCCCGACCGGCTGTCTAAGGTCAATCCACATCTCGGACACAAAAACTGCGTATCACGTATACAAGAGATGGACCCGGCGCATCCCATGTGATAATTCCATACCCATCGGGGCCGTTGACCGGTACCCTTGTCGGCAACAACCGGGGCGATAGATCCCGGCTCAGGGATACGAAGCGCATGGATTTCGGGTTGACGCCGGACCAGGAGGCTTTTCGTCAGGCCGCCCGCGATTTCGCCGAGGGCGAGATGGCGCCCTTTGCCGCCCACTGGGACGAAGATGGCGTCTTTCCCGAGGAATGCTTGCGCAAGGCCGCCGAGCTGGGCTTCGCCGGCATCTATGTGGGCGAGGACGTGGGCGGTTCGGCGCTGTCGCGCCTGGACGCCGCCCTGATCTTCGAGGAACTGGCCGCCGCCTGTCCGTCCACCGCCGCCTATATCTCCATCCACAACATGGCGGCGTGGATGATCGACAGCTTCGGCGACGAGGCGCAGCGCAAGCGCTTCCTGCCCGATCTCTGCACCATGAAACGTTTCGCCAGCTATTGCCTGACCGAGCCCAATGCCGGCTCGGATGCCGCGTCCCTGCGCACCAGGGCGGAGCGCGACGGCGACCATTATGTGCTGAACGGCACCAAGGCCTTCATCTCGGGCGGCGGACGCTCCGACGTCTATGTGGTGATGGTGCGCACCAATGGCCCCGGCCCCAAGGGTATCTCCTGCCTGGTGGTGGAGGCCGGCACCAAGGGCCTGTCCTTCGGCAAGCAGGAGAAGAAGCTGGGCTGGAAGACCCAGCCCACCGCCTCGGTGATCTTCGAGGATTGCCGCGTGCCGGTCGCCAACCGCATCGGCGCCGAGGGCGACGGCTTCAAGATCGCCATGCGGGGCCTGGACGGCGGCCGCATCAATATCGGCGCCTGTTCCCTTGGCGGCGCAAGGGCCTGCCTCGAGCACGCCATCGAATACACCGGCCAGCGCCAGCAGTTCGGTCAGGCCATCAGCGCCTTCCAGGCCACCCAGTTCAAGCTGGCCGACATGGCCACCGAGCTGGATGCGGCGCGGCTGATGATCCACCGCGCCGCCCACTCGCTGGACAACAAGCTGCCCGAGGCCACGGTGCATTGCGCCATGGCCAAGCGCATGGCTACCGACATCGGCTTCGCCGTGACCGACGCGGCGCTGCAACTGCACGGTGGCTACGGCTACATCAAGGAATACCCCATCGAGCGCTATTTCCGCGACCTGCGGGTCCACCAAATTTTGGAAGGCAGCAACGAGATCATGCGGGTGATCATCGGCCGGGCGCTGACGAGCTGACACACATATCGACATAGGGAGGCTTCACATGGCGAGCATCGGGTTCATCGGTCTGGGCAACATGGGCGCGCCGATGATGCGCAACCTGATCAAGGCCGGGCACAAGGTCGCCGCCTTCGATCTGTCCGAGGCCGCGCGCAAGGCCGCCGCCGAGGCCGGCGCCACCGCCTGCGCCAAGGCCACCGACGCCGCCGGGAGCGCCGAGGTGGTGGTCAGCATGCTGCCCGCCGGCCAGCACGTGAAGTCGGTGATGCTGGGCGAGGGCGGCCTGTTCGCCGCCGCCCCCAAGGGCACCCTGTTCATCGATTCCTCGACCATCGACGTGGCCACCGCCCGTCTGCTGTCCGATGAGGCGGCCAAGGCCGGTCACGCGCTGATCGACGCTCCCGTGTCGGGCGGCGTGGGCGGCGCCGAGGCCGGCACGCTGACCTTCATGGTGGGTGGCGCCGATGCCGCCTTCGCCCGCGCCGAGCCCATCCTGGCCGTCATGGGCAAGACCATCGTGCATGCCGGCGGCCCCGGCAACGGCCAGGCGGCCAAGATCTGCAACAACATGCTGCTGGGCATCTCGATGATCGGCACCTGCGAGGCCTTCGCCCTGGCCGAGAAGCTGGGCCTGGACGCGCAGAAGCTGTTCGATATCTCGTCCAAGTCGTCGGGGCAGAACTGGTCCATGACCACCTATTGCCCGGTGCCCGGTCCGGTCCCCACCTCGCCCGCCAACCGCGAGTACAAGGCGGGCTTCGCGGCGGCCATGATGCTGAAGGATTTGAAACTGGCGGTCGAAGCGGCCCAGGTGGCCGGCGCCTCCATTCCGCTGGGTGCCGAGGCGGCGCAGCTCTACGCCATGATGGCGGGAATGGGACAGGGCGGGCTGGATTTCTCGGGAATCATCCACATGCTGCGCGGCAAAAACTGAACACGCTTGCACGGCAATTAAAAAAACGTATGCTCGTTTTCAAGGTGAATAAGGCTCACGCAAAGATGGGCCCTCAGGGTGGTTCGGGGCAGGCGCCATGAAGGCGCCGCCCCGGTTCGGGAGCGATAGACGATGTCCGTATCGGATACACCGGTTCTGGAAGTGCGCGACGTGTCGCTGGCCTTTGGCGGCGTGCGTGCGCTGACCGAGGTCAGCTTCCAGGTCAACAAGGGAGAGCTGTTCTCCATCATCGGCCCCAACGGCGCCGGCAAGACCTCCATGCTCAACTGCGTCTCGGGGCGCTACCGGCCGACCTCGGGCCGGGTGTTCATGGACGGCCGCGACGTCACCGGGCTGTCGCCCAACGTGCGCGCCACGCTGGGCCTGGGCCGGACCTTCCAGAATCTGGCGCTGTTCGGCCACATGAGCGTGCTCGACAACATCATGGTCGGCCGCCACCACCTGCTCACCAACAACGCCGTCACCGGCGCGCTGTACTGGGGCAGCGGAGCGCGCAAGGAAGAACTGGCCCACCGCCGCAAGGTCGAGGACATCATCGACTTCCTGGAGATCGCCCATATCAGGAAGGCGGTGGCCGGCACCCTGCCCTACGGCCTCAGGAAGCGGGTGGAACTGGCCCGCGCCATGGCCGTCGAGCCCAAGGTCATCCTGCTGGACGAGCCCATGGCCGGCATGAACCTCGAGGAAAAGGAGGACATGGCCCGCTACATCGTCGACCTCAACGAGGAATGGGGCATGACGGTGATCATGATCGAGCACGACATGGGCGTGGTCATGGACATCAGCCACCGGGTCATGGTGCTGGAATTCGGCCGCAAGATCGCCGAGGGCCTGCCCGACGAGGTCATGAACAACGAACGGGTCAAGGTGGCCTATCTCGGCATCGACGAAGACGAGGAAGTGGCCTGATGAGCGAATATTTGGACACCTCCATTCACGACACCTTTCCCAAGGCCCTGGCGCACAACGCCCAGCGCTGGCCGGGCGACATCGCCATGCGGGAAAAGGAATTCGGCATCTGGAACGCCTTCACCTGGTCCGATTACCTGGATCGGGTGAAGAATCTGGCCCTTGGCATGCTGACGCTGGGCGTGCAGCGCGGCGACGTGGTCGCCATCCTGGGCAAGAACCGCCCGGAGAGCCTGTGGGGCGAGGTGGCGGCCCACGCGGTGGGCGCCATGAGCCTCGGCATCTACCACGATTCCATGAACGCCGAGGTGGCCTACCTGCTGTCCTATACCGGAGCGGCGGTCGTGCTGGCCGAGGACGAGGAGCAGGTGGACAAGCTGCTGGAGATTTCCGCCGAAGTCCCCACCATCCGCCACATCGTCTATTTCGACCCGCGCGGCATGCGCAAGCACAAGGACCCGCGCCTGATCTCGGCCGAGGAGCTGAAGGTCGAGGCCCAGAAGATCGCCGCCGCCAATCCCGGACGCTTCGACGAGGAAGTGTCCAAGGGCAACGGCGATGATGTCGCCATTCTGTGCACCACGTCGGGCACCACGTCCCACCCCAAGCTGGCCATGCTGCAGGCTGGGCCGTTCCTGCGCCACTCCACCGCCTACTTGCGGGCCGACCCCAAGTCGGCGGGCGATGATTACGTCTCGGTGCTGCCGCTGCCTTGGATCATGGAGCAGATCTATGCCGTGGCCCAGCCGCTGATCTGCCGCAACATCGTCAACTTCGTCGAGGAACCCGAGACGATGATGGCCGACATGCGGGAAATCGGCCCCAACTTCGTGCTGCTGGCGCCGCGCATGTGGGAAGGCATCGCCGCCGACGTGCGGGCCCGCATGATGGATTCCACCCCCTTCAAGCAGGCGATGTTCAACCTGGGCATGAAGCTTGGCATGAAGGCGCTGGACCAGGGCAAGCGCTCCAGGCTGGCCGACTGGATTTTGTTCGACGCGCTCAAGGACCGCATCGGCTTCTCGTTCCTGAAGTCGGCCGCCACCGGCGGCGCGGCGCTGGGGCCGGACACCTTCCGCTTCTTCCTGGCCATGGGCGTGCCGCTGCGCCAGATCTACGGCCAGACCGAACTGGCCGGCGCCTATACCGTGCACCGCGCCGGCGACATCGACTTCGATTCGGTGGGCATCCCCTTCGACGACGCCCAATTGCGCATCGACAATCCCGACGCCAACGGGGTGGGCGAGATCGTGGCGACCACCGACGGCATGTTCACCGGCTATTTCCGCAATCCGGAAGCCTCGGGCGCCGATCTGGTGGACGGCAACTGGCTGAAGACCGGCGACGCCGGCTACATCAAGAAGGAAAACGGCCATCTGGTGGTCATCGACCGCATCAAGGACCTGGCCACCACGTCCAATGGCGTGCGCTTCTCGCCGCAATTCATCGAAAACAAGCTGAAGTTCTCGCCGTTCATCGCCGAGGCGGTGATCCTGGGCGACACCAAGCCCTATCTCTCGGCGCTGATCTGCATCCGCTTCTCCATCGTCTCGAAATGGGCGGAGTCCAAGGGCATCTCGTTCACCAACTACACCAATCTGTCGGCCCAGCCGCAGGTCTACGACCTGTTGCAGGCCGAGGTGGAGAAGGTCAATTCCACCCTGCCCGAGCCCCAGCGCATCCGCAAATTCCTGCTGCTCTACAAGGAGCTGGACGCCGACGACGGCGAGCTGACCCGCACCCGCAAGGTGCGCCGAGGCGTCATCAACGAGAAGTACGGCGACATCATCGATTCCATGTACGCCGATCGCGCCATGGTTCCGGTGGACGCGGTGATCACCTTCCAGGACGGCACCACCACCAGGGTCAAGACCGAGCTGAAGGTGGTGACATTGCTGCCGCCCCCCACCCAACAGATGGCCGCGGAATAGGAGAACACGGAAAATGGGTTCCTCGCTGCTTCTCCAACTCCTGGTCAACGGGCTGATCGTCGGCACGCTGTATGGCGTGGTCGCCATGTGCTTCGTGCTGATCTACAAGTCGACCCAGGTGGTCAATTTCGCCCAGGGTGAGTTCCTGCTGATCGGCGCCTGGACCTGCTGGTGGCTGGTCACCAGCATGGCGCTGCCCTTCTGGATCGCCTTTCCCATGACCTTCGCCTTCATGATGGTCTTCGGCATCGCGCTGCAGATGATCGTGCTGCGCCCGCTGATCGGCGAGCCGGTGATCAGCGTGATCATGGTGACCATCGGGCTCTCCATCTTCTTCCAGGCGGTGATGAAGTCCATCTTCGGCGTGTGGGCCCAGCCCTTCCCCGAAATCTTCCCGGTCAAGTCGGTGGACATCCTCGGCCTGTCGGTCCAGCCCGCCTACCTGATGAGTCTGGTGGTCTCCATCGTCATCATGGGCGCCTTCGCCTGGTTCTTTAAGTACTCGCGCATGGGCCTCGCCATGCGGGCCACCGCCTTCAACCAGCAGGTGGCGCAAAGCCTGGGCATCTCGGTCAAGGCGGTGTTCGCCACCGCCTGGGCCATCTCGGCCATGGTCTCGGCCCTGGCCGGCGTGGTGGTGGGCATGGTCAACGGCGTATCCTCGGCCCTGTCGTTCTTCGGCATCAAGGTCTTCCCGGCGGTGATCGTCGGCGGCCTCGATTCCATCGTCGGCGCGGTGCTGGGCGGCCTGATCATCGGCGTGCTGGAGAATCTGGCGGAATACGCCGACAGCCAGTTCCTGCACGTGGGCAACCTGTACACCGTGGCGCCGTTCTACGTCCTGGTCATCATCTTGATGATCAAGCCCTACGGCCTGTTCGGCACCAAGACCATCGAGAGGGTGTAAGGTCATGATCTCGTCCAGCCTCATTCCCTGCGGCCAGTTCAAGACCACCTACGCCGCCGACACCACCATCTTCCTGACGCCTGCGTCGCGGGCCTGGTGCATCGCCGGCATCCTCGCCGCCGCCGCCGCGCCGCTGGTGTTCAGCAACTACCTGATGGCCCTGATGATCCAGATCGGGTTCTACGGCATCGCCGCCTTGGGCCTCAACATCCTGGTGGGCTGCACCGGCCAGATTTCGTTGGGCCACGCCGCCTTCTTCGGCTTCGGCGCCTTCGCCTCGGCCTGGCTGAACAACACCTTCGGGGTGCCGGTGCTGCTGGCCATTCCGCTGGCCGGCGTGATGACCACGCTGCTGGGCCTGCTGTTCGGCATTCCGGCGGGGCGGTTGAAGGGACTTTATCTCGCCATCGCCACCTTCGCCTCGCAGTTCATCCTGGAAGACTTCTTCGCGCGGGCCAACTGGTTCACCGGCGGCTCGTCGGGCGCCATGGCCAACCCCATCAGCCTGTTCGGCTATGAGGTCGGCGGCGACAAGGGCTTCTTCTACGTGGTGCTGTTCTTCGTGGTGGTGATGTACCTGTTGGGCACCAACCTGCTGCGCACCAGGGACGGCCGCGCCTTCGTGGCGGTGCGCGACCACTACCTGTCGGCCGAGGTGATGGGCATCAACCTCACCAAGTACCGCATCCTGTCGTTCGGCATCTCGTCGTTCTATGCCGGCGTCGGGGGGGCGCTGTACGGCCACTATCTCGGCTACGTCTCGGCCGAGGGCTTCACCATCTTACTGTCCATCCAATTCCTGGGCATGATCATCATCGGCGGCATGGGCTCGGTGATGGGCACCCTGATGGGCACCGCCTTCATGGTGCTGCTGCCCGAAGCCACCGAGGCCGCCGTCAGCACCGTCAAGCACGTGGCCGGCGACATTCCGGCACTGACCAGCGCACTGGCCTACATCAAGGAGGCCTCCATCGGCCTGGCCATCGTGCTGTTCCTGATCTTCGAGCCCGACGGTCTGGTTCACCGCTGGCGTCTGATCAAATCCTATTGGAAGCTGTATCCGTTCTCGTACTGACCAAGACCAACAAGAAGACGCTGAACTTGATTCAACGAAATCATGGGAGGAGCACCACAATGAAGCATACCCTGTTCGCCGGAACCGCCGCGATCGCCCTGCTGTCCGCCGGGGCGGCCATGGCCGCCGACGGCATCCTGGTCGGCCACATCGCCGACATCACCGGCGCCACCTCGGCGGTGGGCAAGCCCTACGGCCAGGGCATCGCCGACGCCATGAACTACATCAACGCCCATGGCGGCGTGGCGGGAAAGAAGATCATCTTCGAGACCGTGGACTACGCCTACGAAGTGCCGCGCGCCATGGCCGCCTACAAGAAGCTGACCGGCTCGGAGAAGGCCACCGCCATCCAGGGCTGGGGCACCGGCGACACCGAGGCGCTGGTGAGCAGCGTCGCCAAGGACGAGATTCCGTACTTCTCGGCCTCCTATTCCGGCCACCTGACCGACCCGCAGGGCAAGACCTCGGTCAAGGGCGCCCCCTACAACTTCTTCTACGGCCCCAGCTATTCCGACGCCTGCCGCGGCCTGGTCCAGTGGGCGCACGAGGACTGGAAGAAGAAGGGCGGTTCGGGTAAGCCCAAATTCGTCCACATGGGCGACAACCACCCCTATCCCAACGCCCCCAAGATGGCCTGCGGCGCCTATGCCAAGGAACTGGGCTTCGATGTCGGCAACGAGATCCAGTACTCGCTGAAGCCCGGCGACTTCAAGGCCCAGTGCCTGTCCTTGAAGGAATCCGGCGCCAACTACGCCTATCTGGGCAACACCTCGGGCTCGACCATCTCACTGTTGAAGTCGTGCGAGACGGTGGGCGTCACCACCCAGTTCCTGGCCAATATCTGGGGCACCGACGAAGGCTCGCTCAAGGCCACCGGCGAGGCCGCCGACAAGCTGGTCTGGGTGGTGGGCGCCTCCACCTGGAGCGACGACACGCCCGGCATGAAGCTGGTGCGTGAAATCTCCAAGGTCTCCGACCCCACCGGCAACGAGCCCCGGCCGGTGCACTACATCCGCGCCATCTGCTCGGTCTACTACATGAAGGAAGCCATGGAGCTGGCCGCCCAGTCTGGCCCCATCACCGGCCCCGCCATCAAGAAGGCCATGGAATCGGGCAAGAAGGACTGGGTCCCGGCCGGCCTGGAAGGCGTCTGCCTGCCGTCCACCTGGACCGCCGACGATCATCGCGGCACCACCACGGTCAAGGTCTATCAGGCCTCGACCAAGGGCGGCACCATCGGCATGAAGCAGGTCTACACCGCCGAGATTCCGCGTCGCAAGGAATGGCTGGGCTGGTAAGGCCGAGCGTTAAAGCCTCCTCGTCATGGCCGGGTCAAGCCCGGCCATGACGGTGGTTTTGAAACTCCGCGGTTCCAAGAGGTCCTGAATCATGGGTGAACCCGCTCTCAAGCTCGCGCCCGAGGAAATCCTGCTCTCGGTGAACAACATCGAGGTGGTCTATGACGACGTCATCCTGGTCTTGAGGGGCGTCAGCCTGGACGTGCCCAAGGGCAAGATCGTCACCCTGCTGGGCCCCAACGGCGCCGGCAAGTCCACCACGCTGAAAGCCATCTCGGGCCTGTTGGGCACCGAGGACGGCGAGGTAACGCGCGGCAACATCACCTTCATGGGCGAAGAGATCGCCAACCGCGCCCCGGAAGACATCGTGCGGCGCGGCATCTTCCAGGTGATGGAAGGCCGCCGCATCATCGAGGACATGACGGTGACCGAGAACCTGCGGCTCGGCGCCTTCACCCGCAAGGACGGCGGCGCCGCCATCCGCGACGATATCGAGAAGGTTTTCCACTACTTCCCCCGCCTGAAGGAACGCACCGGCCTGGCCGGCTATCTCTCGGGCGGCGAGCAGCAGATGCTGGCCATCGGCCGCGCCATGATGGCCCGGCCCAAGATGATCCTGCTGGACGAGCCGTCCATGGGCCTGTCGCCGCTGCTGGTCAAGGAAGTGTTCGCCATCATCGAGACGCTGTGCGCCGAGACCGGCATCACCATCTTGCTGGTGGAGCAGAACGCCCGCATGGCGCTCAAGATCGCCCAGTTCGGCTACATCATGGAATCGGGCAAGATCGTGCTGGACGGGCCCAAGGACGATCTGGTCAACAACGAGGACGTCAAGGAGTTCTACCTGGGCGGCGACAAGGAACGCAAATCGTTCAAGAACTTGAAGTCCTACAAGCGCAGAAAGCGCTGGCTGTAACGCCCTCCCACCGTCATGGCCGGGCTTGCCCCGGCCATCCGTGGACCCTTAGGGCTCGAGCCCGGGGGGACGAAGGAAAGAAGACTTAATGACCGAATTCTATGATTCCCTGGAAACCCGCTCCCATGACGAGCGCGAGGCCGCCCATTTCGAGTCCCTGCCCGCCCAGGTCGCCCTGGCCAAGGCCGACTCGCCGGCCTTCGCCCGGCTGCTGGCCGACGTGGACCCGGCCTCGGTCACCGGCCGCGCCGCCCTGGCCAAGTTGCCGGTGACCCGCAAGTCGGAACTGATCGACGCCCAGCAGGTCGACCCGCCCTTCGCCTCGCTGATTGCCACGCCCCGGTCCGAACTGCGCCGCGTCTTCGCCTCACCCGGCCCCATCTACGACCCCGAGGGCTGGGACAACGACTGGTGGCGCGTCGCCCGCGCGCTGCATGCCGCCGGCTTCCGCCACGGCGATCTGATGCACAATTGCTTCTCGTACCACTTCACGCCGGGTGGCGTGATGTTCGAGACCGCCGCCCATGCCCTGGGCTGCCCGGTGTTTCCGGCCGGCGTCGGCAACACCGACCAGCAGGCCCAGGCCATCGCCGACCTGAAACCGGCCGGCTATGGCGGCACGCCCTCCTTCCTCAAGATCATCCTGGAGCGGGCCGAGGAGATGGGTCTCGACCATTCCTCGCTGACCAAGGCCTGCGTGTCGGGCGAGGCTTTGTTGCCGCCACTGCGCCAGTCCTTGAAGGATTTGGGCGTCGACGTCACCCAGTGCTACGCCACCGCCGATCTTGGCCTGATCGCCTACGAGACCAGGGCCCGCGAGGGACTGATCGTCGACGAAGGCGTCATCGTCGAGATCGTGCGACCCGGCACCGGCGATCCGGTCCCCGAGGGCGAGGTCGGCGAGGTGGTGGTCACCACCTTCAACCAGGATTACCCGCTGATCCGCTTCGCCACCGGCGATCTGTCGGCGGTATTGGCCGGAACCAGCCCCTGCGGCCGCACCAACATGCGGCTCAAGGGCTGGATGGGCCGCGCCGACCAGACCACCAAGATCAAGGGCATGTTCGTCCATCCCCGCCAGATCGCCGAGGTGGCCAAGCGCCACCCGGAAGTCATCCGCGCCCGGCTGGTGGTGGAATCGGGCGGTGAGACCGACCGCCTGACCCTCAATGTCGAGACCAATGCCACCGGCCTGGAAGCGGCCCTGAAGGACTCTTTCCTGTCGCTGTGCAAGCTGAAGACCGAGGTGGCGTTCGTTGCCCCCGGCGGCCTGCCCAACGACGGTATCGTCATCCAAGACAAGCGAGCCTGAATCATGACCCTCACGCCTGAACTCGATCCCTTCAAGCTGGCCAAGGCCCTTTCGGCCAAGCACCTGATCGGCGGCAAGTTCGTGCCCGCCGCCCTGGGCCAGACCTTCCCGGTGGACAACCCCGCCACCTGCGAAGAGATCGCCACCGCCGCCTTCGGCACCAAGGCGGACGTCGATGCCGCGGTGGCCAGCGCCAAGGCCGCCCAGAAGGAATGGGCCAAGCAATCGGCTAGGGCGCGCGGCAAGCTGGTGGCCGAGTGCGGCCGGGTGCTGTCGGCCCACGTGGAGGAACTGGGCCGTCTGGTGGCGCTCGAGACCGGCAAGGCGCTGCGCACCGAAAGCCGGGTCGAGGCCGGGGTGCTGGCCGATATGTTCACCTTCTTCGGTGGCCTGGGCAGCGAGCTCAAGGGCGAGACCATTCCCTTCAGCCCCGACATGCTGACCGTGACGGTGCGTGAGCCCGTGGGCGTGGTGGGCTGCATCATTCCGTGGAACGTGCCGCTGCTGCTGATGGCCATGAAGGCCGCCGCCGCCCTGGTGGCCGGCAACGCCGTGGTGGTCAAGTCGGCGGAAGAGGCGCCGCTGACCGTGCTGCGCGTCGCCGAGATCATGAATACCGTGCTGCCGCCCGGCCTGTTCAACATGCTGTCGGGCTTCGGCCCCGAATGCGGCGCGCCGCTGGTCGAACACCCCGACGTCAAGAAGGTGACCTTTACCGGTTCCGTCGAGACCGGCCGCATCGTCTACAAGGCGGCGGCGGAAAAGCTGATCCCCGTGACGCTGGAACTGGGCGGCAAGAGCCCGATGATCGTCTGCGCCGACGCCGACATGGATCAGGCGGTGGCCGGCGCCCTGGCCGGCATGCGCTTCACCCGCCAGGGCCAGAGCTGTACCGCCTCGTCGCGCCTGTTCGTGCACGCCTCCATCCACGACGAGTTCGTCGCCAAGGTGAAGGCCAAGGTCGACGCCATGGTGATGGGCGATCCCTTGGACGAGAAGACCGACATCGGCACCATCGTCTCGGACGGCCAGTTGGACCGGGTCAGGAGCTACATCAAGGTGGGCGAGGAGACAAAGGGCGCCACCAAGCATGTGTGCTCGGCCATGCCCACCGACCCCAGACTGGCCAAGGGCCGCTTCGTCCAGCCGGTGATCTTCACCGGCATGAAGAACTCGGACCGCCTGTGCCAGGAGGAAATCTTCGGCCCCGTCTGCGCCGTCATCAAGTGGACCGATTACGAAGAGGTGATCGCCCAGGCCAACGACAGCGAATACGGTCTGGCCGCCTCCATCTGGACGCGGGATTTCAAGGTCGCCATGGATGCGACCAAGCGCCTGGAAGCCGGCTTCGTCCAGGTCAACCAGAACCTGGTGGTCCAGCCCATGCTGTCCTATGGCGGCGTCAAGACGTCGGGCATCGGCAAGGAAGCCTCGCTGGAATCCATGCTGGAGCACTTCACCCACAAGAAGACCATCATCTTCAACATGAAGTGAGGAAGTCGCGTTCCTTCAACAAAGCGGCGCGCAGAAAAGCGAGATCGTTGGTGGCAACATCCCATACCAGTCTGAAATCGACGGCGAGGTATTCATGGGCGATGCGGTGGCGCATGTCCCGCACCTGCTTCCACGGGATCTCCGGCCGCCGCTCGGCGATTCCATCGAGAAGATCCCTGGATGCCTCGCCGATCATCATGACCAGATGCGTCACGGCGAGTGAAGTCTTGCGGTCCATTAGGAAGGATTCCCGGTCCCTGCCACCGACGAACTCACCGATCTCGTCGATAGCGGACAGAATGGCGTCCAAGGCTTCCGTCGCGCGCCGCCTCTCAGCGAAAGACATCGACGCCGTCCTTGGCGACTTCGTCCGCCATGTAAGGCCGCAACGCGCGGCGGGTCAGCATGTCGGCCTTGCGCCCCAGCCAGTCGCTGGAGGAATCCTCGACGATGCCCAGGTCGATGTAGCTGAACTTCATCTCGGGATCGAGGTCGATCACCAGATCGATATCGCTGTCGGGACGCGCTTCGCCGCGCGCCATGGAGCCGAATACCGCCAGACGCGTAATGCCCTTTCCCCGGAAGAAGCTCTCGTGCTCCTTCAGGATGGCGATCACCTCGGAAAGGGTCTGTACGCGTCCCATAAGGCGTATCCTACCAAAAACCAACGTATTCCGCAAAGGACAGCCCCATGACCTCCGCTGATCCCATCGTCATCGTCGGCGCCGCCCGCACCCCCATGGGCGGCTTTCAGGGCGACTTCGCCTCTCTCGCCGCCCCGGCGCTGGGCGCCACCGCCATCAAGGCGGCGGTGGAAAGGGCCGGCATCGCCCCCGATCAGGTGGACGAGGTGTTCATGGGCTGCGTTCTGCCGGCCGGTGTCGGCCAGGCCCCGGCGCGGCAGGCGTCCCTGGGCGCCGGCCTGCCGCGCTCGGCCGGCTGCACCACCATCTCCAAGGTCTGCGGCTCGGGCATGAAGGCGGCCATGCTGGCCCACGACCTGCTGGTGGCCGGTACCGCCCGGGTGATGGTCGCGGGCGGCATGGAAAGCATGTCCAACGCCCCCTATCTGCTGGACAAGGCGCGTGGCGGCTATCGCCTGGGCCACGGCAAGGTCTACGACCACATGTTCCTGGACGGGCTGGAGGATGCCTATGACAGGGGCCGCCTGATGGGCACCTTCGCCGAGGAATGCGCCGACAGCTACAAGTTCACCCGCGAGGCCCAGGACGGCTTCGCGCTGGCCTCCCTGTCCCGCGCCCAGAAGGCCATCGCCGAAGGCTCCTTCGCCGCCGAGATCGCCCCGGTCACCCTCAAGGGCCGCAAGGGCGACGTGCTGGTCGGCATCGACGAGCAGCCGGGCAAGGCCATGCCCGACAAGATTCCGACCTTGAAGCCCGCCTTCCGCGAGGGCGGCACGGTGACGGCGGCCAATTCGTCCTCCATCTCGGACGGTGCCGCCGCTCTGGTGATGATGCGCCGCTCGGAAGCCGTCCGGCGCGGCCTCGCCCCCATGGCCACCATCTTGGGACACACCAACTTCGCCCAGGCCCCGGCCCTGTTCACCACCGCCCCGGTGGGCGCCATCAAGGCGCTGCTGGACAAGGTGGGCTGCAAGGCCGGCGATATCGATCTGTGGGAGATCAACGAGGCCTTCGCCGTGGTCACCATGGCGGCCATGCACGACTTGAAGCTCGACCACGAGCGGGTCAACGTCCATGGCGGCGCCTGCGCCCTGGGACACCCCATCGGCGCCTCGGGCGCCCGCATCATCGTCACCCTGATGGCGGCGCTGAAGACCTATGGCCTGAAGCGCGGCGTGGCCAGCCTGTGCATCGGCGGCGGCGAGGCCACCGCCATGATGGTGGAGCTGGCCTAGCATGATCCCCACCGAGGAGCAGCAGTTGATCCGCGACATGGCGCGGAACTTCGCGAGAGAGAAGCTGGCCCCCAACGCCGCCCGCTGGGACCGCGAGCACCTGTTCCCCAGAGACGTCATCGCCGAAATGGGCGAACTGGGCTTCCTCGGCATGGTGGTGCCGCCCGAATGGGACGGCGCCGGTACCGACTACGTCTCCTACGCCATGGCGGTAATGGAGATCGCCGCCGGCTGCGGCCCGCTGTCGACCATCATGAGCGTGCACAACTCGGTGGGCTGCATGCCCATCCTCTCCTACGGCACCGACGCCCAGAAGGAGGAGTTCCTGCGCCCCATGGCACGGGGCGAGACACTGGGCTGCTTCTGCCTGACCGAGCCCGAGGCCGGTTCCGACGCCGCCTCGATCCGCACCAGGGCGCGCAAGGACGGCGACCGCTACATCATCAACGGCGCAAAGCAGTTCATCAGCACCGCCCGGAACGGCCAGGTGGCCATCGTCTTCGCCGTCACCGATCCGCAGGCGGGCAAGCGCGGCATCTCGGCCTTCGTGGTGCCCACCGACACGCCCGGCTTCAACGTGGTCCGCGTCGAGGACAAGCTGGGCCAGCACCTGTCCGACACCTGCCAACTGGCCTTCGAGGACATGGCCGTTCCCGCCGCCCGTCGCCTGGGCGAGGAGGGCGAGGGCCTGAAGATCGCGCTCGCCAACCTGGAAGGCGGCCGCCTGGGCATCGCCGCGCAAAGCGTCGGCATGGCGCGCTCGGCCTTCGACCACGCCCTTGCCTACGCCCGCGAACGCAAGCAGTTCGGCAAGCCCATCTTCGAGCATCAGGCCGTGGCTTTCCGGCTGGCCGACATGGCGACCAAAATCGAGGTGGCCGAGCAGATGGTGCTGCACGCCGCCGCCCTGCGCGATGCGGGGCGGCCGTGCCTCAAGGAGGCCTCCATGGCCAAGCTGTTCGCGTCCGAGATGGCGGAGCGCGTCTGCTCCGACGCCATCCAGATTCATGGCGGCTATGGCTATCTCGCCGATTTCCCGGTGGAACGCATTTACCGCGACGTCCGGGTCTGTCAGATTTATGAAGGAACCAGCGATATCCAGCGCCTGGTCATCTCTCGCGCCTTGGCGACGGAATAGGGGAACAGGACCATGAAAGACATCCTCGTCCACATCGACGACAGCGAGCGCTGCGCCGCCCGCCTGGACATCGCCATCGGTCTGGCCAAGAGCTTCGGCGCCCGCCTGACCGGACTGTTCGCCCGGACCGAAAGCCATCGCCCCAGCGCCGTCGCCCACAAGGCCAGCGACCAACTGGTCCAGGCCCGCGACGCCGCCAAGGAAAAGTTCAACGCCGCCTGTGCCGCCGCAGGCGTCAAGTCCCGCTGGTGGCAACTGGCCCACGGTGAGCCCGGCCACGTGGTCAGCGAGACCATGTTCTGCGCCCGCTACGCCGATCTGGTGGTGATGGGCCAGACCGAGGCCAAGAGCAAGCTGGTGCCCGAGGAAATGATCGAGCACGTCATCCTGCATTGCGGCCGTCCGGTGCTGGTCATCCCCCATACCGGCAGCTTCCCCACCGTGGGCGAGCGTATCGCCCTGGCCTGGAACGCCGGCAAGGAAGCGGTCCGCGCCCTCAACGACGCCAAGCCGCTGATGCGAAATGCCAAGTCGGTGACCGTGCTCAGCCTGCGCGGCCCCTCGGACGAAGGCTCCAACGCCATGGGCGAGGTGCCCCAGGTGGATATCCTCGACCATCTGGCCGCCTGCGGCATCAGCGCCAGCGCCGAGCGGCTGGCCGGCGAGCATATCGGCAAGATGGACATGCTGCTGTCACGCCTGTGCGACCTGGGTGCCGATCTGGTGGTCATGGGGGCGCACGGCCATTACGGCCTGTCGCTGAAGCGCGGCACCGGCACCCGCTACGTGCTGGCCCACATGACCGTGCCGGTGCTGATGAGCAATTGATGACCCATTTCAAGCCCAAGGACCCCGATTACCGCCAAAAGGTGGAGGCCAGCTTCGCCCGGCAGGCGTTCCTGGCCACCATCGGGGCCCGCATGACGGAGTTGGAGCCGGGACACTGCACCCTGGAGATGCCCACCCGTCCCGATCTGTGCCAGCAGCACGGCTTCGTCCATGCCGGCGCCACCACCACCCTGGCCGACACCGCCGCCGGCTACGCCGCCTTTTCCCTGATGCCGGCCGGCTCTGCGGTGCTGACCACCGAGTTCAAGGTCAACCTGCTCAGCCCGGCCAAGGGTGAAAAGCTGGTGGCCCGCGCCCAGGTTCTGAAGCCCGGCCGCACCCTGGTCGTGGTGCGCTCCGACGTCTACGGCGTCGAGGACGGCAAGGAGACCCTGGCGGCTACCATGCTGGCCACCATGATCTGCCTGGCGGGTGCCTCCGACCCGGTCTGATTTCCCCCATCGCCGGAGAAGCGCCATGCCCCAGCCCGATCATATCGTCCGCATCGCCCTGCCCGAGGCCGAGGACTACCCCGAGGACATCGCCGCCTATTTCGCCAAGTGCGACGACAAGCTGGGCATGCGGCCCAACGTGCTGCAGGCCTATACGGCGCGGCCCGAGAAGTTCCGCACCTTCTCGCGCTTCTACAACCAGTTGATGCTGGCCGAGGATTCCGGCCTGTCCAAGCTGGAGCGCGAGATGATCGCCGTGGTCGTCTCGTCGGCCAACCGCTGTTACTACTGCCTGGTGGCCCATGGACAGGCGCTGCGCCAATTGTCCGACGACCCGCAACTGGGCGAGATGCTGGTGATGAACTATCGGGTGGCCGAGCTTTCCATCCGCCAGCGGACCATGCTGGATTACGCCTGGAAGCTGACCAAGACTCCCCACGACATCGCCGAGGCCGACCGTGCGGCGTTGCGCGAGGCGGGCTTTTCCGATGCCGATATTTTCGACATCACCGACACCGCCGCCTTCTTCAATTACACCAACCGCATGGCCCACGGACTGGACATGATGCCCAATCCCGAATACCACGGGATGAACCGCTGAGTTTTCCCGAGGGCGCCATGAAGATGCGGATGCCATGAAGATACGGATAATCGTTGCCGTCCTGGCCTGCTTGGTCGGGACCGGTCAGGCCATGGCGGAGCAGGTCCGCCTGACCTTCCTGCACGTCAACGATATCTACGAATACCGGCCCGTCGAGGGCAAGGGCGGGCTGGCCGAACTGCTGACCGTGCTGGAGCGCGAGCGCGGCCGCAATCCCAACCCGGTGTTCACCTTCGGCGGCGACCTGCTCAGCCCTTCGCTGGCGTCCAACATCACCAAGGGCGCCCACATGGTGGAGTTCTTCAACGCGCTGGCTCCGGTGGCCGCCGTGCCCGGCAACCATGAATTCGATTTCGGCACCGGGAACTTCGTCACCCAGATCAAGGCCTCCACCTTCCCCTGGGTCGGCTCCAACATCGAGGGCGTGGCGGGGGTCAAGCCTTCGCTGCTGGTCGAGATCGGCGGGGTCAAGGTCGGCTTTCTGGGCGTGCTGACCAAGGCCACCTCCCGCATGTCCACCACCCAGGGCGCCACCTTCACCGACGAACGCACCGCCGCCGAGGCCACCGCCCGCCAGTTGCGCGCCCAGGGCGCCGAGCTGGTGGTGGCGCTCACCCACCAGGATCTGGAGGATGACCGCAAGCTGGCCAACGGAGTGAAGGGGATCGACCTGGTGCTGGGCGGCCACGATCACGATCCCATCAGCTTCCTGGAGAACGGCCCGCTGGTGCTGAAAGCCGGCCACGACGCCCATTGGCTCGGCATGGTGGACCTGCTGGTCGACCGTCCCGATGCCGGCAAGACCGGCCCGACCTCCGTCACCACCGAGGGCTGGCGCTTCCTGCCGGTGACCGGCGTGGCGCCCGCTCCCGCCCTGGCCGGCGTGGTGGGCAAGACCGACGCCCTGATGGGCGAGGCGCTGGACGCCCCCCTTGCCACGCTGGCCACCGCCATGGACAGCCGCACCACCACGGTGCGGGGCGACGAGGCGGCCATCGGCAATCTGGTGGCCGACGCCCTGCGCGCCCATTTCGGCGCCGACGTGGCCCTGATCAACGGCGGCGGCCTGCGCGGCAACCGCCAGTACCAGCCGGGATCGAGCCTGACGCGGCGTGACCTGCTGTCCGAGATGCCGTTCGGCAACACGGTGATGATGGTGGAGATCAGCGGCGCCCAATTGCTGAGCGTGCTGGAATACACCCTGTCGGCGGTGGAAGCCAAGGCGGGCCGCTTCCCCCAGGTGTCCGGCCTGTCCGTCACCTATGATTCCACCAGGCCGGCCGGCCGGCGCATCGTCCTGGCCCAGATCGGCGGCAAGCCGGTCGAACCCAAGCGCCCCTACCGCCTCGCCACCACCGATTATCTGGCGGGCGGCGGCGACGGCTATCAGGCGCTGAAAGAGGGCAAGGTGCTGGTCAATGCCGAGGCCGCGCCGCTGCTGGTCAACGTGGTCAGCGACTACGTCGCCGCCAGGGGTACCGTCTCGCCCAAGGTGGAAGGCCGCGTGGTGGCGGTGCGCTGAGGTGCCCGCCACGGCACGGGTTGTGCACCAATCGTTCTCCCTGTAGTCTCCGGCCATGTCTGCGCCGTCCCGCATATTGCTGCCCCATGTTCCGGTGCTGGTCGCCGGGGTCCGGGGCGCGGTGGCGCTGGAGCCCGACGGTGAATTCCGCCGCCTGAGCCGTAACGAGGCGGCGCGCTATGCCCGCAACGAGAGCCCGCTGGTCTGCCACGGCCCGGCCGTGGCGGCGCGCCTCGGAATCGAGGATTTCCTGCGCCTCGACATCCTGGAACTGTTCGCCTTCGTGCGTCCCGCCCGTTTCTGCCTGCCGACGCCGCGCGGGCTGGCCGAGGCCATGGGCTTGGCCCATCCCGCCGATCTGGAGGACGAGGCCGAGGCGCTGATGACCTCGGTGCGCCGTCTGCTGGAGGAATTGGCGGCCCGCACCAATGCCGACACCGCCGCCAGGGCCATCGACACCCGTGGCCTCGCCTGGATGATGGCCCGTGGCGGCTGGGGCTGGGGCAACGCGGTGCTGGCGGCATTGGGGGTGCAGGGCGATTCGGGGCGGGGCGGCGGTGCCCTGCGGGTCTGGGACCGCCTGCCGGAATGGAGCGAATACGCCCCCGAACCGCCGCCCGGCAACATTCCCGTCGATCCGGCCGAGACCCGCGCCCGCCTTGCCCAGATGCTGGGCGACGGCGCCGAGCAGCGCCCCACCCAGGCCGATTACGCTTCCGCCGTCAGCCGCGCCTTCCAGCCGCGCGAGGCCGAGGGCCATCCCCATCTGGTGCTGGCCGAGGCCGGCACCGGCACCGGCAAGACGCTGGGCTACATCGCCCCCGCCGGGCTGTGGGCCGAGAAGAACGGCGCACCGGTATGGATCTCCACCCACACCCGCAATTTGCAGCGCCAGTTGGACGGCGAGCTGGACCGCCTGTTCCCCAACGCCGCCGACAAGGCGCGCAAGGTGGTGATCCGCAAGGGCCGCGAGAACTACGCCTGCCTGCTGAACTACGAGGAGATGGTCGGGCGCAACCGCAACCAGGATATGGCGGCGGTGGGCCTGATGGCCCGCTGGCTGCTCGCCACCCGCGACGGCGACATGGTGGGCGGCGATTTCCCCGGCTGGCTGGTCGAGGTGCTGGGCCGCGCCCGCACGCTGGGCATCGCCGACCGCCGGGGCGAGTGCATCTTCTCGGCCTGTCCCCATTACCGCAAATGCTTCATCGAGCGCGCCGTGCGCCGGGCGCGCCGCGCCGACATCGTGGTCGCCAACCACGCCTTGGTGATGATCCAGGCGGCCCTGGGCGGGCTGGACGACGGCGCCCAGCCGACCCGGCTGGTCTTCGACGAGGGCCATCACGTTTTCGACGCCGCCGATGCCGCCTTTTCCGCCCACCTGACCGGCATGGAAGCCGCCGAGGTGCGACGCTGGATTCTGGGGCCGGAGGGCGAGGCCTCGAGCCGCTCGCGCGCCCGTGGGCTGCACCGCCGTGCCGAGGATCTGGTGGGCGGATCGGAAGAGGCCATCCAGTCCCTGGACGCCGCCCTGGCCGCCGCCCGCGCCCTGCCCGGCCCCGGCTGGCTGGTGCGCATCACCGAGGGCGAGCCCCAGGGGCCGGCGGAGGCCTTCCTCGGCCTGCTGCGCCGTCAGGTCTATGCCCGCGCCGCCCATCCCGATTCCCCCTACAGCCTGGAGACCGAGACCACCGCCCCGGTGGAGGGGCTGGCCGAGGCGGCGGGAGCCCTGGCCGCCGCCCTGGGGCGCGTCGCCCTGCCGCTGCAGGTGCTGGCCAAATCCCTGGCCGCCCTGCTGGACGACGAGGCCGCCGAGCTGGAATCCGCCACGCGGTCGCGCATCGAGGGCATCTGCCGTTCCATCGAACGCCGGGTGCTGATGCCGCTGGCCGGGTGGAAGGGCATGCTGGACGGAATCGTTCAGGGAGGCGGGGTCAGCGACCACAATTACATCGATTGGTTCTCCGTCGACAGGTTCGACGGCCGCGACATGGACGTGGGCATGCACCGCCACTGGATCGACCCGACCCGGCCCTTCGCCAAGGCGGTGGTCGAGCCGGCCCACGGCATCGTCATCACCTCGGCGACGCTGAAGGACGGGTCGGGCGACGTGGAGACCGACTGGCGGGCCGCCGAGCGGCGCACCGGCGCCATCCATCTGCAATCGGCGCCGGTCCGCGCCGAGGTGGCCTCGCCCTTCGACTATCCCGCCCGCACCAAGGTGCTGATCGTCACCGACGTGCGCAAGGACGACATGGATCAGGTGGCGGCGGCCTATCGCGAGCTGTTCCTGGCGGCCGGCGGCGGGGCGCTGGGCCTGTTCACCGCCATCTCGCGCCTCAAGGCCGTGCACAAGCGCATCAGCGCTCCGCTCGAGGATGCCGGCCTGCCGCTGCTGGCCCAGCATCTGGACAACATGGACACCTCGACCCTGGTGGATATCTTCCGCGCAGAGGAGCATTCGTGCCTGCTGGGCACCGACGCGGTCAGGGACGGCGTCGACGTGCCCGGCCGCTCGCTGCATCTGATCGTCTTCGACCGGGTGCCATGGCCGCGCCCCGACATCCTGCACAAGGCGCGGCGCGCCGAGTTCGGCGGCCGCGCCTATGACGACATGATCACCCGCCTGCGCCTCAAGCAGGCCTTTGGCCGGCTGGTGCGCCGCGCCGACGACCGGGGCGTCTTCGTCCTGCTGGACCCCATGATGCCGTCACGGCTGTTCGGCGCCTTCCCCTCCGGGGTCGAGCCGGTCAAGGTCGGTCTGGCCGAGGCGGTGCGCCAATGCCGCGATCTGCTGAGGCCGGCAGGAGCATAAAATTTTATGTAAATATGCTCGACTTTTTTCCTAATTCATAAGTATTATTTTCTACTCCTATTGAATAGATCTTTATTCGAAGCACACCCCTAGGTATAATCCTCCTTATGAACCGAGCGACAAGAATGCCTGCTCGGAATATTGGCGAGACGAGGCGTCCATGACGCTGCGAACCCCAGACTGCAATTTCCGATTGGTCTCGGACACCGGACAGAAATTGATCGACGCCTCGAACTCGGATGCGCTGGTCAACTTCACCCGCGAGATTCTGGCCTGTCCCCGCCTGCGAATCTGCGAGTTCGGCGATTACTGCACCATCCTCAGCGCATCGCTGCTGGCCGAACACGGCCGCCACCCTCACGATTTAATTCCAGGCTGACTTTCGCCCTATCACCGTTGACAACCATGCCTAAAGTCACATCTGATTAAAGGTGGGAATTGGCCTTTGGCATGTATGCAGGGCGGGGGCGGGAATGATCGTATGGCGCGATGCCATGTCGGTGGGTGCACCGGCATTGGATGCCGATCACAAGAAGCTGATCGACCTGATCAACCTGACCGAGCAGTGGATCGGCCAGGATAACTGGCGCCAGGTCTCGACCATCACGGATGAGCTTCTGCGCTACGTGGACGAGCATTTCCGCCGCGAGGAGGCGGTGATGGCCGCCACCCGGTACCCGGAGATCGAGCAGCACAAGAAGGGGCACGAGGCCCTGGCCTTCAAGGCCAAGCTGCTGCACGACAAGTTCAAGGCCGCTACCCTGGAGGAGGACCTGAAGACCTGCTCCCAGGTGTTGATCCGGGTACTGACCGACTGGCTGGTCACCCATATCCTCAAGGAGGATATGAAGTACAAATCCTATATCCCCAGGAAGGCACCGCCGCCGCCCGGCCCGGTGATGGAGATGTATTCCGGCCTGCCGCCCAAGGGCGACGACGACGCCGAGCGCAAGGCGCGGCGCGAGGCCCGCAACAGGGACCTCGAATACGAGTTGCCGCCCAATCTGGCCCATCTGCTGAAGCGGCTGGAATACGTGGTGCCGGAACTGCCCGCCCCCGCCCGGAAATTCGACAATTTCGAGAAGCTGTGCGAGGCGGCCATCGGCCGGCGCATCGACAAGGTGCTGGTGTTCTTCCAGCGCCACAATCCAGCGCTGAAACGCGAATTGCCGCCGTTCTTCCTGTCCTCGCCCGAATTCGCCGAGAAGTTCAAGGCGGCGGTGACCAAGTTCATCTTTCCCGCCATCTGGGACAGCCGCAACATCCGCATGCTGGCCACCAGCTACGAATGGGCCGAGGACGATACCGACAGCTTCTGGGACCACGTCACCAAACCGCTGGAGGACAGCATCCTGCAGGGCTGGAACACCGGCTGGGACGAATTGAAGCTGGTCGAGACCAAGAAGCCCGACGGCACCAAGGTCTTTCAGGTCAAGGACAACACCAAGGCGCTGCGCGAGATGCTGGCCCCCTCGGCCCCCGAGGCCTACGACCTGCCCAAGATCGGCAATCGCGAGATCGAGACGTTGCGCTCGCTGCTCGATCCCAAGAACGACTGGTGGAAGCGCCTCAATCACGCCTGGCGCATATGCCATGACCTCTACGAGCAGGAAAAGGACCCGCGCATCTTCCAGCAGAAGGCCCGCGACGGCGCCCTGCGCGACAACCTGCTGGGCGCCTTCGCCCGCTTCCCGCCGGAATGGGGCGACTTCCTGGTTCTGGCCTGTCACCGGGTATTCCCGCGCGTCTCCACCGCCTTCCTGGAAAGCTTCGTCGCCAATTTCGGCACCACCGAGCCCCAGCGTGAACTGCACGTCCCCTACACGGTGCGCTATCTCCGTCAGGTCAAGGAAGACCCCGACATCTGGCTGCACGAGCGCCACGCCGAGCAGGAGTGGCAGAGCCAGATGAAGGAACTGTCCAACTACCTCGCCCATCGCGAGGCCGAGGAAGTCGAAAGGCGACGCTGAGGCCGGCCACCCGTTTTTCCCATGGGCGGCATGCCGAGCACCATGATTGACGCCGCCGCCACCGGGGACTAGCTTTCCGCTCTTGTCTTTTTGAACGGAAAGCAGAACCCATGTCCTCCGATACCCGCGACCTTGCCCGCTCCGCTACCGCCTGGCCTTTCCAAGAGGCCCGCGCCCTGCTGGACGAGCGTCTGAAAGGTAAAGCGCCGGACAAGGGCTATGTACTGTTCGAGACCGGCTATGGCCCGTCGGGTCTGCCCCATATCGGCACCTTCGGCGAAGTGGCGCGCACCACCATGGTGCGCCGCGCCTTCTCGCTGCTGGCGCCCGAGATTCCCACCCGCCTGTTCGCCTTCTCCGACGACATGGACGGCCTCAGGAAGGTGCCCGACAACATCCCCAACAAGGAGATGATCGCGCCGCACCTGGGCAAGCCGCTGACCAGCATCCCCGATCCCTTCGGCACCCACGAGAGCTTCGGGCATCACAACAACGCCCGCCTGCGCTCGTTCCTCGACACCTTCGGCTTCGAGTACGAGTTCCAGTCGGCCACCGAGTGGTACAAGTCGGGCCGCTTCGACGCCGCCCTGCTGGGCGTGCTCAAGCACTATGACGAGGTCATCAACGTGGTGCTGCCCACGCTGGGCGACGAGCGCCGCGCCACCTATTCCCCCTTCCTGCCGGTCTGCCCGGAAACCGGCATCGTGCTGCAGGTGCCGGTGGTGGAACGCGACGTCGACGCCGGCACCATCGTCTACCGCCGCGACGACGGCAAGCTGGTGGAAACCCCGGTGACCGGGGGGCTGTGCAAGCTCCAGTGGAAGGCCGATTGGGGCATGCGCTGGGTGGCGCTCGGCGTCGATTACGAAATGAGCGGCAAGGACCTGATCCCCTCGGTCCAACTGTCGACCCGCATCGCCACCATCCTGGGCGGCCGGGCGCCCATGAACCTGACCTACGAGCTGTTCCTGGACGACCAGGGCCAGAAGATCTCCAAGTCCAAGGGTAACGGTCTGGCCGTCGAGGACTGGTTGAAGTATGCGCCGCAGGAGAGTCTGGCGCTGTTCATGTACCAGAAGCCCAAGACCGCCAAGCGCCTGTATTTCGACGTCATCCCGCGTGCCGTGGACGAGTATCTCGCCTATCTGGGCAAGTTCCCGTCCGAGGAGCCGGGCAAGAAGCTGGACAATCCGGTATGGCACATCCACGGCGGCAAGCCGCCGGCCGAGGATGCCCACCTGTCGTTCAACATCTTGCTGAATCTGGTCAGCGTCTGCCACTCCGACGATCCGGCGGTGATCTGGGGCTTCATCAAGCGCTACGCGCCCGGCGCTCAGCCTGAAACCGCCCCCATCCTGGGCGGGCTGGTGGGCTATGCCATCGCCTATTACCGCGACTTCGTTCTGCCCAATAAGAAGTACCGCAAGGCCACTCCCGACGAGGTGGAGGCCTTCGCCGCGCTCAAGACCGGGCTCGAAGCCCTCGCCGCCGACGCCACCGTCGAGGACATCCAGAATCTGGTCTACGAGATCGGCAAACGCCCCTGCTTCGCCGACCTCAAGGCATGGTTCAAGGCCTGCTACGAGGTGCTGCTGGGCAATGACCAGGGTCCGCGCATGGGCAGCTTCATCAAGCTGTTCGGCGTCGCCGAGACCATCGCCCTGCTGGATAAGGCCATCGCCGGCCAGGATATGTAGTCAGGGATCACTGTGCAGGGCCAGCCACACGGTGGGCTGGTCCGGCGCCGTCCATTCCACCCGGTGGCGGCAATGGGCGGGCAACAGCATCCAGTCGCCGGGGGTCAGGGCGCGGGCCTTGGCCTCGCCGTCCATGCGCAGCATGGCGGCCCCCTTGATCAGCACCACCCACTCGTCGTCGTCCTGATCCAGCCAGACACCCTCCGGGGTGGCCTGACCGTTGGAGACGATACGCAGCAGGCGGAAGCGCCCGCCTTCCAGCAGGGTGTCGAACACTTCCTCGTCGAAATCCGTTTCCGTATGGGCGAGCAGGCTTCCGACGGTGGGGGCGGTGGGCTTATCCATGACTAGGATTTGCGCCCACGCCGCCCCGACGTCAAGACTCGACCTTTTTCTTACCGCCGATGCGCGGCTCCTCGCCCCGGATCAGGCGGACGATATTGGCCTTGTGGCGATAAAAGCCCATCACCGCCAGACCGGCGGCCATCAGGGCGTATTCCGGACCGGCGAAGTACAGGGCGAAGCCGGGCGAAGCGGCCAGGGCGATCAGCGCCGACAGCGACGAGATGCGGAAGATGGCGGCGGTCACCAGCCAGGTGCCGATGCAGGCCAGCCCCACCGGCCACGCGGCGGCCAGCAGAGTGCCGATGGTGGTGGCGACACCCTTGCCGCCCTTGAAGCCCAGCCAGACCGGGAAATTGTGCCCCAGCACGGCGGCGAAGCCGGCCACCGGCACCATCTCCTTGCCCAGCAGCCCCCAGACGAGGCCCACGGCGATGGCGCCCTTGCCGCCGTCCAGCAGCAAGGTGGCGAGCGCCAGCCCCTTGCGG
>Ga0265314_10001083_pt1 | contig 31549 bp, 24 predicted proteins | sample 4126metaG_FD_203106 | JGI IMG/M metagenome (GOLD analysis project Ga0265314, IMG submission 203106) | Rhizosphere microbial communities from Carex aquatilis grown in University of Washington, Seatle, WA, United States - 4-1-26 metaG | ecosystem: Host-associated > Plants > Roots > Rhizosphere >... | reverse complement strand
TTGGCAGCTCGATGAGACCGCGCGCGTGCAGCTTCAACAACAGCGTGCGGGCGGCCATGTCCTTGATCCGCCCGGCCCCGTTGCGCCAGTCCCACAACTGACACAAATGACGCGAGAGCGCCGTGCGATGCCAGCCTGGATGCTCCGCGATCAACGCGCGCACCAGCGCCAAATCATCACCCGAGATCATGCGGCCTTGCAGACGGATCGGTGCCATCGACCCCACGATTTACGCGACCAAGGCGCGTGAGTCCAGCAGAAAATGTCCAAACTCCAGTCCCTCTCCTTTTGGGAGAGGGCCAGGGTGAGGGGAAAGGCCCTGTCACCCGGCCGTGCACTCGATTATCTCCACTCGTATAGGGAAAACGGCGACGTCCCCGGACCGCGGCTCTAAGAGCCACAGCAACGTAGCAACCACAGGACGCCTCGCCTCACTCCCCACGCGTCTCGACCACCCCAGCCGCTGCGAGTCACAGACTCGCGCCCCCGGCTCCGACGGACCGCGGCTCTAAGAGCGCTCTAAGAGCCGCAGCAACTTTGTAACCTCAGAACGCCCTACCTCACTCCTCACGCGTCGCGACCACCCCAGCCGCTGCGAGTCACAGACTCGCGCCCCGGCTTTCGAATTTCCCTGTCTGCATCGGGCTCCGGCCGCCGGATAAGCGGCGAAGGCCGCTGAGGATCCAAGGAACCATCACCCGGTCTCGCCGGCGGCCGTTCAGCACCCACCCGATGAAGGTCGATCGCACGAACAGGTCGTAGGTCAGCAACGAAATCGCGATGGTGATCGTGGAGACAAACACGAGCTTGAGCGACCAGTGCAGCGGCACCGTCGCAACCGCTACCTGGAGCCATACCACAACCGGCAGGTGTGTCAGGTACATCCAATAGGACGAGTCCGCGATGTATCGGACCAACGCATTGGGTCGCTGGCAGAGTTTCTTGAAGACGCCGATGGTCAGAAACACCAGCGACCACATTACCAGGGCGTAGCCCATGGCATAGGCAACATGCGCGGCGACGTAATGCGGATGCCCCGGGTCGCGCTCGACGTCGCCCAGCAGCAGGATGGCCGCGATGCCCATCCCTGCCACGATCCAGCGTTGCGGGGTGAGCCGCGCGAATTGAGAAATCAGCTCGCGTTGCCGGCTTAACATCCAGCCCAGGGCAAAGAAGCCGCCGTAGATGATCAGCGCCGGAAGGTGCGGCACCAACGACTGGTCGGGCGTATCCATGCTCCAGAAACGCATGAGCCACAGTGGGGCCGCTGTCGGCACAGCGAGAATCCCCAGGGACATCGGCGAATTTGCGAGCCGCGCGACCAAAGCGTCGGCCCCTCGGAGCAGCGCTTCCTTCCGCGAGCCAGTTGCCGTCAGCAATCCGCGCACGACGAGGGTTAAGGCCGTGATCAGCGCCAGGTAATAGAGGAACCACAGATGCGATCCCGCAAAGATCCCGGCAGGCAATGTCGAGAGGGTTTGAACCCCCCCCTTAAGACCGGCCCAGACGTCGATGTTTCCCCGCAGGCTGGCCGCACCCATGATCCACCCGGACACGACGAGCGGCCGCAGAATGAACCAGCCAACCACGAACGGCACGACGATCCGGAGCACACGCGAACGCACAAACTCTGTTGCGCCTTTGCGATGAAACGTCAGATGGCTGAAGAAACCGGCGAGCAGGAAGAACGCTTCCATGCGGAAGGAGTGACTCACCGTCATGAACATCGCTACCGTCGGGCTGGTCGAGACGTCCTGCACCGCCCAGCCCATGAAGACCGGCATGAACGACAGGCAGGCGTGGAACACGATCCCGAGCACGAGTGCGAACGCCCGCGTCGCGTCGAGATAGTCCAGGCGCGACTTATCCCCGTTTGGTGGCGTGGCAGTCCCCGCTTGGGTGGCGGATGGATTCATAATCGCATAGGGGTAGAAGGACAGTTCAATAGAACCCGATTTCATTCACCTCGTAGGCGAACGTATCCTTGGCTGTGCCGAATGAGACCAGATTGACACTCGTAATGGATTTCAGGTTGAGCGGGGTCTGCTCCGACCAGGCGCGCTTCATTTCCTTGAACGGGATCCGCACTTCCTGAAACTCGCCGGCCTTGCCTGCAATGGGTGCGCCGGTGTGGTAGTCGAAGTTGGTGATCTCGGAGCTGCCCACCTGAACGCACAAGATTCCCTTGATGATCTTCACGCGGAGACGCACACCCTGGCAGCCGGTTAAATCCTTCGGCTTTCCGTCCACCGAAAGGAGCGACACCTGGCTGATGAACGCTGGGACTCCACGCCCCGGCACCAGGTCGCCTTTGACCGTGAGCACACCCTTTTCGCACTTCTGGGTCGCCTGCGATTTGCTGCCGAGGGCCTTGTCATCGATCAGGAGCCGTTCAACGCCGTTCTTGTTCCGCGTGGCGTCCGAGTAATCGTCCAGCAGCAGGAGAGTGGTCGCCGCCTGTGCCGCAATCGTGCCGAGCGTGAGCAGCGCGATGCTCAGGGTGGTTGCCATCGGTCGGCGGCAGGTCGTCTGGAAGGATGGAATTAGGTTCATGTTCATGAGTCAGCTTTAGCGGTTTGCTTCGGTTGCTTACTCGTGACCCGGCTGGCCGCTCCCGTTGGAGACACGATCCAGCGGTGGCATCACGCTTCGCCCATAGGTGTCCAAGCCCGTCCTCCCGGTGACAAAGTTTTTTCCTTGCCCGCGAAACGGCCCGGATTTCAAGCTGGCGGCGCGCTCCCGCCCCGCCGGCCGGTGGCTGGAGAAAAAATCTTGTCACCGGTCAGCGATTTTTGGGCACTTACCGGCGAAGCAACATGCGCGTTGGCTAAAACATGACAGCATCGGAACTCATTACGGATGCGGAATTGGTGGCTGCGTGCCTGGCCGGGGATCGCGAGGCCTTCGGCCGGATCGTGGAGCGATACCAGCGGCTCCTGTGCTCGCTGGCTTATTCCGCGACTGGAAGCCTGAGTGAGAGTGAAGACCTGGCCCAGGAGGCGTTCCTGGACGCCTGGCGCCAGCTCCGCACCCTGCGCGAGCCGGAAAAGCTCCGTTCGTGGTTGTGCGGGATCCTGCGTTACAAGGTCTGTCGGCTCCACCGTTCCGATGGACGTGAACCTGTGCGGCAGGCGGAAGCCCTTGAGTTGGCGGAGGAGATGCCGTCCGGGGACGAACCGGTCACCGACCTCACGATGGATAAGGAGGAGCAGGCAATCTTGTGGAGCGCTCTTCAGCGAGTGCCCGAACTGTATCGCGAGCCGCTGGTCCTCTATTACCGCGAGCATCGTTCGGTGGAGCACGTGGCGGCCGCCCTCGATCTCACTGAGGATGCGGTCAAGCAACGTCTCGCGCGCGGTCGCAAGATTCTGCAGGAGCGGGTGCTTTCGTTTGTCGAGGGCGCGCTTTCCCGGAGCACGCCCGGTCGCGTCTTCACCCTCGGCGTGCTGGCGGCTCTGCCGGCCATGTCCACGCCGGCCAAGGCCGCGGGGATCGGCGCAGCGGCGGCGCACGGAGGCCTGGTGGTCAAGTCCATGGGAATCGCGGCGTTGCTTTCCTCCATCTCGGGTGTGGTCTCCACCGTCCTGACCCTGCGCGCCAATCTCGATCAGGCGCGGACGCCACGGGAACGGCGCGCCGTGGTCAAGATCACTCTGGGGTTGTTCTTCGGGGCGCTCGGGTTGCTGGGGGTCTTTTATTTGCTCCGCGCCGCCGCGTTTCAGTGGTGGGAAAGTCGCGCGATCTTTGCCGCGATCACGCAGGTGTTCGTGCTCGCGTTCGTTGTGGGCTGGCCTGCGGCGATCCTGGGGGTGATGCGTGGCATGCGCGCATTGCGAACGGCGGAGAGAGGGCGCCATCCCGAGCTCTTTCGCGATCCGAGGGACCAAATCGGATCATCCACCGGTGAATACCGGAGTCCTCTGAAGTTGCTTGGAGTGCCCTTGGTTCATGTCCGGTTTTCTACGCCCGACCAAGGCGATCGCCCGGTGTTTGGCTGGTTCGCCGGCGGTGATCGTGCCTACGGGCTGCTCTGTGCCTGGGGCGGCTTGGCGGTCGCGCCCATCAGCGTCGGTGCGGTTGCCGTCGGGTTTTTTGCCCTTGGCTCTCTCAGCGTGGGCGTGATTTCGCTCGGCACGGTGGGCGTCGGCCTGCTCGCCCTGGGCTGTGTGGCCGCGGGGGTGAAGGCGTACGCGTGGTTGTCCGCCCTCGGCTGGTTGACGGCGCAGGGAAGCGGCTTCGCCATCGCCCGGATCGCGGCTGAAGGCCCGGTGGCATTCGCCCAGCATGCAAATGATGCCGTTGCCCGGCAGATCCTGGCCAACCCCCACGCGGAGCACACCCAGGCGGTCACCCTCATCGTGATCACGATGCTCTCCCTGGTTCCCATCGCGTGTTATGCGCGCGGGGTGCGCCAACGGCTCGGGGCCCAAGCCAGGTCCAGCCCGAGCGGCAAGGACTGACTCCGCGAGCTGGGAACGTGGCCTTGAGCGCTCGTTGCTGTCTTGTGTAGACGTGCGTCGCCTGATATTTAATGGGCTATGAAGCATTCCCTCAGCGGATCGCTAATCGCGGCATTGGCTCTGGTCCTGACCTGCGTTTCAAACGGGGGCACCGATCACCTCGATAAGCCCGGCTGGAAACTGACCTTTAACGACGAATTCGACGGCAGCGCGCTCGACCTGCGCAAATGGAGCCCCTCCGACCCGTGGGGCCACGAGCGCAACCGCGAGCTCCAGGCCTATGTCACCAACGCTTTCGAGCTTAAGGATGGTATCTTGCGGATCCGCGCTGATAAGGGTGAGGCCTTCTATAGCGGCAAGCAGCGGGCCTTCACTTCGGGAATGATGACCACTCATGGCAAGTTCAGCCAGGAGTATGGTCTGTTTGAAATCCGTTGCCGTGTCCCCAAAGGCAAAGGCATGTGGCCCGCGTTTTGGCTCCTTCCCGAGCCGCTGCGCTGGCCACCGGAAATTGACGTCATGGAAATCCTCGGCCACGAACCAGCCAAGATCTACCTGACCCACCATTTTCAGGCGGAAGACAACGGCCAACGCAGGCACAAATCAGACGGCGGATCCTGGGCAGGGCCGGATTTTTCCGCCGATTTCCACGAGTTTGCCGTTGAATGGTCGTCCGATCGGATCGTATGGCTCGTGGACGGCGTGGAGCGATTCCGCTCCGAGAAATCAATTCCCCACGGCCCAATGTACATGCTTGTGAACCTCGCGGTCGGCGGTGATTGGCCGGGTGCACCGGATGAAAAGACCCAGTTCCCCACGGCGCTGGAAGTCGATTACGTCCGGGTTTACGAAAAAGCGCCTTAGCTCCGGAGTGCCTGCCTTGGCGCTACCGCATTCAATCGCTTGGCGATCTTTCGTACCAGGGACCGTGGAGTCAGCCGCACTGCCAGCGCGCCGAGCCGGTTGCGGAATCCAGCGATGGCCACGACGCGCCCTTTCCGAAAGGCGCTATGTCCAATCTGCGCCACCGCCTCCGCTGACATCGCCGACTTGATGAACAGATGCGAGAATTGGGCGTTAGCCTCTTTCGCGAAATTGGTGGCCGTGGGTCCGGGGCAGAGCGCTGTCACCGTCACGCCTGTTCCGGCAAGCTCCTCGGCGATCCCCTCGCTGAAGGATAAGACGAAGGCTTTGCTCGCGTAATAGACCGACAGACCGGGACCCGGCTGAAAGGCGGCGGTTGAGGCCACGTTGAGCACGCCCCCATGGCCGCGCTCGATCATGCTCGGCAGCAGGAGCCGGGTCAGGTGCATGAGGGCGGTAATATTGACCTGCACCATCTCCAGTTGGCGCGCCAAGGGCAACTCCGCGAACCGGCCATGCGCGCCAAAACCCGCGTTATTGACCAGCACATCAACTTTGGTGCCGTTCGCCTGCAAGTGCTCGAAGATCCGGCCCGGAGCGGCCGGTTGCGACAGGTCGGCTGCGAGGATCTCCGACTGGGTGTTGTGGGCGGTTTGCAGCTCGTCAGCCAACGCCTGGAGCGCGTGCCGTTTGCGTGCCAGCAGGATCAGGCGGCACCCATCGGCAGCAAAGCAACGGGCCAACTCGAGCCCGATGCCCGAGGAAGCTCCCGTGACCAGAACGGTTTCCTTTTTCATGGCGCGCAAGCGGTCTGATCATGCCCCTGAAGTGTTGGCTGCCGCAAACCGTTTTGGCTGGCCGGCTTGGACCCTGGCTCGGTCCGCGGGCGGTGCTCTGCGATGCGACCTGCCCCAATTCCTCGCGCTCATTGGGAGTTCAGGCTCAATCCGTTTTGGCGATGGCCGCGTGGCTGATCCTGGACGACGGGTCCTGCGGAGGACGTCACCACCATCGGTTCTCTTTCCTGTGCGGCCACAGCCAAATCGCGCCTTACCAGCTTCCCCTCAACGATCCTGTCCTCGCCCACCGGCGCTTGTACCTCTTCGCCGCTGCCAGGCAGCGCGACAGTGACGAGCCCATGAACAAGTGGTTCGTAGGAGAAACTGCGCACCACCCCCGCGGGACGTAATGGGGGTATCTCCTGCGCGAGCCCAAGATCGACGACCATCCGGTCGCGCCGGCTGACTAGTTTCTCGGTGTACATGCGCACAGTGGCCGAGTCGTATCCTGAGGCCACGAGCGCCTGGACGAGTTGTTCTTCGGTGAGTTGGCCGATAAGGCGCGCCATCCAGCGGGCATCGTCGATGGTCATCTCCGCGAAGGCCTTGGTAGGAACGACGGGCTTGTAGCCCACCAGCCGCAAGGGAATCGCCAAGCGGTGGGGTCCTTGCCACAGCGGCGGACGAGTAAAGGTCCAGGGAAACTCATTGGGCAACTCGCCTCGCCAGAAAAGCAGGCCCGAGGTTTGGCCCAGCCCGCCGCCCAGATCGCACATGTAATGCACCAGTTCGGTTCGGTCCGGGTGCTTCACCACGCAGAGACGCGTGTTATCGGGGCGCGTATCAAACCAACCCAACCACGCAGCCAGCAGCCCGACTCCCCGAAGCTCTCGCCGGTCCGCGTGGTCCAATTGCCCGAAACTCCAGAGGCCGACGCTTTTGATCTTGGGATCTCGGGCCTGAACGTTCGCGGGGACGGTGATGAGATAGTCGATCTCGGCCTCCACCTCCGGGATAAAATCAGCGGCGTGGCTCTCGGGATGCGGGCGCTGTGGATTGTGAAAAAGGTGGGCTTTAAGCTCCTGGCCCGACCAGCGGGTCCCATCGTGACGTACCGCCCATGCAATATAGTCAAACGGATCGTGGCGCTTCTGCAGCTCCAAGGTGTGCAGCGGAAGGAAACCGAACAGCGTAAACCGCGTATGCAACGATTTGCGCGAGTCAAACTCCTGCAGGATCCGCCGATCATATCGGACCTTGACCGCCGGTGCGTAATCCGTCGGGTCGGCATGGAACCCCAGGGCGTCGAAGATGCGGGTCAAGAACGGCTCCGAAGACACTTCGGCGAACTTCACCTTGATCGACACGCCATTCGCGCTCACCTCGAATCCGGGATTCAACCCGAAGCTGGTCTTTGGCGCTGAGTACACGCACGTCGTGTCCTCAAGTTGCAGAACGCTGGGACGCCCGAATCCATGGTAAACATCCGCAGCCGAGATCCGGTCGGGCCGACGCCAGATTGTCGACGCGACCGGGTCCAGGCGGCTGAGGTCCGAGTCCGGGCCGGGAGCCAGGTTGGTCGCCGGGGTGCGACCCCGTCCGACCGGCCGATGCGTCTGCTCCAGGAATAGCCAGGGCGTTTCCACCACGTCAATGCTCGGCGGGATGCGCGCCTCCTGGTCGTTGTTCAGGGCCGCCACGGTTTCGAGCAACAAAGTCATTGATTCCTTTCGCTCGCCTGCGGTCGATGCTGAGCCAATGGCTGGGATCAGTCGCTGAAGTTGTTTGAGGCCCCGGCGGAGACGTTTCTTCAGAGGCGGCCCGTTGGGCGCGTCATCTTCGTCAGCGTCCGCGTCTTCCTGGAGGGTTGCGTCCACCACACCCGCAAGCTTCTTCAGGTCGGGGTCTGAGTCCGGCGAGAACGCGAGGGGCCCGGATGGAAGGCGTAATTCGTATTTGGGACCGGGGAGGCGAGGAGGTTGGCCGCCATGGGCCATGTCGATGCCTGGTAGGCAGCACAGCGCCAGCCCGGCAGCGCCTAAAGCGATTGCCTTGCGAACGAATGTGGTGCTTTCCTTCATGATGGCCTCGTCGCCGGAGCTCAGAATAGGCTCGCGGCCCAGCGCACACTATGGGGCAAACTCCCTCCGATGGACCCCTACCGCCCATTAAATGAAGAAAACTCAGGGCGAACGAGTGGACTCTGCCTTCGTTCCCTTCGGTTGAGTTCTTCGGTTGCAGCTTCGCCGCGCTCCATCCATGTGCAGCTAAAATCAAAAAAAACGTTATACAGTCCATATAGTCCACGCAGTCTTTGCACCTCCAGCCGCGCAGCGCGATCCTTCCATCAGCAAGCTGAATTATCCTCTCCAAATCCTGCCCCACCCCGCCTGCGGCGCGCGGCCGTCCTCGGCCGCAGCAACGTGGCAAGCTCCGAGCGTGTCGCGTCTTCTCGGGCGTTCAACCTCACGCCGTCGGCACTCCGCCCCCGGTGCGCGACCTTAAGGTCGCCTCATCGTGATGCACCCCTCGACTCAAGCGATTCCCAACGTGAGCCGAGTGCCCGGATCGCCCCCGAACCCGCAAACGGACCGCGGCATTCATGCCGCCTCAACGTGACACACCCCCACCGCCTCGCAACGCTCACCCCGCTCGGCTCGCAACCCACCTGTCCTACCCCCAGCGCAACCCGATCGCAAACGGACCGCGGCATTCATGCCGCCCCAACGTGAACCTCTCGAGCAACCTTCCCACCCTCCGCCCCGCTTGACCTCCAACTTCCCACCCTCTTCAAGGTATCCGCATGCGCTGCCAGGCTGCTCCTCCCCGCTGCCCAGCTTGACCGGAATATGGAAATGGGTTTTGCTGGATCAAGTGGCAAGCGTTAATCAACCCAGCAGCGCTATTGACCAATTGCGCATCAACCGGCCGGCGGAAGCGCCCGAACGGGGCCAAAGCTGGATGGCCTGGGTTATCCTCCTGGTCGTCCTGGCCGTCGGCGCCGGTGGCTGGTGGAGCTATCGCCACCGGGCCATCTCCGTCACGACCAAAATCGTGCAGGAAACCAGCGGGCCAAACGAGAGCAGGACGGTGCTCAACGCCTCGGGTTATGTGGTCGCACGCCGGCAGGCCACGGTGTCTTCGAAAGTCACCGGCAAGGTGGTTGAAGTGCTCATCGAAGAAGGCATGAAGGTGCAGGAGGGACAGATCCTGGCTCGTCTCGACGATTCCAACATCGCTGTGGCTCTGCACTTGGCGCAAGCCCAATTGGCCTCGGCCAAAGCCTCTTTGGGCGAGACCGAGGCTTCCCTCGACCAGACGACCAAAGAGTTCAAGCGAATCTCCGACCTATCCGCCAGCCACATCGCCAATCAATCCGATCTGGACAAGGCCGAGGCCGACATGAAGACCATGCGCGCGCGACTGGAACGTCAGCGAGTCGATGTGACCGTAGCCGAGCGCCAAGTTGACACTTGGCAGCAGCAGATCGACGACATGATCATCCGCGCGCCTTTCACGGGAATCACCGTTTCCAAGAATGCACAACCGGGGGAAATGATCTCGCCGATCTCGGCGGGTGGAGGGTTCACCCGAACGGGAATTGGAACCATCGTTGACATGAGTTCGCTCGAGATCGAGGTGGACGTGAACGAAAGCTACCTCAACCGAGTCGAGCCGCGTCAGGAAGTTGAAGCCACCCTTGATGCATATCCCGACTGGAAAATTCCCTCGAAGGTGATTGCGATCATTCCCACGGCGGACCGGCAAAAGGCCACGGTGAAAGTGCGCGTGGGTTTCAATCAACTGGACCCTCGGATTTTGCCCGAGATGGGAGTGAAGGTGGCCTTTCACGGCGGCGCTCCCGAGCCCACGAGCACCGGGCGTAGCATGGTCGTTCCCAAGTCGGCGGTCAGGCAGCTCGACGGACAAGACATCGTGTGGGTGGTTCAGGACGGCAAAGTGGAACGGCGTGCCGTGAGCCTGGCGCCGAGTTCCGGGGATCAAACCGTGATTCGCGCGGGTTTGGCTGCCGGTGAGCGCATCATTGTAGAGGCACCGCCGACTCTCAAAGCCGGCGATCATGTTCGGGAGACAAGCAAATGAACGAGACAACGACCGAGAAGAACGGCGGGTTGGTTCAAGTGCTGGGCGTGGAGCGTGTGTTTCGGCGCGGAACCGAAGACATCCTCGTGCTCCAAGACCTGAACCTTCAAGTCCCAAAGGGCGAGTTCCTGGCGCTGATGGGACCGTCGGGTTCCGGCAAGACCACCCTGCTGAATCTGATCGGCGGATTGGACCGCCCCACCCGCGGGACCGTGGTGATCGGGGGAGACCGGATCGACAAGCTTTCCGACCGTCAGTTGGCGGGCTGGCGGGCACGGCACGTTGGCTTCGTGTTTCAGCTCTACAACCTCCTGCCGGTGCTAACCGCGGAGCGCAATGTTGAATTGCCCCTTCTGCTCACCCACCTCTCCAAAGCGGAGCGCAAGAAGCACGTCGAGGCCGCACTCTCGATTGTTGGGTTGGGGCATCGGATGCGCCATTTCCCACGCCAACTTTCCGGCGGCGAACAGCAACGTGTGGGAATCGCACGAGCTATCGTGACCGATCCGACGATCCTCCTCTGTGACGAGCCTACCGGTGACCTGGATCGCAAATCGGGCGATGAGATTTTGAACCTGTTGCAGGCGCTGAACCGGGAGCATGGCAAGACCATCCTGATGGTGACGCACGATCCCCACGCCTCGGCGCGCGCGACCCGCACGCTCTACCTCAACAAGGGCCAGCTAACCCTGGAGAAGCCGGAATGAAATTCCTGCCTTTGATCTGGGCGAATTTGAAGCGCAAGAAAGTGCGCACGCTGCTCACCCTGATGTCGATTTTGGTGGCCTTCATCATGTTCGGCTACCTGTCGGCGATCAGCCGGGCGTTCGGGCAAGGCGTGAGTGTCGCGGGCGCAGATCGATTGATTGTGCGGCATCGCGTCACCCTGATTCAACCGCTGCCGCTGAGCTACAAGGCGCGCATCGAGGGCGAGGCGGGCGTGGCGGCGGTGGCCCACGGGAGCTGGTTTGGCGGAGTCTACCAGGACCCGAAAAACTTCTTCGCGCAGCTCGCAGTTGAGCCGGAGGAGTGGCTGCAGATGTACCCGGAGTTCCTGCTGTCCGACCAGGCCAAGAAGGCTTGGCTGGCTACGCGCACCGGGGCGGTGGTCGGCCACAAAATCGCACAGAAATTTGGCTGGAAAGTGGGGGATCGCGTCCCGATCCAAGCCTCGATTTGGCCCAAGAAGGACGGCGGGCGGACCTGGGAGTTCGACATCGTGGGCATCTATGAGGGAAAGAACAAAGATACCGACACAACGCAGCTATTCTTCCGCTACGATTATTTCGACGAAGCGCGGGCGTATGGCACCGGGCAGGTGGGGTGGTACATCGTCCGCGTGAAGGACCCCAGCCAGGCGGAGTCGGTGGCCTCTAAGATCGATGGCGACTTTGCCAATTCTCCGGCCGAGACCAAGGCCGAGACCGAGGGCGCGTTTGTGCGAGGATTTGCCAAACAGATTGGGGACATCGGGACAATCGTCGTGGCGATCTTAGGCGCAGTATTCTTCACCATCTTGCTGGTGTCGGGAAACACGATGGCGCAAGCGGTTCGCGAGCGGAGCGAGGAGTTGGGCGTGCTCAAGGCGATGGGCTTTACCAACCCGCAGGTCCTCCTCCTGGTGCTGGCCGAGTCTTGCTCACTCTCCATGATCGGAGGGTTTATCGGATTGGTCGTTGCCTGGTTGGCAATCTCGGCGGGGGATCCGACCCGCGGATCGCTCCCGATCTTTTATTTCCCGACCGAAGATATCGCGCTGGGTGTCTTTCTGGCGGTGGCCTTGGGATTGGTCACCGGCATCTTGCCGGCGATGCAGGCCATGCGCCTGCGCATCGCCGACGCTCTCCGAAGGATGTGATTATGGCCGGCCCATTGAACTGGATCTCCCAGGTTGGCTCAGTCACTAAACTGAGCCTGCAAACGATCGTAGAGCGCAAGGGCGCGGCGGCTGCGGCCGCTTTTGGGATTGCCGGTGTGGTCGCGGTCCTGGTCGGAGTGCTTTCGATCGCCCAGGGTTTTCAGCACGCGATGACCGCCTCTGGATCACCCGATACGGCGGTCATCCTGCGCAGCGGCGCCTCCAGCGAGATGATGAGCATCCTCTCGAACGACGACATCCGGACCATCGCTGATACGACCGGAATCGCGCGCTCGGCCCAGGGCACCAAGGCTTCGCCGGAGTTGTTTGTGATCATCAATTTGCCCAAGAAATCCAGCGGCACGGACGCGAATGTTCCACTGCGCGGCGTGCATGCGGCGGCGTTCGATGTGCACGACGAAATCACCATGGTCGAGGGCCGGCGGTTTGAGGGCGGGCGCAACGAAGTGATTGTTGGCATGGGCGCGGTCAAGGAGTTCTCCGGCCTATCGGTCGGCTCCAAGCTTAAGGTGGGGCGCAACGATTGGACAGTGGTAGGCATGTTCAGCGCCAAGGGCGGATTGTCGGAATCGGAGCTCTGGACCGATGCGAGCGTGTTGCAAGCGGCTTATCAGCGCGGCACCAGCTACCAATCGGTCTATGCCAAGCTGACTTCGGTGCAGGCGTTCGACAAATTCAAGGACACCCTCACCACCGATCCCCGCTTGAACGTGAAGGTCGTGCGTGAGCCAGAGTATTACGCCGACCAGTCCACCACGATGTACAACCTCGTGACCGGCTTGGGCACCTTGATTGCCGGGCTCATGGGTGTGGGCGCGACGTTCGGAGCGCTCAACACCATGTACAGCGCGGTTTCCACGCGCACGCGCGAAATCGCCACCTTGCGGGCGCTGGGTTTTGGGAGCGGAGCGGTGGTGATCTCGATCATCATCGAGTCGCTGTTTCTGGCCCTGGCGGGGGGCGTGGTCGGCGCCGGCGCGGCGTACCTCGCCTTCGATGGCTACCGGGCGGCCACCATGAACTTTCAGAGCTTCAGCCAAGTGGCGTTCGCCTTCTCGGTGACCCCGGGCTTGCTGGCGAAAGGCATCATCGGTGCGATGCTGATCGGCTTCATTGGCGGATTGTTCCCGGCCGTGCGCGCGGCGCGGCTGCCCATCGCCCGGGCGCTGCGCGAATTATAGCGCGAGGAAGTTGCGCAGAATCATCCGGCCGCTCTCGGTCAGAATGCTTTCCGGATGAAATTGGACCCCGTGGATGCGGTACTCGCGATGGCGCACTCCCATGATTTCCCCTTCTTCGGTCTCGGCCGTGACTTCCAGGCAATCGGGCACGGTGTCGCGTTTGATGACCAGGGAATGATACCGGGTCGCGGCGAAGGGGTTGGGCATGCCCGCGAACAGATCTTTGCCGTTGTGGCGGATCAGCGAGGTCTTCCCGTGCATCATCCGGTAGTTCACGACCACGCTGGCCCCAAACACATGGCCGATGCATTGGTGCCCCAGGCAGACACCTAGGATGGGCACCTCGCCGGCAAAGGCGCGGATGATCTCGTTCGAAAGCCCGGATTCGCGAGGGGAGCAAGGACCAGGGGAAACCAAGATGCGTTCGGGGTGGAGTTGCCGGATTCGCTCCAGGGTGATCTGGTCGTTGCGATAAACCTCCATGGGAACCTGCATCTCGCCCAGGTATTGGACGAGGTTGTAGGTAAACGAATCGTAGTTGTCGATGACCAGGACCATAAAACGCCGCCGCCTAACCTAGCCCAACAGGCCAAAATTCAAAGGCCAAAGCGCGGCCATGCTGCAACTTGTATGCCGGGTTGTGCCACGCCTTCCCACCCTGATTCTAACGCTCCTTCTAACAAGGCTCGGAGTCGCAAACGGTTTCAGCGTCTTGGCAACCATCTCTTTCGCTACCGTGCAACTGGCTTGATCTACGGCGTCTTCAGGCTCAAAGGCAAGGTAGTCTGGCGCAACCTGGGCACGGTCGACAAGACCGAGGCTAAGAAGGTGCTCGCCGAGACACTCAGCAAAGCCGAGCGAATTGACCTTGTTATCGCACGCTCACTCACCCTGGACAAGTTGGTCCAGTTATACGATCAAAGCCTCAACAGCTTCTCACCTGGCACCGCTGAAAATCGGCGATGTCTGCTGGGGTTTTTGAAACGCACCTGGCCGTACGGTTTGAGCGCCAAGGTAGCCGACATCTCACCAGTGCACCTGCGCAACTGGCTCGCCTTGCACAAGCGTCGTTTGTGCAACTCCACTTGGAACACTTACCTGCGGCTATTACGAGCGCTGTTTGATCTGGCCGTAGAAGCCAAGGCACTCACTGAGAACCCCGCCAGCAAGATCGAGCCGCAGCGACGAGGCAATCCTGCACGAGCTACGCCGAGCTGGGAGCAATTCCAAGCCATCATCGCCACCGTCAGGTCGCAAAAGTTCAACGCTAGAGCCCAAGAGAGCGCCAATCTCATCGAGCTTATGGGGTGCTGTGGGCTGGGACAGGCTGAGACCCACAACCTGCTTGGTGAACACTTTGACTTCAAGCGCCAACAGATCACCGTGTTTAGGCAAAAGACACGCAAGGCCTTTCTGATCCCGTTCTATCCTCAAGCCATGCCCTTATTGGAACGGCTGCAAGCCGCTGGCCAGATTAAAAACGGTCAACTTCTATTTCGTTGGCGAAGCCCTGAAGTAGCGTTGCGCCATGCCTGCCAGCGCCTGGGCTATCCACATTTCTCACCCCGCTCATTGAGGCGCATGTTCATCCTGCGTGCGCTGGAGCGGGGCATTGATCCACGAGTGATCGCGTCGTGGCAAGGTCACGTTGATGGTGGCACGCTCGTGCTGCGCGTCTATGGCGCCTTCATTGGAAGCGCCCATGCTCAACGCATGGCCGCCCTGCTGGTGTGAGGCGTAAAACGAAGGGCGGCATCACCAAGGGCGTCTGGAGCAGTCCAGGCGCCTTCTTTTTAGGTGCCAGCCATAAACTGTTCACTCGCATCGCGCCGGAGGATCTGGTTACCTCGGCTGGTGATGAACATGGTCCCCTCATCGGTTGATGCGGCTGCATGTTTTGCAACCGTGACCTATGCCTAGAGCACCTCGCCGTAACTCGCGTACTCTGCCGCCGGAGGTCGAGCAACGCCTCATTCATGTTCCCGAGCCATCAACTCCTGCCGTTGCCCCGGCTCCTCCTAAGCACCTCGAAGTAACCCCCGCAGTGAAGCAGGCCGCCACCGTTGCGCTGAATGCCATCGGCAACGTGGATTTTGAAGAACTCAGCGAACTCCACATCAGTACGGTGTGCCTACGATGCGTCGATGAGAAAACGGCGACAGGCCTAGCCGACCAGTTGAGCACGTTGGCCAAGACCCTTTCTGTGGCGTGGGCCGGGGCATTCACGGCAAGTGCCCGGGAGGTGTCCGCACCCCTGGCCTGCTATCTGCCGGACAACTTCACCGCCTTGCTTAACGACGCAGCGGACACCGATCTCGCCAGCGTCCCAGTCCAAAATGGCCTAGGCGAGCAGTTAAAGGCGTTCGCCACGGTTTTCAGCAAAACCAAGATAGTGCGAGCGGGGCTGGAGACCAGCGATGACCTAACGCAGCCGAACGTGGACGAGTTGAAACTGGCTGTGCGTGGTGCCCACAATGCACTGCTCACCGCTGCGAGCCTGGTTTCTGAAGCGCTCTCTGATCACCCGGTTCAGTTAGTCAGCATCGAGCCGTCTGGGAACTTCCTCAATGACCTGCGGTTCGTGGTGGATGGGGAGACCATGGACCTAAGTGAGCGCCCTCAGCGCGCGCTGTGCGTGCTCGCATTGATGCAGCCCACCCAACCCTTCTCCTGCGCAGCATTCACCAAGCTCTACAGTGGGAGCGTTCTCGATCCTCGCCGCGACTTTTACACCGTCATGCGGGCGCTCAAAAATGATCTGCCGCAACTCGATGTGAAGGCGGAGAAGGGTATCCGTTGGGTCAGAGGGGTCAGAGTCACCGCCACGGTGGCCGAGAAGCAACTCCGCGCTTTTCTCACGAGTTGCTTGGAAAAATAATCGATCGAGTTTCGGTTTTTCGCGCATATTCACCAGTAAAACGCGTCGTCTTCTGTCGTCTTTTGTGGAAAGTGCGTCGTCTCTTGCCCTCCTAAATCCCCTCTGAGGAGTCTTTGGTCCCCTTTTCCACCACAGTTCTCAGGGTGCGGTAAAGTAGTGATGTTGGCCAAAATGCTCTCCACAGCGTGCTGCTTATTGGGTGCACGCGCGGGGTACCTGGCGCAACACAACCGGCCGATTATCGGCCACAACAGACTTGAAGAAATTATGAGTGAACAAAATCGGGACGTGAGCGTCCCACAAACTTGTCCAGAGAGTCGGGCAGCCACCGAGGCCACTGTCGGCCCTGTAAACGGGCTGTCCGATCAGGGCGGCGTAGTAACGTGCCCCGAGCAAAATCTTGATAGCCAGCCAAGCAGTCAACCTGACTGCAGGCTGAACTTGAACTGCGCACCCATCAACGACGGGGAAGGTAATCCAGCGAGCCTGGTGATATTAGGTGCAGCCAACAACCAAGAACTGGCCCTCACCCTAGGGCAAGGTGATGGCCCTCTCACAGCCCAGGAAAATGATCGGCTCCAGGAGTTGGAGGTCACCATAGAGCAGGGTAAGGGCGCCTGGATCCAGGTCGGTAATGCCCTGGTGGAGATCCAAGCCCAGCGCCTTTATCGGCAGGATTACTCGACCTTCAAGGACTATTGCCAGAAGAAGTGGGGCTTCACCGCCCAGCATGGGAACCGGTTGATAGGGGCAGCAAAAGTCAGGAGTGACGTGTCACCCATGGGTGATATGGCTTTGCCTGACAGTGAACGGGCATTGCGCCCATTGACCACGCTTCGATCAAAGCAGGACCGAGTCAAAGCCTGCAAGATCGCCTCATCCAAGGGGAAGGCCACACCGCCCACCGCTAAGGACATCCAACAAGCTGTCGAGGCTGTCAAGGCCGAGAAGCCAGAGGTGTATGCGGCCCCAGCGGCCCTCCCATGCCCTGATTCAACGCATACCGAGGAGAGGGAGCCAGCTATTGAATTACCAGCAGGTTACCCCAGCAAGAACTACCCGTCGTTCGCAGCGATGTGGGGATGGGCAAAGACGGTGAAATCAGGAATGGATTTGGAAACTGTCGACATCAGGCAGCTCCACGCGATCGATTCATTGTTGGCTGGGCTTTACTCCTATAGGTGTTGGCAGGTGGGCCCGCAAGCATACCCAAGGATGGTCGCGTAATGATGAAGGTGTGCAGAGGCTAAAACTCTGCTCACCATCTATTAGTAGAGATTACATGAATTGAGACTGAATAATAACGGGGGCATAGCCATGTGCTGTGCCTCCCATTTCCAAATTGTATAGACCGATATGGGCAGCGTCGGGGTTAAGTGCTGCCCGATAACGAATTCAAATATCATGAGTGCTAATGTAAATTCAAACTGCGCCCCTCAGAACATGAGGGAGCGAAGCGAGGCCATTGTTGGCCCTGTCACGTGGCTATCAGATCAGGAGGGCTTCGTAGCCTGCCCTGGCCAAAACTTTCATAACGAGCGAAGCGGCCCGCGTGACTGCATGCTGTATCTGGACAAAGTTCCTACGCTCACGTGCTTCCACGCAAGCTGTCGTGAGGCAGTCGAAACAAAGAACCGTGAGCTGCGCCGGGCTTTAGTCGGTGATGTTGATCGTCACGCCCAGCCTCATAAGCTGACGGCAGAGGAAAAGCAACGGGTTGTTGAGCTGCGACGCAAGGACCAGATTAGGCTCCGCGCTGCCAGGGGGCGTGATAAGATCTTGAGCAACTGGGTGTGGCCCTATGCCACCATCCTCGCCCAGTCTCCAGTTCAACCTGACGTAGATGCAGCTGTGCATTGGCGGTCGCTGTTGGCTCTGTTCAATGACCACGACATAATCTGGATCGGCGGCCTCCATGACTCAGGCGAAGCTGCAGATGCCGCCCGCTTTAGAGCCAAGCAAGAGTGGCTCAGTGAACCCATGGCACCAGGCCATTTTACTTGCCCCGCTAGCTTCAGGCCTTGCTCGTGCAGTCGTAGCAACGACAGCATCGTCGCCCGCCGGTTTTTGGTGGTGGAGTCAGATGTGCTGACCAAAGACCAGGTCGGTGCGGTGTTTCGCTGGTTGAAGGAGGAGGTCAAATTGAACCTGCGAGCTATCGTTGACACCGCCGGCAAGAGTTTGCATGGATGGTTTGATTATCCGGCTGATGAAATCGTCGCCGACTTGAAATTGGTGCTCCCGCAGCTTGGCTGCGACCCAAAATTGTTCACAGCCTCGCAGCCGGTGCGTTTGCCTGGTGCGGTTAGGAACGCCAACTACCAGCGACTTGTTTGGCTGCAGGAAGGGGGTGCACGATGAGCGCCGTGACTGATGCTCTGCCGCTACCAGATCTCTACTACGAACCCTCTGCGAGCCGCTATTGGCGCCAGGACAGCTGCTGCAAATGGATGCAGGTGGACAAAGAGATGGCAAAGAAGTTCCTGATGAGCCAGGGGCTGTCTGGCAAGGCAGACGATGGCGGCCTTTCTGTGGCTGATCAATGCATCCTGCGTGTGCAAAGCGAGCAGAATGTGGCGTATGCCGCATCCCTTGCTGGGCATCAAGGCGGCATCTACACGATGGATCACCAACGGATCTTGGTGACTGATTCGCCACGCTTGATTGAACCTGTCTCTGGAGCCTGGCCCGTGTTGGCAGGGCTCCTGGATGGCATGTTCAACGATCCGGGCCATGATCAACGGCCTTACCTCTATGGTTGGCTCAAGGTTGCCCTCGCCGCGATGCGTGCCCGCCGATGGGCTGCTGGGCAGGTCTTGGCGATGGCTGGGCCAGTTAGGGCAGGAAAGTCGCTCCTCCAGTTGCTCATCACCGAGTTGCTTGGAGGCCGTTCTGCCTACCCATATGAGTACATGACTGGTGAGACCACCTTCAATGCCGACCTATTTCGAGGCGAGCACTTGATGGTGGATGACCAGGCTGAGTCCACTGACATTCGCTCACGTCGACACTTCGCTGGGCACATCAAACAGGTGGCGGTTACCAAACAGCACCGCTGTCACCCCAAATATGGAATGCCCATGACCCTACAGCCATTTTGGCGTATGACCATCAGCCTCAACGATGAGCCAGAACGGTTGATGGTGCTGCCACCACTCGATGAGGATGTGGCAGACAAGTTGATGTTGTTAAGGGCGGCAAGCCACCCCATGCCCATGCCCACAGGCACTTCCGATGAGCAAGAGGCGTTCTGGCAACGGATGCTGGGAGAGCTGCCAGCCTTCGTGGACTACCTAGCTCGCTGGGAAATTCCAGCCGCTTTAGGTAGCTCCAGGTTTGGCATTACCACCTACCATCACCCTGAGCTGGTGCAGCAACTGCGAGAGACCACACCAGAAAGTCGGCTCATAGAGCTGGTTGATGGCGTGCTCTTCAGTGCTCTGGGCCAGACACCCTGGCAAGGCACAGCCAGCGAACTCACCTCCATCCTTACCAGCGACCACCGCTACGGCGCACAGGCCCGCGATCTGCTCAAGAGCGCACAGACCTGCGGCACCTACCTGGCCCGGCTGGAACAAAACCCGACTGGTTCACGGATCAGCAGCCAGCGCCGTGACGACCACCGGTCCTACACCATCCTTCCTCCTGAGTCTCCGGAACCTGGGGAACAAGTTTCCTACTCTAACGCGCGAGAGAGAGTAATAGGATGTAATGTCCCCCTGGCACAAACTCGAGAACTTGTTACCCAGCCTCCGTCAAGTGGGCTGTTGCCTGGTTTACCACCACGGCCGCCTGCCCTAGAGCCGTCGAGTGTTGATCCTACCCATCAACCTGACGTGCCTGGAGTGCCGTCAGGAACAAACCCAGAGTTGAACTAACTCTAGCTGCCGCTGGCAGTTCACTCTAACTGCCCATGGGGGGCCTTGGCGCTTCGCGCTAGGGCTCTCCATCTCCAGTAAGAGGCTCTCAACGACCAAGGGACTAAACGACCAGCCATCGACATTACGCCGTGGACCAGATGCTGGCACAGCCCACGAGGATGAGTGGTAAGGCCATGCCTGGAGGGACAGATTGGCCGATATGGAAGCTGCAGGCAAAACCGGATAGAAAACTGAGCGGCTTACCTGGTGACCGGTCTATGGGCTCGTGGTGGTCTTGCCTGTCCATCGTGCTCATCGTGCTCATGGCCAGCTCCATACCCGGTATCCAGCTTGCCATTGGGCGGTGAGAGCCACGGTAAAAGGGGGCACCGTAAAGGAACCGAGCCTGGAGTATCGCCCACTAGGTCTATGGACGCCTCAAAACCCCGCCCAGCAATTTGTCACCCACTGGGTGACACCGGCATTCTTGACCCGAGCGGTGCACCAATGCAGGTCTGGCACAGCCTTGGCTGGGTTATTAGGCGTCAAAGGGCACATCGCTCAATCAAGCTTGTACCCACCACCATTCCCTGCCACAATGGTGTTCACGGCTTGGACGTTGGCTGCTGCTGTATTCGCCCTGCATGGCTAGTCCCTCCAGTCGGCCAAAGCCATCATCGACTGCCCCACCTGAATCAGCAGCCCAAGAGGGAGGTGTGATGCAAATCCGTCTTGCTAATGCATACGTCCACTTTGCGCTTTGTACTCGCCTACAACCACTTCTGAGGATTTCGAACCGCGAAATGGCCATTCTCGTTCGCCTACCACCCCCCCGTTGTTTCTAGATCACTTGGCGGGTTTGTGAGCCTGACGCTGAATCCAAACCCGCTGTTCCATCCTGGGAAGGCGTGATACCCCTCAGAACTCAACCACTTGAGTGCTTTCAGCTCGCAAAATCTTTTTGTCCGGTTTGCGTTTCGGGCGGGGATTTATTTGAAGATGGATTCCTGTGAACTCGTTCCAACCCTGACGACCAACGGGTTGCGGCAGACGGCAGAGGAGCGTCCCGGGCGAACCCGGCAAAACCCTGATCCTTAAATAAGTTGACATCGGAGGCGCCGGTGTCAGTATTAGGATGTATATTAAGGCAAATTGTTACCTAAGAAAGGTAGAGGAATAAGATGAAATTGACACGATTGTCGGTTGGATTTTCATCGCCGCAATGGCGACAGGGATCAGCGCGTATGTCCAAACTTCTTACGGCGGCACGCACCACCCAGACCCGTTGGCGAATTGCGGCCGTCGCCCTGGCAAGCTTCGTTTTCCTGCCCCTCAGATTGATTGGGGATAGTGTCCCGGTCACGAACGCGGATTTTGAATCTGTCCCGGAAGGAATCGGCGACGTCCCCGGTTGGACCGTTGGCGCGGGGGAAGTTGCGTCCGAGGTCACGGTTCCTATTGGTCGTCAGGTTCCAGTGCCCCGGATCAGCTCCGTACTAATCCTCAGCACCGCAGGCAGCGTATCGCAGACGTTAAGCCGGCCCCTGCAAGCCGGCTTCATGTACCGCCTCACTGTGGATGTTGGATGGGTTAACGGCCAGCCCGAGGGGGATTATTCAGTGGCGTTGACGGCTGGAGGCCAGACTCTTGCCGAGGCGTCACCGGCGTTGAGCGAGCGCGGTCTGGTCACCGCAGAGGTGGACTACCAACCCGATCTTACAGACCCCTTGATCGGACAACCTCTGGCCATCGTGCTCTCAATTCCAGCGGGGAGTTTGGGCTCGGTGGAGTTCGACAATGTCCAGCTCGAGGCCACGGCCATGTCGCCGCCCGTCATTGTGGCATCGCCGGAGAGTCAAGGCGTCTATTTCGGAGGAGTTGCCGCTCTGTCGGTGACGGCGAGCGGACAGGGACCATTCACTTACCAATGGATGCACGGGGTGACTTTTCTCACGGGAGCGAACCTGAGCTCTCTGCAAATTGCCAACTTTAGCGAGGAGTTGGCGGGCGACTACGCTGTGATTGTGAGCAACAAGTTCGGTTCCGCCACCAGCTCGGTGGCGACTCTGACCTTGGTCGCATTTTCGCCGCAAATCCATAACGTTCCTGGCGTCATCCAGGCTGAGGATTTTGACGACGGGGGAGAGGGCGTAGGCTACCACGCTACTAGCGTCGGCAACGCCGGGGGTGCCTACCGGCATACGGATGTTGATATCTACCCAACCACCGACACGAACGGTGTATTCGACGTGAGTCTCTCCGCTGGCGAGTGGCTGCGCTATACTGTGGTGGTTGCCCAGAGCGGCGCTTACCGAGTGGATTTGAGATTCCCGGCGGACGACCCGCTATCGGGGATTGTTCAGTTGTCGGTCGACGGCGCAAGGGCCACCGGCCCAATGATGGTTCCATGGACTGGACCACCCTCGGGGTCAGATTGGCAGACTATAACGGTTGAACCGATCATCCTGTCCGCTGGGCAACATTTTCTCCAGATGAGCAGAGTTGACGCTGCGTTTCAGAATGGGAGGGGGATGCGGTTCAACTACCTCCAGGTAACTTCGGCGGCATTGCGTCCGGCGGTGATCGTCGCCGGAACGGGCGTGCCAGGCTTTGCAGACGGTGCGGCCAACCAAGCGCAGTTCTCAACCAACATCACTGGCCTGGATTCCGACGCTCAAGGCAACATCTATGTGGCCGATGCTGGTAATCTGCGCCTGCGCAAAGTCAGCCCAACCGGACAAGTAACGACGCTTGCCGGCAATGGGACTGCGGGGCAGCAGAACGGACCTGGCGACCAGGCCCAATTCCTGACCATGAACGGAGTAGCGGTGGATTCGGAGGGCAATTGCTACGTTGGTGAGATCGACTCGGCAGGCCATACCAACCGGGTGCGGAAAGTTACACCCGAGGGGACGGTAAGCACCTTCTACGAAGAGTCCCACAATCAGCTGCCCTATACCTCGTCAGATCAGACGCTCACAAGCGTCGGTGTGGATGGCTCTGGCAGGATCGTCTTTAGCACCCTTGAGTCGGGCTCGCAGCTCTCGACACTCATCGCGATCAGCCAGGGATCAAGATCCGTGCTGAAAGCAGACACCATGAGCGGAAGTGGCGGCTTTGAAATCGTCGGGGCAGTGACATGCGGACATTCTACCAACATCAACTACTTGGAATTCGACTACTCCGAGGCCGCTTACCCCAATGTGAATACCTGGACCCTCAACTCGAGAACTCCGTCTGGATCGGAGAATTCCCTAGTTTTGAGATCTTGTAATTGCAATGGCTTCCCAACCGGTCTGGCAGTGAGTTCTGCAGGTGAACTCTATGTGGGTCTCGATGGTGGTATCCAACGAGTGCTGTCCGATGCTTCCGCCCAGTGGGTTAACCCAGGGCCCGGCTTCACTGGGCCGTTGACAGCTGATTACGGCGGGAATGTCTACGGGTTCCAGAACAACAAACTCTACGAGGTGCTTCTCAATTACCCAGCCGTCGCTCTTTCGCTATTCACCGAGGGTGGGGGCGCTGTCGTGGCCAGTCCCCAAGGCTCTTACCTGAGCAATGCCGTGGCCCAGATTACCGCTACGCCTTCGGAGGGTTTGGAATTCCTTCATTGGCAGGGCGATGTGATGGCGACGAACTCGCAGGTGAATATTAGGATGGACACGCATAAAACCATCGAGGCGATCTTCGGTGCCCAGGTGGATGTGGGGAGCAATCCAGGTGGTACGGTGACGCGGGAGCCCGACCTAACGGCCTATCCCTTCAATTCCCAAGTGACCCTCACGGCTCAACCCGACACTGGCTTCGAGTTTCTTCACTGGAGCGACGGGGACACCAACAAAGTGCGCGCTATCACGGTCACCGCCGGTATGACGCTGCAAGCTATGTTCTCGGCTTTGCCGCAGTTCACCCTTCGAGCCGAAGCCCTTTTGGGCATCGGTGGCACGGTGACCGCAGTGCCTGCCCAGGCCACCTACTTCCGCGACACCCAAGTGACCCTTTATGCGCGCCCAGCCACCGGCTACGTCTTCCAAACCTGGCTAGACGGTGATTTAAGCGACCCTCGAATCATTACCATGGAATCCAACACCACGGTTTTCGCCGGGTTTGCTCCAGGTCAGGGAACGCCTGCGTCCATTATAACGCCGCCGAAGGATGTTACGGCCGCAGCGGGTGACAAGGTTACGTTCAATGTAACGGCCACCGGCAGCGCGCTCGTGGAATATCAATGGAGCCACGACGGCAAGCCAATCCTTGGTGAGACTCACACAACACTGTCCTTGCCCGGCGTGCAAGCACTGGACGCAGGAACCTACAGTGTCAAAGTTTACAACTCCGTAGACTCAGCCAACGCCAGCGCTATCCTGAGCATTATCAGTGGATCACGTCCGCTCATCACTTCAGTCCAACAGCTCAATGGCCAAATTCAGTTCACCATGAGCGGCACCACTGGCCAACAGTATAAGCTAGAGTCTTCGCCTGACCTGAGCACCTGGACACCAGCGACCACGTTGACCAATACTCAAGGGACGGTCTCCTACAGCGCTACGATGGGCGGCGGCAACCTGTTCTACCGCGCTTCGGTCGTGCAGTAGGCTTGGTCAGCGCTTCAAGGTTAGAGGGTGGCGTTGCAGCCATCCTCACCATCGGCTTACAGTCGATGCTCGAGCGCCAGGTCGGGGTCTGCCCGTGCGCTCCAGCGTTCCTGCAGGACGGGTATGAAACCTCGATTCTAAGCATGCGATTGCCGCTCGCCTGACTTGGCTCGTCCTGACAGGCACGAGCGGCAATTCGTTTAAGGGCTTTGCTCGCACCACCGAGCCATAGCCACCGCCCACATTGGTTCTAGATCACTTGGCGGGTCTGGATGTTTCATCCCCCTGGCTTCTTGATTCCTGGACGATTTGATAGCCCCTTTATGGGTGGCGTAGATTTGGGGGGCCAACAATGGTACCCATTTTCGATTCAGCCCGCTGAGGTTTTTTGTCGTTAGCCACCCCTCCCTAATCTCGTCCCAGATTCCTTGGGATAATATCTGACCAGCGGTTTAGCCGCAGTCGCTCAGCAAGCACTGCCCCCCGGCCTATTGGCTTGCGGGGCTTTTTCATTCCCACCCAACCCTCCGAACCAAAGGAATCATTATGTCCCCACAACAAGGTCAAATGCTCCTCCGTGATATTGTCCCACGAATTGCCTCAGCCATTCCAGTTGCCGTGAATGCAGTCGGCTCTGAAAACAAGGAAGAGCTGCTGCAGGATGGCACGGCCATGGCCGCCAAGATACTCACCAACGCCAATAAGAACGGCAAGAAAGTGACACCGGGCAACGTGGCGTATTACACGTTGCAGCACCTTAAATCTGGCCGCAGGACCGTTGGCTACAGCAGCGTTGACGTTCTCGGCTCAGCGACGCAACTAAATGGTCGCAGCGTCGTCTATTCCATCGATGAAGAAATCCCCATGTGCACCGAGACCGACGAAACTGCACAGGTGAGTGAGTTAATGAGCCGCGACGAGGAAGATCCATCCACCAAGGCAACGCGCAGATTGGATTGGCAGGACTTCTTTTCCACCCAAGACCGTAAAAGCCGACGTTTACTCGCCTGCATGGCTCAAGGCTGCGAGGTCAATGAAATCGCCGGCCAGCTCAAGTTGACCCGGCTGGCGGTTCGCGAAAGAACAAATCAAATCGGCCAAGCTCTCAAGGCGTTCTTTGGCGATGCGCTCTTGGTTGACGTGTGCCGGCCGCCACAGTGGTTTAATGACCTGCGGGCGGTCAAAGAGGAGCTGGCGTGCCGAAGGGAAAGAAGCTGGCAGACCCACTGACACCAAGGGGCACGCCACACCCATCCACTCTGCTTCTGCTTGTGGCTTGGAGTCGTCTCCAGGCCGCAGGCAGGGGTGGAGTGGTGATGTGACATTGTTCGGGTTAGCTGCCTCCACGTTAGCTCTGAAGACCCCGAAGGGCAGAGCACCCGGCCGTTCTAACCGGCTTCAAACAAAAACCCAGCCAGAGCCCTCACCATGCCCCAAATCTATTCCCCAACTTCCACTCCCCACCATGAAAGCCAACCATCATGGAACCCCCGTAAACACTGGAGATCTCCATGGGAACCTGCATCTCGCCCAGGTATTGGACGAGGTTGTAGGTAAACGAATCGTAGTTGTCGATGACCAGGACCATAAAACGCCGCCGCCTAACCTAGCCCAACAGGCCAAAATTCAAAGGCCAAAGCGCAGCCATGCTGCAACTAGGAGACCTCAGCACAACGCGGGTCCTTGGGGAAGCCACTCGAAGAGTGACGCGCGGCCTAGTCCTTACTGAACGCCTCCGCTCCTTGTGCCCCCCACACCTGTTGGTCAGTGAAAAACGGGGCGATCTCTGGCCCAGAACGTGCTCCAATTGCTGCGGTGGCGATGTCGTTGCCCGGAGTGTTTTGTGGCAACGACCGGAACACAAATGGAGACCGGGACGTAGGTCGTCACTTGCCCCGGTGGGGTTTGCACACAACTTGATATGAACCCTGAGTCATTTTCCAGGTTGACCCATCCGCTTCGGCTAATCCCCTTACTGTTTCTGGCCCTGATCCCTCGGGGGCAGGGGCAGGATTTCCTCTACACAACCAACAACGGCACCGTCGCGATCGCGCAATACATCGGGCCGGGAGGCATGGTAATCGTCCCAGAAACCATCGATGAGTTGCCGGTAACCAGCATTCTAGGCTGGGCGTTCTTGGGCTCAATCAACGTGACGGGCGTCACGATTCCCGACACCGTCACCAACATTGGGAAGTATGCCTTTGCTGGCTGCACCAGCCTAACCAGCGTCAGCATCGGCGGCGGCGTCACCGACATCGGAGACTATGCGTTCGACCAATGCACTGTACTGACCAGCGTCAGGATCCCTGATGGCGTGACCGACATTGGGAGTGGCACCTTCCAGTTCTGCGCCGCCCTGACCAGCGTCACCATTCCCATCACCGTCGCCCACATCGGGGACAGCGCATTCTCCCACTGCGCCAACTTGACGAGGGTCACTATTCCCGAGGGCGTCGCTGACATCGGGAATACCGCGTTCTACCACTGCACGAGCCTGACCAACGTCACGATGCCGACTAGCCTCAGTGCCATCGGGGTGAGCGCCTTCGAGGGCTGCAGCAGGTTGATCGGGGCCCCGCTTCCTGACGGCCTTATCACCATTGGCAAAAGTGCCTTTGCTGGCTGCACCAGCCTGCGCAGCCTCACGGTCCCGGAAAACGTCACTCGGATCGGAATATCCGCCTATTCTGGCTGTGTAGCGCTGACTAACTTCACGGTCGGGAACCTGTTCGCTGGTGGAAAGGGTGTTGCCAGTATTGGAGATTCTGCCTTTCTTGGGTGCACCAATCTGACCAGCGCCGTGATTGGCAACAGCGTTCAGACCATCGGCTTCCTGATCTTTTCCGGCTGCAAAAACCTCAGAAATGTCACGATTGGGAACAGCGTCACGAATGTTGGGTTTGAGACCTTTGCTGGTTGTACCAACCTGGTGAGTGTCACGCTCGGCAACAGCGTAACCAGCATCGACGAGCAAGCTTTCAGGGGCTGCCTCAACCTCGTCAGCATTGCGATTCCGGCTAGCGTCACCAGCATTGGCACTGCAGCGTTCCTTCAATGCTCCAGCCTCTCTGGTATCACAATCCCCAACCGCGTCACCACCATTGGAAGCCAGGCGTTTTCTGGATGCCTCAGTCTAGCCGTGATCACCCTTCCCAACAGCCTGTCTACCATCGGAGACCAAGCGTTCTTTGGATGCCGCAGGTTAACCGGTATCACGATTCCCAACAGCGTTACGCGGATTGGAGACCAGGCGTTTTCGGGCTGCCTCAGTTTAATCGGACTCACCGTTCCTGACAGCGTCATCCACCTGGGTGACGGCGTGTTTGGGAATTGCAGCAACCTGACCAGTATCAACGTTGGCGATGGCATCACGAACATCGGGTCGGGAGCGTTTGCCTTTCTGCCCAGCCTGCAGAGTGTTACGTTCGGCACCGGGCTTACCCAGCTCGATCGTAGTGCGTTTGAGTTCAGCACCAGTCTAGTGGGGGTCTACTTTAAAGGGAACGCCCCGAGCCTGAGCAGCTCCGTCCTCTTTCAGGCATATCCGACGATTTATTACGTGCCCGGAACGGTGGGCTGGGGAACCACGTTTGGTGGTCGGCCGACCCAACCTTGGTATCCATCTCCGCGCATCGCCATAGTTAACGTGGGCGTGCAGGTCAATGAATTCGGGTTCATCATCACCGGCACCAGCAACCTGGTGGTCGTGGTGGAAGCTTGCACGAATTTTACCAAGCCCGTGTGGGAACCTGTCCAAACCAACACGCTCACGGACGGTTTGGCCTATTTGAGCGATCCCCAATGGGCAGCCCGTCCAGCCCGTTTCTACAGGCTCCGATCCCCGTGACTATCCCCGTTTGGACCCGGCGTTTCGGTCTGTCCCCGGATCGCGGCATTCATGCCGCTCAAAGCCGACAGGCTCCCACAGCCCGCGAACCCTCGGATGCGCTTGGCACGCAATGCTCAAGCGGTGTCAGCCGCGTCCCTTTGGAGTACAGCGCGTTGTCAACCGGACCCTCATGCCCCCCACCAAAGCTCAGTTTCTTGTCCGGTTTTGGTTTCCTGCGGGGATTTATTTGGAGCCGCATATCCGTGAATGGCTCGGAATTGAGCGACGAATAAGTTTGACGCCAACATCCGTCATATTACGATTAGTATGGTGATAAGGCCTGGAATCTAATAAGCGAAAGGAAAACAGTGAGGACCAGAGGATTGTTCGTTGGCATTTGGAGTTTGATCGTCTCGATGGGGACCGGCGCCAGCAGCTTTGCGCAAACCCCCTACGGCGGCACACCCCATCCGGTACCTGGAGTGATCCAGGCGGAGGATTTTGACAACGGCGGCGAAGGTGTGGCCTATCACGCAAGGAGCGCCGGCAACGCTGGCGGCGCGTACCGCAACACCGACATTGATATCTACCCCACCGCCGACACCAACGGCGTCTATGACGTGAGTCTTTCCGCCGGTGAGTGGTTGCGCTACACGGTGAATGCTCAGCAAGGCGGTGCCTATCGAGTTGAGGTGAGAATAGGCAGTGGCATTACTGCGTACGGTGCGGTTGGGAGCTTTCAGGTTCTGGTGGATGGTGTCAGACAGACGGGACCGATCCAATTCATCCCCTTCGTGGTTAGCTCAGGCATCGATATTACCCAACCACAGTGGAGGCTTTTCAGTGTGGAGCCCGTAATCGTGCCCGAGGGCCTGCACGTCGTAGAGTTTCGAATGGCGGACCAGTTTCAGGTCTTCGATGGGCAGTGGACAGGGCCCGTACGGATCAACTACCTGCGGTTGGAGTCAGCGGTTCGCCGCCCAGCAGTGCTCTTCGCAGGTAATGGCGAGTCGGGCTTCGCTGATGGGTCGCCCGATCAGACTCAATTCTCGACCAGAATCACCGGCCTGGATGCGGATGCTCAAGGCAACATTTACGTGGCTGATGCGGGAAACCTGCGGGTGCGCAAAGTGAGCCCAGCCGGTGTCACCACCACCCTGGCGGGTGACGGCACGCCGGGATTGAGGGATGGTCCGGGAAACCAGGCCCAATTCCTGACGATGGACGGTCTGGCGTTGGACAGCGAGGGAAACTGTTACGTTTTGGATAATGTTTCCTCCAACCATGTTACGAAGATCCGCATGATTACGCCTCAAGGAGTGGTGAGCACATTCTTTGAACGGGCCTTGACCATCGACAATCCCCACCAAGCTCAGAATCTCTCCGCGATCTTTACGGGCCTCTCAGCGCATGCGAGCGTGGTCGGAATTGCCGTAGGCGCTTCGGGTGAGATCTACCTTAGGCTATTCAGCTCGAACGGTGGCGCTTACGGCGACGAGTTGGAGGGCGTAGATAAGCTTCAAAACGGTCAACTTACGGTATTCGACGCCGTTGCCAACAACGGCACCGTTGGTAATGAAACGATCGCGCTGACAACCGGACACTCCACCAACCTCTTTTCGTTAGCGCAGGTTTGGGGCATGCGATCGCCAAGCTCATGGATGCTGTTACGCCGCTGGTCACCGAGCGGTGACTCAACATCGACCGAGTTAACATATCCGTTAACCGGTCTGGCGGTGACACCGTCGGCTGATGTGTTCGTTGGTAACGCGGGCGGAATTGAGCGAGTACTCTCCGACGCCTCCGCCGAATCGGTTAACGCAGGGCCCGGGTTCACCGGTGCATTGGCCGCCGATTACGCTGGAAACGTCTATGGTTTTCAGAGCAACAGACTCTACGAGGTGCTGATCAGCTATCCGGCTCTCCAACTGGCATTGTTCACCCAAGGCGGCGGCACCGTCTCGGCCATTCCCTCGGGCGCGTACCTAAGCAACACCGTGGTCCAGGTCACCGCCACGCCTGCTGCCGGTTTGCAGTTCCTTCATTGGCAGGGCGACACAACGGCGACGAACTCGCAGGTGAACATCACCATGGACACTCACAAGACCATCGAAGCTGTTTTCGGCGCTCAGGTGAACGTGACCAGCAATACGGGTGGCACGGTGACGCGGGAGCCTGAGCTGGCCGCCTATCCGTTCAATTCCCAAGTGACCCTCACGGCCCAACTCGAAACTGGCTTCGAGTTTCTTCACTGGAGCGACGGGAATACCAACAAGGTGCGCACTGTTCAGGTTACCAATACCGTGGCGCTGCAAGCCGTGTTCTCAGCTTTACCGCAGTTCACCCTTCGAGCTGAGGCCCTTTTGGGCATTGGTGGCAGCGTGACCGCAGTGCCTGCCCAGGCCACCTACTACCGGGATAGCCAGGTGACGCTTTATGCGCGGCCTGCCACTGGCTACGTCTTCCAAACCTGGCTAGACGGTGATTTAAGCGACCCTCGAATCATTACCATCGAATCCAACACCACGGTTTTCGCCGGGTTTGCTCCAGGTCAGGGAACGCCTGCGTCCATTATAACGCCGCCGAAGGATGTCACCGCCGCCGCGGGTGACAGCGTTACGTTCAAGGTAGCGGCCACCGGCAGCGCGCTCGTGGAATATCAATGGAGCCACGACGGCAAGCCCATCCTTGGTGAGACTCACACAACACTGTCCTTGCCCGGGGTGCAAGCACTGGATGCAGGAACCTACAGTGTCAAAGTTTACAACTCCGTAGACTCAGCCAATGCCAGCGCCACCCTAAGCCTGATCGGAGGATCACGTCCGCTCATCACTTCAGTCCAAGCGCTCAACGGCCAAATCCAGTTCACCATCAGCGGCACCGTGGGCCAGCAGTATAAGCTTGAGTCTTCGCCTGACTTGAGCACCTGGACACCAGCGACCACGCTGACTAACACTCAAGGCACCGTCTCTTACAGCACTCCGCAGGGCGGCGGCAATCTGTTCTACCGCGCGTCGGTCGTGCAGTAGGTTTGGGGGTTCGGGCTTAGAGCGTGTTTTAAAAATATCCCAGGCGGTCTTGCGGCGGGGCGGGGCGTCTGGCGTCGTTGCTCCTCAG